>Ga0335078_10015925_pt1 | contig 11161 bp, 8 predicted proteins | sample Lox_Sample_32_FD_206711 | JGI IMG/M metagenome (GOLD analysis project Ga0335078, IMG submission 206711) | Soil microbial communities from Loxahatchee National Wildlife Refuge, Florida, United States - Lox_Sample_3.2 | ecosystem: Environmental > Terrestrial > Soil > Wetlands | place: USA: Florida...
CAGCGCATGATGACGTCGTACTTCCGGATTGGCGGAGTCGCGCTGGAGCCACCGCTCGATTTTTATGATCGGGTACGCGCTTTTGCCGACCGTTTTCCTTCGAAGGTGGATGAGTACGAGAATCTGCTGACCGGAAACCCGATCTGGGTGATGCGCACCAAGGGAGTCGCGCAACTTAGCGCCGAAGATGCGCTTGCTCTCGGCGCGAGTGGTCCGACGCTTCGCGGAAGTGGAGTGGACTTTGATCTGCGACGCGACATGCCGTATTCAAGCTACGACAAATTTCAGTTCAAGGTCCCGACTGCGAAGGAGGGCGATGTCTTCGCTCGATATATTTGCCGGGTGGCGGAGTTGCGCGAATCGTGCAAGATCGTGCAGCAAGCGCTGGCGGGTATGCCGGAAGGGCCGATTAAAGCCGACGCTCCCAAAGTGGTCCTGCCGGACCGCGAAAAAATGAAAACGCAGATGGAAGCGCTCATTTATCACTTTAAAATTATTACGGAAGGCTTCACGGTGCCTGCGGGCGAAGTTTACCAGGCGGTGGAATCGCCGCGCGGCGAGATGGGCTACTACGTGGTGAGCGATGGAACTTCGAAGCCGTATCGCGTCCATATGCGGAGCGCATGCCTGGCCAATCTGCAACTGCTGCCGAAGATGTGCGAAGACCGACTGATTGCCGATGTCGTGGCCGCGATCGGGAGCATCGATATTGTGTTGGGAGAGATCGACCGGTAGGAAATTGGTGATTGGTGATTTGTGATTTGTAATTTGTAACTGATAATTATGCCCACGCCTGATGAGTTGCGAGAACGAACCAAGACATTCGCCCTGCGAGTGATCCGGCTATATCGTTCGTTGTCCAGTGCAGATGAGGCGCAAGTCATGGGTAAGCAACTGCTCCGATGCGGCACATCGGTTGCGGCGAACTACAGGGCAGCGTGCCGGGCAAGATCTCGTGCAGAGTTTGCCGCGAAGTTGGGCATTGTTGTCGAGGAAGCTGACGAAAGCTTGTTTTGGCTCGAACTTTTGGCGGACTCCGGAATCGTTCGACATGAACGACTAGATTCATTGCTGGCAGAAGCGAGCGAATTAACCGCCCTCTTCACGGCATCGCGCCACACAACGAGGCTCATGGTTGACTCGGGGCGAAATTACAAATTACCAATTGGCAATTGCAAATGAAGTTTTCGGAACAGTTCGAGCAGCGTTTCGCGGAGATGGTAACGCACTATCCGACGAAGCGGTCGGTGCTCGTCCCGACGCTACTTTACGCGCAGGATGAAGTGGGCTACTTGAGCGACGAGGTGATTCAGGAGATCGCAGGGCGCGTGGAACTGCCGGAACTCGAAGTTCGCAATGTGATCAGCTACTACTCAATGCTGACCACCAAACCGCGCGGCAAGTACAACGTGCAGGTTTGCACCAACATTGCCTGCCTGCTACGCGGAGGCGAAGAGATTCTCGATCATTGCAAAGGCAGACTGGGCGTAGGTCATAAGGGAACGACGGCGGACGGGATCTTTTCGCTGGAAGAGGTCGAGTGCATTGGGGCGTGCAGCTGGGCTCCGGCGGTGCAGGTCAACTACGATTTCCACGAAAATCTGACACCCGAAAAGATGGATAAGGTTTTGGACGAGTACAAGAAGAAAGGAACGCAGTAAGAGAATCTCGTAATTGAGCGATTTGTAATTGGTAAATTTCGTCGACGATTCGCTTACCAATTACAAATTACTAAGTTACAAATGGCTAGCTTGGTTTCTCATCCCGACGAGGTGAAGGTCGTTTCCAAACGATTCGGGATGAGTGCGACCAACATCGATCGCTATCTCGAGCTCGACGGCTACAAAGCTGTCCAGAAGGCGCTCGGGATGGGGCCGGATGCGGTCATTACCGAGGTGAAAGATTCCGGGCTGCGCGGGCGCGGTGGCGCCGGCTTCAATACCGGGCTGAAGTGGTCGTTTGTTCCGAAACAATCGGCAAAACCGAAATATATTCTGTGCAACGGCGATGAGAGCGAACCGGGAACTTGCAAGGATCGGCTGATTTTCGAGTACGATCCGCATTCGGTGATTGAGGGCGTCATGATCGCGGGAATCGCGACCGGCTCCCACAACGGATACATCTACATTCGCGGCGAGTACCGATATTTGTCCGAGATCATGCAAAAGGCGATCCGCGATGCCTATGCAAAAGGGTTTCTGGGCAAGAACATTTTTGGCAGCGGATACGATTTCGACGTTTATTGGCATGGTGGCGCCGGCGCTTACGAGGTCGGCGAAGAATCGGCCCTGATGGAATCGCTCGAGGGCAAACGCGGCATCCCCCGTATTCGTCCACCATTTCCAGCGGTTGTAGGACTCTGGGGAGGGCCGACGGTTATCAATAACGCCGAAACGCTCGCCAGCGTCCCGCACATTATTCTTAACGGGGCTGCGTGGTACGCAAAACTCGGCACGCCGAAAAACGGCGGCACTCGGCTGTTCTGCCTGGGCGGACACCTGAACAAGCCCGGCGTTTACGAGCTGCCGATGGGCTACAACCTTAAGAAGATGATTTATGACGTTGGTGGGGGGATCCCGAACGGGCGTCAACTTAAAGCGGTCGTGCCTGGCGGGTCGAGCACGCCGGTTCTCAAGCCCGAAGAAATTGATGTGCCGATGGATTTCGACTCCCTGATGAAAGCGGGATCGATGCTGGGTTCTGGCGGGCTGGTTGTGGTCGATGACACCACCTGCATGGTGAAATTTGCACTCCGCATCATGAAGTTCTACCAGCACGAAAGCTGTGGCTGGTGCATCCCTTGCCGCGAAGGAACCGATTGGTTGCGAAAGACACTATCGCGTTTCCATGCGGGGGGCGGAGTGAAGAAAGATATCGATAATATTCAGTACCTGGCGGAAAACATGTTGGGCCGGACCTTCTGCCCCCTCGGCGACGCTGCCGCCATGCCGACGATTTCGATCGTTAAGAAATTTAGAAAGGAATTTGAAGATCACCTGGACGGCAAGCCCTGCCCGTTTGAGAAAGCGGCGACAGCGGAGCAAGTGCCAGTGCTCGCCTGATGCCTGACGCTCCCAAACTCGTAAATCTTACGGTCGACGGTAAGCAAATGTCGGCTCCTGCGGGCACTCTGCTGATTGAGGCCTGCAAGTCGGTTGGGATCGAGGTGCCGTCGTTCTGCTATTACCCCAATCTGTCGCTGCAGGGCGCTTGCCGCATGTGCCTGGTCAAAATCGAGAAGATGCCGAAGCTGCAGACTGCCTGCACAACGGTGATCACCGAAGGCATGGCCGTCACCACGGATAGTCCCGAGATTCATCAGGCCCGCAAGAGCATGGTGGAATTGCTGCTCGGCAATCACCCGTTGGATTGCCCGGTCTGCGATGCCGGCGGTGAATGTGAACTGCAGGACATGACGTTCTCCTACGGCGCGGCCGAGTCGAAGTTCATCGACATCAAGAATCACCGGGACGAGCAGCAATGGTCGCCGGTAGTTTACTTTGATCGACCGCGGTGCATTCTCTGCTATCGCTGTGTGCGCGTCTGCGGCGAAGGCATGGACGTTTGGGCGCTCGGCGTGCAGAACCGCGGCGTGAGTTCGATCATCGCTCCTAACAAAGAGGATCACCTCGAGTGCGAAGAATGCGGCATGTGCATCGACATCTGTCCAGTCGGTGCGCTCACTTCCGGCGCGTATCGATACAAGACTCGACCCTGGGAGATGAAGCACGTCGGCACCACCTGCACGCATTGCGCCGACGGCTGCAAGACTACGCTCGGCGTGCGGCGATCTGCGACGGGGATGGAGATTGTGCGCGGCGATAACCGTGACAAGAGCGGCATCAACGGCGATTTCCTCTGCATCAAGGGACGCTACGCATTTGATTTTGCCGGAAACAACGAGCGTCTAAAGCAACCGCTGATTCGTAAGAACGGCCGATTGACTCCCTCGACGTGGGAGGAAGCCTTCGAACTGATCGGCACAAGATTTCGGGAGATCTGCGATCAGGAAGGCGGCCAGGCGATCGGCGTGATCGGATCGAACCGCACTACCAACGAGGAGAACTATCTTTTACAGAAGTTTGCCCGAACCGTGCTGGGCACCAATAACATTGATCATCATCGCACGGCCGACTTCCCTGCTTTTGCTGCCGCATTATCTGGACAATCGGAGATGACGGCCAGCATGCGCGATGTTTATACCGCGCCCGCGATGCTGCTGATCGGCAATGATCCGACCGATCAGCATCCGCTGCTTGCCTGGCAAATTCGCAACAACGTTCGTCTGCGGCGCTCGAAGCTTTACGTCGTCAATTCGCGGCCGATCAAACTGCGACGTCAGGCAGCTTCCTTCCTGCAGATTTCAGAAGGAGCCGAACAAAATCTGGCAGCGTTCCTTGCCGGCGACGATTCTGCACTCGACGGAACAACTCGCGACGCCGCGTTCGCTCTCCGCGACAAACTTCGCGCCGAGCAGAAACTCGTGATCGTGTTTGGATCCGAGCTTCGTGGTCCAGCCATCGCGGCGCTGGTCGAGTTTGCATCGAAGATCGTCGGGGCCAGGCTGGTCTGCCTCGGCGACTACGCCAACTCACGCGGTGCAGCCGACATGGGACTTTATCCCGATCTCCTCCCCGGATATCACCGCGTCGCAGACACAGGCCTATTTCACGAGGAATGGGGCGGTGTCCCTCAAGGAGTCGGTTTGACGATCCCGCAAATGGCCGAGGCCGCGAAAGCCGGCAATCTGAAGGGGCTTTACGTAGTTGGCGCGAATCCGGTCGAGCAATTTGCGATGGACCCGTTCGCTTTTTCCCGCGGCTTTGTCGTGGTGCAGGACATGTTCGTCACCGAAACCGCGAGCATTGCCGACGTCGTGCTGCCGGCCGAGAACGCTTACGAGAAATCGGGCACGTTCACCAACACGTGCGGCGATCTGCAGATTTTGAAGAAAGCCGGCGAGGTTACGGGAACAAAATCCGATTTCGAAATGATTGTCCGCATCGCAGACGCGATGGGCTTCGATGTACACAAACTGGTCCCGTTCGGCCGCGGCGTGCCCACCGATATGGGTCAGTCGCGCGGCGCGCAGTCGGGTGAAGCGGATCGCCATGCGGTCTGGCTTGAGGCTCACGGCCTTGAGCCCAAGATGAGCCCGTTTGATCCGATGGCAATTCTGGACGAAATTCAACGGCTCGTGCCCGGTTACGATGTTTCGCGAGCCAACGTGCTGGCTGGGAACGATCAGCACACAACTTTGTCGCAAAGCGGCCCCGGGGCGGAGCACGATCCGGCATTGATCGTACCCTCGAACGACGACTTATTCAGTTCCGGCACTTTGGGCCGTTATTCCCGTGCACTAAATTCAGTTATCGAAAACCAACATAAGCCGGCGGCGCCCGATGAGGTGGCTGCCGATTGAGAACGCAGTTTCTTCGCGGCAAAAGCAGCGAAGACTATCTCAACTGTAGTTTTGGAAGCGAGAGACGTTGAGCATCACTGCATTCATCTTTGTTTCTGTCATAAAAATTGTGATCGCGCTGGGGATTTTGCTGACAGCGGTCGCCTACACCGTTTGGCTCGAGCGGAAGGTTGTTGGGCGCATTCAGAACCGGTGGGGACCCACTTATGTGGGCCCGTTTGGGTTGCTGCAGCCGTTGGCGGATGGCCTGAAATTCATCTTTAAAGAAGACCTGACGCCGCCGCATGTTTACAAGCCTTTATACATCGCAGCGCCGATGCTCTCACTCATTTTTGCGCTGGCGTCGATCTCGGTGATCCCGATCGGAAATTGGGTGACGGTGGCCGGTTTGCATACGCCGCTGCAGATCACCGACGTGAACATCGGCCTGCTGATCATTCTGGGAGTCACTTCGCTGGGCGTCTATGGCGTGGCCTTGGCAGGGTGGTCGTCGAACAGCAAGTATTCCCTACTCGGCGGGCTGCGGGCCAGCGCGCAGATGGTGAGCTATGAGATCGCGCTCGGCTTGTCGCTCATTGGTGTCCTGATCATGGCTGGCAGCTTCAGCCTGCGCGACATTGTTGATGCCCAGAGTGGCACTTATCTCGGCTTCATTCCGCGATGGAACATTTTCCAAGGTCAGATTGTGGCTTTCTTTATTTATCTGACAGCCGCGTATGCCGAGACTAACCGCATACCATTCGATCTGCCGGAAGCGGAAACCGAACTTGTAGCCGGATATCACACCGAATACAGCGCGATGAAGTTCGCGATGTTCTTCATGGCGGAATACGCCAACATGATCACGGTCGCGTGCCTGGCCTCGCTGTTATTTCTGGGCGGGTGGCATGGCCCGCTATTTGGTCCTGCGATCTTGCAGGCGATTCTTCCGATATTCTGGTTTGCCCTGCGCGTGTTTGTATTTCTGTTTATCTATATTTGGGTGCGCGGAACGCTGCCGCGTTTCCGTTATGACCAGTTGATGGCGTTCGGCTGGAAGTTTTTGTTGCCGCTGGCGATCGCGAATCTGGTGATCACGGCGTTCATTGTGGCGTTGAAGTCTTAACGAAGTGGACTGCGGTCAGGCGTCAGCAGTCAGCAAGAAAGTAGAGACTCCAGATTACTGACTGCGTTTCTCGACATGCTGCATCTAGCTCTATTTTCGTTGTTCGGTGCGATCTGCGTAGCGGGAGCAGTGAACCTGCTGGTACAGCGACATCCGATTAATAGCGCGCTGTCGCTCGTGGTCGTGATGGGATCGCTGGCCGGCGAATATCTTTTGCTGGGCGCGGAGTTCGTCGCCGCGATCCAAGTGATCGTCTACGCGGGCGCCATCATGGTGCTCTTCATATTTGTCATTATGTTGCTCAACGCCGGCGTCGAAGAGCACACGCAAGGCAGCCGCGTAGCTTTACTGATCGGTGTACCCGGAATGGTGATCGGCACAGTGCTTGTCGCCTGGGTTCTGGTGGCGCATTCCGGAACACAAGAGGTTGCCCTCGGAGCCCTGCCTGGGCCGCCGAAAACGATCGGCTGGTTGCTGTTTCACGATTATCTGCTGCCTTTTGAAGTCACCTCGGTGTTGGTGCTGATCGCGATTATGGGAGCGGTGGTCCTGGCTGCGCCAGCCAGATCTGTGCAGCAAACGAAGAGGGAGGGCTGATGATTCCGCTTTCCTATTATCTCGTGCTGAGCGGAATCCTCTTTGCCTGCGGGGTCACAGGATTTCTGATCAAGCGCAATATTATTTCGATCTTCATGTCGATCGAATTGATGCTCAACGGCGTGAATCTTTCGTTCGTCGCCTTCGCGGCGGAGTGGAAAGCGCTCAGCGGTCAAATCTTCGTTTTCTTCGTGATGGTGGTAGCCGCGGCTGAAGCGGCAGTCGGGCTGGCGATCATCATTTCCGTGTTCCGAACGCGCGAAACTCTGAATGTGGACCAGGTGAACCTGCTGAAGCTATGACGCCGAACCTCCATCTCTGGCTCATCCCGATCCTGCCTCTGATTGGCGCGGCCATCAATGGCTTGTTCGGCAAGCGGTTCACGCGTCAGATTACTTCGGCTGTCGCCTTGATCTTTTCTGGAGCAGCCTTGGCGTGGGCTCTTTGGGTAGCTCTCCAGTTCTCTCCCGCCATTGCTCCTTACAAAGAATTTTTCGCGTCGTGGATTCGCGCCGGCGACTTCCGCGCCGACTTTGCCTTTTACCTCGATCAACTTTCACTGGTAATGCTGCTGGTCGTGACTGGCGTCGGATTCCTGATTCATGTTTATTCGATCGGCTACATGTGGGAGGAGGGCGGCTTTTATCGCTTCTTCTGCTACCTGAACCTGTTCATGTTTTTCATGCTGACGCTGATTCTCGCCGCGAACTATCTGCAGATGTTCATCGGCTGGGAAGGCGTGGGGCTGGCATCGTATCTGTTGATTGGCTTCTGGTTCACTAAAGACTCGGCCGCCTCTGCGGGCAAGAAAGCGTTCATCGTCAATCGCATCGGCGACTTCGGCTTCCTGATTGCATTATTCCTACTGATCAAGCATTTCGGGTCGCTCAATTTCGACCAAATCTTTTCGAGCATCATGCCGATGGGTCCGGAGACACAGGGTTCCGGCTTGCTGACCTCGATCGGCCTTTTGCTGATGGTGGGCGCTGCCGGCAAGTCGGCGCAGATTCCACTTTATGTCTGGCTACCCGACGCGATGGAGGGCCCGACGCCGGTCTCCGCCCTGATCCATGCAGCAACCATGGTGACAGCGGGCGTTTACATGGTGGCGCGCTCGCATGTGATTTTCGATCGTGCGCCCGGCGCGCTGATGGTCGTCGCGATTATCGGGACCTTGACCGCGTTCTTTGCCGCGACGATTGGCATCACGCAAACCGATATTAAGAAAGTTCTCGCTTACTCGACGATTTCGCAGCTTGGCTACATGTTCCTGGGATGCGGAGTGGCGGCGTACTCCGCGGGCGTTTTTCACCTGATGACGCACGCTTTCTTTAAAGGCTTACTCTTCCTCGCGGCTGGATCGGTGATTCACGCGATCGGCGGGGAGCAGGACATGCGGCAAATGGGCGGCTTGCGCACCAAAATTCCCTGGACGTTCTGGACCATGACAGCCGCGACGTTTGCCATCGCCGGAATCCCGCCGTTCGCCGGGTTCTTCAGCAAGGACGAGATTCTCTGGCAGGCGTATTCCAGCGTGCATGGAAGCTGGGTGTATTGGCTGATCGGCGTGATCACGGCGTTTATGACGTCGTTCTACATGTTCCGGTTGTGGTTCCTGACATTCTTTGGTGAGTACCGCGGCACGGCGGAAAGTCATGGTCATGACGATCATTCGCACGCGGGGGCGCCCGCGCCACACGGGCACGGTGGCATCCACGAGAGTCCGAGAGTCATGCTGGTTCCACTGGTGATCCTCGCGGTGCTTTCGGTAATCGGCGGCTGGGTCGGGTATCACAACACGTTTGAGAATTTCCTTGCTCCGGTTTTCCGCGCAGGAGTTACGACATCGGCGGAAGCTGGGCAGGCAGCAGCATCGACCGAATCTCATGCGGAGGAAGGCGCTCGCGAATCGCTGCTGATGGGCATTTCGATCGCCGCCGCCGTCGGAGGATTTTTCCTGGCATGGCTGCTCTATCATCGCCGCCGGGATCTTCCGGAGAAGGTCGCGCACTCCCTGGGCGGCTTGTACACCGGAGTGCTCAACAAGTACTACATTGACGAGCTTTACGCAGCGCTGTTTGTGGCGCCGCTGATCCGCGGTTCCTCGAAATTGCTCTGGCGTGGCATTGATCAGAACGTGATCGACGCCGGGCTCGACAACAGTGCCGAAGCGGCACGGGAGGTTTCTGACACGGTTCGGCACATGCAGTCCGGGAATCTTCGCTCGTATGCGGGCTGGGTGGCGGCGGGTGCGGCCGGAGTTGTGCTTTACATGATCTGGATTGGAATCCGATGAACGTTCCGCTCGATAATTGGATTCTTACGCTGGTGACTTTCATCCCGCTTGCGGGTGGGGTGCTGCTGCTCGTCTTCCCCCGCCGCGATCGCGATATTCGTTTGTTCGCGCTGGTCGTTTCCCTGCTCGACTTTGTTCTATCGCTGCATCTTCCGGTTCACCTGCAACGCGCCCAGGCCGGTTTTCAGTTCGAAGTGAACATTCCATGGATTCCCACGCCGAACATTCACTATCACATGGGCGTGGATGGTATATCGGCGTGGCTGGTGGTTCTGACCACGTTTCTAACGCCGCTATGCGTGCTGATTTCCTGGAAATCGATTCATGATCGGGTGAAGGAATTTTTCATTCTTCTGCTGATTTTGGAGACCGCCCTTATCGGCGTGTTCGTGGCACTCGATCTGTTCCTCTTCTATTTCTTCTGGGAGGCCACGCTGATCCCGATGGCGCTGCTGATCGGCATGTACGGGCACGGACGCCGGGTTTACGCCGCGGTGAAATTCTTCCTGTACACGATGATCGCCTCGGTGTTCATGCTGGCAGCAATTTTGTGGCTTTACGCGAAGCTTGGGACTTTTGATTTCGTTTCCATTCAGACAGCAATTCACAATGGCCAGGTCGAGAACTTCACCTCGGCGGCACCGTGGCTGTTCATCGGATTCTTCATTGCCTTCGCGGTGAAAGTTCCGCTGTTCCCTTTTCATACCTGGTTGCCGGATGCGCACGTGGAGGCTCCAACGGCCGGCTCGGTTCTGCTGGCCGGCGTTCTGTTGAAGATGGGCACCTATGGCATGCTGCGGTTCAATCTCGGCCTGTTCCCCGAGCAATCGCGCGCGAACGCCTGGTGGATCATGATTCTGGGCCTCATCGGCATCATTTACGGGGCGCTCGTGGCCATGGTGCAGCCGAACATGAAGAAGCTGATCGCCTACTCTTCGATCAGCCACTTAGGATTTGTGGTGCTCGGCATTTTCAGTTTCACGCCGCTAGGACTGGACGGCGCAATGTTCGTAATGCTGGCTCACGGTGTTTCTACCGGCGCTCTCTTCATGTTGGCGGGAATTCTTTATGAACGCCGGCACACATATGAGATCGCGGAATTCGGCGGCCTCGCTACGCCGATGCCAACGTATGCCACGTTTTTCTTATTTATTGTTTTAGCGTCTGTCGGTTTGCCGCTGCTGAACGGATTTATCGGCGAGTTCCTGGTCTTGAGCGGAGCGTTCCGAGCCCGACCGGTGTACGGAATTCTCGGCGCGACGGGCGTGATCTGGAGCGCCTGCTACCTGCTGTGGATGTACCAGCGCGTTTTCTTCGGCAAAGTCACGCACGAGGTGAACAATGCCTTGGCCGACCTGGACACTCGGGAGCGCGCCGCGCTTTGGCCGACGGCGGTCGCCGCCCTCGTCATGGGCGTCGCACCGCTGCTGTGGCTGAACCTCATTGACCCAGCGGTGCACAGCACGTTAGCACCATTCATGCAGATGGCCAGCAAGTGGGGCTTCCGATGAACAACGTGCCCCATGCCGCCGATTACATTCGACTGCTGCCGGAGATCGTTTTGTCGATCTTTGGCATGGTGATCATGCTGGTTGACCCAGTTCTGGACGAGAAACACAGCCAGCGAACGCTGGGCACGATCGCGTTGATCGGATCCCTTGCCGCGCTCGGTGCAACGTTGTTCCAGGCCCAGTATCCCGGATACGGTTTCTGGAACATGGTCCAGGTAGACGCGTTCAGC
>Ga0335078_10015926_pt1 | contig 11161 bp, 5 predicted proteins | sample Lox_Sample_32_FD_206711 | JGI IMG/M metagenome (GOLD analysis project Ga0335078, IMG submission 206711) | Soil microbial communities from Loxahatchee National Wildlife Refuge, Florida, United States - Lox_Sample_3.2 | ecosystem: Environmental > Terrestrial > Soil > Wetlands | place: USA: Florida...
CCCATTGCTCCGCGCCCAGGGCCACCCGCAATCCGAATTCGTGGGTGCGCAGATTTACGGAATATGAGATCACCCCGTAGATTCCTATAGCGGCCAGGACGATGGCAAGCGCCGCGAACAAGCCGACCAGGAAGAAAGCGAACCGCGCCGTGGCCACGCCGGCGTCCGCAATCTGGTCCATCAGGCGCAGATCGGCCACGGCCAGGGCGGGATTGAGGCGGTGCACTTCACGCCGAAGCTCGTTTGCAGCCTGCGCGGCATTAGAATCCGTACGCACCGCGACAGACACCTGGTTAAACGGTACCTCCAGCATTGGCCACCAGAAGGCGGGTTCGGCTCCAGCGGACTCGGGTTTGTCCTTGACGTCACCCACGATGCCGACCACCGTAAACCAGTCCTTCTCTTTGGGGGTGTCGGTGAAGGATACTCGCCCGCCCAACGCGTCGCCGTGCCGCCAGCAGCGTGCCATCGTTTCATTGACGATCAGAACCTGTGGTGCATCGTGATTGTCTCCGTCGGTGAAGAATCGACCTCTCAGCAGTGGAATACCCAGGGCGCGAAAGTAATCCGGGGAGGCGGAGTGATACCTTGCGTGAAAGTCCTGTCCCGGAGGCGGCGTTTCTCCTTTTATTAAGAAGCCGCCGTCGTTCTCGTCGTAGCCCGTCCAAGGCAGGTCGGTCCCGACGCCTGCGTACTTCACGCCTGGAAGCGCGGCCAGGCGGGTAGTGAGCTGGTCATAGAAGTGGGCGACCGCGGCGGACGTCCTATAGTCCGTGACCGGCAAGGACAGGCTGGCCGTGAGCACGTGCTCTGGCTTGAACCCCGGGTTCGCTTGAAGGAGATTGACGAAACTGCGCAGCATGAGGCCGGCGCCGATCAAGAGTACGGAAGCGAGGCAGACCTCCGTCACCACCAGCGTGTTCCTCAATCGCACGCGGCCGCCGCCCGTGGTCGAACTGCGCCCTCCCTCCCGCAAGCCTTGCTGTGGGTCGGCGTGCGCGGTTTCAAGGGCGGGCGCAAGCCCGAACACTAATCCGGTGGCGACAGCGATCAGAAGGGTGAAGGCGAACACCGCAGCGTTGACGTGGATGGAGCCGGCGCGTGGAAAGCCGCCCGGCAACAACGAGACCAGCGCCGGGACTCCACCCACCGCCAGCGCCGCGCCCAGGCTCGCTCCCACCAACGCCACCAGCAGGCTTTCAGTGAGCATCTGGCGGACCAGCCGTGACCTCGGCGCGCCGAGCGCCGCCCTCACTGCAATTTCACGCTGACGCGACGTTGCTCTCGCGAGTAGCAGGTTGGCCACGTTCGCGCAGGCGATCAACAGCACCAAGCCCACGGCGCCGAGAAGCACCAGCAGCAAGGGCTCGTCCGGTCCCACGATCTCGTCGTAGAGCGGTACCACAAGCATGTGCCAGCCGCTATACCCTCCATGCTCTCGCCCGATCTCGGCGATCAGGGTGTTCATTTCGGCCTGCGCCTGCGGCGGGGTCACGCCGGCCCTCAGCCGCCCGATTCCCTCCATGTAGTGAGACCCGCGCTGGTTTGGATTGCCGTCGAAAGTGAAGGGCCGCCAAGCATCCACGGAATCTCCGTAAGGCAGCGCGTGATACTCGTTGCCCGGATGGTCGGTACCGGGCGGCATCACTCCAACCACGGTATAGGGTTGCGCGTCGAGTGTGATCTTGCGGCCCACAACGCCGGGATCGCCAGCGAATTTCTCGCGCCACGTCCGGTCGCTCAGAATGACCACGTGGCCGTTGCCCGGCAATTCGTCGTCCGCATCGAACTCGCGTCCACGGGCGGGCGCGAGCCCCAGCACCCGGAAAAATCCGGAGGTCACGCGGAAGCTGGCGAGGCGTACCGGCTCGCCAGATCCCGAAAGCTGAACGTCGCCGCGCGTAAAGGCGGCGAGCGCCTGGAACGAGCGGTTGCGTGCCCGAAAGTCGCGAAAATCGAAGGGATTCAGCGGAAACCTGGGGAAGTCGTTGCTGCTGAAGAAGAGGCGGACAATGCGGTTCGCTTGCGGGTAGGGCAGCGGCTGCAGCAACACTCCGTCGATCACGCTGAAGATCGCGGTGTTGGCCCCGATGCTGAGCGCCAGCGTCAGCAGGATCACCACTGTGAAGCCGGGACTCTTGCCGAGCGTGCGCGCGCCGTAGCGAAGATCCTGCCAGAAGTTCTCAAGGCATTCCGTGCCTCGCATATCGCGGCATTCCTCCTTGATTTGGGCGATTCCGCCCAGCCGCCGTAGCGCGGCGTAGCGAGCTTCTTCCGGCGCCATGCCGGCCGCGAGATTCACCTCGATCGCTTGCTCGAGATGGAACCGAACTTCCTTTTCGAGTTCCGTTTCGGCCCGGCCGCGCCACAGGAGCGATCGGAGCCTCATCCGAGCCAGATTCCGCCATCGCTCAAGCTTCACTTTGCCGGTCTCCTAGACCATTCGAACGACGAGTCCCACGGCGTTGGATAAGCGTTCCCACTGCGCAAGCTCTTTTTCGAGCTGACTGCGGCCGGTTCTGGTGAGCTTGTAAAACTTTGCTTCGCGGCCGGTTTCGGTCGTTCGCCACTCACTGCGGATCCAGCCCTGATGCTCCAGACGGTGCAAGGCCGGATAGAGCGCGCCCTGAGTGATCTGAAGGGCATCGTGGCTCACCTGCTCAATGCGCCTCGCAATGGCCCAGCCGTGGGTGGGTTCAAGCGAAATTGTCTTGAGGATCAGCAGGTCCAGCGTTCCTTGTAACAGATCGGAAGGTTTTCCCATCGTTCGGCTCGCACCCCTAATGCATCTACAATCGCACCCCTAGATTATTTACCGTTTGGCGTCCTGCGGTCAACAATAACCAGGAATCGCGATTGATAGTGGCAAGAAGCAGCAGAAGGGCGGGCCGGCTGCAGCCATCCGCGAGAGGGTCTGTATGCGCTCAGGAGCCCAGGTACGGATCGCTGCGGGGAGCGGGCAACCGCTGTTCCTATGCTGATGTAGCCTAGTCATGCACGCTATAACGACAGAGAGACACTCCTTCAAAAACAGCTTGACGGGTTCTGGCGCGTATGCTAAACAGGAGCGAGGTTGCCTTGGCCTGAATTCAGCAGGTCGGGCCGGCGGTTTCCACCGGGGACTGGGGCTGAGGCTGTGTGACACCGGAGATGCCCCGTGTTAAAAACAACGTTGCAGCCGCGCGTACGGCACGGGCGGGCGGCCCATCGTACTCGGGGGACTTCCCCGGCCTACTCCGAACATCCGGCGGCGCCGAACGAAGCCGGAATCTTATTGATAAGCAAGGATTTGGGAGAATATGTAGGCAGGAGGGAGGTCATCGGATCCACCTGTGCTTCTGATTCCCGGCTTCTGGCTACTGACTTATGCTCTCGCGCCGAACGAAGCCGGAATCCTATTGATGAGCAAGTATTTAGGAGAATATGCAGGCAGGAGGGAGGTCATCGGATCCCCTCCGTGCTTTCGACTCGCGGCTTCTGGCTACTGAGTTATGCTCTCGCGCCGAACGAAGCCGGAATCTTATTGATTCGGAAGGGCATGTAGATTTATGTTGAAGCAAGGCGCTGAGCCAAGTTTCCAGGAACCTTCGGCTCGCCAGCTTGCCTGAAGACGGTTGGATTCCGTCGGGGGTCTGGTGTTACAGTTGCGGGTGCCCGTTCCCGATTGCCGTTCATTTCCGATTTTATGGCGCACGCTGTTTCCCCCCGCCCGTTACCCAGCCTCTTCTGGTCCCGATCGCGATTGACGGGCATCGATAGTCTGGAGGCGGGGGTGCTGCGCACCAGATCGACAAGTTGCTCGGGCGTGCCGGAAGCGACGACGTCCGGCGGGAAAACGGTGCGTCCGTTTTGGGTTTTGTTGCTGTAGAATGGCAGGTCGAATACAGGCACGTCCAAAAAGGGACAAATGCAGCGACGAAAATTCATTCACACGCTGGCCGGCCTCGCCGCTCCAGCGGCCGCCCTATCGATTTCCGGGGTCAAGAAGGCCGCGTTGGGCTCCTTGATTCCTTCCCACGCAGAGACTGCTGCCTCCCAAACCGGAGCCGCGACGGCGGGCTTCGATCAATACAGCGAGGATTATGCGGCCTTTTGCGCCACACCGGAAAACGAGCGCATCTTTTATGCCGTGCGTAACGGTAGCATTGTTGCCGAGCATCTGAACGAACACGATTGGAAGCCCACCGAATGGGGCGAGCCGCCCGAACTGCCCGTGGCAGGTGGTTCGCACGACGGGGTGCCCATGATCTCCCCCATCCCGGATTTGGCGGGGGAAGGACCGTACAAACCCACCTGGGAATCGCTGCTTCAGTACGAATGTCCGGAATGGTACCGCGACGCCAAATTCGGCGTTTGGAATCACTGGAGTCCGCAGTGCGTGCCCGAAGACGGCGACTGGTACGCGCGCAATATGTACATAGAGGGATCGCCACAGAATCGATTCCATCTCGCGCATTACGGCTCGCCCACGCTTTTCGGTTACAAGGATCTCTGTGCGCAGTGGACGCTGCTGAACTGGCAGCCGTCCGAGCTCATGGATTTGTATGTGAGCGCCGGAGCCAAATTCTATGTGGCGCTCGCCAATCATCACGACGGCTTCGACGCCTGGAACTCCAAGCACCACCCGTGGAACGCTGTCAGCCACGGCCCGCACCGCGACGTGATCGGAACCTGGGCGGCCGAAGCTCGCAAGCGCAACCTGCGTTTTGGCGTTACCGTGCACCAGGCTCGCAACTGGTGGTGGTTCCAGCCGAGCCACGCCGCAGACGCTACCGGGCCTTTGGCCGGCCAACCTTACGACGGCCGCTTGACGCTGCCCGATGGACGCGGCCAGTGGTGGGAGGGCCTCGACCCGCAACAGCTTTATGCGCCCAAACATCCCTTCGACGCGCTGCCCGACGTTTCCTACGTGAAAGACTTCTACGACCGCACCCGCGACCTGGTGGAGCAGCACAGCCCGGATCTCGTCTATTTCGACAACCCTTTATTGCCTCTTGGCTGGGGCGGAATGTGCGTGGGCGCGTACTACTACAATCACAACCTGGCAGCGAATGACGGCAAGATGGAAGGTGTCATTAACATAAAGAACGTCCCGCCCAAACTCGCCAAATCCGTCGTGGCCGATATCGAGCGCGGTCTCGCGGCGGAAATTTTGCCACATCCCTGGCAGTCGGAGACTTGTATCGGTGAGTGGCATTACCTGCGCGCTTTGTTCGACAAGCCGGGACAATACGGCGGCTACATGCCGCCGCGCCAGGTCATTCATTGGATGGTTGATACGGTGAGCAAAAACGGCACATTTTTGCTGAATATCCCAGGCAAGCCCGACGGCACGATCGACTCCAAGGAGCGCCACATCCTGGAGCGGATTGGCGACTGGTTCAAAATCAATGGCGAAGCCATCTACGCCACGCGCCCCTGGACGGTATTCGGCGAAGGCCCGCACATGATCAAGTCCGGCTCGTTCCAGGGCGGCTCCGTCGGGCAACTCGGGCCAACTGATATCCGTTATACGCGCAACAAAGCCGGCACGGTGGTTTACGCCATCGTGCTCGGTTGGCCAGAGCAGGCGGTGGTCCTGAGCTCGTTTGGCGCGGCGGCGAATGACGCCGGAAGAGTGGCGCAGGTGGAGCTGCTGGGCTCGCCGGAGAGGGTTCATTTTACGCAAAGCGAGAGGGGTCTGCGCATCGAGTTGCCTCAGCAGAAGCCCTCTTCCGACTATGCCGTTGTCTTTAAGCTGAACCTTGCCTGATTCGGTCAAGAAGCTCGATCCGGCTGAGAACCCAGATGTGCGCGATCATCGTTCTCGGCAGCTCTGAAGCGCTCCAGCCATCTTCGCAAGACTCCGCTGCCTCGCTTCAGCATCTACTGGGAGGCCAAAGATGAACTCTTCCAAGAAGCCCATGTTAGCTGCTCTCATCCCCTGCAACGCTCTTATCGCCTGCATCATCCTCATCGCTGCCGTCGCGACTGCACAGGACGTTGCGAAGCTGCCTTACATGAATCCTAGCCTGACGCCCGAGCAGCGCGCGGCGGACCTCGTGCAGCGGATGACTCTCGAAGAGAAAGCCTCGCAGCTCGTGAATCAGGCTCGCGCCATCCCGCGTCTGGGCGTGCCGGGCTACGACTGGTGGAGCGAGGCCCTGCACGGAGTCGCCGTGAACGGCACCACCGAGTATCCGGAACCCATCGGCCTCGCCGCCACTTTCGACGTACCGGGCATTCACGAAATGGCCACCGCGATCGGCGTCGAAGCGCGCGTTGTGCACGCCCAGTCTGTGAAAGACGGAAACTCGGAAATCTTCCATGGGCTCGATTTCTGGGCCCCTAACGTCAACATCTTTCGCGACCCGCGCTGGGGACGCGGCCAGGAAACCTACGGCGAAGATCCCTTCCTCACCGGTCGCATGGCGGTGGCCTTTGTCACAGGAATGCAGGGCGATGACCCCAAGTACTACCGCGTGATCTCCACGCCCAAGCACTTTGACGTGCACAGCGGACCCGAGCCTACCCGCCACTTCGCCGACGTGGACGTGAGCAAGCACGACATGGAAGACACGTACCTGCCGGCCTTTCGCGCCGCCATCGTGGAGGGCCATGCGGGATCGGTCATGTGCGCGTACAACGCCATCAACGGCCAGCCCGCGTGCGCCAACCAGTTCCTGTTGCAGCACACGCTGCGGGGCGCGTGGCAGTTCCAGGGCTACGTGGTGTCTGATTGCGGCGCCGTCCGCGACATCTTCGAGGGGCACCGCTACCGCGCCACCCAGCCGCAGGCCTCGGCCATCTCTCTAGAACGCGGCATGGATAACGAGTGCATCGATTTCTTTGAGAAGGTGAAGGACGACCACGACTACAGACCCTACATCGCAGCGGTGCAGCAGGGCTATCTTTCCGAGAGCGCTATGGATACCGCGCTCATTCGCCTGTTCACCGCCCGCATCCGTCTTGGCCTGTTCGATCCGCCCTCGATGGTGCCTTATACGAAAATCGAAGATAGCCAGCTCAACAGCGCCACACATCGCGACCTGGCACGCCGGCTCGCCGGCGAGTCCATGGTGCTGCTGAAGAATGACGGCGTGCTGCCGCTGAAGTCCTCGGTGAAGCGCATCGCCATTGTCGGGCCGCTTGCGGATCAGACCGCCGTCCTGCTGGGCAATTACAACGGCATACCGACCCATACGGTAAGCGTCCTGGAGGGCATGAAAGCCGAGTTTCCCAACGCGAAGATCACCTACGTCCCGGGGACCCAGTTTCTTTCAAATGAGGGGAAGCCCGTGCCCTCCTCGGTGCTCACGACTCCCGATGGCAAGCCGGGTCTCGAAGCCAAGTACGCTTCGGGCATGGGCCTCGGCTCGCGGCCTACGCCAATCACTTCCCGCGTCGAACCCGGCGTCGACTTGAGCGAAAACAGCCTTCCCGACCAGGCGAAAGGGAAGTCTGGGATTTCCGTGCAGTGGACCGGATTTCTCAAGCCTAACGAGACGGGCGACTACTTCGTTGGGATCAAGGGTGATGGCTTCGCGCGCGTCTCCCTCGGCGATGATCAGGTCGCGCAGCTGTTCGGCTCGGGCGCCAACCTCGGCCGAGTTCATCTGGAGAAGGGACACGCGACGAAGCTGAAAGTCGAATACGGGCAAACGTCCGGCACGCCGGAGGCTCAGCTCATCTGGTCGCCTGTAAGCAACCGGCCCGATCCGGCTGCCATCGCGGCTGCGAGAGACGCGGACGTGGTGATTGCCGTGGTCGGCATCACCAGCCGACTGGAAGGCGAGGAGATGAAGGTTAGCGAGCCCGGGTTCTTCGGCGGAGACCGCACTAACCTCGAGATGCCGCAACCGGAGGAGGACCTCGTCCAGGCTGTAGCCGCGACCGGCAAGCCCTTGGTGGTCGTGCTGACAAGTGGCAGCGCGCTCGGCGTCAACTGGGAAAAAGCGCATGCCAACGCCATTCTTGAATCCTGGTACTCCGGCGAGGAGGGCGGAGCTGCCATTGCTGAGACGCTGAGCGGCAAGAACAACCCCGGCGGGCGTCTGCCTCTCACGTTCTATAAGGATGTGAACCAGTTGCCTCCTTTCGAGGATTACTCGATGGAGGGCCGCACCTACCGGTATTTTAAAGGCCAGCCGCTCTGGGCGTTTGGCTACGGTCTGAGCTACACCACATTCAAATACAGCGACCTCACACTGCCCAGCGCCCCCATCCATGCCGGCGATCCGCTCGACGCCTCGGTGACGGTAGCGAATACGGGGAAGGTCGCCGGCGACGAGGTCGTACAACTCTACTTGAAGTTCCCCGATGTCCCGGGCGCGCCCATCCGCGCCCTGCGCGGATTCGAGCGCGTTCACCTGGAGCCGGGTGCCAGTCAGACCGTGCACTTTGACCTGAATCCCCGCGACCTCAGCATGGTCACCGAGGCCGGAGACAGGATCGTTGCTCAAGGTCATTACACGGTGTCGGTGGGTGGCGGCCAGCCCGGAACCGAGGCACCCTCAGTCAGCGCCACCTTCGACGTCAACGGCCAAATTATGCTGCCGGAATAGTGGATTCCGGGGTCTGCGAACGCCACTCCGCGCGGGCGATGAGCATCTATGTGGATGACTCGAAGTGTAGGGGGCCTGGGCGGAGTCGGAGTTGGGCAATGAGACCTTCTGTTTTCTCCCCACGCCAAAACGCGCTCGGGCCCGCCACAGGAGCATGGTGCGGCGAGCAAAACGTCCGGTCGTCGCGCCCGTCAGTGGGCTTCAACACCCAATTGCGAGTGCAAAAGGAGGCAGTATGGCAACGGCGAAAGTGGCAATCGCACCGATGAAGGTGGTACAGGTTCCCAAGCCAGGAGCCGATTTTCAGATCGTCGAGCGCGAGATTCCGAAGCCAGGCGCAGGACACGTGCGCATTAAGGTACAGGCCTGTGGCGTCTGCCACAGTGACGCGCTCACGAAAGATGGCTCCTGGCCCGGCATTCAGTATCCTCGGGTTCCAGGACACGAAGTTGCGGGCGTCATCGACGAACTAGGCGACGGTGTTGCTGAGTGGAGAAAGGGACAGCGCGTCGGCGTCGGCTGGCACGGCGGCCACGACGGCACGTGTCTCCAGTGCCGGCGCGGGGACTTTGCCAATTGCCGCAATCTGGAAGTCGCGGGCATCAGCTATGACGGCGGATATCAGCAGTACATGGTGGCTCCGGTCGAGGCGCTGACGGCGATGCCGGACACTCTGAGCGACAGCGAGGCCGCACCCCTGCTCTGCGCCGGAATCACCACCTTCAACGCGCTGCGGCACAGCGGTGCGCGACCCGACGACCTGGTGGCGGTGCTGGGGATCGGCGGTCTCGGTCATCTCGGAATTCAATTCGCGAACAAGTTCGGTTACAAGGTCGTCGCCATCGGGCGCGGGGCCGAAAATGCGCCGCTGGCCAAGAAGCTCGGAGCGAGCGTATACATCGACAACAAAGTGACGAACGCAGCCGAGGAATTGCAAAAGCTGGGGGGCGCACAGGTGATTCTAGCGACAGCCCCCAGCTCGAAAGCGATGTCGGAGCTGATCGACGGTTTGGCGCCGAACGGCAAGCTCATGGTGATAGGCGTGGCCTTCGAACCGATTGAGGTCACACCAATACAGCTTATATCGGGAAGTCGAACCATTCAAGGCTGGGTCTCCGGAACGCCGACGGATGCCGAGGACACACTGCGCTTCGCCGAACTCACCGGCGTGCGTCCCATGATTGAGACCTATCCTCTCGAGAAAGCCGAAGAGGCTTACGCGCGCATGATGAGCGGGAACGCGCAGTTCCGCGTGGTTTTGACGATGTAATTCAGCCCCCGACCAGCGTTGCGATGGTAGGTGCGAGCGCGCTCTTCTGCGATAACGACTTGCCGACTCGCGTTTACTTCTGCCCGATCGAGACGCTCCCACCCGCTTCGGAGGAGGAACCCGGCGCGTTTAACTGCCCTCGGTTGCGGCCGCCGCCCCGGCAGCCGGCGCGAAGGCGTTGTCCGACAGGAAGCTTGTGTTCAGAAAGCACTCCCGGCGCTCGCGTGCTGCCGGCTTGTAGGGGTCCTGAATTCGGCGAACGGACTCATCGACGATGGCGGCCAGCAATTGCGGCTCGGTTAGTCCAGGCCGCTCGACCGCCTTATAGATCGCTTGGGCACCGTTTGGCCCGTACTGGTTTGCCAGGTCGATCATGAAGGCTACGCCCCGCTCCGACGTAATGTTGGGGGCGAAGCTGCGAAGTCTGGAGTAGAAGGAGTTGAAGGCGCTCAACGCCACGCTGACCTGTGTGAACTGAAAAGGAAGAAAGAGGGCGCCGTTCCTGAAGCGCGTGACCCAGGGCTGCTCGATCAGATCGAAGGCCGGATCTGCAGTCTGGCCGCTCGCGGCATCGATGCCGCCGTAGGGTTTCTGGGTATGGGCGATCAGGCCGTTGGCGACCTCCGCATCGCCGTCGCCAAAGATACGTGAAAAGTCCGCCGTGCTCGTGTTCCGAAAAGCTGCGAGGATCTCAGTCAGCCGCCCGGGTTTCTGAGCCCACTGGATCAGCCCGAACGACAGGCCGGCACGATCCGTGTTGAGATTAAGGGCGGCAAACCGCCCCGCTCCTTCGAGTTGCGCCACGATACTGAGCACTTTGTGCATGCCGTCGTAGGGGAAATTGAGCACCAAAGCCATGTAGCCCCGGCTGCTTATGGGGTTCGTCGCCGCCGCGGCCACCATCTGTTGCAGGGCTTCTGTGTCCACGGTGTCCTGGGCGGCCAACGCGTGCTCGGACCTGAACTGGCGGACCGCCTCTGCGGTCATCGGCCCAAACGTGCCATAGATCGGCGAGAGAAGATCCGGCAAGTCGCGCAGCCCGTGTCCCGTCAGAAAGTCCTGGATCACGCCGACAGACTCCCGGTCAGGATCTCCAGGTCCGATCGCTTGCGCTGACGCAAGCCCCGTGCGCATGTCATCGATTCTCTTAATGCCACAACTTGCCATTTGAGCCTCCCCAGACTTGTTCGGTGCGGCGGGATTATATCACTCTGGGCCGAGCGGTCGCGCGAATTGAGACATCCATCACAAGGTGGATTAAGATATTCTTCGTTTCCGGGGTTTCCGGGAGGAAGTCGGAGCCGGCTGGCGGTGCATTAATGGACTACGGTGTTGAAGCTGTTTGCGA
>Ga0335078_10015927_pt1 | contig 11159 bp, 6 predicted proteins | sample Lox_Sample_32_FD_206711 | JGI IMG/M metagenome (GOLD analysis project Ga0335078, IMG submission 206711) | Soil microbial communities from Loxahatchee National Wildlife Refuge, Florida, United States - Lox_Sample_3.2 | ecosystem: Environmental > Terrestrial > Soil > Wetlands | place: USA: Florida...
GGCTCACAATCACTCAGCCATGCATCACTCGAGTAGTGGGGACATAACTCTCGTAGGTGGAGCGCAATCGTGCCGCACAGATTGTGCCGTGGCTGAACGTCGTCTCAACACTTCAAGAAAAATTGTTGCTCAATTGACAGTTGTCCAGACGGGTGCCATCGTCCTAGACGCTTCCCCCAAATGTTTGGATCGTGATCTCGAAAGCGCATGGAGTTTGGATAGCGGCCCGCCTTCGTTTTCTTCTGCACACGGTGCCTCTTTCAGTATTCTTCGCATCTGAGTTCTCCCCTCCCCTTCTAGCAATGGTGTAGAGGCAGCGACTTGCTGTCGATTGCCCTTTGCATCACTTCGCTTGGGTTTAACGTCCGTTGAGGTTCCGTAGGACACTCAGGCCCGCCCAATTGTTGAAGAGGAAGAACCATGAAGAACAGACGCGATTTCTTTAGAAATACGCTCGGTCTCGGCGCTGTTTCGCTCACGGGAACGAACAGCACGTGATGGGAACAGTGATTAAGGTATCGGATGAATCTGTCACCGTTGAAACCAACACGAAAGCCACCGTCGAAGTGATGATCACTTCCGACACGAAGTTTAGTAAGAACGGTGCACGAGTAGCGCCAGGCGACCTGCATATCGGGGACAGAGTCGTCATCCACGCCATGCCGATGAAAGACCGAAAGCTCATGGCGCACACAGTTCAGATCGGTGTCGCGAAGGCTTCGATGCAGTCTCATTGACCGAACTTAGGCTTGGCATGTGTGAAGGGCAAAGAGAAACAAAACTACTGCTATGGAGGAGAAAAATGAAAAGGCTACTCTCAGTTGCACTCTTCATCGGGTTTCTGCCCCTTCTCGGGATGGCGCAGAGCGATTTCGACGGTACGTGGAAAGTTGATCTCACGAAGTCTACGATGCCTGACAAACCTCACGTTTTCCTGCTACAAAACGGAACTTATCAATGCAAGACCTGCGTGCCGCCGATCAACCTCAAAGCAGACGGCCAGGATCATAGCGTCGCTGGAAGTCCATACTGCGACGCCGTGGCGGTCAAGGTCCTCGATGACCGCAGCATCGAGATAACCAAGAAGAAGAACGGGAGGGTTGTAGCAACGTCAAAGATGGTCGTTTCAGCAGATGGGAGCACAGTCACATTTGAGTTTACCGACAATACCAACAACACTTCCGCGCCAGTCGTCGGAAAAGGAGTCATGACCAGAGTTGCGAAAACGAAGCGTCCCCCGACCGGGGCACATCTAATTTCGGGATCGTGGCGAACGTCAAAGATGGAGAGCCTGTCGGATAATGCGCTTACTTTCACGTTCAAGGCTGACGGAGAGAACCTGAACATGACCAATCCGATGGGTCAGTCCTATACGGCGAAACTGGACGGGACGGATGCGCCCTACAAAGGCGATCTTGGTATCAACTCGGTCTCAATATTGCGCCTTGGCAAGGACACATTTATGGAAACTGATAAACGCGACGGCAAAGCGATCACGACTAAGCGCTTCATGGTGACTCCCGTCGACGGAAAGACCATGACAGTCATAGTCGGCGATGACTTGACAGGCGCCGCCACTGTCTTGGCGGCTGCCAAACAGTAGATCATCGAAGAGAACTTGTGGCTCGCTTGGGAGCAGCGACTCAGGAGACGGCAGTCACGCCGTCGTGTGATCGGGGTCACTTGCGGCGGAGACGCTGTCGGCCTAGACTCACACTATGCGACGTCTCGCCGCAAACGCCGTTGTGATTCTGATGATCTGCTGGACCGCCGCGCCCTTGTTGGCGTGCATGATCCCTGGCAGAGCGATGACAGCGCAGGAGCACGAATGCTGCAAGCATATGGCCCAGATGTGCGGTTCGGCGAACATGCCGCAATCGCACTCTTGCTGCAAGACGGAAGTTCGATCTGGCACGACAATGGTTGTGACAAACAACCGTCAGTCTGGTCCGGTATTACAAATAGTTGCGGCCCTCCCTGTTCCAAGGTCGCCAGAGTGCTCGGAGTGGTTTGACAAAGGCACTCCCCACCATCCGCCAAGCGAATACCTACCCGATACGACAGTCCTGAGAATCTAGGCAGATCTCCGTCCCGCCCGCGTGTGTTTGGGCGTTAGCCCGAAGTGTCTTTCTACTGACGGAGAGAATTATGAAAGTTCTATACACACTGTTCTTAGTGTGCGCATGCGCACTGAGCGCTGTGGCCGAGGACCCTTTTGCCGCAGCAGATGCATTGTTGCCCCCGCAGCATCAGCATTCGGCCGCATCCGGTCCGACCTTCACGCTCGACGAGATCGAGCAGATGGCGCTGCTCAACAATCCCGAGATTCAGGTCGCGGTTCGACGATTGGCGGTCGTTGAAGCCCATCTACCCGCTGCTGGCGCCCTCGATGATCCCTCATTAATGTATCGCGGCTGGGGTGTACCGTTGCGCCGCCCTTGGGATTACAACGCTGCTCAAAACATGTTCATGGTAAGCCAGACTTTTCCGGGTTTCGGAAAACGAGGGCTACGCTCTGACATCGCCAAAAGCGATATAGCCGAAGCAAAGACGGCGCTGGATAACACGCGGCTCGAGGTTCGAGTGCGGGTGCGCAAAGCGTTCTATGACCTGCTGCGCACGCAGGACGAACTTCGCATCCACGACGGCCACGTTGCCATCGCTCGGCAGGCGGTGGAGGCGGCCCGGATCAAATACACAGTCGGCAAAGTGCCGCAGCAAGACATCCTGAAGGCACAAATCGAACTTACCCGCCTGGCCGAGCATCTGATTCGCTTCGAACAGGATGCTGAAATCGCACGGGCTCGTCTGAACACGCTCCTGGGGCACGATCCCTCCGCGCCCATCAATGTTCGGGGAGACTATGCCATTCCACAGCAGTTGGCGGCGACAGAAGCGCTCGAAAAGCTGGCGCTTGCCTCGCGGCCCGATTTGGCCCAGGCGCGAGTCGCCGTGGAGAAGAGCCATCAGCAGCAAGCGCTGGCGAGCAAGGATTACAACCCCGATTTCACAGTTTCGGGTGGCTACATGCTCATGCCGAGCGACGCGAACTACCGCAACAACTACATGCTGGAAGGCTCGATCAACTTACCCTGGTTGAACCGCCGCAAGCATGACGCCGACATTACCGAGGCCAAAGCTCAGGTCAGCCAGCGAGATGCGGAGCTTGCGGCGATGCGGAACGCCGCCTTCGGTCAGATTCAGGAAGCGCTGGTGCAGGTGCTTTCTGCGAAGAGGTTCGCCGATCTCTATAAGAGTTTGCTGCAGCCCCAGGCTACGGCCACTCTGCGTTCGACGGTCATCGCGTACGAGAACGACCGCACCGATTTCCTCAATCTGCTCGATAGCCAGATGACAGTCGTGGATATCGACCTCGCTTGCTTTCAAGCACTAGCGGACTTCGAAACGCGATTTGCCGATCTGGAAATGGCGGTCGGAGCGCCCATTGACAAGACAGAACAACCCAATACACCGGAGGTGACGCAATGAGCGAACGCACTTATAAGCACGCTTTTGTGATTAGCGCAGTGATTTGCTTCTTGTTGGTCGGCGCGCTTGCGTATGTCATTTGGGGCCGCGGCTACCTTTCGCCCGCAATCGACAACTCCAGCGCGGTGATGGCCAAAGGTCTGGATGTTTCCGACCAACCAGCGGCCCAGACGGTCTCTGCTTCCGGTACATCTATGACGCTGGTTCCGCTGCAGCTATCTCCGCAACGCATGCAAGCCATCGGAGTGAAGACCGCGCTGGTTGAGATACAAAATGTCAGCAACGAGCTGCGCGTGCCGGGAAATGTGGAGATGAATCAGAGGCAGCTCGCCTATGTGCAGACGCGCTTTCCAGGTTGGATTCAGAAGGTGCTTGCCAATGCCAGTTACCAGTACGTGCGAAAGGGGCAGCCGATATTCACGATCTACAGCCCTGAGTTGCTCAGTACTGAGCAAGAATATCTACTGGCCAAACAAAACCAACAGACCTTCGCGAGCGATGCACATGGGATGGCTGCTCGCGAGGGAGATTGGCTTCTTCAGGCTGCTGCCGACCGTTTGCGCCAATTTGGCGTACCGCCGAGCGAGATCACCAGACTGGAGCAAACCGGCACGGTACAGCACGACGTGAGCATTGATTCCCCTGCGTCTGGCTACATCACCGACTTCAACGCTCTTCCCAATCAATACGTGCAAGCGGAAACGAAGCTCTACACCATCGCCGACCTTTCCACGATCTGGGTAAATGCCAACGTATTTCAGAACGACGTTGGCGCTTTGAGGCCAGGGATGCCCGCCACAGTGACAGTCGATGCTTATCCTGGCCACACGTTTAAAGGACGGATTGATCAAGTCCTGCCTCAGGTCGACGCCACGACTCGCACCGTTGCCGTGCGCTTCGTCTTCAACAATCCGGGAATCGCGCTCAGGCCTGGCATGTTCGTAAACGTCAGCATTGCGGTTCCTCTCGGCAGACAGCTCGTCATTCCTGCTTCTGGTGTTCTGCACTCGGGCACGCGCGATATAGCCTTCATCGATCATGGCGACGGTTATCTCGAACCCCGCGAGATTGAGATCGGGCCGCGACTGGATGATCACGTCGTGGTCCTTTCGGGTCTGAAGGTTGGCGAGCGTATTGTCAGCTCGGCCAATTTCCTGGTGGATTCAGAATCCCAACTGCAGGCTGCAATTGGATCGTTCACACCGCCTCCGCCGGGGGCAGGAGCGGCAGCGGCGATGAACGGGCCGGCCGAGCGTGTGACCATCGATTTCAGCACCGATCCCTCACCGCCTCACAAGGGGTCGAATACGGTACGGGCGAAGCTCACCGGCCCGGATGGCAAACCAGTAGGCGGCGCGGAGGTAACGGCGACCTTCTTCATGGCAGCCATGCCGGCCATGGGCATGGCTGCGGTGCGAAGCAGGGCAACGCTCCGTGAAACGGGTGAAGGCGTTTATGAGGGTCCGCTCAATCTCGAAACCGGCGGGACCTGGCAAGTCACGGTAGTGGTGAAACGCGGCGGTCAGACCATTGCCAGCAAACAGCTCAGCGTGAGCGTTGCGGGAGGCATGTGATGATCTCCCGAATTATTGAATGGTGCGAACAAAATCGGTTCCTAGTCTTTACTGGGGTCGTGCTGCTTACCGTAGCCGGAGTTTGGAGCCTGCGTCACATCCCGCTCGATGCGCTTCCTGATATCAGTGATGTGCAGGTGGTCATCCATACTGAGTGGCCGGGCGAGCCACCCAATGTGATCGAGGATCAAGTCACGTACCCTATAGTGACCACGTTGCTGGCGGCGCCACACATAAAGTCCGTGCGCGCCCAGACCATGTTTGGGGATTCGTACGTTTTCGTCGTGTTTGAAGATGGGACTGACCTTTACTGGGCGCGTTCGCGGGTGACTGAGTACCTGCAGCAGATCGGGGGGCGCTTGCCAACCGATGTTCACACCGCCATCGGACCCGATGCGACCGGCGCCGGATGGGTGTATGAGTACGCCGTTATCGATCGGACTCACACGAGGAGCCTGGCGGATCTGAGGGCCTTACAGGACTGGTATCTCCGCTACCAGCTCGAAACCGTGCCCGGCGTGGCCGAGGTTGCAACCATCGGCGGTTACGTGCGGCAATATCAAGTCAAGCTCGACCCCAACAAGCTGTTTTCATATGGCATTCCCGTCTCGACCGTCATCGAACGCGTGCGCGACAGTACGAACGAAGTGGGCGGCAACGTTCTCGATATGAGCGGCGCAGAGTACATGGTGAGGGGCCTGGGATATCTGCGCTCAGTGGCCGACTTGGAAAACGTTCCGGTCGCGACGAAAAATGGAACGCCAGTCCTTCTGCGCGATTTGGGCAGCGTCGATTTCGGGCCCGAGGTACGCCGCGGAGCTACGGATTGGCAGGGCGAAGGCGAGGCCGTTGGCGGGATCGTGGTCATGCGCTTCGGCATGAACGCGCTTGACGTGATCAGCGGCGTGAAAACCAAGCTGCGAGAGATTGCATCGTCACTTCCTCCCGGAGTGGAAATCGTAACCGGCTACGACCGCTCATGGCTGATCAATGAATCCATCAAGACCCTGAAGCGGGACCTGATCCTGGAAGCCATCATCGTCAGCTTCGTCTGCATCGCCTTCCTGTTCCACCCGCGTTCGGCGTTGGTGCCCATCATCGCCCTACCGATTGCGGTGCTGGCGGCCTTCATCCCGATGTATTGGCTGAACGTCAGTTCCAATGTGATGTCGCTAGGCGGACTGGCGTTGGCAATCGGGGTGTTGATCGACGCGGCTATTGTGATGGTCGAGAACGGCTACAAGCATCTGGCGGAACGCAGCGGCCTGAAGGCCGGCGAGCATACCGGGAAGCTCAGCTCCCAGGAACGCAGATCGATTTTGCTGCGATCGGCAAAGCAGGTGGGCCCTGCGTTGTTCTACTCACTGGTTATCATTCTGGTGTCGTTCCTTCCCGTGTTCTTGCTGGAAGCGCAGGAAGGGCGGATGTTTCGGCCGCTGGCGTGGACGAAGACCTCAGCGTTGGCGTTCTCTTCGCTGCTTTCGATCACACTGGTTCCTGTTCTCATGCCGTTGTTCATTCGCGGTCGGCTGCGTCCAGAATCGGAGAACCCTGCGGCGCGAGTGACCCAGGCCATTTATCTGCCCATCTTGCGCTGGTGTTTGCGGCACTGGAAATTGCTTATTGCCATCAATCTCATCTTTCTGGCGGCGACCATACCCTTGTATTTCAAACTAGGCAGCCAGTTCATGCCCGCTCTGTATGAGGGCTCCGCCCTGTACATGCCAACGGCCTTGCCGGGCATTTCTATTCAGCAGGCAACGTCGCTGATGCAGCAGCAGGATCGTATCATCCGTTCCTTCCCCGAGGTAGAAAGCGTCTTCGGGACGGTGGGCCGTTCCGACAGCGCAACCGACAATGCGCCGCTCGATATGTACGATACAACCGTGATGCTGAAGCCACAGGAGAGGTGGCGACCGGGCATGACTTATGAAAAGCTGATCGCCGAAATGGACGCCAAGCTGCAGTTTCCCGGCCTGACCAACACCTGGACCATGCCGGTGCGAAACCGGCTGGACATGGAACTCACTGGCATCAAGACTCCGGTTGGGCTGAAGATCCAGGGACCCGATCTGGCCCAGATTCAAGAGATCGGAGCGCGAATGCAGCAGATACTCACCGCCGTTCCCGCGACAAGTTCGGTTTTCGCAGAGCGAGTGTCACAAGGGTTTTACCTGAACATAGAAGTCAATCGAAGGGAGGCCGCTCGGTACGGGCTAACCGTCGGAGACGTTCAGCGCGTCATTACGTCCGCTATCGGCGGCTCGAATATCACTCAGAATGTCGAGGGCCGCCAACGTTTTCCTGTCAACGTTCGCTACGAGCGAGATTTCCGAGGCGATCCGGAAAACCTGGGCCGAGCTCTCGTCGGCACTCCGTCAGGTACGCAAGTCCCAATCAATGAAGTAGCTCGCCTTTCCTTCTCACGTGGCCCGGCAATGATCCGCGATGAAGACGGCGCGCTCACCGGCTATGTTTATCTTGATCTGAAAACGAAAGACTACGGCGGGTTTGTGGATCAAGCCGACAAGCTGCTTCGCAACAAACTGGAACTGCCAGCAGGCTACACCTATCGTTGGGCGGGCGAATATGAGTTCGAACTGCACGCTAAAGAGAGATTGAAACTCATCTTGCCGGTCGTGTTCTTTGTCATTTTTCTGTTGCTCTACATGGTCTTCAAGTCCGCCGCCGAAGCAGCGGTGCTGATATTTCCAACTCTCTATGCCATGTCTGGTGGCCTCATCCTGCAATGGGTGCTGGGCTACAACTTCAGCGTTGCAGTGTGGGTAGGATACATCGCGCTGTTTGGTATCGCCGTTGAAACGGGAGTGGTGATGGTGGTTTACCTGCACGAAGCGCTGCAGCATCGGCTTGCTGCCGGTACACCGTTGACTGACGATGATGTGGAGCAGGCGACCATCGATGGTGCAGTTCAGCGACTGCGTCCGAAGTTGATGACCGTGACCGCCGTTATTCTGAGCCTTACGCCGATCTTGTGGGAGTCGGGAATCGGGTCGGACGTTATGAAACCGATTGCCGCGCCGATCGTGGGCGGGATGATTACTTCCACGATCCATGTCCTGATTCTGGTCCCGGTCTTTTTCTTCCTAATGAAGCGCCGGGCGCTGCGTGCCGGGACACTGAGTATTAAGACAACGACGGGATAGAACAGCCAATTGCAAGTTGCACCCTTCTCATCCTGGACCTAAGCAGTAGATGAGACTAACGTTTTGGGCGAGTATGTCGTCACTGGATAAAGCAAGGAGCGGTCGGCCGTTACCGCCCCGATTAGCTAGAATGACTGGGAAAACCGTCCTTCTAGGAATTCTCCCAGCTTGGCCGTAGCCTTAAACTGCGGAATTGGCTCAAGTTCCTTGAACGCCGAGGTGAAGGCATTCGAGAGACTCCAGATCGTTCGTGAGCGAAATTCCTCGTACTTCGGCTCGAAGTAGAGATCATGGACCGTCCGCGCAAGGTGTTTGGGAACTTCCAGTTTGCCTTCTACGAACGCCTCATAAATAACTACTTTCGCGCTGACGTCGGTGAGTTCGCTTTGCTGCCACGCCTCGACCTGCTTTCGCATGGGTTCGAAGTTTCGCTGCATGCGATCCACACCCACCGACACGCAGTCGATGAGCGAGAACGACTTCGAGTGTTTGGCGAGCACGGGCGTAAAATCCCCGCTAAAAGCCAGGTTGGAGCACACGAACACGCGATACCCACAGGTCATCGCCAAACGCATGCTCTTATCATGGGAATTGCGCACACCGATGGAGAAGCGACATCCTTCCATTTCGGTTGCAAGATCGAGCACGCCGAACATTTTCATGCCGTCCGGCGATACCGCATATTCGTCGTGGACGACTCCGATGTGGCGAAAGCCGAGAGTTTCGATCAATGCACCGATGATCTCGTGATGGGAGACCGGGCGGTGCGTTTCGGTTGCTGGTGGTGTAGGCACCAGTGCTAATTCTTCACGGCCAATCGTCCGGCCGGCATAGCCAATGAGCGTACTTGTTTCTGACATACTGCTTTCCTCCTTTTGGGGTTGAAATTAGAACTGTGCTGAGACGATTAGATCGCGGAAGACAGGCCACGGTCTTTGCTGTGCCGTGGCGAACCGATAAACTTGAATATGGGTCCCACAGACAAGAAAAGTCGCCTCCGCAGGGGTACTCGAATTCCGTGCGAGATCCCTGTCACTCTCACCGTCCTGGATCCGTCCCAGCCGTTTTCGGGCGAATGCTTGGTGATCTTGGTGAACCCCCAGGGATGCGCTGGACGGTTCGGTCGTCCCCTGGAAATAGGGACAGCAGTGCGCTTGGAGGGCCTTCCCGCAAGCACTGGTGTGACTGCGCGGGTGGTGAACTGTATCTCGATGGGACAGTACGAGAAGCTTTGGCTATTAGGATTGGCGCTCGATGAGCCGGGCAATGTATGGGACATCCAGTCGCCACCTGATGACTGGACGCAATAAGGCGTCCAACAGTCCCACCCCTTTTGATTCCATCATCCCAAGTTGAATAGCGATGCTTGCTCCGGGACCGTTGGCTTGCTGCGCGGCCTTCTGCCAGTCAGAGATCCCGGTCGATGCCCGAAGATCAAAACTGAGCGCCCGGTAATGGCTTCGTCGAGAAGACTCACAGCGTCAGGGTGAGTCTCCGGCAGGACCTGTGACGCCGCGATTAACGGAACGTCTTCGTTCGATCCAGACGTCGCGGGGAACAGCTTCTGATGTTCAGCGTTGAGCGCTTTCCATACCGCATCCGCGGACTCCCCGATGCCATTTCTCTCGACAAGCTCTCTGGCCATCGCCGACAGCATGTCGTCATCTTCGTCGATGTTCTGTAGTCCTTCGCCCGCAAACTTCCCCTCCATGGTGAGCGCCACCAGGAGTTTCTTGCCCATTAAGCGTAGACACGCGGTCTGCATCGTCCCTTCATAGCAAAGGAATTTCACACGCACGGGCCGCCGCTGGCCGATGCGCCACGATCTGCGGCTGGCCTGGCGCAGCGTGTGCAGCGAATACCCAGACTCATAGAAGATGATGGTTGGGAAATCGAGCAGATCCAAACCGGTTTCGACAAGCTTGGGATGCGATATAACGACCTGCACTCCTTCCTTGATCTGCCGTGCGTACCAGGCTTCACGCTTTGAGGTGTCTACGCTGGCACGCAGTACAGCCGTCCGGATACCTTCGTTACGCAAAACCCTCTCAAGGCGGGAGGTCACATCATGTTTCTGCGTGTACACCGCGAATACCTGGCACCGGCGGCCCTCGGCAAGCTCCTTTTTGATTTCTTCAATCAGTTTTCGTTCTTTCGAATACAACTGCTCTTCCGGCAGATCCCGCGTCTCGGCGATCACGAAGCGAACGTTGTGCTTCAGTTCCTCATCGAATTCCTTGCCATAGAGAGTTCCGAGTCCATAGGGGTGATCCGGATAGAGCAGCAGCGTATTGAGCATCGTGCTCATGACCGACCGATTCCCCCTATGCTCCTTGAGGGCTTTCCGGATGGCGTCTTCCAGCTCGCGATAGGCCGCCATCAAGAGCGGGTCCATCGCCACACTGACGTAATTTTCTTCGTAGGGGGGCAGTTCGCCGGAGATGTCTTCGAGGAAGACGAAAGCGCACAGCTGCATCAGGAACTCTCCGAAGAGCAGAGGAGAAGCTCCCGGCTTGCGCCGGACCATGCTCGTGGTCTTTGCTTTCGAGCAGCGATTATTCTCCGGCTCCACCTTGGTAATGGTTTCAAGCACTCCATAATCCTGCATGAATGCGCTTCTGCCGGTGGTCCCCCACTCGTATCCGTGCTCCTTCATCCCCGCCGCTTCGAGGCGAAACAGCGTGTTAAACAAATCGTCGGCATATCCGCCCAGAAGTGTTCCGGTAAGGCCGACGATCCGATCCGTCGACGAGGAGAGCGTTCCCAGAGCATTGCCTTGCGCGGTGTCGCCGGCCAGCTGATGAATCTCGTCGCACACCGCGTAGTCAAACCATCCCGACATGTAGCGTCCGATGAACTCGATGGGCGCCATGCGGCGGATTTTGTCCGGATCGGCTTGCCAGAGCGGGCTGTGAAACGGCCGGCAGGA
>Ga0335078_10015929_pt1 | contig 11158 bp, 8 predicted proteins | sample Lox_Sample_32_FD_206711 | JGI IMG/M metagenome (GOLD analysis project Ga0335078, IMG submission 206711) | Soil microbial communities from Loxahatchee National Wildlife Refuge, Florida, United States - Lox_Sample_3.2 | ecosystem: Environmental > Terrestrial > Soil > Wetlands | place: USA: Florida...
CTTGATTTAAGTCAACGAGATCACGGGCATGCGCGCGCGACAGTTCGACATTGGCCGCAATATCTTCGCCACGCTTATACGCATGGGGACAATGCAATTCATGCTTATGCGCTTATCAGCGGTTCAGCACCGGTGCGTGCCGGTATTGATTGAGTCCATGCAAGCCAACACGGTGCGGTCCGCAGTCACCAGTAATCGAAAACACGAGGGAGGAATTCCGTGAAAGCGATGCATCTTATTTTGGCGACCGCTGTCATGATCGGGAGGGGTACCACGTTTGCCTGCGCCGACAACGAGACGATTGCCGTATTCACCAAGAATCAGACCAATCCGTTCTTCCAAAATGTGCGGGTCGGCGCCGAAAATGCAGCCAAGCAGCTTGGCGCCAAAGTGATCCAATATGTGCCGACTAAGCCAGACAGCATTCCCGAGCAGATGAGCCAAGTCGAAGACGTCATTGTCAAAAAGCCCGACGCGATTGTGTTCACACCGGTCGACTACAAGGCTCTGATCCCAAGCGTCGAGAAGATGAACGCAGCTGGCATTCCGGTCGTCAACGTTACCGATCATATGGCGGGCGGCAAACTCGTATCCTATGTCGGTATCGATGACTACAAGGTCGGCCTAGCGACCGGGCAAGCGCTCATGAAGGCGCTTGGCGGCAAGGGCAATGTCGTCATCATCGAGGGCGTCAAGGGTTCGCTATCCAATCAGGACCGCACCCGTGGCCTCACCGATTCCCTCAAGTCCTATCCAAACGTGAAGCTGCTCGCGACCCAGCCCGGCAATTTCCAGCGGCTCAATGCATTGCAGGTGATGGAGAACATGATGCAGTCGTTCCCCCAGATCGATGGCGTCATGGCCGCTAACGATGCCATGGCGATCGGCGCGATCGAAGCGCTGGAAGCCGCCAATCGCAAGGCGATCGTAGTTGGCATTAACGGTACCAAGGAGGCCGTCGACGCGGTCAAGGCCGGCAAGTTACTCGCCAGCGGCCAGGCCGATCCCTTCATGCAGGGCTGCCTCGCGGCCACCATCGCCATCCGCCACTTGCGCCATCAGGACGTTCCGAAGGAATTGTTCCTGAAGCCATCGGTGATCGACGAGAGCAACTACAAGGAATTCGACAAGCCGGTCGAGGCGCGCTCCTGCCCGAAATGGGAAGGTGTGGCTAGCAATTAAAACCCCGCCGTAGGCTCCTAAAAAATTTTGCAGAGCGGTCCGCTCAAGGGTGGCTTGCTCGTCACCGGGAACCCGGCTGGACAAATAGGTAGCTATGGCGACAACGACACGGAGGAGCAGCGGCACGCACCATCATTTCAAGAGATTAGGTGTTTGGCGGAGGGTTGGCTGCCCCCATCGAGAATCGTTTAGCTATCAATCAATAAATGCCGCTAAGTTGGCGGCCTTCGTATTGGGGCCACTGATGTTGCGTAAGGGGTCATGAACCCCATTTCTGCGATGCCCGTGACAGGTCGGCCTAGCCCCTAACACCGGAAATCAAGGCAGTCAGCCGATCCCGACGGTCAGGGCCAAAATGAGTCATACTCTCGATACTCCGGAAATGGCTCTTAAACCCCTCGACTATCGCGCCGAGCCGTCAACAGCAGCGCTCCAAACGAGACAGCAAAGCCTATGAAAGCTGCGGCCCAAGCCCATGCGGCGAGGTGAAGCAAGACGTTCGCCCAATTCGGATGCAATGATGCGAGAATACGTATAGCCGCGGCCACAATGATTGCTGCGTAAATTGCCTGGGTCGCTGGCGAAGCCTTTAGCGCGCTCCCGGTATGGCCGAGGCTGGCGCGCGTCATTACCGCCAGCGTCATGGTGCCGGCCGCGCCGACCATCCAGGCGTGCGTGCCGGCATCGCTCATGATCAAACCGAGCGCACCAACGCCGGCAAGCAGAAAACCGATCGGTACGAAGGCATAGCCGATGTGCAAAATCAGCACCAAGCGGTCGCGCCAAGTGCGGTCTCCGGCCCAGCGCGCCAAGCGCACGACGTGCAGTATACCGGCAACGATGAGCGCGATTGCCGTCGCGTTGCCGGCCGGCTGTGCGATCCACAGCGCCATGACGGCGGCGCTCAACAAGACGATTGCGCCGTCGACTTTGCCGAACGGCACCGGGAGTCGGCCCGGATTTGCGCGTGCCAACCAATTGCGGGTGAAGCTCGGAACGATGCGGCCACCGATAACCGCGATCAGCAGAACGATAGCAGCGATGCCGATGCGCGTACCGTAGTCGGCAACGCCGCGATAGTGCGCCTCGAAGTGAAAGGCGATGTTGCCGGCGAGCAGCAACGTGACCATGACGATGACGCGCAAGTTACGCCAATTTTGACCCGCGATGATTTCGCGCGCCGCGGCCGCTATCACCAACGCGAGAAAAGAAACGTCGATGATTGCGGCAGGGAGCCAACCGATTTCGGCGGAATAGGTGACCGCCACACGGCCGGCCAACCACACCAAGACCAGAACAAATAGCGGCAAGCCTTGGATCGGCAGCCGTCCGGTCCAGTTCGGAATCGCGGTCAGCAGGAAGCCGGTCACCACCGCCGGCAGAAAGCCGTAAAGCATTTCATGCACGTGCCAGTCGATGGGGCCGAAGGCTGTCGACAGCGCAAGCTCACCGCTAAAAATCGGCAGCCACACCAAAATGGCGATCCCCGACTGAATCGCACCCAGCAGGAAAAACGGCCGGAAGGCGTAAGAAAAAAGCGCTGGACCACGGTATTGGCGGAGGCGCGGGATCGGACCCATTATTTCGGACCGCCATTATTCACGCAGCGCGCTTTCGAGCGCGCGTCTGATGCAGACGGCGCCGGGGTCCGCGGCACGATTGAGCAGCCCCATCAGCGTCGCCCACTCTTCGTTGGAGGCTTCATTGGCATAACGCTGCACGGCTTGAGTCACATAGGCGCCGAGACCCAGGCCCTCTGCGGCGGCCATTTCCTGCGCCGTTACCAGCAGTCTGGAGTCTCCCGCGCCGGCAACCGTCTTCAACGCGGTGGTTTCGTCGGTCAACCGGCTGAGCAAATCGCCGAGCATGGTCACTCCTCCTCAGTGCACGCGAAACCTATCCGCGTCTGCGAGCTCAACGCCCTCGATGCGGGCCGCCGAAACCAGCCGCGCCACGTATTGCACATGTGCCCGGCGCCGGACGTTCTCGCGCAGATATTCAGCGATCTGTTCGGCGACGGCCTCGTAAGGAAGGGGCCGGCCTGCGATCTTTCGGTCGAGCCGGACGATGTGGAATCCGTAACGCGTTTCGACCGGCGTCCCGCACAATTGGCCCGGCTTAAGTGTCATTAAGACCTGCTCGAATTCCGGCGTCGTCTGCCCTTCGGTGACTTGGCCGAGATTACCACCTTGCGTTGCCGAGGGGCAGCGCGAATAGGCTCGCGCAAGCACGGAAAAGGATTCAGGGCGCTCGGCGAGCGCCGCCAGGACACCGTCGGCATCGGCGCGTGCCTGTTCGTAGGCGTCGCGATCGGAGGGAACGGCAGCAAAAAGAATGTGTGAGGCCTCGTAGATGTCGAGCGAGCAAAACCGTGCACGGTTTTGCTCAAAATAGTGCTGACAGGTCTCGTTGTCGGGCTCAGGTACCCGCGCTTCGCGCTCAAGTAGCCCGCGAATAATCGCTTCTTCGTCGGTCTCGCGGCGACCTTTGCCGTCATCCAGCGGTTCCGGCGCAATCGCGAGCCGGCGCGCTTCCTGTAGCAGCAATTCGCGGATCGCCAGGGCACGCGCGGCCTGCTGCCAAGCGGCTATTGGCTTTTCCGCGGCGTGGTGCTGCATCTCACGCTGGATGGCATCGCGCGCTATGGTCACGCCATTCACGCGAACCAGCGACGGTCGAACATCGAGCGGAGCGGGCTTTGGAGCGGCCTGCTTCTTGATCTTGGTGGTGTCGAGGACAACAGTCATCGCTCACTCCGCCGGTTCCAGCGCCCGTACCCGCCGCGTGCGCACCACCTGATAGCCGCGCCGACCGATGTACCAGATCGGTGCGCTCCAGATGTGCACGAGGCGGGTGAACGGGAAGAGCAGGAAGATTGTCATGCCGAGGGCGAGGTGCACCTTGAAGATCAGCGGCACGTCGAGGATCAGCGCCGAGACGCCTGGCTGCAGCCGCAGAATGCCCTGCGCCCAGGCCATGAAATTCACCATCAGGTGGCCGTCGAGGTGGCCAAGCGATATCGGGATGGTGGCGAGGCCGAGCGTGAGCTGGGCGTAGAGGATCAGCAGGATGGCGATATCGCTGAACGACGACGTGGTGCGGATGCGCGCGTCGAACAGCCGCCGGTGCACCAGTAGTGTGAGGCCGATGAAGGCGAATACGCCGGCGACGCCGCCGACGATAATCGCCATCCACTGCTTGAAGGTGTGCGAGATGCCGAGCGCCTCGAAAATCCAGATCGGCGTGAGCAAGCCGCCGAAATGGCCGAGGAAGATGATCAGCACGCCGACGTGAAACAGATTGGAGCCCCACATCAGCTGCCGGCGGCGCAGCAACTGGCTGGAGCCGCTGCGCCAGGTGTACTGCTCGCGGTCGAAGCGCAGCACGCTGCCGAGCAGGAACACGGTAAGGCAGAGATAGGGATACCAGCCGAACACAATGTAAGTGATGAGTTCGTTCATGACCCTGCCCTCATAGCGGTTGTGCGCGCGGCCGCCGGCATGTCGGGCGCCGGACGCAAGCCGCCGCGGACGCGCGCGATCAGTCCGTTCTTGCAGCCGTCGTTAGCGCCGGGTCCGAAGCGCACTTCTTCGTCTTCCCATGCTGCATCGAGGGTCGCCAAGTCACTGGCATCCGCATCCGGCAGCGCGAGCAACGCCGAAACTTCGTCCGCCCTTGGCGTGACCGCCGACAGCAAAACCAGCGCGCGGAAGACGGCCTCGTAGGTCGAACGGCGCTTGCGCAGGCGCTCCGCCAAGGCGGCAAAAATATGCGCCGGCTGCGCCAAGGTGTCGCGCGCCTCCGTCGCCGGCAGCGTCGACGCATATTCGAGAAACAGCGGCAGAAAATCCGGCAGTTCGGTCGAATCCAGTTCGAGCCCAACTTTCTCGTATTGCGCCTTGAGATCGACCATGGCTTGCCCGCGGTCGCGGCTCTCGCCGTGGACGTGCTCGAACAGTTGCAGAGACAAGGAACGCGTGCGATCGAATAGCAGCACGTAGCGCTCCTGCAGATCGTAGAGATCGCCGCTGGCTAATTCACACAACAAGCGGTGCAACTGATCACGCACGGGCATCGACAGCGCAGGCTCGCTTTCGATCGCCTCGCTGATCTCGCCGGCCGCCTGTTGGAGGTCTCTGCTCGGATAGGTCAGCAACGCCGACAGCGCTTTCAAGATTTTGATCATCACGCAACCTCCATCGGTGTTTTGCCGCGCTTGGGCGTCCCGAACAGATTGACCTCGCTGGTGCCGCCCGAGCAGCCGTTACCGAACGAGAAGCCGCACGAGCCGCGCAGATCGTAGGCGTCCTCGCTGGATTCGCGATGCGCGGTGGGAATGACGAAGCGGTCCTCGTAGTTGGCGATCGCCATGGTCTGGTACATGTCCTCAATCGCCAGCGCGCTGAGACCGACGCGCTTGGCGATCGCCTCGTCGATCACGCCGTCGACCGTCTTCGCCCGCATATAGGCACGCATCGCCAGCATGCGCTCGAGCGCAAGCGCTACCGGCTCCTCCTTGCCCGCGGTCAAGAGGTTGGCGAGGTACTTGAGCGGGATGCGCAAGGAGCGCACGTCCGGCATCTCGCCGTCGTGGCCGATCTTGCCGGCCTGCGCCGCCGATTGGATCGGCGACAGCGGCGGCACGTACCAGACCATCGGCAACGTGCGGTATTCGGGATGCAGCGGGAAGGCGACCTTCCATTCCATCGCCATCTTCCAGATCGGCGAGCGCCGCGCGCCTTCCAGCCAGTTTTCCGTAACGCCATCGGCGCGCGCCTGCGCGATCACCTTCGGATCCTTCGGATCGAGGAAGATCGACAGTTGCGCCTCGTAGAGATCCTGCTCCTCATTGGCGCTCGCCGCCTCCTCAATACGGTCGGCGTCGTAGAGCACGACGCCGAGATAGCGGATACGTCCGACGCAAGTCTCAGAGCACACCGTCGGCTGGCCAGCCTCGATACGCGGATAGCAGAGAATGCATTTCTCGGATTTTCCGCTCGACCAGTTGTAATAGATCTTCTTGTAGGGACAGCCCGACACGCACATGCGCCAGCCGCGGCACTTGTCCTGGTCGATGAGAACGATGCCGTCTTCCTCGCGCTTGTAGATGGCGCCGGACGGACACGCGGCAACGCAGGCCGGGTTGAGGCAGTGCTCGCACAGCCGCGGCAGATACATCATGAAGGTGTTTTCGAACTGGCCGTAGATGTCCTTCTGCACGCCTTCGAAATTGTAGTCCTTCGAGCGCTTGGCGAACTCGGTGCCGAGGATTTCCTCCCAGTTCGGACCCCATTCGATTTTTTCCATGCGTTCGCCAGAAACCAGCGAGCGCGGCCGCGCCGTCGGGAACGCCGGCATTTCGGGCGCTTTTTGCAAATGCTCGTAGTCGAAGGTGAAGGGCTCGTAGTAGTCGTCAATTTCGGGAAGATCCGGATTGGCGAAGATATTCGCCAGAACCCGCCACTTCGAGCCAATACGCGGCTCGATCTTGCCATTCTTCTTGCGGCGCCAGCCGCCGTTCCAGCGCTTCTGGTTCTCCCATTCTTTGGGATAGCCGATACCAGGCTTGGTCTCGACATTATTGAACCAGGCGTATTCCATGCCTTCGCGGCTGGTCCACACATTCTTACAAGTGACCGAACAGGTGTGGCAGCCGATGCATTTGTCGAGGTTCAAGACCATCGCGATTTGCGCGCGGACTTTCATTCTGCGGCCTCCAGCTTGATCGTGGTCGCGGGCGCGACGGAGAGCGGTTCGGGCTGATCGGTCGTCGGCTTGTCAAGCCAATCGACTTGTCGCATCTTGCGCACGATGACGAATTCGTCGCGGTTGGTGCCGATCGTGCCGTAATAGTTGAAGCCGTAGGCCAGCTGGGCATAGCCGCCGATCATGTGCGTCGGCTTCACCACCGCGCGCGTCACCGAATTGTGGATGCCACCGCGCTGACCGGTCACTTCCGAGCCCGGCACGTTCACGATCTTCTCCTGGGCGTGATACATCAAGCACATGCCGTCCTTCACGCGCTGCGAGACCACTGCGCGGGCGGTGAGCGCGCCGTTGGCGTTGTAGGCTTCGATCCAGTCGTTATCGGCAATACCGGCCTTCCTGGCGTCGTTCTCGCTGATCCACACGATCGGACCGCCGCGCGAGAGCGTCAGCATCAGCAGATTGTCGGTGTAGGTCGAGTGGATGCCCCACTTCTGATGTGGGGTAATAAAGTTGAGGACGATCTGCTTTTCGCCGTTCGGTTTGCTATCAATCACCGGTTTCACCGCCTTGAGATCGACCGGCGGGCGATAGACGCAAAGCGCCTCGCCGAAGGCGCGCATCCACAGGTGATCCTGATAAAGCTGCTGCCGGCCCGACAGTGTGCGCCAGGGAATCAATTCGTGGACGTTGGTGTAGCCGGCATTGTAGCAGACCTTTTCCGATTCAAGTCCCGACCAAGTCGGCGCCGAGATGATCTTGCGCGGCTGCGCCACCACGTCACGGAAACGAATCTTCTCGTCTTCCTTTGGTAAGGCGAGATGAGCATGTTCTCGGCCCGTGGTCTTCGACAGCGCCTCCCAGGCCTTGACCGCGACCTCGCCGTTGGTTTCCGGCGCCAGCGACAGGATGACTTCCGTGGCGTCGATGTCGCTGTCGATGCGGGCGAGGCCCTTGCTCGTCCCCTCCTCGGTCACCACGCCGTTGAGACGCTTGAGCAGATCGACCTCGTGCTCGGTGTTCCAGGCCATGCCCTTCACGCCGTTGCCGAGTTTCTGCATCAGAGGGCCGAGCGAGGTGAAACGCTTGTAGACGTTCGGATAGTCGCGCTCGACCACGGTGACGGCCGGCATGGTCTTGCCGGGGATCGGTTCGACCTCACCTTTCTTCCAATCTTTGACGTCCAGCGCCTGCGCAATCTCGGCCGGCGAGTCGTGCTGGATCGGCGTCATGACGACGTCTTTTTCGATGCCGAGCACTTCGGGCGCGACCTCGGAGAACTTCTTGGCGATCGCTTTGTAGATTTCCCAATCGCTCTTGCACTCCCACACCGGATCCACCGCCGCGCTCAGCGGATGGATGAAGGGATGCATGTCCGAAGTGTTGAGATCATTCTTCTCGTACCAGGTCGCGGTCGGCAGCACGATGTCGGAATAGACGCAGGTGGTCGACATACGGAAGTCGAGCGTGACCAGGAGATCTAGCTTTCCGGTCGGCGCGTCGTCATGCCAGGCGACTTCTTTCGGTTTTTTGCGCCCAGTTTCGCCCAAGTCTTTGCCTTGCACGCCATGCGTGGCGCCGAGCAGGTGCTTGAGGAAGTACTCGTGTCCCTTGCCGGAAGAGCCGAGGATATTGGAGCGCCATACGAACATGTTGCGCGGCCAATTGTCCGGATGATCCGGATCCTCGCAGGCCGGTTGCAGTTCGCCCGACTTGAGCGCCTTGGCGACATAGTCCTTCGGCTCGAGCCCGGCGGCCTGTGCCTTTGTGGCAAGATCGAGCGAGTTCTGCCGCGTTTGCGGCGCCGACGGCAGCCAGCCCATGCGCTCGGCGCGCACGTTGTAGTCGATCAGCGCGCCGTCCCACGGGCCGGCAGGCGCCGTCGGCGACAGGATTTCGTCGATGCCGATCTGCTCGTAGCGCCACTGGTCGGTGTGCGCATAGAAGAACGAGGTCGAATTTTGCTGGCGCGGCGGGCGCGCCCAGTCGAGGGCGAAAGCAAGCGGCAGCCAACCCGATTGCGGCCGCAACTTTTCCTGCCCGACATAATGCGACCAGCCGCCGCCCGACTGACCGACGCAGCCGCACATCACCAGCATGTTGATGACGCCGCGGTAGTTCATGTCGCAATGGTACCAGTGGTTCATCGCCGCGCCGATGATGATCATGGAGCGGCCCTTGGTCTTCTCGGCGTTGAGCGCGAATTCGCGCGCCACGGTGACGATCTGGTCGCGCGGCACCCCGGTGATCTTTTCGGCCCATGCCGGCGTATAGGGCACGTTCTCGTCATAGGACTTGGCGACGTGCTCGCCGCCGAAGCCGCGGTCGACGCCGTAATTGGCGACGAACAGATCGAACACCGAGGCGACCAGCGCTTCGCCCTCTTTCAGTTGCACGCGCTTGGCCGGGACCTTGCGCACCAGCACGCTCGGATGATCGGTGCCGGCGAAGTGGTCGTGCTCGCGATTGCCGAAATAGGGGAAGGCAACATCAGCAAGTTCGTCCTTGGTCGCAGCGAGCGAAAGCCGCAGCCTGGTGTCGTGGCCGTCGGAGGCTTTTTCCTCCAGGTTCCACTTGCCCTTTTCACCCCAGCGGAAACCGACAGAGCCGCGCGGGGCCACGATGCTGTTCGTGGCCTCGTCATAGGCAACCGTCTTCCACTCGGGATTGTTGGTCTCGCCGAGGTTGCCGGTGAAGTCGGAGGCGCGCAGTTGCCGTCCAGGCACCAGTCTGCCGTTCTGCTTCACAAGTTGCACCAGCATCGGCATGTCCGTGTACTGGCGCACATAATCTTCGAAATACTTGGCCTGCCGGTCGATATGGAATTCGCGCAGAATGACGTGGCCCATGGCCATGGCGAGCGCCGCATCGGTGCCCTGCTTTACCGAGATCCACAGGTCGGCGAACTTCGAGGCTTCCGAATAGTCCGGGCAAATGACGACGCTCTTGGCGCCACGGTAACGCGCCTCGGTATAGAAATGTGCGTCGGGCGTGCGCGTCTGCGGGACGTTCGAGCCCCACAGGATGAGGAAGCCGGAATTGTACCAATCGGCCGACTCAGGAACGTCGGTCTGCTCGCCCCAGGTCTGTGGCGAGGACGGGGGCAGGTCGCAATACCAGTCGTAGAACGACATGCAGACGCCACCGATGAGCGACAGGTAGCGCGAGCCGGCGGCATAGGAGACCATCGACATCGCCGGGATCGGCGAGAAGCCGATGATGCGGTCGGGTCCGTGTTTCTTGATGGTATAGGCGTTGGCGGCGGCGATGATCTCGGACACTTCGTCCCAGGTCGCGCGCACGAAGCCGCCGAGGCCGCGCTTGCTGGTGTATGCAGCACGCTTTTGCGGGTCGGTTACGATCGATTCCCAGGCGGCGACTGGCGTGCGTAAGGTCCGCGCCTCGCGCCATAGCTTCAATAGCCGCGAGCGCACCAGTGGATATTTTACCCGGTTGCCGGAATAGAGATACCAGGAGTAGCTGGCGCCGCGCGAACAGCCGCGCGGCTCGTGGTTCGGCAGATCGGGCCGCGTACGCGGATAGTCGGTCTGCTGCGTCTCCCAGGTGACGATGCCTCCCTTGACGTAGATTTTCCACGAGCATGAACCGGTGCAGTTGGCGCCGTGCGTCGAGCGCACAATCTTGTCGTGCTGCCAGCGCTTGCGATAGCCGTCCTCCCAGCGACGGTCCTCGCGGGTGACGATGCCGTGGCCGTCGGCGAAATCGTCGACGACGCGATTGAAGAAAGTCAGGCGGTCGAGAAAGTGGCTCATTGCGAATGTCCTTTATTCGGCCGGTTGCGCGGCTGCTGGCGGCAACGAGCGGCCGCCGCGTTCGACGCCGTGCAGCAGGCCGCCGCGGCGGGTGTAGAAGAACCAGGTGAGCGCCACGCAGGTCACGTAGAAGGCCATAAAGCCCCACAGCGCCATTTCGGGCCCGCCGGTGAGCGCGATCGAGGAGCCGTAGGCCTTGGGAATGAAGAAGGCGCCATAAGCGGCGACAGCCGAGGTGAAGCCGATGATCGCCGCCGATTCCATTTCGGCCTGCTTTTGCCGTGCCGGCACCGCAAGACCGGGCTCTAGTCGCGGCATTTCTGTCCGCATGATCGCCGGGATCATCTGGAACGTCGACGCGTTGCCCACCCCTGTCGCGAAGAACAGGATCATGAACATGGCGAAGAAGCCCCAGAAGGCGCCGGACTGGTCTTTGATGCCGAGGAAGTAGAGGACGCCGCCGACCGCCGCGATCATCAGCACGAAGGTCCAGAAGG
>Ga0335078_10015930_pt1 | contig 11158 bp, 12 predicted proteins | sample Lox_Sample_32_FD_206711 | JGI IMG/M metagenome (GOLD analysis project Ga0335078, IMG submission 206711) | Soil microbial communities from Loxahatchee National Wildlife Refuge, Florida, United States - Lox_Sample_3.2 | ecosystem: Environmental > Terrestrial > Soil > Wetlands | place: USA...
GGATGACAAGTCAACCCCGACATCGAGGACGACAGGTCAACCCCGGCGAATGCCGGTGCTCAGTGGTCCGGAATTTGGTCTGATACGGCACGGAACGGATTTACCGGGCGCTCCTCACCGCTTCAGGGGATCTTCCACCCAGGGCGGCGTGGCCTCGATCAGGCGGCCTAGCTCGGGTTCCAGTTTCTCCATGGCTTGCTTCATCTCCCAGGCGATCTGGCGGTAGCTGAAGTGGCCTTTCACGCCGCTGCGCAGCTTGGAGATGTATTCGGCTTCGGCGAAATCCATCTTGAAAAGGAAGCGGGAACGGGCGCCGAACGGCAGCAGGTAATGCGCGCCCGGGGAGGGCAAGGTGCGCATCGCGGAAAATGCGGCATGGATCGCATCAGCGTAAATCTCGCCCACGCCGGCCTCCGAGATCAACGCTGGCGTCTCGTAGCCGAGCGCCCCCGCATACTCCTGGCGGAACTTCTGGCAGCGGCGGTGGCGCTGCAGGTCGCGGTAAGCGCCGATATCGATGACGAAATCGTAAGCGTAAAGCCCGCCGCGGAAGCCGCTCAGAATCTCATCGCGCCCGGTGCGGGACTGGAGCGCTACATCGATCACTTCGGCGCGCCGGCGTTCGCTCCAGGCGCAGGCCAACTCGTACAACTCGCGGAACGGGCGGTCGGTGACCGGATAGAGCAGCGTCGCCACGATATCGGCGGCCACCTCGATCGGCCGGACTAAATCCACGCGCGGCGGATTCCCGGCCTGCGCCCGCGGCGGCAGGTTCTGCGCAGTCCATTGGCCCAGGTCATGCCGCGCCCGGCCCACATGTTCGTCCGCTTCGGCGTGGCGCGCGAGCGTTGGCGCCAGCGGTTCCGCCGCGGCGCTCTGGTCCCAGCGGCAATCGGGCTCGTGCGCGCAGGCCTCGGCAATCTCCTCCCCCAGCGATCTCAGTTCAGCGTACTCGGCCGCCTTCAATCGCCGGATCTGTTTTTCCACGGTGCGGATGCTCGCTACCTGCCCGACGTTGGTGGGCACGCCCCAGAAGAGAAGATAGCGTGCGACGTCGAACGCGCGCGCCGCCACGTTGCGCCGGTAGGCTTCCGGCTTCATATCGTCGGGGCGCGGCAGGCGGGCGGCGAGGCAATCGAACGCCCGCCGGTTCACCTCGCCGTAGGCGGCCAGCAGGGCTTCTCCGGCAGCCTGGTAGCGCGCGGCGCCAGCGGTTTCCAGTTCGGGCGGGGTGACGAAGCCGGAGCTCGAAAAATCCTGGTAGCGCGACGATTTCGCCTGGCCGTCCCACAGCGGTTCGGCTTCGATTTCGGTCGCGGCCAATTCGGAAATGCCCTCGAAGCACACGACCGCGTGGCCGAGGTCGGCAATCGAAGCGTGGCCATACTGAAAGTAGAAACTTTCCAGGAACTTTTCCGAGTTGTGCGTGCGTACCCACTCAATAGAATCGCGAATCGAATCCGGCGATCGGCTGTAGCGAGCCAGCGCGTACGCCGATTTCTCGGGCGGCATGGGCGCAACCGTGATGACGCGTTTACTGTGGATCAAGACGTTATGATAGCGGGGAATGCGCATACGAATCCAACCCATTCATCCCAATGCGGTGCTGCCGCAATACGCGCACGGCGCGGAGGAAGACGCCGGTATGGACTTGCGCGCGGTGGAGGACACCGTGCTTACGCCCGGCGTGCCGCGGGCGGTGCCGACCGGCCTCACCATCGCGCTGCCGCCGGGATACGAAGCCCAGGTGCGGCCGCGCAGCGGGCTGGCGCTGAGCCATTCCATCACCATGCCCAACGCGCCGGGCACGGTCGATCCTGGCTATCGCGGCGAGATCCGCGTCATCCTGCTCAACTTCGGCACGGAGCCATACACGGTGCGGGCCGGCGACCGCATCGCGCAGATGATCGTGGCGCGCTACGAAACGGTGGAATGGGATGCGGGCGAACTGCCGGAATCGACGCGCGGAGCCGGCGGATTCGGATCGTCGGGGCGCTGAGAAAGATTCCAGGCACGCTTCCGCCCGCGGGCGTTGGCGGGCTGAAGCCCGCCCCACCGAAGCCTGCCGAGCCGAGGGCTGATCGGGCGAGGACCGGCAGGTCGAGGACTGCCCGACTGGCCATTGCTATAGTGAAAAGACCCCCTGGAATAACGCCATGCGATTCCTGCCCTTGATTTTGCGAAACTCCTGGCGCAACCGCCGGCGCACGCTGCTGACCATCGCCAGCATCGGCGTCTCCATGTGCCTGCTGGGCGTGATGATTGCCATGTACAGCGCGTTCTGGCTGTCCAAGCCGAAAGACAACCAGGCGCTGCGGCTGGTGGTGCGCAACCGCGTTTCGCTGGCCGTGTTTCTTCCCCTCGGCTACCAGCAGCAAATCGAGAGGATTCCCGGAGTGCGCCTGGTGATGATCGATAGCTGGTTTGGCGGTGTTTACAAGGACGCGCGGGAAGCGCGCAACAATTTCCCGCGCTTTTCGGTTGAGCCGGAGAAGCTATTTCCGCTGTTTGGCGAATGGACCCTTCCGGAAGATCAGAAGCAGGCGTTCATTCATGAGCGCACGGCTTGCGTGATCGGCCGCGACCTGGCCAACGCATTCAACTTCCACCTGGGAGACCGCATCCCGATTCAAGGCGACATTTTCCCGGGCAATTTCGAATTCACGGTACGCGGCATTTTCGACGCTCCTTCCAATTCCAATGTGATGTTCTTCAACAAGGAGTACATCGACCAGGCGCTGCCCGAACGGCGGCGCGGCCTGGTGGACACTTTTTACATATTGATCGACGATCCGCAGCACTCTTCCGCCGTCGCAAACGCAATCGACGCGCAGTTCCACAATTCCACAAGCCAGACGAAGACCGAGTCCGAGCAGGCATTCGTGGTCGGGTTCCTGTCCCTGTTGGGCGATGTGCGCATGTTCCTGGTCTGGATCTCCGCCGCCGTAATGTTCACCATCCTTCTGGTTTCGGCCAACACCATGGCCATGTCGGTGCGGGAGCGCGTGCGCGAAGTCGGCATCTTGAAAACGCTGGGTTTCACGCAGGGCACCATTCTCGGCCTGATTCTGGGAGAGGCGGTGGCGATCTCGCTGGCCGGCGGCGCGATTGGCTACCTCATTTCCACGGTCCTGCTGAAGGGAGTGCAGCGCAGCCCGATGGGCGGTTTTCTGCCCGATCTGCGGGTTGTCGATCCGGCGATCGCCGCGGTGTGCCTGCTGCTCGCCGCAATGATCGGGCTGGCAAGCTCGCTGGTTCCCGCCATGGGCGCCTCGCGTGCCCCCATTGTCGAATCCTTGCGGAGCGCGGATTGACGCCATGGCCATCCCCCTTGCTTACAATCTCCGCAACCTGGTGGTTCGCCGCACTACCACGCTGATGACCGCGCTCGGCATCGCGCTCACGGTAGCGGTGCTGCTCGCCGTGCTGGCGCTGGTGAACGGCTTGCGGGTCACGCTGGCGAGTTCGGGCGATCCACGCCACGTGCTGATCACGCGCAAAGGCGCCAGCTCCGAGCTGACCAGCCTGCTGACGCGGCAGCAATTCCAGGATCTGAAGTTCAAGCCGGGCATTGCCACCGGAAGCGATGGGCAGCCGATGGCCTCGCTCGAGCTGATCACCATTATCAGCCTCGAAGCTGAAGGCAGCGGCACCGGCGACAACGTGACGATCCGCGGCCTGATGCCCGCCGGCATCGCCATGCGGCACAACGTCGGCCTGATCGCCGGCCGCTGGTATCGCCGGGGCGTGAATGAGGCCGTGGTGGGCAAGGCGTTGGCCGAGCAGTATCCTGCCGCGCGGCTGGGCAAGACGCTGCGCATGGGACGGAGCGACTGGACGATCGTCGGCGTGATGGACGCCGCGCGCGGCGCGCAGGGAAGCGAAATCTGGGGCGACATCGAGCAAGTCAGCGCGGATTGGAATCGCGTCCAGTACATGAGCTCGGCCCTGGTCGAGGCCACTGACCCGAACGCGGCGAAGGCGCTGGCGGACAGCATCAATAATGACACCCGCCTGGATGCGGGCGCGGAGCTGGAGCAGGATTACTTTGCGCGCCAGACGCAATCCGCTACTCCCATCCAGTACACCGGCATCTTCGTCGCCATTATCATGGCCGTGGGCAGCTCCTTTGCGGCGATGAACACCATGTATGCCGCGGTGGCGCGCCGCGCCAGAGAAATCGGGACGCTGCGCGTGCTGGGGTTCTCCAAGCTCAGCATTCTGACCAGCTTCTTTGTGGAATCGGTCCTGCTGGCGGGGCTGGGCGGCGCGCTCGGATGCTTGCTGGTGTTGCCGTTGAACGGCGCCACTACCGAGATTGGCGCCAATTTCTCGCAACTGGCTTTCGCTTTTCACGTCACCCCGGGTAGCATGGTGGCGGGTATCGTTTTCGCCGTCACGCTGGGCGGTGTGGGCGGCCTGTTTCCAGCGGCGGCGGCGGCCAAAAAGGAGATACTCACCGCGCTGCGGGAAGTCTGACGACTATGGATGAGGAATTGAAGAGCCTGCAGATCGATCGTGGCCGGCGCAACTCGGGCCAGCCGTCGCGCTGGGCCGTGCGGTGGATCGTCATCGGTGTCGCGGTTTTCCTCCTCTTGGGAGTGTGGCGCTTTTTCCTGGCAAGCGTCGATGCCGCGCCCCAGGTGGACGTGCAGCGCGTCACCGCGGTCAGCGCGGCGAGCGCGCCCGAAGGGGTGGTGCTCAACGCCGCGGGCTATATCGTGGCGGCACATCGCATCGAAGTGGCCGCCAAAGTCATCGGCAAAGTGAAATGGATCGGGGTTGACAAGGGCGACCGCGTGCAGGAAGGCCAGGTGATCGTGCGCCTGGAAGACGACGAATACCAGGCGCAACTGGAACAGGCCAAGGGGCAAATGTCCAATCTCGAAGCCAAGCTGGCCGAGGCGCTCCACGGTTCGCGCCCCGAAGAGGTGGCACAGGCGCTGGCCAATCTGGAATCAGCCAAGGCCGATCTGGACGACGCCAGGCTCAGCGTTGACCGCGCCGTGAAACTGCGCAAGGAAGGGCTGACGCCGCAGCAGTCGGTGGACGACGCCCAGACCCGCTACGATGGCGCGGTGCATCGCGTCAACTCGTTCCAGAAGACCTACGAGCTGGTCAGGCTCGGGCCGCGGCAGGAGGAAATCGATTCCCTCCGCGGGCAACTCGAACAGGCCAAGGGCACGGTGGCCTACGCTGAAACAGCGTTGGCAAACACGATCATCCGCGCGCCCGTAACCGGGACCATTCTCGAGCGCGAAGTGGAGAAGGGCGAGTTCGTCACCACGAGTTTCGTGGGCGATCGCGGAGCCAAAGGCTACGTGGTCGCTCTGGCGGATTTGAACGACCTCGAAGTGGAACTGGACATCGCACAAAACGATTTCGCCAAGCTGCATTCCGGCCAGCACGGAATCATCACTACCGACGCGTTCCCGGACCGCAAATACGACGGCTTCATCAAGGAAATCTCGCCCGAAGCCAATCGCCAGAAGGCGACGGTGCAGATCAAAGTCAAAGTAAGCCGGCCGGACGGTTTTCTGCGGCCGGAAATGAACGCCAGCGTGGCGTTTCTTTCCGACGCCAGGCCGGAGGCGGCCTCGAACAACGGCGCTCCAGCCAGGCCGGTGGTAATTGTGCCCGCGGCCGCGGTGCGCGACAGCGCCGTCTTTGTGCTGCTCGATGGCAAAGCGGTGCGGCGCCCGGTGAAGGTCGGCGCCGCCTCCAGCGGAGGTGTGCGCATCGAGGAAGGCCTGATCGGCGGCGAAGATCTCATCGCCAACCCACCCCCCGATCTCAAGGATGGCGAGAAAGTGCGGAGGAAAGCTTGACCGGGCTATGGGCGAGGTTGCCAACCCGCGCGCCGATTGTGAACCGGCGCAGCCGGGCAACGCCCAGCCACCTGTTTTTCAATTTCTGACTGCGATAGCCCAAACATGAGCGAACCAATCATCGAAACCCGCAACCTGACCAAAGAGTTCCTGCGCGACGAGTTTCACGTGGTCGCGCTCAAGGACGTCACCCTCGAGATTCCAAAAGGCGAATTCGTCACCTTGATGGGACCTTCCGGCTCGGGCAAATCCACACTGCTGCACCTGATTGCCGCCATGGACCGGCCCACCAGCGGCGAGATCCGCGTGCTGGGGCACAATCTGCGCGAGTTGAACGATCGCGAGATCGCTCATTGGCGCAACGAGCACGTGGGATTCGTCTTCCAGCAGTTCAACCTGATCCCGGTGCTCACCGCGATCGAAAACGTCGAACTGCCGCTGAAACTGACCCACCTCAAGAAAGCCGAGCGGATGGACCATGCCTCCACCGCGCTCAAACTGGTAGGCCTCGGAGATCGTCTGCGCCACTTCCCGCGCCAGCTTTCCGGCGGCCAGGAGCAGCGCGTGGCGATCGCCCGCGCCATCGTCACCGACCCCGCCTTGATCCTCGCCGACGAACCCACAGGAAACCTCGACGCCGGCTCCGCGCAGGAAGTGCTCACCATCCTTTCCAAGCTGAACAAGGAGTATGGCAAGACCATCGTCATGGTCACCCACGATCCGCATGCCGCGCAGTTCGCCACACGCGTTCACCACCTGGAAAAGGGCGAACTGATGGGCGCGGCCGCGGCGTGAGATCCGGAGGAGCGGCACCTGGTTGGACCGCGCCGGTTACGCGTGTTAACGTGAGCTCCGTTTGAAGCTGCGGCTTTGGCCCGCTCGCGAGACGGTTGACAAAATCCTCATTCTGAGTAATCCTGATAGAGATTGGTATATTACGGCCACCTCGAAGACGCCGCAGCCTCCGACCTCCTGCGTTGGGCAATTGAAACCTACGAGGAGCGCTTTGCCATCGCTACCAGCTTTCAGAGAGAAGGAATGATTCTGCTGGACTTAGCCTGGCGCACGCGGTTGCCATTTCGAGTCTTCACACTCGACACCGGCCGCTTGCCGGAAGAGACGTATTCGATGTTGGAGGAGGTCCGTGAGCGTTACGGCATCAACGTAGAGGTTGCCGCACCCGACCCGGCTGAAACCTGTGCCATGGTGCAACAGCATGGGCCGAACCTCTTCTTTCGCAGCCCGGAGATGCGCCAGATGTGCTGCAACATACGAAAGGTCCGCCCGTTCGAGCGGAAGCTGGCGCAGTTTGACGCATGGGCGACAGGTCTGCGGCGGGGGCAGGGAGGCGTGCGGGCGGCGGTAGCGAAAGTGGCGGAAGAGAGCGGCCGTCTCAAACTTTCGCCCTTGGCGGACTGGAGCGCTCAGCAGGTGGACGCCTATCTCCGCAGGCACGATGTTCCGGTGCATCCGCTGTACGGCCAGGGATACGCCAGTATCGGCTGCGCGCCGTGCACGCGGGCGGTCCAGGAAGGTGAAGACGAACGCTCCGGCCGCTGGTGGTGGGAGACGGGCAGCGTGAAGGAATGCGGCATCCATTTCGCACCTGGCGGCCTTACCCGTCTGGCTTCCTAGTCCGGCGTGGCAGCGCCCATCGCCAGGCTGCTGCGGGCACTCAGCCCTGGGCCGGCGCGATGATTTCACAGCGCCGCAGCTTCCATTTTCCCCTCGCTGTTGTTGTAAACTGGGGAAACTGCCTGGGTCGGCGCCGGCCGTGCGGCCGTGGGAACACGCACGTTTTCTTCAGCAGTTGGGAGCTTTCTGCAGCGATCAGCGAAGGACAACGTTATGGGGAGAAGCAATGCACAAGGGTTTTACGCTATGGTTCACGGGCATGTCCGGCGCCGGCAAGAGCACCATCTCAGGGCTCCTGGTGGAGCGTTTTCGCTCGCTTAACGCGAAGGTGGAAGTGCTCGACGGCGACGAAGTCCGCTCCTACCTGTCGAAGGGCCTTGGCTTCAGCAAGGAGCACCGCGAGGAAAACATCCGCCGCATCGGCTACGTGTGTGAACTGCTCTCGCGGAACGGCGTGATTGCCATCGCCGCTGCCATTTCACCTTATCGCGCGGTGCGCGATGAGGTGCGCGCGCGCATTCCCAACTTCGTCGAAGTGTACGTGGAATGCCCTGTCGAGACCCTCGCGCAGCGAGACGTCAAAGGACTGTATAAGAAAGCGCTGGCGGGCGAGATTCCACAGTTCACCGGCATCTCAGATCCCTATGAGCCCCCGCTTCATCCCGACGTGACCGTGAACTCGTCGCTCCAGACCCCGGAAGAAAGCGTCGCTCAAATCTGGGCTACACTGGAACATCTGGGTCTGGTCTCCATTGATCGATCTGCACTCGCACACGAATGAATCTGACGGCAGCCTGCCGCCGGCTCAACTCATTGAATATGCCGCTCGCAGCGGCGTGACCGCGCTGGCGATCACCGATCACGACACGCTGGCGGGTTACGATCTGGCGCTCCCCGCCGCGGACGCTTCGGGCACGGAACTGGTGTGCGGCATCGAGCTTTCCACCAAGCTGCACGGCCGCTCCGCGCACCTGCTCGGCTATTTCCCGGGCGGCGGTCCGCTTGCCGAGTTTCGCGCCTGGGTACGGCTGCAGCAGGAGTCGCGGAAGGACCGCAATATTCGCCTGGTGGCGCGCCTTCGGGAACTGGGCTTTGACATTACCCTGGAGGAGGCCGAAGCGCGCGGCCGGGGCATGACCGGCCGGCCGCACTTCGCCGCCATCCTGCTGGAAAAGGGCTACGTGCGCGATTACCGCCAGGCGTTCGACGATTATCTCGATGAATCCGCGCAAGCGTACGTCTACCGTCACGAGCCGGAGTTCGCGGAAGGCGTTGCGGCTGTGCGCCAGGCGGGCGGAATTGCTTCGCTGGCGCATCCCACCCGAGTGGCGGGCGATGTAGCGGAGATGATGCCGGAACTTTGCGCCGCCGGTCTGAACGCCATCGAAGCCTATCACAGCGACCACACCGCGGCGGAGACCGAATACTTCGTTGGTCTGGCGCGCGGACACGGCTTGCTGGTGACCGGCGGCTCTGATTTCCATGGTGAATTGGTCAAGCCCGGCGTCCGGCTCGGCTCGGGCTATCAGGGCAACCTTCGCGTTCCTCCCGAGGTGATGGCTCACCTGCGCAACGGCGCCGGCATCGGCCCGAAGTCCGGAAGGTAAGCCGATGCGATGCGCTAGCGGCGCACGGTGGGACCGCTGCCCACGGAGTCGGCCGGCATTCCGGGAGTGGCGCTCGCCAGCGTCGGGCGGTACGGCGCGATAGGCATCGCGCGCGCCGCCCTCATGCCGGCTGGAAAGCCGGCACCTCGACCCATACGCGGCGCTCGGCGCTTGCCAACTCCGCTTCCAGGATCTGCAACTGGCGGAGGCCGTCGGCGAACTGCGGATACTGCGGCGGAGCGGCCGGATCGTCGATCGACTGGTAGAAGCGCCGGAAGACCTGCTTGAAGGTGTCGTCGTAGCCTTCGCTGTGGCCGCCCGGAAGATCGGCGTAAGGTCGGGCCGCCTCCTTCAGCAGCGACGGGTCCTTGACGATGACCTCATTCGGTGTGTTCCGGTGGCCGATCCACAGCTCATCGGGACGCTCCTGGTTCCAGGCCACGCCCGCTTTGCTGCCGTAGACTTCGATGCCGAGCCCGTTCTTTCGGCCCGCCGACACCTGGCTGACGGTGAACGCGCCGCGCGTGCGGTCGCCCATGCGGAAGATGACGCCGCCGTAGTCTTCGGTGTCGATCGACACTTCCTGATAATCCTCGGGCGCCAGCGTTTTGCCCGCGAAGGTCTCGATGGAGCCCTTCGGACGCTTGCGCGTCTTGTGGAAGGTCTGGATATCGGCGCACAGCGAGGTGATCCGCGCGCCGGTCACATGCTCGGCCAAATCGCAGAAGTGGGAGCCGATGTCGGCCAAGCAGCGCGAGCGGCCGTTGGCTTTCGAATCCAACCGCCAGTTCCAATCGGTGTCATAGAGCAGCCAATCCTGCGAGTAAGTGCCCTGCACCACCAGGATTTCGCCCAACTCGCCCGCTTCGCGCATGCGGCGCATCTGCTGCACCTGGGGATAAAAACGCAGATTGTGAAAAGTGCAATTGCGGCGGCCTGTCTGGCGGGCCAGGGCGACCAGTTGGGCAGCCTCCTCGACCGATGTCGCCAGCGGTTTTTCGCAAAGAACGTGTTTGCCGGCCTGCAGCGAGTCGCGGACCATCGGGAAGTGCAGCGCGTTGGGCGTGCACACATGGACGGCATCCACGGCGGGGTCTTCCAGGATCTTGCGATAGTCGGAGTCGGTCTTGTCGACGTGGAATTCGTCGCCGAGTTCCCTGGCTTTTTCCGTGCGACTTTCACCGATCGCGTAAACGTGGACGAAGCCCAGGCGCCGGATGCCTTCCAGGTGGACCCGGCCGACGAAGCCGGTGCCGAAAACTGCGGTTCTGAAACGGTGCATGATGGTCTCTAATCTAACGCAATTGCTGTTAAATTGGTATGTGCGCGAGACGGCTCGCGCGCCGGCGTGCCAGAGAACGCACGCGCAAGCCATGCGGGTAAGAATCCGGTTCGGGAAGGGACTGCACGTTGGCAAGGCGCCCCGCAAGAACAAGCGTCTGGCGCTGGCAGTGGCGGCGCTTTTGACGCCGGCGGCGTTTCTTGCGTCGGTGCTTGCATTGTGGCGGATTGCCGCGGACTTGAGCTGGACAGGCAAATTCGCCATCACCTCCGGCGTGTTCTCCCACTGGCAGGTATGGATGGTGGTTGCGGTGCTGTTGCAGAGTTGCTCGCGTATGCTGGCGCGATACGGCAAAAGCGAAGACGGCCACCCGCCGATCAGCGCCTGATCCCGGCCCCAATCTGGTCAACCGTGTTGCGGCGGGGCCGGGGAACTCATCTGTTATTCTGAAACAGTAAGAGAATCGCCATGGCTCGCTACACCGGGTACCCGTCTGGCCGCAGCTTCGTGCATGACTATTTTCCGCCCGGCGTAAAGTGGCTCCTGATCAGCAACACGGCGGTTTTCGTCCTGACCTATCTGTGCCCTTTCCCACTGCGGCAACAGGTCACCTTGCTGCTGGCGCTTTCCGCGGAGGCCGCGGTGCGAAACCTGTTTGTGTGGCAATTTGTCACTTACATGTTTCTGCATGGCGGCATTGGGCACGTCCTGTTCAACATGCTCACGCTCTGGTTTTTCGGCACGCAGCTCGAGCGCGACTGGGGCACCCGCCGGTTCTTGAAGTATTATTTTTACTGCGGCGCTGC
>Ga0335078_10015931_pt1 | contig 11157 bp, 9 predicted proteins | sample Lox_Sample_32_FD_206711 | JGI IMG/M metagenome (GOLD analysis project Ga0335078, IMG submission 206711) | Soil microbial communities from Loxahatchee National Wildlife Refuge, Florida, United States - Lox_Sample_3.2 | ecosystem: Environmental > Terrestrial > Soil > Wetlands | place: USA: Florida...
GAAACCGGAGAGAAATTCCGATAACTGATAGTCGAAGAAGAATTGGTTGTCGGTCATGATCAAGCCGTTCCAGCCCCAGACCCATTTGTCGCTGAGCGAAAATTGGCCTGCGGTCTGGACGGCGCCGCGAAACGTGTTTGCGGTAGGGCTGTCCGCGCCGTCGCGATCGGCGAAGTATCCCGGATCGGTCTGGAAAATGCCGGCTGCTTTAATGGAGTAGGAGCCATCCATCAGACGTTGGCGCCATATCCCCTCCAATAACGCCCCTTGGTTCGAGGTCACCATCGTCGACAGCGTCAGGTCGGAGCTGGGCGAAACCACCCAGAAATAAGGTATGGCGGCGGCCGCTCCGTAGGCCGTTCCGTACGTCAAGGTCGGATACAAAAATCCGCTCTTGCGCGTCACCGACGGGTCGGGCGCCGACATGAACGGGAAATACATGAGCGGCATGCCGAAGAATTCGACGCGCGCGTCCTCGAAATAGACCATCTTCTCTTCATTGTCGTGCACGATCCGCGCGGCTTCGATCTGCCAAAGCGGTGGTTTTTTCGGATCGTCTTTGCACGCCTCACAAGCGGTATAGACGCCGTTTTGCATGACGGTGTATTTGCCGCTTACGCGATCAGCGCGGGCTGCGGCAAAGCGAGTATCGTTTTGAGTTTCAAGCCGCAGGGAGTCGACAAAGCCGTCGCGATAATCCTGCGTCAAATCCATGAACTGGCCATAGGTGATCTTGCCGTCAGGCTCGGTTATCCGGACGTTGCCGCGTGCTTGCAGGCGCTTCGTTTTTTGATCGTAGATGACCTCGTCGGCCTCGACGGTTGAGCCGTCGTAGTATAGTTGGACGTTACCGACAGCCGCGACCGTGTTGTTGGTGTAGTCGTATCTTATTTCGGCGGCTTGTACGAGCATCGGCGCGTCGGCCGGTTGCGCGGGGGGCTTCGGCGGCACCGGCCTTTCCGGAAAACGCAGCAATTGCGCCGACGCCTGCGGCGACAGCAACGAAGTGTCAACGGCAGATGCGAACAGCGCCGCAGCGATCGCGATGCTCAGCGCGCGACAAGCCCGACGACCGAACCATACGCGCACAAGGCGAGACGGACGCGTCACTATCCGTCCTCCTGGTGCAAAAGCGCGACGAACCCGGTAAGACTGCCGACGACCACAGGAATCCACGCCGCCAGCACCGGAGACAGGAGTTCTGCTTTGCTCATGTCTTCGGTGAACTTCGAGAGCACGAACAACATAAAGCCGGCAGCAATGCCGCCGAGTATCATCTTTTGGACGCCGCCGAAGCGGAACAGTCGCAAACTCACCGAGGCGGCGAGCAGAACCATCGCGGTGAGCAGGAAGGGGCGCGATAGCAATTGCTGGTATTGCAGCCGGTAACCGGCCGCGCCTAGGCCGGCTCGATCGGCCAACTCGATGTACGACGGCAGCTTCCAGAACGGCACCGTCTCGGGCGTCGCAAAGCTTTCCCTCACCTGCTCCAGCGTCAGGTTGGTCGGAACGCGATAGCTGTTTTCGGTTATTGGCGGCGTGTCGCTCGCATAAATACGTGCGTCCTCCAATCGCCAATATCCCTCGTCGAGCGTCGCGCTCTTGGCCTCGATCCGATTCTTGAAGTTGCCGGTACTATCGAAGGTGTAAACGCTCACGCCGCCCAAACGGGAGCCCTGCTCGCGGCTGGAGGTGGCGTTGACGATGGCGGCGCCGTCGGCGCTGCGTTGGCGTACCCAGAAACCGCCGGTGTTTTCTTGCAGCGCCGACGCGGGAACCTCGCCCATCATTTCGGATTCAAGGCGTTTCGAGCGTTCGTGCATGATTGCGGCGAGCGGATTGTAGAGTGTCGTGGCGGCGATGCCGAAGAAGAATGCCACGATCATCGAGGGGGCGACGAACTGCCAGGCTGACATCCCAGCAGCGCGCGCGACGACGAGCTCAAGCCGGCGCGATAGGGTGAGATAACACGACATCCCGCCAACGAGTACCGCAAACGGCAGAATGCGCTCCGAGAGCTGGGGAACCCGAAATGCCGATATCTGTGCGAGCAAGAGCGCGGTGGCATTGGGCCAATCGGATGCGCGCCGCAGCAATTCGAGATAATCGACCATCGCCGCCAGTGTCACGACGCCGGCAAACGTTCCGATGACCGATTTGAGGAAGCGTATCCCAAAGTAACGGGCGAGCGTCCCAGCGACCATTGGTCCACCTCACCTCGGCCAGGCATTGGCGACACGTTCGCCAATGCAGGAGACGCTATTGGAAGAACCTTCGGCCGGAAGGACAAGCCACCGCTCAACACCGAACAAAACGAAAACCGGTTGCGCGCGATTGGTGATGACGGCGGGCGCACGAGTCCCCTCCGCCGACCACCTCACCGGGGTCGCGGCGAAACGCGTGATCGCAGACTCAGCCAAAACGGTGCGATAAACGTATCGGCCGATCGACCCCATCGGACTCGACATCCCCGCTGATGGGCCCCTAAGGCCGCCACGACCGCCCGGCGGATACGCCGCTTGGCCGAGTTCCCCCCACGCACTCCGATTGATGCTTTCACAAAATGGCCCCGCCAAGGCAAAGCCTTTGAAATTCCTGCGCTAAGGATTGCTAAGGGTTAAAAAACTCTATCCAGACGAGTGGCCGGCGCCGCCGCGTCTGACGGTATGCCGCTTTGCAGAGGCGCCAAGTCCGGGTCATATGGACGGACAGGAAAATTGCGTTTCGCCGAAAAGGATTTCCGATGCCCGCCGCCCTAAAGATCGCCTTTGGAGAATTCGCACGCCCGCGCGGCGTTCTCATTGTGTTCTGTGCGGATGGTCTGAAGTTCGGCCCGAAGACCCAGCGAATCTTGTCGCCGATTGGCGATCTTTTCCGCCGAGCGGCGACGGCTGACCGCTTCACTGCAAAGAACGGATCCACTCTCGATATCATCGCGCCTGCCGGTCTGAACGTTCCGCGTTTAGTGGTGATCGGCACGGGCAAGGAGCGCGATCTTAAGGGCCGCGACCTCGTGAAGCTTGGCGGCGCGGCCATAGGCGCGGTGCCCAAGGGCGCGCCGCAAGCGACCATTCTGGCGGAACTTGCATCCGGTTCGCTCAAAGGCGACGACATTGCCGATCTCGCCCTTGGGGCGCGTCTGCGCGCCTACACCTTCGATCGATACAAAACCAAAAAGAACGATGATGATGAACGTGCCAAGATGGTGGAGGTGACCTTCGCGTGCGCCAACGTCTCGGCCGCCGAGAAAGTTTGGGTGAGTACCTCGGGCCTTGCCGAAGGTGTCGTGTTAGCGCGCGATTTGATCAACGAACCCGCCAATGTGCTCTATCCCGCGGAGTTCGCCCGGCGCGCAGCGGCTTTGCGGAAACTCGGTGTGATCGTCGAGGTTCTCGACGTTGCGGCCATGAAGAAGCTCGGCATGGGCGCCTTGCTAGGTGTCGGCCAGGGTTCATCGCATGAACCGAAGATTGTCATCATGCGCTGGAATGGCGGCAAGCGCGCAGCCGACCCGATCGCCTTCATCGGCAAAGGAGTGTGCTTCGACAGCGGCGGTATCTCGATCAAGCCTGCACAAGGCATGGAGGACATGAAGGGCGACATGGCGGGCGCGGCTTGTGTGGTCGGCCTGATCCATGCCCTGGCCTCGCGTAAAGCCAAAGTGAACGCCATCGGAGTTATCGGATTAGTTGAGAACATGCCTGATGGTCGCGCCCAACGTCCCGGAGACATCGTCACGACTATGTCTGGGCAGACGATCGAAGTCATCAATACCGATGCCGAAGGCCGCCTGGTGCTCGCCGACGTGCTGCACTACGTCAACAAACGCTTCAAGCCGCGTTTCATGATCGATCTGGCCACGCTTACCGGTGCAATTATGGTTGCGCTCGGACAAGAGTATGCCGGGCTGTTCTCCAACGACGATAAGCTCGCGGAACGCCTGATTAAGGCGGGCGAGGCGACGGGAGAGCGCGTATGGCGCATGCCGCTTGGACCAGAATACGACAAGATCATCGACTCGAAATTTGCCGATATGAAGAACACCGGCGGACGCTGGGCGGGCTCTATCACCGCCGCGCAGCTGCTTAAACGTTTCGTCGGGGAAACCGCTTGGGCCCATCTTGACATCGCGGGTACTGCGCTCGGTTCACCGCAAACCGAAATCAACAGGAGTTGGAGTGCCGGCTGGGGCGTGCGCTTGCTCGACCGTCTGAGCGAAGATTATTACGAGCGCTGATTTCGCCGCGCATCAACACGTTGCTGTCGTGACTGAAATTCTCTTCTATCACCTAAAAGGGCAAACTCCGGAGCAAGTCCTGCCCGCCCTGCTGCACAAATCGCTCGATCGTGGCTGGCGGGTCGTGGTCCAAGGCACGACGGAAGAGCGCATGGAGGCGCTCGACGCGCACCTTTGGACCTGGCGCGATGACTCGTTTCTTCCGCACGGAACTTGGCGGGACGCAGAGGCGGCCGAACACCCGATCGTGCTGACTATCGACGAGATGAATCCGAACAATGCCGCGATCCGGTTTCTTGTCGAAGGGGCGAGCATGCCTGCCGATGCGGCGGCCTATGAGCGCATTGTCCTTATTTTTGACGGCGAGGATATTGAGGCGGTGGAAACCGCGCGAGCGCATTGGAGCACAGCCAAAGCTGCAGGTTTGCAGGTGACTTATTGGCAAGCCGACGAAAAGGGCGTCTGGCGTTGTCAGGCCTGATTGGCCAATTAGAGGTTAGGTGCAAGTGGTCGCGGCAGTCGATTGAAGATAAAGGATTTTCCTATCTTAATCATTCATGCAAAGAGGCCGTCGCGGAATCCCTTTTCTGATACTATATTTTTGCCTAAGACATCCATCGTAGCTATAGTGTTGTTCCATGAACAAGCGTTCAGTAAAGGGCCGCGCCGCGAAGGAACGCGACGCAGGCCGAGTTCGTAAGGCGGCGGTTTCGCGGCCGCTTTCTGACAGACCTGAGCCGAATAGCGGCGGAAATATTGCCGCTATAACAGTGCCGGTCCAAGTCGCCGTCCGTCCGCCGCTTTTAAGGGCGCACAAATTTCGCGTCGGCCAAACGGTATTGTACACGTCCAGTCCCATAAGCCGTCCGGGAGCCAGCGGTACCTATAAGGTCGTCAAGTTGTTGCCGTCAGACGGCGACGACTATCAATACCGGATCAAAAATCCGGGCGAAGCGTTTGAGCGCGTGGCCAAAGAGAGCCAGCTCGAACTCGATCATTGACCGCGCCGCCGTTATTCCGGCACCACGAGGGTTGCATGGCCGCCGAAAGGCGGCTGGCATCTTTGCGGTCTGTCGGTCATAATTCTCGACCAGTCCTGTCGTGCCCTGTCGAGGCGGAGTTGATCGATGTTCGGCGCTGATGGCGAGATCGGCACCTCGGCGGTGAAGTTGTGGCTGATGGTCGGATCCGCCGCATTTCTCATCGGCTTCTATCTCTTTGCATACTTGATGCCGCAATATGTGCTCGGCCGGGCGTTGCGCGCCGGATTCGTTTTCCTGGGCGCCGGGCTCGGCGCGATAATGGCCTGGGCGCTTCTTGACTACACGCCTTCCAGCGAGCGCACTGCAGAGCGGCAATCGCTCGAACTTTGGGCCGAGCAATTGAACGCGCGAGCGCTCGCTCCCGGCTCTTCGCTTGCCTGCCTTGACGCATTGGCGGGGGAGGCGGTCGAGTCGGCGTGTGAAAAGGCGTTGTTTACCTCGCCCGCAAGTGCAGCCGCGGCCACGTCTTTCGTAGCCGACCGGCTCGAGTTGCTCGTGGCTATGCTTGCTTATGGCAAACATGATCTTGCGGATGTTGGCAGTTCTCTGAGGCCACTGCGCCGCGCGCTTGAGGCGGACCGCTTCGGTTTCTTGGCGCATGTACTTGCCGTCCGCGACGACTGCACCAGCCAGAACTGTAAAGCCCTCGCGCTACTCGACGACCCGGCGCGGGTGCGTGCAAACCTCAGCGCCCGAACGTTTGATCATTACGTTGAACATTACGCGGAGATTTGGGCGAAGGCGCCTGATGGCGCACTCGTCGATGTCGTTCAGCCGAGCGGACAAGCCTCGCGCAAGGTCGTCAATATTGATTTTCCGACTGCCGCCTCAATCCCGGCGGTGAGCATTATGAATCCCGAGCCGACCGGCCCCGTTTTGCCAGGGGTTGCGGCCGCCGCGGCGACCAACCCGAACTCGCAGCAAGCGAGCTCGCCCGCGGCCCGACGTGCCCGCAAGATTGCGCCGAGTCCCTCGGCGCCGCAAACGCTGACCCAACCGGCGGCCGCGAATGCGGGGGCGACCGAGCCGATTTGGCCGGAGCCGCTGCCGCCGCAACCCGCGGCGACCGCCGCAGCGGCTGGTGGGCCGGTGCAACTCGCCCCGCCGTCGCCGAGTGGAAATTCGACGGTGCGGGCGCAGTGAATTGACGGCAGTTCGCGCGGCCACGCCGCATCATCACAATGTTTAAGTCGGTCCTCATTGCCAATCGCGGGGAGATCGCCTGCCGGATTGCGCGCACCGCCAAACGTCTTGGTATGCGTACCGTCGCGGTCTATTCGGCGGCGGACGAGCGTGCCCTGCATCGGCGGTTGTGTGACGAGAGCTGCTTCATCGGCGCGGCTGAGCCGCCAGAGAGCTACCTGTGCATTGAGCGGTTGATTGAAGCGGCGAAAAAAACGGGCGCAGAATGCGTCCATCCCGGATACGGATTTCTGTCCGAAAGCGGCGATTTTGCTGAATCCTGTGCGCACGCGGGACTGGTGTTTGTCGGTCCTCCAGCTGCGGCCATCCGGGCGATGGGATTGAAGGATCGCGCCAAGGCGTTGATGGAGAAGGCCGGCGTACCGGTCGTGCCCGGTTACCATGGTGAGCGACAAGAGCCTGCTTTTCTTAGGGAGCGGGCCGATGCCATTGGCTATCCGGTTTTGATCAAGCCTGCGGCTGGCGGCGGCGGGCGCGGCATGCGCCGGGTCGACCGCAGCGCCGATTTTACCGACGCGCTGGAGGCTGCGGTTCGCGAGACGGCTTCCGCATTCGGCTCAAAGCGCGTGCTCATCGAGAAATACGTGAGCGCTCCTCGCCATATTGAAATCCAGATTTTTGCCGATGCCGATGGCAACACCATTCACCTCGGCGAGCGCGATTGCTCGCTACAACGCCGCCACCAGAAAGTGATCGAGGAAACTCCCGCGCCGGGAATGACGGATCGCCTGCGGGCTAAGATGGGTGCGGCGGCCATCGAGGCGGCGCGCGCCGTCGGTTATGCCGGCGCGGGTACCGTTGAGTTCGTCGCCGACGGCAGCCGCGGATTGCGGGAGGACCGCTTCTGGTTCATCGAGATGAATACCCGGCTACAGGTTGAGCATCCGGTGACCGAGGAAGTCACCGGGCTCGATCTGGTTGCCTGGCAATTCGGGATTGCGGCCGGTGAACGGTTGCCGCTCACGCAGTCCGAAGTTCGGTTCAACGGCCATGCGCTTGAAACACGCGTTTATGCTGAAGACCCGGAAAACGGGTTTTTGCCCTCGACCGGAAGGATCGCTGGATTGGAACTACCCAATGCCGTGCGCGTGGAAAGCGGAGTAGAAGCGGGCGCTGAAGTCAGCCCGTTCTACGATCCCATGATCGCTAAGCTCGTCGCGCACGCCGCGACGCGCGAAGCCGCGATCGAGCGGATGACGAGTGCGCTCGCGGCGACGTTGATCGCGGGCGTGCGTAACAACGTGGCCTTTCTCCAAGCTTTATGCGCTTCACCCGAGTTCCGCCAAGGTCACGTCGATACCGGTTACATCGATCGCAATCTTGCGGCGCTTGGCGCCGTGCCCCGGCAGAGCGCGGACGTAGGCGCGGCCGCATTTGGCGCCGCCCGACTGCTGGCTCGGGATCAGCGACAAAACACGGCGGAAGACGAGCTAGTCGAGGCTCATTCACCATGGGCTACCCGGGACGGATTTCAGCTCACCGGCGTCCGCTCGCTCACGGTCCCGATTGCGGTCGACGGGGAGCGCAAGCACGCGACAATCACTTACGGGAAAGACGGCACGCAGGTCATGGTCGATGGCTGGTTGCCAGCGACTGACACCAGGGCTTTCGACGCGAATGGCGAAATCTACGTCCTGCGTTGCGGGCGCCAGACGCGGGTTCGCCTCCAAGACTTTTCCGCCGCTAACGCCGATTTAGCAAATGGCGACGGTACCGTCCGGGCGCCGATGCACGGCAAGGTGCTGGCCCTCTTCGTTCGCGTCGGGGATTCCGTCGCGCTTGGCCAGCGCCTTGCTGTTATCGAGGCGATGAAGATGGAGCACTCGCTTCGTGCGCCGATTGCCGGTTTTGTAAAGGAAGTGGCCGCCAGCGAAGGCGCTCAAGTTGTCGAAGCCGCAAAGATTATGGTGATCGCGCCAGACAGGGACGAATAAGCTGAAGACCATGACGCTGCATCTCATTAAGCTCTGCGTCGGCTGCGATTCCGTGCGCGATCTTGAGGATTGGATCAGGCAAAAACTCAAGGGGAAGCGTAAGGGCACCGGCAAGTCTGAGCACGTTCACCGAACGCGCATGGTACCGAAGCGTGCGGCGGAACTTACCGACGGTGGCTCTCTTTATTGGGTGATCCGCGGCGAAATTGCATGCCGCCAGCGAATCCTCGATGTCCGGCCATTCCGTGACAAGAACGGCATAGGGCGCTGCGCGCTCGCTCTCGATCCAAAGGTCGTGCTGGTAGAGGGGCGGCCACATCGTCCCTTTCAAGGCTGGCGCTATCTAGCGGCAAAAGATGCACCGCGCGACTTGGCGAAGGCGGCGCCGGGCGCGGCCGCCATGCCGGAAAAAATGCGCCGGGAATTGCGGGAACTCGGCCTTATGTAAGCCGCCGTTCCGCTTGGCGGCTCTTGCCGTCAAAGTCGTTGCAAAGCCATACTCTTCACGAAATGCCGCCGATGGCGGGCGCGGATGTTTGCGGGAGCTATGGATGATCATTGGAAATGAAGCGGATGTTACTAAAGCAGTGCTTGGCGAACTCGCCCGCGCACCGAACCCGCGTTTTCGCGAGATCATGGGAGCGTTCGTGCGCCATCTGCACGACTTCGCGCGCGAGGTGAAATTAACCGAGGAGGAATTCCAGGCGGCCATCGCCTACATCGTGGCGCTCGGCAACCATACTAACGAAAATCATAACGAAGCGGTGCTGATGTCGGGCACGCTCGGTTTCTCGGCACTCATCTGCCTTCTCAACAACGGTGACCGGGGACAAACCGAGACTGACGCCAGCCAACTGGGCCCGTTTTGGCGTCTGGACTCGCCGCTGACCGAGAACGGTGGGACGATCGTGCGCTCGCCGACGCCGGGTCAGACCTTGTTCGTCAACGCCTCATTTCGCGACAGCAACGGCAAGCCGATTGTCGGAGCTGAAGTCGACGTCTGGCAATCATCGCCGGAAGGGTTTTACGAGAACCAGGATCCCGGGCAAGCCAACATGAATTTGCGCGGCAAATTCATCACGGACGGAAACGGCAACATCAGTTTTCGTAGCGTCAAACCTGCCGGTTATCCGATCCCGATCGACGGTCCCGTCGGCGAACTTTTGCGCGCGCAAGGCCGGCACAATATGCGTCCGGCGCATCTGCACTTCCTCGCCTTCAAGGAAGGCTACAAGACATTGATCTCGCAGATTTATGTCCCCGACGACAAATACATCGACTCCGACGTGCAGTTCGGGGTCACCCGGCATCTTATCGGCAAATTTGTGCGTCACGGTGAAGCGCGGTCGCCCGATGTCTCGCCGCCTTGGTACTCGCTCGATCATACCTTCGTCATGGAACGCGGCACTGCGCGATTGCCAAGACCGCCGATCAGCGGCAAAGCGCACGGCGAGCGGCCGCAAATTCCACATCTCGAGCCTGCGTAATGCTAACGGGAGAGCTTGACGCCGACATTATCGATTAGCCGCGTTCCACCGATCCGCGCGGCTACAAGGAGGCGGAGAGATCGGCTACCGGTCTTGCCGTGCGGCGCAAGCGTTATGCTATCGCGCGCTTCAAGATAATCGATGGAAAAACCGGCCGCTTGGATTGCTGTCCGCCCCTGCGCCAGGACATCCGCTACCGACTTTCCGGTTGCGATCTCGGCGGCACATTGGCGCAGCACGCGAAAAAGGGTAGGGGCCACGGCGCGCTCGTCGGCGGATAGATAGCGGTTTCGCGAAGACCGCGCGAGCCCGTCGGGCTCGCGAATTGTGGGCGCGCCTATGATACGCGTCCTTAGGCCGAGGTCCCGCATCAGCCCTCTCACCACGATCAGCTGCTGGTAGTCCTTCTCGCCGAAAACGGCGATGTCCGGGTCGCATTGAATCAATAGTTTCGTGACCACAGTTGCCACACCGGCGAAGAAGTGAGGCCGGAAAGCATCCTCCAGGCCGGCAAGCGCAGCGCCATCAGGAACGACCCGGGTCGCAGAGCCGACGGGATACATGGTGGCGACAGACGGCGCCCAAACGAGATCGGCACGGACGGGGGCGAGCGCCGCAACGTCCGCGGTCCAGGTGCGCGGGTAAGTCGCGAGGTCCTCATCCGCGGCGAACTGGGTCGGATTGACGAAGATCGACACCACCACTCGATCGGCACGACGGCGCGCCAGACGTACCAGGGCAAGATGCCCGGCATGCAGCGCTCCCATGGTCGGGACGAGTGCTATGACATCGCCGTGAGCACGCCATTGGCCGGTAACTCGCCTAAGCGTTGGCACAGCGCGGACGATACGCGGTCGACGGCGCTTCGATGCTGAAAAATTTTTGTTCATAACGTTGCCGCGCAAGCACACAGCGCATCCATTCGTGATGCCCAATCTCTTTAATGATTAACTTATCGCGGCCGATGCTGTATCTTGACGCTACACGTGGCAAGCCGGACAAGAGAATCGTTCCGCAGAGGTTGCGTAGCCATGTTGATGCAGGCGGATAGCGGCAAGCCGTTGTCGGCTCATGTCGTCGTCCTAGGCAACGAAAAAGGCGGTACCGGTAAGTCAACCACGGCTATGCATGTGGCCGCCGCTCTGCTGCAGGCGGGTCAGCGGGTTGCCACCATCGATCTCGATTCACGGCAGCGCAGCTTTACCCGTTACGTCGAAAACCGGCGCTCTTGGGCGACGCGGGCTGGGGTAAAA
>Ga0335078_10015932_pt1 | contig 11157 bp, 9 predicted proteins | sample Lox_Sample_32_FD_206711 | JGI IMG/M metagenome (GOLD analysis project Ga0335078, IMG submission 206711) | Soil microbial communities from Loxahatchee National Wildlife Refuge, Florida, United States - Lox_Sample_3.2 | ecosystem: Environmental > Terrestrial > Soil > Wetlands | place: USA: Florida...
CTTCTCGAAATTCGCTGGCAGGATCGTGTCTTCGCGGGTTGGGAACGGCAAGGTGCCAAGGCCCGTGTTCGTTCCCACGATCTGGCCGCGATAAGGCCTAAGATTACGCTTCGGCTGAGGCTGGAAGGTGAGGGGCTTCAGCTCTTCTCTGTAGAAGGCCAAGTTATCACAGAAAAAGCTCCGCGCCTGGGAGTTGGTGGCTTTGCTGATCTCGATGCCCGTAAGGCGCGCGGGCAAAACAATCTGGTTCAGAACCTCACGTGAAATGCGGCGATGAATCAGCCACCACTGCTTCCATTGAATATCGGTCAGTTGAATCCGGAATTCCTTATCCCGCGCGTCTTGGAGCAAGATGGCGACCACGACGGGAGGGGTGGTGGGGTCAGGCACCCAACTCCAGCGATTTCCGTAGCCCCACAAATCCACGGAGTCAAACGCGTCGGGAATGGGGATGGGATGCGGCGGGCGTGCAATCACGCGGCTTTGTTCACGCGCTCCTGAGTAAACGATTTTGGCGACATACTCCCCCCACAACTGCTGCTCGCGGCTGCGGCGCAACTCTCCCTGCGCTCCGTCGTAAAGCTCGAGGTTCCAGCCCTGCATATCCTCAAAATCCACCAGAGTATGTGGATCCTGTTCCCGTTGGGTCCAGGTAAATTCGTAGGGCTGTTGGCCGACTTCCTGCCAGAGTTCAATCTCATTGATGGCGGGAATCAACTTCTCCGGATTGGCGCTTTCTTGAGCCATCCCCGCAATACACTTAAAAGACAGAAGGATTAAGAGAACCACAAATTTGCGCATATTGTCTCCAAGACCTTTCTACTGTCCTGCAACGAAAGTTCTTTAATTAAGTCACCCCGGGAAGCAGGCGCGCTAGAGGCCCGGAGGGCCGACAGAGATTAGCCCACGGGGTGAGAAGGTGCGAAAAAATCAGCCAGTCTGTCATCCTGAGCGAAGCGAAGGATCTCGTTCTGCCGATGGAAGTGGCTGATGGCGACGGAACTCAAAGCGAGATTCTTCGCTTCGCTCAGAATGACAGCGCGTGCATATTTCTGCCTTTCGCCGATTTTTCACACCTTCTGAGCCGTGGGCTACTTTCTGCCGCGGTTCCGCGGCTGGGTTGACGCCTTTTTCAGAATTGACGACTTAGGCCGTGATCTTCAGTCAAGCCACACTTGCCGAAACTTCCGACTTGCATCATTTTCCGGCTGCCACCTTGATCGATCCCAGTCGATATCGCCGTCGCCCGTCGTCATTGGGCAGCGGAAGCGCCAGCACCGGTTCGCCGGTTGCGGTTCCGACAGAAATGTAGACGTCGTACGCACCGGGTTTCAAGATGTGCGGCGGCGGCAGCGTGTAGGTTATGAGCGGCTTGTTGTTTTCCTCGATTTTTGCTCCAAAATCCTCCCGCGAGATGGTCCTGGCGTGCCCCTGCGGACCCACGGGCAATTCGCGCACGTTGAAGTCTTCGTCCACAAACACCCCTGCGATGCCGCCCTTCAGGTCTTTGAAAGTGATCGTGGGATGGCCGCCCGGCAGGCACGGGGCCACGCCGGCGTTTCGCCAGCCGTAACCGATGGTCATCGAACCTGCCGCCGCGACCTCCCTCGGCCAGGAGGCTTCGACCAGTTGCAGGCGGTAGCCCATGCGGAGGTTGATACGGTTTACAAGATCGCGGTTTTCGCTGAGAAATTGACGCGGATACCAATGCACGGTGAGGTAGCTGGCGTGGTAGTCCTCGACCGCCTGCAAAAGCAGATGGCCGTCGCCCCAGGCTCCTTTCTGCTTCGAATCTCCAAAGTGCTCCGGCTCGAGAATCACCGGCAGGCGCGGCCAGAAGTTGTACGAGAGGTACGCGTGATAGTACGCATGCTCGCCTGGTTCAACCAGGATGCTGTCGTCCCTCAAGGTGAGTCCCTGATCGCGCGCGTAGCCCAGCACTTCAATGCCTGGCCCCTGGATCATGAAGTCGTCGTTGGCCACCAGCAGCGTGTGTTTGAAATTCTTCTTGTAGAGATCGATGTGCTTGCGGATCGTGGCGACGGAATAAGGGATCCTGGTACTGGCCACGGTGTGGCCTTCTCCCCAAACACCGAACGAGCCGACATCGATGAACGCCACGTGCGGGTTGCCGTCGTAGCGTGCCGCGGCGGCGGCCAGGAAATGGTCCAACTTATCGAGGAAGACCGGGTCGTCGAAGTCAGGCTCCCACATCGGGCCGTCGGGGGCAATTTCTCCTTTGCCTTTGAGGTGGTATCCTTTGGCGCCGGCCTTCTCTACCCAACGGGGGGTGGCGTAGGGCGCGGACTCCTCCGCCTCAGAAGTGCAAAACCGGAAGGCGATGGTCTTTCCCGCTTCAATCCACTTCTGCATGGGCGTGTCGACAATTGACCAACTGAACTTGCCTTCTTCGGGCTCGAGGTGGGACCAATCCAGGCGCATATACACGGAACTGACACCAGGGAATTCCGGCACAGTATCGGAAGGCTCCAGGTCCACGGTGTAGGTTGTGAGGCTGTTGTCGTAGTGATGGAACATCCACCCCATACCGGGATTGATGAGCGCCAGCCCAGTATCTTGCGGATGGACAATGGTTCGATCCGATTGCGCCCGGACGACGGCGACAGCTCCCATAAGGAGCAGGGAAGTGCAAACGAAACTTCTGGCGTATTTCATTGCTCATTCTCCCAAAACTGCTTGTGATCTGCGGCTCCCCCAGCCGTAATCGCTCATCATGTTTGGAAGCTGCGTGAAGGGCGGGGCTTTAGAGTCTCTGTTATGACCTCACCCAACCTGTCATCCCGAGCCTTTCGCCGTCATCCTGAGCGCAGCGAAGGATCTCGCCCGGACCTCTCGTCCTCACTCCGCTCCGAACCAGAGCGGGGTTCTTCGCTTCGCTCAGAATGACAACGCATTTACATGGCAGACCCCATCCTGCGTTCCTACTTGATAACATAGGCAAACGTCTTTGAGTCGAACGCGAAGATGAGGTTTGGTCCGTCGCGGCGGATGGGCGCCTGCCCGAGTTGCGCGCCGTTTGCATCAATGGCTGTGGCCTGGGTGGGAGAGGCGCCCGTCCAGGGGACACGGGCCGTGAACTCGGCGCTATCCGGAGCGGCCGTGACACGCCAGGTCTCGCCTGCCCGGCTTAGACGGTATGCGCCGCCATCACGAGCGTTATAGTAATAAAAGTCCGGGGAACGCGACCACACCACCGTACCAGCTCCTTGCCGTTCGATGGCGGTTTCAACCGTGCCTTCCGTCAGCGGGGCCCGAGCGTAGAAACCATAAGGAGGAAGCGTTCGCTCGCCCACTCGCCAATCGCCCGTGCCGCGATTAACCCGCACTTCGGCCCCGCTGGCCCAGCTCACATGCTGGCGATGGATGTTGCCGGAGGCAAACTCTACAGCTTCGATGCGCCGCAGCGCGAGCGCGCGCATGATGTCGTGCAGCAACCAGTACTTCCTCACCACGTTACGCGAAAACGGCTCCTGCACCATGGCGGGGTGGCCGCTTAACATCTCCGTGGCTATATAGTCGTCGCTGTAAATGCCGTGGACCGCAAGATCGAGCCCCGCCGCGTATCTATCCTCATAACCGGCGCCATGAAGGGCGAACCGCTCGTAGTAGGCGGCGTCAATCCAGGGGAAGCGCTCGGCATCGGCGCAGCGGATGTTCCACACAAAACTGCTGGGCTTGGAGGCGACGCGCAAGTGATTGGCCTGCGCGCCGTCGAGCCCGCCGATCAGCTGGTCGTGGCCGGCTTCGAAAATCTGCGGTACATTATCGCCGAGGTAGTTGCGGATCCAGGCGAACGTCTCCTCCACGCTTGGCGCGTGACGCCGCGCTCCGCAAACTGCCCGTCGGGAGTCCAGAAATCGTCCGGGGCCATCGACGACCAAACGTCTATGAAATACGCTGTGGGCGAAAGCGTGCGCGCATCTAAGACCCCCAGAAAGGAATCCCGGCTGGAATTCTCATCATAAACTTTAAGGCCCACACATTCTACGCCGTTTTCAAACGCTCGAAATGGTGGAGAACGCTTTCAGTGCAGAAGGTCCTTTCCTGTACGACTTGAAGGTCGCGTTTCGTCGCGGCGCGCGAAGAAAAGCAGTTCCTTCGCTTCCTTCAGGATGACATGTCATTCTGAGCGAAGCGAGGAATCTGTATTTGGTTGGGGCGTTGCCGCGCTGTACCACTTACGACTGCGTTTCTTCGCGAGTAGCAGGACACCACACTCGAAAGTTTCGCGTCACTCTGCGCAAAAAAACCGGCGGGGATTATCTACCAGAATCGTGTGAATTTCTTCACGGGAAACGCCGGACTTCAGAAGTTTAGGAACGGCTTCGGTGATCATGTAGGCGTACGTCCGGCGGCCCGCGTCATGGTCGGCATCGGGCCTCTCGGCTCCTTCAAATGTCTCCTTTCCATTCTGCCAGTGCATCTTGTTTTTATCTTCTATCTCTGCCCACTGCTTGGGGATTTTCGCGCGCCGGTAAAAGCCCGGCAGTTGCACCGACTGCACCCCACTGGGCGCCATGGTCTCCAGGAACTCTGTCGTGAACAACGGATCCCGGTCATAAATCAGGTCCCGTTTGCCAACCAGGAAGCCTTCCGCGCCATCCGTGAGGTTACGTGCCATCTGGCTCATCCAGAGCCCATTCATCTGCCGGGCTACGCCCGCAATCTCCACCTTCCGACTCGACAAGTCGATCAGGAAGAGCACGAGGAATCTCGTCAAACCCTTAGGGGTCCAAGCCTCGATGGTGAAGAAATTCGCCGCGACAATCAGCTTCCGATGACGGGCCAGAAACTCCTTCCAGGTGGTCTTCCGATAACGTTCGGGCGCCGGTTCCAGACCGTGCTCCTTCAGAATGTTGGCGATGGTGTCATGCGCGACCTCATGGCCTAATTTAGCTAGCGCTCCCTGAAATCTTCGGTAGCCCCATTCGCGGTTCTCCGCGGCCGTGCGACCACCAGCTGTTGGATCTTGTTTGGGTTGCGCGGACGGCCGGGCCACGCTGATGGTTGCCCTCGTATTTGCGGGCGATGAGCTTGCGGTGCCAGGCCAAGAGCGTTTCCGGCTTGACCAGAATGGCCAGTTCGTGAAGCACCCTGCGGCCCAGTTTCTGGGCCTTGACCGCCATGCGACGGCGCTGGCGGTCGTTCAGGCGCAGCCGTCGAGCGCCGAGTTGTTCCCGAAGAACTCGGTTTTCCTCCTGAAGGCAGTCGATGACCTCTTGCTGCTGTTGGTTCAGCCACCCTGCGAGGGAAATCAGCAGCAGTCGAAACGAATCCACAGTCGGGCGCATGGTGTCAGCGTAACACGCCGGTAACATGTCATGAGACGCTCCGGCTCCGCCGCATCCGCCTGCCAACCTCCCGAAGTTGCTGTCGTCGGCCGGAGCGAACGAATTGACTTTGGGCTAACGTCCGAGCTAGCATTCTGGGACACGAAGTCCGAAGATGTGCAGAGTTGGTGGGGAGAAAAGCAGTGCGTACGTTACCCGCAGAGGTCTTGTGGACCGCCCGGTATGATTACGAGCCCCATTCACAGTTGGTGAACCACAGACACAAGTTTTTCCAGATCATTTGCGCCGGAAGCGGCGAGGGCTGCTTCTGGCTGGACGGACAGGAGATCCCCATCCTGCCCCGGCGCACTTTTTTGATTCGGCCGGGGGAGGTTCACGGCTTGAGCGCCCAGTCGCACATCCGGACGTTGGATCTCAAGTTCGTGGTGAGAAATGACTCGATGAAGCGGGCCTTGCAGGGAGCGCGCAATTACATCCAGGAGCAGAGGGCGGCCATATCCAACCTGGTTGATCAGATTCGTTCGCGGGGCGAACGCCGCGGCATCTTTTTCCGCGAAATGTGCGCGGCGTACCTCGTGCAACTCCTGATTACCTACCTGGAGGAGAGCGGCGGCGGGGCCAGAGGGGCGCTCGAGTTTGCGGCGGACGAAGCCGTGACGAGCGCCAGCGACGCGGTCCGGAAGGCCATGGACTTCGTTCGCGAGCACTATCGCGACGACCTCGATGGGCAAGCCCTGGCCCACGCGCTCGGCACTTCCGACCGGCAACTCCGCCACTGGTTCAAGGTCTCGGTCGATATCAGCCCGATGCATTATCTCGCCTACTACCGCATCGAGAAGGCGAAAGAGCTGATCATGTCGACGAACCAGGCGCTAAAGGCCATTGCGGAGCTTTGCGGGTTCAAGACCATCCATCATTTTAATCACGTCTTTTCGGAGATCACGGGGCAGCCGCCGGGAGCGTGGCGGCGGCAGCACCGGGAAGGAATCGGGAAGGACGTCTGCATCGATCCTCACTTCTCAAACGTGATTCTGGTGCGGCGCGAGGAAGACGCGTTGTCCAGTTCGCGCCCTGACCTGCCGCCGCGGTCCTGAGAGTTATCCTCCCATTCCCTCGTCGAGCTCCGCTCGAACCGGCGGGCGGAAGCGCTCGGGCTTGACCAGCAGGAGAAGCACGAGCGTCGCGGAGGGAATGAGCAATCCCGAAATCACTAGGACCGGCTGATACGAGAAGCGCTCGGTGAGGAAGCCAGTGGCCAGCGTGAAGAGTGCGGCGCCGAAGCTACCACTCGAACCTGCCATGCCTGCGATCGAGCCCACAAAGCCCGTGGGGAAGATGTCGCTCGGCAGGGTCTGCAGGTTGTTGACCCAGAACTGAAAGCTGAAGAGCACGACGCCGGCCAAGGCGATGGCCGTTACCGGCGACTGCGCCCGGGTAATGAAGACGCCCGCAGGCGCTAGCAGCGTGGCAAACAGGATGGCGACGCCGCGCGCGCGGTAAACGGCCCAGCCGCGCGACACGAGCCGGCCGGAACTCCATCCGCCCAGCAAGCTGCCCGCCGCCGCGCCCAGGTAAGGAATCCAGGCGAAGAAGCCGATGTCGCGGAGGCTGAAGCCGCGCGCGGTGTGAAGATAGAGAGGCAGCCAGATGAGATAAAGCCACCAGACGGGATCTGCCAAGAACCGCGACAGCACGATGCCCCAAGTCTCGCGCTGGCGAAGTAACATACTCCACTCGGGCGCTGTGGCCCGTTCCGATTCCTTCTGCCCGGCGAGAATGAGCGTTCGCTCCTCCGCGGTGATCCTGCGGTGCCGCTCCGGAACGCGGTAGGCAGCGAGCCAGATGCCAAGCCACAAGAAGCCCAGCGAACCCGTCGCCAGAAAGCAAGTCTTCCAGCCGAAACGAAGCTGCAACCAGACCAGCAGCGGCGCCGCGACGACAGGCCCCAGCGCCGAGCCGGTATTGACAATGCCCATAGCCGCGGCGCGCTGCTCGGCCGGAAACCACTCGGCGGCTACTTTGGTCGCTGCCGGCCACTGGCCAGATTCGCCCAGGCCAAGCCCGAAGCGCGCGACGCTCAGTCCGAAGACGGAGCGCGCCCCTGCGTGGGCCGCTTCCGCCACCGACCAGACAGCCATCGCCGCCGGATATCCGCGCCGAGTTCCGAAGCGGTCCTGAAGCTTTCCAAAAAACGTCTGACCAAGCGAGTAGGAGACGAGAAACCAGGTATTGATACCGGCATAAGCGAGATTCGAGAGGTGTAGGTCAGAGCAGATCACCGGCGCCAGCATCGAGATGGAAAGCCTGTCGATGTAGCAGATGAGCGTGGCGAGAAACACCAGACCGATGATCCACCAGCGCAGGCCGCGAATCCGGCCGGCAGGCGTGAGAGATAGCATCGATGAGATGGGCATGAGGGCGTTCGGATCAATTATCGGCGCCGGCCGGATACCAATGGACCAGGTCTTTCGAGCGGGCGAGCGCCAGCCGATTCCAGCCCCGTCCGAGGTAGCTGCTCTGCTCGTTCGATCCTGCATAGAGCAGATAATAATAGCCGAGTTGATGACGCCAATCGTATAGCGTGGCGGCAACGCAGCGGACCATGCGGTTGAAGCCCTCGAGGGGAATGGCCAGTTCGCGGCCCATACTCCACGCGAGCGGCTGAGCTGGATTCGCGAGACGATAGAGGTACTCCCCCTCGACGTTGTCCCGGTAATCGTCGCTGAGCAGTTCGAGGCTGCTGCCGATGCGGATGAATTCGTAGTTCTCGTGAATCAATCCGTTATCCCTGCCGTTCGCCATCGCCAGAGTGGCATCGCCGGATCTCACAAAATGCCAGGGGCCATCGAGCTTTGCAGCAGCCGCAACGCGAACGCGGATCTGCTTCGGAAAGTCCTCGAGCCCCTGCCGCCACACGGCGAGATAGCCGCGGCCAAGGCGTGTGACGGAAAGGTCGATCACGCTCTCGCCGGCCGTCAGGTTCGCCGCGAGCGCCCGGCGCGCCGACCAGTGGACCAGGTCCGGAGACGTCATGTAAAAGAGCTGATCGGGGCGTTTGGGATCGTCGTCCCAGGAGTTGAACGACAGTTCCCAGCGGTCGCCGAGGTTCTGCACGTCCGGGGAACACATGCCGCGCCAGCCCTGGTCGCGGCCGTCAAAATTCAGGATGGGAGGCGAGTAGGTCACGAAGTCCTTGGTGCTCACTTCCACAACGTGGCTGTGGATCGTGCCGCTATCCTGGTAAAACGCCGAGAAGAAGACGTAGAACGTGCCACTGCGGTACGCCATCGCGGCGTCCTTGATCGACCAGTTGGGGTACGAGAGGACGGGATTGCGGAGTGCCTTCCAGTTGAGAGAGGACTGCGCGCCCACGGCCCGCGCGAAAGTGAGGAGGCTGCACAACAGTACCGCGATCGAGAGTCGTCTCATCGTGCCGTCCTCACGCGCTCCGATCATGGCGTTATGGAGTGAAAGCCGGAGCCTGGGGCAAACCAATGGACCAGATCCTTCGAACGCACCAGCGCCAGCCGGTTCCAGCCGCGCCCGAGGTAAGCGGTCTGCTCGTTCGAGCCCGCATAGATCATGTAGAAGTAGCCGTCGTCCGCGCGCCGGTCATAGAGCGAAGCGGCCTGACAGCGGATACTGCTGTTGAAGCCCTCGAGGGGGACTCTGATTTCGAAGCCTCTCTCCCAGTTCAAGGGCTGGGCCGCATCCGTGAGAGTGTACAGGTATTCCCCCTCGATATTGTCGCGATAGTCGTCACTCAGCATGTGCAGGACATTTCCAATACGGAGGAACTGATAGTTCTCGTGAATCAGACCATTGAAGACGTAGATCGCTCCCCGCTCCCAGGCGAGCGCCGGATCCTTGATCGACCAGTTGGGGTAGGAGAGAACGGGATTGCGGAGCGCGTTCCATTTCAAGGCGGCTCCGGCATGAACACTCCCCGTGAGTGCGACGGTAGAGAGAAGCAGCAGGGCTCGAGCGAATCTCCTCATCGATGCTTCCTTGTTACTCTTCGCAATTCACCAGCACGGCGATGGCGCCGCTCAGAGGGTTGTCGCGCAGCGCAAAGGCTTCCTGAATGCGCGTCAGGGGGATTTCGTGAGTAATGATTCCGTTCGTTTTGACCAGCCCATCGAGCACCATCCGGACACTTTCGTCGAAGAAGCGGCGCATGTCGATATCACGCTTGGGCTCGGTCGAGAGGATGTCCAGCCGCCTGCGATGCACCTTGAAGAAGTCGAGTGGCTTGTGGCAAACGCCGATGCAGCCATACATCACAATGCGGCCTGCAAAGGCGGCGCAGTCGATAGCGTCGGCCATGCCGTCGCCCTCGAGCAGGCACGGGATGACGACGTCGAAACCGCCGGGGAAGTCGCGCCCCACCACGGACATGGTCGGCGTTTCGGGAGTCGGAATCAGATAGTTGTGGGTGGCCCCGTAGCTCGAGGCGAGCGAAAGGTTGCACGCCTTCAGGTCGGTCACCGCCAGCCGTTTGGGGCTGAAGAGCTTGAGAACCTGCGTCAAGGTCAACCCGCTTACGCCTTGGCCGATGATCAGCACGTCTTTCCTCTGATCGATCTCCCCCAGTTCCGCGGCGTGAAGAATGCCCGGCAGAATTTCAATCAGGCCGGCGCCGCGCATGGGAAAATCCCGAGGCAGCACTTTTACGTTGAAGGGTTTACAAACGATGTACTCCGCGAAGGCTCCCCAGACGTAGCGGCAGGTCACGCGGTCGCCTTCGCGCAGGGCTTCCATACCCGGGCCCAGCTTATCGATAATCCCGGCCACCTCGTGGCCCAGCCGGGTTGGAGTGCTCAGAAACTCGGACTGCCGCGTACCGCGATAAGCTTCGACATCCGAGCCGCAAACACCGACCCACTTGACGCGAATTCTGATTTCGCCTTCGCCCGGCTCGGGGATCTCGGCGTGGGCGAGTTCAAGCCGCCCCGGCTCGGCGAGTATGGCAACCCGCTGCGCGCGGGGATGAGTGCGATCTACAAGCGTCAATTTCGTCTGGGTCATTATAGTCGTCATAGCGTTTCGAGAGTCATTGTATCTGAGGCCGGAAGCAGCGTCTTTACACAAAACGGAAGAACTTGTGTCTTAAACGGAATGCCGCCCAAGTTCCCGAGCACCGCGCGAGCCCTCAGCCCCGCAGGAACTGGACATGAGTAGCCGGGGGTCTCAGCCCGTTTGCGCTAACGTGAGAGCCGCCTTCAGTTAATTCAGTGCTGTGGGTTGCGTCCCGCGAAGCGGGACACCGTGAGTAGCCGTAGGTGAAACCTAAGGAAAACGAAGCGTCGACCAACTTTTCGGCCCTGGAGGGGCCGGCCCGTCCGCAGTTAACCCCGTTGGGGTTGGCCTGATTTGGAAACGCTCCCGTCATCCGCAGGTTGAAACCTGCGGCTACTTACGGTTGGCCCCATTCGGGGCCGCGAAACAGCTTCGAGCGAGATCACCTGCCCGGTATCCGTTTACGGCAAAACATCCTCCGGTTTGTGTAAAGACAGCCGTTGGGGCACGGACTAGAATGCCTACTGCGCTAGCGACGGGTGTCCGCCGGCGCGGGAACGACGGGATGGCAGGAATTGTCTTATCAGGGAGGGAAAAATGCCTCAGCAGTGGAAGAAATGGCTGCTTATCATTTGCGTGGTCATGATAGCGCCTTCGCTTATGAAGGCCGATGTGACCGGCACCATTCTCGGTGTGGTTACGGACGCCTCGGGCGCCGTGATGGCCGGGGTGCGGGTCGTGGTCACGAACATGGATACAAACTCGGAAACCGTAGCAACCTCGAGCGCAACCGGGGAGTACCGCGTTTTGGCGCTTCCCGCCGGCC
>Ga0335078_10015934_pt1 | contig 11155 bp, 13 predicted proteins | sample Lox_Sample_32_FD_206711 | JGI IMG/M metagenome (GOLD analysis project Ga0335078, IMG submission 206711) | Soil microbial communities from Loxahatchee National Wildlife Refuge, Florida, United States - Lox_Sample_3.2 | ecosystem: Environmental > Terrestrial > Soil > Wetlands | place: USA...
AACGGCAACTTCGGCGGACTGTTGGTGCTGTGCGCGGAGCCCACGGAACTGACCGTCGTGAGCATCGTGGGCACGATCGACCCCTCGCAACTGGCCAGCCTGGCCGGGCAGTTCGGGATTCCGCACTTCGATTTCGATTTCGGCCCCGTCGGCTGGAGGAGGGAGGGAAAATGAACCCGCGATTGCTGGCTTTATTCCTCGCCGCCGCCGGCGCGGCCTATAGCGCGCAAGACGAGTTCGACCGCGTGGTGAAAGCCGTCGAACAGCACTACGGCGTCAAGCGCACGCACATTCCGCTCATGGGGATGGCGAATTTCATCCTCAAAGTGGCCCACCCGGCGGGAACCAGCGGCTTTAAACTGGCGGTATTCGAGGACCTCCCGGAGAGGGACGACCAGGGAGACCTGGATCGCCTGATGGACGAAATCTGCGACGGACGCCTGCGCCCGATGATCGTGACGCGCGAGCGCCGCAGCGGCGAATCCACTTATATTTTGACCGGTGAATTCGGCAAGTCCACGCGGATTTTCATTGCCAGTTTCGAGCGGCACGAGGCCACAGTCGTCGAAGCTACGGTCGATTTCGACACCCTGCTCAAAATGATCGGCTCGCCGGGAAACGCGCACCGCATGTTTGAGGACAAGCACGCTGACGACGACGGCGGCCGCTGAATAACCGGGAAGCCAGTTCTACACCCGCCTGCGGCGGACGACCTGTCGCGGCGAGGCGCACCGCGGGCGAAAAGGCAGGCTGCGGCCGCCGGGAGGGCGAACACATAGCGAAGAGACCGCCGGGGCAGCGTATTTACGGTCTGGTGCTTGTGTTTAGCTCTCCGGCGCCGGTTCGAGGTAGGGCTTGAATCCGGACCGATGCATCGCTTCGCGCGCCGCCGTCACGGTTTCGGAACGAACATAGAAGAACGCGCCGATGCGCGTGCTCACGAATACCACGCCCCCGCGATACTCGTCGGCCTCCACGCCGTAATCCACTCCGGCTTCCGTCAGCACTGCCTCCAGGCGGGTCGCATCGCGCAGTTTCTTGGCGATGTAAATCAGGATCGGTTCCTGGTTTTCGAAAAAAGAGGCCTCTTGCTTCATCTGGCGGGTTCCCTCCAGTGTAGCAGCGGTGCCGGTACGGGACGGGGCGAGGGCCAGTACTTTTCGGCCCTGGTTGGCCGTGCCTGGCGGCCGTTTTTCGCGGAAAATGAGGCCGATGCATTGGACTCTGATTGCCGCGCTGCTGGCGGCCGGTGGCCTCCCCAGGGAAATCAAGCCGATGGACAGGCCGGCGTGCAGCGCCGCGTTGCACGGCCGGTTCTGGCCGGACGCCGCCAATACCGATATGCGCGCCGCCCGCAAACTGGCGCAGTGCGGCGTGCTCGAAATCTGCACCGAGAACGGCCGCCGGTTCAAGTGGAAGCCGGTGACGGTGAATGTCCGCCAGTTAGGCAAGACGCCGCAGGAACCGACGGCCGCATGCGCCGCCGTGATAGACGAATTCCAAGGAACTCCACGATAATACCGGGCTGTCCCCATCCGTCCTTCGGCTGCGAGACGGACTTGGCCGCGATGTCAAAGCGCGGGTCCCCCGCAATCCAAATCCATGGTGCCGATTTCGACTCCTTCCGTTGAGAAGGCGAGTGAAGCGCGCACGCATACGCCCATCCCGGCCGCCGAAGGTCTGAGGGCGATGAAAGCGACAAAGAGAAAGCATGAAGAGAACGATTGCCCGGGCGGCGCAGGCCCTATTCGACGCCACCCCAATGTTTTTAGCCGAAGGCAGGAAGTGGTTCAGATGGCCGCTGGGAAACCCCGGCTTATCGCTGGCGAGCTCGATGGCGGCGCCGAACCACTTGCGGTTACCCCCGGAGGATCGAAATGGCGAACCGGAACTCCAACGATAAGGAGCGCCAGAAACGCGTGGAGAAAGACCGCGCGCCTTCCGAGGCACCGGGCCGATCTGCCAGCCTGCCGCCGCGGCGCCAGCTATCCGCCGAGGGGAAGAAACGGATTGCGGAAGCTCAAAAGAAACGCTGGGCCAAATGGCGCGCGGAACGGCAGCAATGATCTCGCAGTTCCCGTAAGGTATCGGGCGAGCGGTCAGAAATCCGCCGTCAGCGTCCAGCCAGACCAGGTACTTTTAGAGACATTTCTGTCTCGGCCGCTCACTTCACGGTGAATGGCGCCGATGCCGTCACGTTCTCCCATTCCACCAGCAGCTTGCCCTTATTGGCGCCGGCTTGCGATAGAGTGATCGCCAACTTCTCCACCAGGGAGTTGGGTTTGCCCATGGTCATGTGCACGCGGCCGAGTTCGGTCGAAGGGTCGTTGGTGGTCGAGCCGTCGCGATTGATGCCCCAGATGTGGCGCGTGCCGGCCATCAGCTTCTTGTTGACAATCAGGCTCCACTGACCCTTGTCGAGATCGGCATAGAGGGTGTAATCGCCCTTGGGAACGGCCAGCCCGGCGAGATCGAGATCGGCATCGGTATGCAGGACCGTGGCATAATCGGCGCCAAGCCGCCAGATCGAGCCTTCGGGTTGCAGCGTATCGGGGCCGCCGAATATTTTGCGGCCGTTCACGGACGGCGCATGGTAGAAGATCCAGATCTCCTTGCCGTCGATGGTCACCTTGGTCTCGGCATTCGGACTTTTGGTGTTGCCGGTCTTCAACTCGTCCATTTTCACCTGGGCTGTAGCAAGCCCGCTCAGTCCGGCTAGAAAGAGGGCACTCAAGAGGATTCTTTTCATCGTCTGAAGGGTTCCTTTACCATAGGTGAGTATACACCGGCGGGCGAAAGCACCGCTTCAGAGGCCCGCGCTGAGCCGGGACCGCAGGGGAGTGGTGTTTTTGTAAGGCAACTCATCGCAGGTGGTACGGCTCTGCGGGCGCGGGGACGGGATCGGGCACTTTGGGGCCGTCGATCGCCGCCGCGCCGTCCAAGCCCCTCCCGCCCACGTTGTGGATGCCGAGGAGCGGCCCCGATAATCCCGTCACACGAATATCGCCAATCTCGGCGTTTTGGACGTTGGCGAGCGAGATCCCTTTGGCGCATGTGCCCGTCACGTTGCGGAGCGAGAAGCCGTCCAAGGGTTTATCGGGGTGGATGCGGACGCCATCCACCAGCACCGGGCAATCCTTCACGCGCACGTCGGAGAAGTGGAAGTCTCTCGCGGCGGGAATGCCATCCATGCCGGGCACGGGCTCGGGATCCCGGATACCGCTCGCCAGCAGATTCAGGGAGAGAAAGCCGCCCGCGGTCCCGGAAACGTCCAGGTCCTGGGCGCGGATGTCTTCGATGAAGGCCCCGCGTCCGGCGCGGGTCTTGATGTAGATGGCGAACGTGCGCGCGCCGGTGAATTTGCACCCTTCGATGCGCACGCCGCGGATTCCGCCGGAGGTTTCGCTGCCGATGCCGATACAGGCGAAGATGGAATCGGCCATGGTGCAGCGGGTAATCAGAACATCCTCGCTCGCCTGCGCCAGCGTGTAGCCTTCCATGCCGCGTCCCGACTTGACGGAGATGCAATCGTCTCCGGTCGCGATGTCGCAATGGTCGATGCGGACATGCCGGCAGGAATCGATATCGATGCCATCGCCGTTCCCGCCGGTGCTGCGGATGGTGAGATCGCGGATGACGATGTTCCGGCAATTGGCCGCGTGGATGGACCACATCAGGCGATAGCTGGTGGAAAAACCCTCGAGGAGAATGTCTTCACATCCGATCGGTTCGATCAGCGCTGGATGGCGCAGAGGGTTTTGAGCGTTCGGCCGGCCGCCGAGCGCGGGATTGCCGGTGATCTTGCCGGGTCCGGAGATGCCGAAATGGCTTGCCCCGATGGCAAAAAACAAGCCGGCGCGGCCGGGAATCCATTTTCCCTCCCAGCGGACCTGGGTCACCGGATAGTCTTCGAAATCGGGAGTCCCGGCGATTTCGGCGTCCTTGTCCAGCCGCAGAAACGTGTCCGATCGGAGGGCGATGGCGCCCGTCAGGTATTGACCGGCGGGAATTACGACGTCGCCCCCGCCGAACGCCGAGCAGCGGTCGATGGCCTGCTGGATGGCAGCGGTATCTTTGGCCGTGCCGTCGCCCTTGGCGCCATAATCGCGGACGTTCAGGGAGAGGCTCTCGCGGCGCGGCGGCGAAGGGGCTGGTTCGGCGGCGCGCGCGCAACCGAGTGCCGCGAGCGATGAGGACGCCTGTAAGAAACGGCGGCGGGGAATTCTCATTTGGGCATGATATCTTACCTGCGGTTACAATAAGGGCATGCCTTTTTCATCCGCGAGGGGGACTGTGCTTGTCCTTCTGGCCGCCACCGCGCTCTTCGCGCAGGATTGGCAAAAGTCCGATGCGCTGCCATCCGTCGATTTCACCGGCCTCACCCCGGCGCAGAAGACGCTGGCTCTCAAGATGCTGCGGACGACCGCCTGCCCCTGCGGCTGCGCCATGAAAATGGCCGAATGCCGGGTCAAAGACCCGCCCTGCTCATACAGCCGGACCCTGGCGGCGATTGTCGTTGACGCCGTGAAAAAAGGTGGAAACGAAGCCGCCGTGCTGGCGGCGCTCAATGCCTCCCGTCTGATGCACCGCTTCGACCCCATTTCCATTCCAGTAGATGGCGATCCGGTTCTCGGACCGGCCGATGCCAAGGTAACGATTGTCGAGTTTTCCGACTTTCAATGCCCCTATTGCGCGCAGGCAGTTTTGAAACTCAACGCCGTCCTGAAGGCGTACCCCAAAGACGTGAGGCTGATTTACAAGCAATATCCCCTCGAAATCCACTCCCAGGCGGCCCTCGCCGCCCAAGCCGCGCTGGCTGCCCAGAAGCAAGGCAAATTCTGGGAGCTTCATGACGCCATGTATGCGGATCGAACTCATTTATCGCGCCAGAACATCCTCGCCATGGCGGGCAAAATCGGTCTGGACATAAAACGTTTCCAACAGGATTGGGATTCCCCGGCTGTCAAGCAGGCATTGGCCCGGGAGCAGAAGCAGGGCGACGAAGCCGGTGTGAACGGCACCCCCACCATTTTTATCGACGGCAAACTGTACAACGGCGAGCTCGAACTGGACGCCATCCGCCCGGTTATCGACAAGGAAATCAAGGGTAAATAGCTGCCGGATTGGCATTTTCCATTCCACGCTCCTCCGTGCCACGGCGTCATTAGTGTGTAGCGGCCCTTAGAATGCAAACGCTCGGCAATCCCCAGAAAGTATCTAAGATGCTTCGTTTCAATCGTTTCCTGGCGACGCTGTTGACCGTCGTCATGGTTGGTTCCATGCTTCCTCTGGAGGCCAGAACGCGCAAAGGCGACAAGTACCTGGCCGAAGGCCGCGCTCACGAAGACAAAAAGGAATGGGACGCCGCGCTCCAGGATTACGAAAAAGCCCTCTCCGAGGATCCCGGCGATCTGAATTACCAGATGGCGGTGCAGAAGACCCGGTTTGAAGCGTCGTCCTGGCACGTCACCAACGGGACGAAGGTGCGGGAGCAAGGCCAGTTGGGCGAGGCGCTGCTCGAGTTCCAGAAGGCCTTCGCCATGAATCCCTCGTCCACCCTGGCGGAGCAGGAAATTCTGCGGACCCAGGCAATGATTGAGCGCGAACGGCGGAAGGTGGAGGAGACGGGCCAGCAGTCGCCACCGGAAGTCCGCGGCATGACTCCGGCGGAGGAAGCGGAGAAGGAGACCCAGGAGCGGATCAACCGGCTGCTTCCAGTTCCCGAACTGCGGCCGCTGAAACCCACCCTGCAAGACTTCAAGATGATCAACCAGACGCCCAAGGTCCTGTTCGACACCCTGGCCTTGAACGCCGGCATCAACGTTCTGTACGACCCCGAATACCTCACTTCCGGTCCCAAGGAAAAACAAACCGTCACCTTCACCAACTCCACCGTGGAGGAAGCGCTGAATTACCTGGCGCTGCTGACCAAATCTTATTGGAAGCCGATCAATTCCAACACCATCTTCGTGACGATGGACAACACCAACAAGCGGCGCGATTACGAAGATGAAGTCACCAAGATCTTCTACCTGAAAAATATCGGCGTGAACCAGGATCTCACGGCTATCGTTACGGCGGTCCGCACGGTGTGCGATTTGCAGCGCCTGTTCCCGTTTGAAGGCCAGTGGGCCATCATCGCCAAAGGTTCGGCCGATAAGATCGCACTGGCCGAAAAGCTGATTCACGATCTCGATAAGCCGAAATCGGAAGTGGTGGTGGATATCTACGTGATGGAGGCGAGTTCCGTGTATATGCGCAGTTTGGCGGCTGGACCGTACTCCACGGGCTTCAATCAGTCGGTCGCTTTTACTCCGCGCACCAGCATCCAGGTGCAGGAAGCGGCAACCACGGCGACCACCAGCAGCACCACGACGTCCACCGGGACGTCGGGCGTCAACACCACAAATCCGACCGGGACCGGAACCACCGGTACGACGGGATCCAATACCACCGGCTATGCCATTCCCCTTTCCAATATCGGGAAGGTGAATTTCAACGATTGGTCCACGGTTTTGCCGGGCGCGGTATTTCAGGCCACCTTAAGCGATACGCGCACCAAGGTGCTGCAATCTCCGCAGCTTCGCGGCGTGGATGGGGCGAAGGCGAGCATGAAGATCGGCGAAAAAGAGCCGACGGCCAGCGGCAGTTTCGCCAACACCGCGGGCGCGATTGGCGGCGCCGGAATCAGCCCGCTGGTGAATACACAGTTCACCTATCTGGACGTGGGCGTCAACGTGGAAATCCTGCCGCACGTGCATGAGAACGGCGACATCTCGCTGCACGTTTCGCTGGACATTTCGAGCGTCACCGGACAGGTGAACCTGGGCGGAATCAACGAACCGATCATCGGACAGCGGAAGGTCGAACAGGATGTCCGCCTGCACGAGGGCGAAGTGAACCTGATTGGCGGACTGCTCTCCACGCAGGACAATAAGACCAAAACGGGGGTTCCGGGGCTGTCGAGCATACCAATCCTGGGCAGGCTGTTCAGCGGCGACAGCGTGGACCGCGAACGCGATGAAATCATGATCGCCATGATCCCGCACGTGGTCCGGCGGCCGGATATCACCCCCGAGAATTCGCGAGGGGTGGCCTCCGGGACCAACAGCACCGTGACGGTGCACATGGCGCCGATAACGGCTCCGGAGAGCGGCCCGCCGCCGGATCAGGCGCCTGCGGTTCCGTCGCGAAACGAAGCCGCCGCCACCCCGCCGCCGGCGGTAAGCCAGCCTGTGCCTGTCCCCGCGCCGGTATCTCCCCCGGCGGTGCAACCGACGCCTCCGCCGCCGGTTCCGGCCGCCCCTCCCCAAGAGATCATGCCGCCGGCAACCGCCCCTCCGGAAGCCGGTGCAGCGGCGCAGCCCAATCGGCCGGCCGCGCCCGCCGCCGCGAAGCCGGCAGAGGCCGGCGGCCCGGTGAAGATTCACTTCGCGCAGGATGAGATCAACAAGAGCGTGGGCGAGACGTTCACGGTGGATATCGAGGTGGAGAACGCCAAGGACGTGATCTCCGCTCCGTTCATGTTCCGCTACGATCCCAAGCTGTTGAGCCTGGACAACGTCGCCGCGGGGAAATTCTGGTCGGGCAGCGGCGAGGAGCCGCTGCTGATCAAGAATGTGCAGAACGAATCGGGGTTGGCCAGCATACGCTTGAGCCGCAAGCCGGGCAGCGCCGCGCTGGCGGGCAACGGAACCCTTCTGACCCTTACGCTCAAAGCGCTGGCTCCCGGCACGGCCAGGCTCACAGCGGCCAACGTCACGCTGAATAACGTACAGAACCAGGTGATGGGTTCGGGCAGCCCGGTGCTGACCATCAACATAAAATAGGATCAGGATGGGGAGGGCGAGGGAAAGAGAGAAAGGCGCCGCTGAGAAAAGCACCATTCGGCGGAGGGCCGGGCAAAGAGGGTTGACGCTGGTGGAGCTGGTGGTGTCCTTTACCATCATGCTGATCCTCGGCACCATGGCGGTCCCCTTGGCCAAGGTGAAGGTGCGGACCGAGAAGGAGTTTCAACTGAAATACGCCCTTCGCGACATGCGCCGCGCCATCGACAAGTACAAGGAGCAGTGCGACGCCGGCGCTTTCGGAGCCATGAAGCAGGGGAGTTTCTGCTATCCCGAATCGCTGGACATTCTGGTGGAAGGGGTGAAACTGCAGACCGCCGACGGCAAGAAGATGAAGTTCCTGCGCAGCATCCCGATCGATCCGTTCACCAACTCGAAGGAGTGGGGACTGCGCAGCATGCAGGACGATATCAAGTCGGAAAGCTGGAGCGGAGACAACGTCTTCAACGTTTACACCAAGACGCGCGAGAAGGACGCGGACGGCAAGCCATATGCGGAATGGTAGGCGCAGCAATCAGCGCGGGCTGACGCTGATGGAACTGGTGGTGGCGTTCACCATCCTGGCCGTGCTCTCCACGCTCATGCTGCCGCTGGCGCGGATCAAGATCCGCATTCAGCGGGAGGCCGACCTGCGCTGGGACCTGGACGAGTTGCGCGCCGCCATCGATCGCTATAAAGACAATTGCGATCAGGGCTACTTCGGTCCTCCCAAGCTGGGGTCCGACTGCTACCCCGAGTCGCTCGAGGTGCTGGTGGAGGGCAAGGAACTGGCCAACGATCCCAATGGCACCAAGTTGAAATTCCTGCGCGCGATTCCCAAGGATCCATTTACCGGAAAGTACGAGTGGGGAATGCGCAGCCCGCAGGACGATCCGAAATCCAAGAGCTGGGGAGGCACGTGCGTCTTCGACGTTTACACCAAGACCGAGGACAAGGCTCCCGATGGCACATCGTATGCGGACTGGTAAGCAGCCACGCGGCTTTACGTTGGTCGAGCTGATGGTGGTGGTGACCATCATGGTGATTCTCATCTCCATGGCCATACCGCAGCTCACGCGGGCGATTACGCGCACCAAGGAGAGCGTGCTGCGCAACAACCTGTTCACCCTGCGGACGGTAATCGACGATTACTGCTACGACAAGGGCAAATGCCCGCAGAGCTTGCAGGATCTGGTCGGCGAGGGCTATCTGCGCGCCATCCCCGCCGATCCGATAAATAACTACTCCACCGATTGGCGCACCGAGATGGAACCAGCGAGTCTGAGCGTCAGCCAGGACGAGCCCGGCATCTGGGACGTGCACAGCGGGTCCGACAAGACGAGTCTCGAAGGTACGCCTTATGCGGATTGGTAAGAAGCAACGCGGCTTCACGTTTGTCGAGCTGATGGTGGTGGTGACCATCATGGTGATTCTCATCTCCATGGCCATCCCGCAGCTCACGCGGTCGATCACGCGCACCAAGGAGAGCGTGCTGCGCAACAACCTGTTCACCCTGCGGACGGTGATCGACAACTACTGTTACGACAAGGGCAAATGCCCGCAGAGCCTGCAGGACCTGGTGAGCGACGGATACCTGCGCGCTATCCCCACCGATCCAATGAACAACTACTCTACGGATTGGCGGACGGTAATGGAAGACGCGAGCCAGAGCGTCAGCCAGGACGAGCCCGGCATCTGGGACGTGCACAGCGGGTCCGACAAGCAGAGTCTCGAAGGCACGCCGTATTCCGAGTGGTGACCGCAGGCTGCTACGCTAGCAGGGTGATGCGTGGTCGAACGGCGCCTTTCACGTCACTGCTTATCTTCTTCACCGCCGGGTGCGGGTATATCGGCCAGCCGATGGTGCCGCTGGCCAACGTTCCGCAGCGGATCACGGACCTCGCGGCAGTCGAACGCGGACCGGTTCTCATCGCTCACTGCACCATCCCCACCTTCACCACCGAGAACAACCCCATCCGGAAGTCCGTGCAGCTCGATCTCCGCGTCGGCGTGGGCGGCAGTCCGTTCGTTCCGGGCGATTGGGCCAACCAGGCCAAACCGTTTTCGCCATTCGAATTCAAGGATGGAACGGCCACCTTCCAAATCCCAGCGGGCGATTGGACGGGCAAACAGGTCATGATCGGCGTGCGCGCCATCGCCGCCAACGGCAAACGCTCCGACTGGTCGAATTTCGAGACGTTGAGCGTGGTGGCGCCGCCTGCGACTCCATCGGCGCCCGCCGTCGAAGACACGGCTTCCGGGGAGCGCATCACCTGGACCGGCGCGGGCGACCGCTTCCGCGTGCTGCGAAAAGTGGGAGACGAGAAGGATTACAGCATCGTCGCCACCGTCGCGGGCCATGAATGGACCGACACCGCGATCGAGTACGGGAAATCGTACAGCTACATGGTGCAAGCCGTAGCCGGCGCGGGAAGCGATAAGGTGGCGGAGAGCGATCTTTCGGGAGCGACATCGAAAACACCGGCGGATAAATTTCCGCCCGCCGTTCCTGCCGGGCTGCGCGCCGACCGTTCCGGGAACGGCGTCTCGCTGGTCTGGGAGCCCGATAGCGAAGCCGATCTTGCCGGGTATCGCATTTACCGGTCGGAAGGCCATGGGGCGTGGCAGAAACTGGCCGACACGAACACCGTCCCCAGCTATTCCGATACCGCCGCCGAACACGGTAAGACGTATCGTTATGCGGTGAGCGCGTTCGACAAAACCGGCAACGAGAGCGATCGCTCGGCCGCCGCGGAGATTGCGTTCCCATGAACGTGGCGGCTGCGCCCCGATTTGCGGCTGCCGGCGCAGTTCGGCTGGCGCGCGAACTCTACGGACTCGCGCTCGCCGCGGAATCACTGCCGAGCGAACGCGATCAGAATTTCGTCTTGCGGGACGGTTCGGGACCGCGGTTCGTGCTCAAAATCGCCAATCGGGAAGAGGCGCTGGAAGTTCTCGATCTGCAAAACAAGCTGCTCGACCGGCTGGGGCGGAGCGATACGGGGCTGGTGTTTCCGCGCCTGGTCGCGGCTCGGTCGGGCCTGGAAATCACGCCGGTCGCGGGCGAAGACGAAGCGGCATACTTTGTGCGCCTGCTGACGTGGGTGGATGGTGTGCCGATGGCGGCGGTCCAGCCGCATTCCACGGCGCTGCTGCGGTCGCTGGGTGCCGGCCTGGCCCGGGTGGACGGGGCGCTCGCGGGATTCGACCATCCCGCCGCACATCGAATCCTTTATTGGGACTTGCGCCAGGCGTCGATGGCCTGGCATTATCTCGACCTGATTCCCGCGCCGCGCCGGGGCATGCTCCGGCCTTTCGTGGACGCCTGG
>Ga0335078_10015935_pt1 | contig 11155 bp, 10 predicted proteins | sample Lox_Sample_32_FD_206711 | JGI IMG/M metagenome (GOLD analysis project Ga0335078, IMG submission 206711) | Soil microbial communities from Loxahatchee National Wildlife Refuge, Florida, United States - Lox_Sample_3.2 | ecosystem: Environmental > Terrestrial > Soil > Wetlands | place: USA...
AGCGCTCTCGACGTTTGGCGAGACGCTGCTGACGGTGGCGCCGCGCCTGCGCAGCGTGAGCGCCTCCAGCGAGACGGCGGACTTGGCCACGTTGCGGACCAGCGCGATCAGCGAGTCGCTGCTGCCGACGATGTTTGCCGACGGGCACAGGCAGAGCACGTAGGTGTCGCGCCCGGCGGGGGCGACGTCGAGGTTGGTGGGACTCCAGACGGCGCCGTCGACGAACTCGCGATCGCCGATCTTGACCGGTGCGAACAGCCATGGGACCGTGCACGAGGCTGCGACGGCCTCGCCGACCGACGCCGGCGGCGCGCCCGGGCTACCGAACACGACCCGGCGTCCCGAGCCGCGGTCGACGGTGACGACCCGCAGACGACCGTCGAACTGCGCCCCCGATCGGTCGACCTCGCGTCTGAGCTCCTCGAGCGTATCTTGCGGACGCGGCAGGCGCCGCAGCAGCGCCGCGCGCATCAGCGCGCCGCCAGGAGCGGCCGCGCCAAGCGCGAGCGGTGCGAACATCGCGCTGGCTGACAGCGCGAACGCGCCCGCGCGCCGTGCCGCGTGCAGCGCCGCCACCGCGAGCGGCCCGGCCGCGCGCGAGCTCGGCAGCTCGAGCTCCGCGCCGGGCGACGGCGGCCTGCGCGGGGCATTGCCGGCGCTCAGGTGCGCGGCTACGATCGCGCCGGCGGAGGTGCCGACGAAGTACTCGCAGCCGCGCAGGTCAAATCCGGTCGCGTCCTCGATGCCGGCCAGCACACCCATCAGCCACGCCTCGCCCAGGACGCCGCCGGCGCCGAGCACGAGCACGTCGGGAGGGGTGAGCATTCGCGCCAGCGTACCGGCGACGCACCGGCGAGTGGCGTTGAGCCTGGATCCGCCGATCCTGCGGTCGTCTTCGACGCCGGATGGCCCTCGCCATACGCCATCGGCGTCGCTCAAAGCGGACATCCTTGCGGTGCTCTGCCGATGGCGTCTGACTCGGCCCCCAACGCCGGGACTCGACCGACTTGTCGGGGCCGAGACTCGACCGACTATCGGGAGTTTCAGGCTTGGAGCCGCCCGTACGTGATAACGTACGCACGTATGCTGCCTACGAGGCCGACCACGCCAACAGTCCCCGCCCGCCCTACCAGGCCCACCTTCCCCACACGGCCTCCCGGGTCTGCATCTGCAACCGGCAATGCCGCCGAGTCGCCGGGACTGCGCATCCGCACACTGCGCGAGGGGATGGGCCTCTCATTGCGCGACCTCGCCGAGCGCTCGGGCGTCAGTGCGCCGATGCTCTCCCAGGTCGAGCGCGGCGAGACGAGCCCGACGCTGCAGGTCGCCGGGCGGATCGCCGCGGGGCTCGAACTGCGGCTGTCCCAGCTGTTGCGCCTGGACGAGCAGGGAGCGGTGACGGTCGTGCGCAGCAGCGAGCGGCGCAAAGGCCCGCGCGGCACCAAGGGACACAGCTACGAGGTCCTGACTCCGCCGCTGCCCGGCCAGCGGGCCGAGCTTTCGCGCCACACGCTCGCGCCCGGCGCCGTCACCGGCGGCCCCGGTGACCCGCCGATGCACGAGCCGGGCAGCCGTGAGACGGCCTTTCTGCAGTCGGGCGCCGTCGTGCTGCACTGTGACGGACGCCGCTACGAGCTGCAAGCGGGAGACTGCGTGACGTTCGACGCCGATCTTGCACACCACTTCGAGAACCCTGGAGCCGAGGAGTCCGTACTGCTCGCGGTCGTGAGCGCGGGCCTGCGGAGGAGCTGATATGCCGATGCCCAAGACGCTGTTTCACAAGATCTGGGACGCGCATGAGGTCGCGCCCGGGCTGCTCTACATCGACCTGCACCTCGTCCACGAGGTGACCAGCCCCCAGGCGTTCGACGGGCTGCGGCTGGCCGGCCGGACCGTCCGCCGGCCCGACCGGACGCTTGCCACCGCCGATCACAACGTTCCGACGGACGGCACCCCCGTCGCGGCGCGGATCCGTGACGAGCTGTCGCGCGTCCAGGTGCAGACGCTCGAGCGCAACTGCGAGGAGTTCGGGGTGCCGCTGTACTCGCTGGGCTCCGCGCGCCAGGGGATCGTGCACGTGATCGGCCCCGAGCTGGGGGTCACCCAGCCGGGGATGACGATCGTTTGCGGCGACTCGCACACGGCGACGCACGGCGCCTTCGGAGCGCTGGCGTTCGGAATCGGCACCAGCGAGGTCGAGCACGTGCTCGCGACGCAGTGCATGGTGCAGGCAAAGCCTCGCTCGATGCGGATCCGCTACGAAGGGGCGCTCGGCTACGGCGTCACCGCCAAGGACCTGATCCTCGCGACGATCGGGCAGATGGGCGTCGACGGCGCGGTCGGCCACGTCGTCGAGTACGCCGGGCCGGCGGTGCGGACGCTGTCGATGGAGGGCCGGATGACGATCTGCAACATGACGATCGAGGGCGGCGGCCGGGCAGGCATGATCGCCCCCGACGAGACGACCTTCGAATACGTGCTCGGCCGTCCGGGCGCGCCGGAGGCGATCCCGGACGACTGGCTCGATCTGAACAGCGACCTGGACGCGACGTTCGACCGCGAGCTCGTCGTCGACGCGGCCGCGGTCAGCCCGATGGTCACCTGGGGCACCAACCCCGGAATGGTCGCCCCCGTCACCGAGTCCGTCCCCGAGCCGCGCTCGCAGGGCGACGAGCGGGCGCTCGAGTACATGGGCCTGCAGCCGGGCACGCCGATCAGCGAGATCAAGCTAGACCGCGTGTTCATCGGCTCGTGCACGAACTCGCGGATCGCGGACCTGCGCGCCGCGTCCCGAGTGGTGGACGGCCACATGGTCGCCGACGGCGTGTACGCGATGGTCGTGCCGGGATCCGCGCAGGTCAAGCTCGAGGCCGAGCGCGAGGGCCTCGACGAGGTGTTCAGACGCGCCGGCTTTGACTGGCGCGGGGCGGGCTGCTCGATGTGCCTGGGCATGAACCCCGACATCGCCGCGCCGCGCGAGCGCGTCGCGTCGACCTCGAACCGCAACTTCGAGGGCCGGCAGGGGAGAGGGGCGCGCTCGCACCTGGTCTCGCCGCAGATGGCGGCTGCGGCCGCACTCGAGGGGCATTTCGTCGACATCCGCGATTGGGCGCCGGCCCACGATCTGGAGCTGGCCCGCTGATGCGGCCGATCGAGAAGATCGCCGGTCGCGTCTCGGTGCTCGACCGAGACGACGTCGACACTGATCAGATCATCCCGAAGCAGTTTCTCAAGCGCGTGGAGCGCACCGGCTTCGGGGAGTTCTTGTTCTACGACTGGGCCAAGGAGCCGGGCTGGGAGCTGCCGCGCAATCCGATCCTCGTCACCGGGCGCAACTTCGGCTGCGGCTCCAGCCGCGAGCACGCCCCGTGGGCGCTCGAGGACTACGCCTTCGAGGCGATCATCGCGCCCAGCTTCGCCGACATCTTCCAATCCAACTGCACCAAGATCGGGCTGCTCCCGGTCGCGCTCGGCGCGTCGGACTGCGCCTCGATCGCGCAGGCGGGGGAGGCGCAGGTCGATCTCGACGCACAGACGGTCCGCTGGCGCGGTCACGACGATCGTCTCAGAGAGGCGCGGTTCGAGATCGACCCGGACGTCAAGCACCGGCTGCGCAACGGACTCGACGACATCGCGCTGACGCTCGGGCAGGAGGATGCGATCGCCGCCTACGAACGCGACCGTGAGCGTTCGGGGCCCGTCACGACGGCGCTGTGAGCGTCGCCACGATGAGCGGTCGGGCCTGTCGCTTCGCACGATGACGCGACCGTCGGCGCCCGGGCCCGGTCACGCCAGCGCTGTGAGGGCGGCGGCCGGCGGCCGCGGCGACTGGGACGCGACCACGTACGACCGCGTCTCCGACGTCCAGCTCAGATGGGCGCGGCAGCAGCTCGAACGGGTCGCGCTCGCAGGCGACGAGGTCGTGGTCGACGCGGGGTGCGGCTCGGGCAGGGTGACCGCGCTGCTGGCCGATCGCGTGCCTCGCGGACGGGTGTACGGGGTCGACGTGTCACCCTCGATGGTGGCGCATGCGCGCCGGGCGCTGGGCGACCGGGCGACGATCAGCTGCCAGGACCTGGTGGAGTTGTCGCTGCCCGAGCCGGTCGATCTGGTGTTCTCGAACGCGACGTTCCACTGGATCGACGACCACGCGGCGCTGTTCGCCGCGCTTCATCGTGCGCTGGGGCCGCGTGGACGGCTGGTCGCCCAGTGCGGCGGTGCCTGCAACATCGACCACTTCCGCAAGCTGGCCGACGAGGTCGCCGGCGAGGGCCGCTTCCGCCGGTACTTCGCCGGCTGGCGAGGGCCGTGGAACTACGCGAGCGACACCGACACCGCCGTGCGGCTGCAGCAGGCCGGGTTCACCGACGTGTCGTGCTGGCTCGAACCCAAAGACATCACGCCGCCCGATCCGCGCGCGTTCGTCACCACGGTGTGCCTGGTCCGCCACCTGGACCTGCTGCCGCAGCCACTGCGCAGGCCGTTCGCCGAGCGGGTGCTGGCGCGCTGCGGACAGCCGCTGGTGCTCGACTACGTGCGGTTGAACATGACCGCGCGTGCCGCGTGATCAACCGGGCGAGCGCGCCCCGGCCGGTCCCGGGCGGATCGGCTACCGTCCGGGCCCGCATGGCACCGCGAGTCATCCTGCTGCCGGGCGACGGCATCGGCCCGGAGGTCACCCCGCCCGCGGTGGAGGTGCTGACGGCGCTGGGCGCGGAGCTCGAGTTCGAGCCGCACCTGTTCGGCGGCGCGTCGATCGACGCCCACGGCACGGCCCTGAGCGACGAGACGCTCGATGGCTGCCGCCGTGCCGACGCGGTGCTGCTGGCGGCCGTCGGCGGACCCAGGTGGGACAGCACCGACCCCGCCCGGCCGCGTCCGGAGCAGGGGCTGCTGGCGCTGCGCAAGGGCCTCGGGCTGTTCGCCAACCTGCGGCCCGTCAAGCCGCTGCCGGCGCTGTATGACTCGAGCCCACTCAAGCGCGAGCTGATCGAGCGGACAGACCTGCTGGTCGTGCGCGAGCTGACCGGCGGCATCTACTTCGGCGCCAAGACGCGCACGCACGACAGCGCCAGCGACCTGTGCGCTTACACGCGCGCGGAGATCGAGCGGATCGCCCGGGTCGCGTTCGGAGCGGCGCGATCGCGGGTCACGAGCGTCGACAAGGCCAACGTGCTCGAGACCAGCCGCCTGTGGCGGGAGGTCGTGCGCGAGGTCCACGCGCGCGAGTTTCCCAACATCGAGCTCGAGCACCTGCTCGTCGACAACGCCGCAATGCGGCTCGTCGCGGCGCCACGGCACTTCGACGTGATCGTGACCGAGAACATGTTCGGCGACATCCTCAGCGATGAGGCGGCGATGCTTACCGGATCGATCGGGATGCTTCCGAGCGCGTCGCTGGGGGCGGGGGGGCCCGGCCTGTTCGAGCCCGTGCACGGTTCGGCGCCCGACATCGCCGGCACCGGTGCAGCCAATCCGCTCGCGATGCTCCTCTCGGCCGCGCTGATGCTCCGGCACGGACTGGCGATGGAAGCCGAGGCGACGGCGATAGAATCGGCCGTCAATAGGGCGCTGGCCGACGGGTTGCGCACACCGGACCTGGGGGGCACGGCAACTACGGCGCAGGCCACCCAGGCAGTCCTCAAACACCTCTAAGGAGCAGTCGTGGAACAAGCGGACCTCATCTGGCACAACGGGGAGCTGGTCGCCTGGGAGGACGCCAAGGTGCACGTATTGACGCACGGACTGCACTACGGGACCGGCGTGTTCGAGGGGATCCGTGCGTACGAGACCTCGCGCGGGACCGGGATCTTCCGCCATCAAGACCACCTCGCGCGGCTGTTCAAGTCGGCCGAGCTGTACTACATGCCGATCCCCTACACGCTCGAGGAGCTGCGCTGCGCGACGCACGAGCTGATCGCCGCCAACGACCTGCGCGAGTGCTACATCCGCCCGCTCGTGTTTCGCGGCTACGGCCAGATGGGCCTCTACCCGCTCGACGCCCCGGTCGAGGTCGCGATCGCCGTGTGGCCGTGGGGCGTGTATCTCGGCGAGGACAGCAAGCACTGCGGCGTGCGGGCGAAGATCACCAGCTGGCGGCGGATCCCCGACGACGCGCTGATCCCCGCCTCGAAGGCCTGCGGGCAGTACCTCAACAGCATTCTGGCGAAGATCGAGGCGACGAAGGCCGGCTACCAGGAGGCGATCCTGCTGGACACGCACGGGTTCGTGTGCGAGGGCTCGGGCGAGAATATCTACGCGATCCGCGGCGGCCAGATCGTGACGCCGCCGCACACGGCCGGGATCCTCGACGGCGTCAGCCGCCGGTCGGTCGTGCGGATCGCGCACGACCTCGGCTACGACGTCGTCGAGCGCGACATCGCGCGCGCCGAGCTCTACCTGGCCGACGAGGTGTTCCTGAGCGGCACCGCCGCCGAGCTCGTGCCCGTCTCAGAGATCGACGACCATCCGATCGGCGCCGGCGAGCCGGGTGAGATCACGCGCCAGATCCAGCGCGTGTTCGACGATGCCCTGCACGGCCGCGACCCGCAATACCTCGAGTGGCTCGACCTGGTCGAGGTGCCCACGAAGGCGGGATAGTGAAGCGGCGCGAGGAGCGAATTACAACGGCGGCCGGCGCTTCGCGCTGACCGCCGCCGTGCAGTTCGCCCGTCCCGCACACTTCAGGAGGCCCCGATGACCAAGATCCAGCTCTACGACACCACTCTGCGTGACGGCATGCAGGGGGAGGGGATGTCGCTCTCGGCGCAGGAGAAGCTGCGCGTCGCCCACCGGCTCGACGAGCTCGGCATCGACCTGATCGAGGCCGGCTTTCCGAGCTCCAATCCCAAGGAGCTCGAGCTGTTCTCGCTGCTGGCGGCGGAGCATTTCGACCACGCGCAGATCGCCGCCTTCGGGATGACCCGGCGCCGGGGCGCCGGGGCCGCCGAGGATCCGGCGCTGCGGACGCTCGCGCAGTGCTTCGCGCCGGTCTGCACCGTGGTCGGCAAGACGTGGGCGCTGCACCTGCATAAGGTGGTCCGCGTCGACCGCGAGGAGAACCTGCGCATGATCGACGAGTCGGTCGCGTTCCTGGCCGGCGAGGGCAAGCACGTGATCTACGACGCCGAGCACTTCTTCGACGGCTTCGCCGACGATCGCGAGTATGCACTCTCGTGCCTGCGGGCGGCAGCCCGGGCGGGGGCGCGGACCGTCGTCTGCTGCGATACCAACGGCGGCACGCTGCCGCACTCGATCGCGACCGCGATGGGCGAGGTCGTGGCCGCGATGGCGCCGCTGGGCGTGGCGGTTGGGATCCACTGCCACGACGATGCGGGCTGTGGCGTGGCCAACTCGCTTACCGCCGTCGCGCAGGGCGCCACGCACGTGCAGGGCACGATCAACGGCTACGGCGAGCGGTGCGGAAACGCGAACCTCGTCTCGGTCATCCCCAACCTGCAGCTCAAGCTCGGCTACCGGTGCCTCAGCGACGCCCAGCTCGCGTCGCTGGCGCCCGCCGCCCACTTCCTCGACGAGCTGCTGAACTTTACCCCGAACCCCGACCAGCCGTACGTCGGGCGCAACGCGTTCGCGCACAAGGGGGGCATGCACGTCGCCGGCGTCAACGCCGATCCGACGACCTTCGAGCACATCGACCCGGCGGTCGTCGGCAACCGCCGCGAGCTGTTGATCTCGGAGCTGTCGGGCAAGGGGACGGTCGTCGCCCGCGCCCGCGAGGCCGGTATCTCGCTGCACGACCAGGGTGCCGCGCGGGTGGTCGAGCGCGTCAAGGAGCGCGAGCACCGCGGCTACCACTACGAGGCGGCCGACGGCTCGTTCGAACTGCTGCTGCGCAAGGAGGCCGGCGAGTACCGGCAGCTGTTCAGGCTCGAGTCCTGGCGCGCGATCGTCGAGAAGCGCGCCGACGGGCGCGTCGAGACCGAGGCGACGATCAAGATCTGGGTCGACGGCGAGCGCTACGTGCGCACGGCGGAGGGCAACGGGCCGGTGAACGCGCTGGACCGCGCGCTGCGCGACGCGCTGACCGAGACCTACCCTCATCTCGGCGAGATCGACCTCGTCAACTTCAAGGTCAGGATCCTCGACGAGGCGAAGGGCACCGGCGCGATCACGCGGGTGTTGCTGGACGCCTCGGACGGCGATCAGGTGTGGGGATCGATCGGCGTCTCGGAGAACGTGATCGAGGCGTCGTGGGAGGCGCTCGTCGACTCACTCGAGTACGGCATGCAGGTCAGCACCCGAACCGCAGCCTCCCCCGGATCGTGACCGGCATCGTTGCCCAGGCGATCCCGCTCGCGCAGCCGGTGCTGGGGCGCGAGGAGGAGGAGCGCGTGCTGGCGGTGCTGCGCTCGGGTCGGCTGTCGCTCGGCCCGCTGCTGGGCGAGTTCGAGCAGGCGTTCGCCGCACACGTGCGTGCGCGCTTCGCGAGCGCCGTCTCGAGCGGCACAGCGGGGCTGCACCTGGGGCTGCGTGCGGTCGGCGTCCGGGACGGAGACGAGGTGATCACGAGCCCGTTCTCGTTCGTCGCGAGCGCCAATGTCGCGATCTACGAGCGCGCCCGGCCGATGTTCGCGGACATCGACCCAGTCACGTTGAACCTATCCGTCGAGGCGGCGGCCGCGGCGGTCGGGGAGCGGACCGCGGCGATCGTGCCGGTCCACGTGTTCGGCTACCCTGTCGACATCCCGGCTTTCGAGCGGCTCGGGCTGCCGATCGTCGAGGACGCGTGCGAGGCACTCGGCGCGGTGCACGGCGACGGCGTGATCGTCGGCGGCCGCGGACATCCGGCGGTGTTCGGCTTCTATGCCAACAAGCAGCTGACGACGGGCGAGGGAGGAATGGTCACGACCGGCGACCCCCGCCTCAAGGCGCTGATCGACTCCGAGCGCAACCAGGGTCGTGCACCAGACATGGGGTGGCTCGATCACGACCGTCTCGGCTTCAACTACCGCCTCTCAGACATCGCCTGCGCGCTCGGGCTCGCGCAGCTCGAGCGTCTAGATGACCTGCTGGCGGCGCGGGCGAGTGTCGCCGCTCTCTATCGCGAGGCGCTGGACGGGATCGAGGGACTGACGTTGCCGTGCCCGGACATGGACGGCAACCGGCGCGGCTGGTTCGTGTTCGTCGTGCAGCTGCCGCGCGGCGTCGACCGCGACGCGACCGTCCGCGCGCTCGCCGAGCGCGCGATCCCCGCCAAGCCCTACTTTCCAGCGGTGCACCTGATGAGCTTCTACCGTGAGCGGTTCGGGCATCGCGTGGGGGAGTTCCCGGTCTGCGAGGACGTCGCCGCCCGGTCGATCGCGCTCCCGTTCTTCCCGCAGATGAGCGAGGGCCAGGTGGAGGTGGTCGGCGAGGCGCTCAGCGGGGTGCTGGGCCAGTGGCGCGGGGCGGACCGGCGGCGCCGGCTCGACGCACGGGGTCGGTCCAACGGGCGGCCGGATGAGCCGGCGCGGGCGGATGAGCCGGCGCGGGCGGATGAGCCGGCGCGGGCGGATGAGCCGGCGCGCGCTGAATGAGCGGCGCGCGGGTGATCAGCGGCGCGCGGGTGATCAGCGGCACGCGGGTGATCAGCGGCACGCGGGTGATCAGCGGCACGCGGGTGATCAGCGGCACGCGGGTGATGAGCGGGCGGGCGGTGGATGAGCGGGGCGGGTGACTGAGTCGAGCTTCCGCGCCGCGATGACGCGCTTTGCGCAGCCGCCGGACGCCGGTTTCCGGCGGCTGAACGACTCGATCTCGTTCGACTGGCGCCTCGGGCCCTACGACGTCGAGCAGTCGCGCGCACACGTCGCGATGCTGGCGGCGCAGGGGATCATCTCCGAGGGCGACCGTGACGAGCTCGATCGCGCGCTTGGCCAAGTCGAGCGCGAGCTCGGCGACGGCTCGTTCAAGCTCGGCGCCGGCGACGAGGACATCCACATGGCGATCGAGCGGCGCGTCGGCGAGCTCACGGGTGCGGCCGGCCGAAAGCTGCACACGGCGCGCTCGCGCAATGACCAGGTCGCGACAGACGTGGCGATGTTCGTGCGCGCACACGCACACGAGGCGGTGGCGGGCGCCGACTCACTTGCCCGCACGCTCGTCGGGCTCGCAGAGCGTCACCTGGACTGGCCGATGCCCGGCTACACGCACCTGCAGCGCGCGCAGCCGGTGTACCTGAGCCATCATCTGCTGGCATACGTGTGGATGCTCGTGCGCGACCGCGAGCGCTTCGGGCATGTCGTGCAGGCGACCGGCGCGCTGCCCCTGGGGGCCGGTGCGCTCGCCGGCGTCAACTTCGACACCGACCGCCGGCTCGTCGCTGAGCAGCTCGGGTTCTCGAGCGTCGCCGAGAACTCGATCGACGCCGTCTCCAACCGCGACTTCGTGCTCGACTACCTCGCCGCCGCCGCGACCTGTGCAACCCATCTGTCCCGACTGGGCGCCGAGCTCGTGCTGTGGTCCTCGTCGGAGTTCGGCTTCTGCCGGCTCGCGGACTCGTGGTCGTCCGGCTCGTCGATCATGCCGCAGAAGAAGAACCCCGATGCGGCCGAGCTCTTGCGCGCCAAGGCGCCGCGGCTGGCGGCTCACGTCGTCGCCCTGCACGGCGTCCTGCACGGCCTCCCGCTGACCTACAACAAGGACATGCAAGAGGACAAGGAGCCGCTGTTCGACGCGGCAGACACGCTCGAGACCTGTCTCGCCGCGGCCGATGGGATGCTCGGCTCGATTGTGTTCGATCACTCGGCAATGCAGGCGGCGGCGGCCGACGAGCTGCTCGCGGCGACCGACGTGGCGGATCTGCTGGTGCGGCGCGGCGTACCGTTCAGACTGGCGCACGAAATCGTCGCGGGGCTCGTCCGCAGCGCGATCGAGCAGGGCAAAATGCTGTCGGAGCTGACCCCGGCGCAGCTGCGGGCCGCGTCGCCGATGCTCGGCGACACCGACGCGTTCTACGCTCTGCTGCGCGAGCAAGCGTGGCTCGAGTCCAAGGTCTCCGAGGGAGGCACCAGCCTCGAGCGTGTGCGACAGCAGTTGGAGCGGGCGCGGCGGGCGGTGGCCCCGGCGTGACGGCGGGCGCGGCGGGAGCGGGCGCGGCGGGCGGTGGCCCCGGCGTGACGGCGGGCGCGGCGGGAGCGGGCGCGGCGGGGGGTGG
>Ga0335078_10015936_pt1 | contig 11155 bp, 8 predicted proteins | sample Lox_Sample_32_FD_206711 | JGI IMG/M metagenome (GOLD analysis project Ga0335078, IMG submission 206711) | Soil microbial communities from Loxahatchee National Wildlife Refuge, Florida, United States - Lox_Sample_3.2 | ecosystem: Environmental > Terrestrial > Soil > Wetlands | place: USA: Florida...
CCGAACAAGACGGTGACCTACATGGTGGCCGCCAGCGGGCCCGCGACACTGGGGACCAATGACGACTTGGCTTCGGTTCTGAGCCAGGTCGAGCAGGCGACTCTGGTTTGGAACTCGGTGGCCAGCTCCGACTTGCGTGTGGCCTTCGGTGGCGTGGAAGCCGCCAACCAACCGGCCAATACCCCAGGCGGCGACGTCATCTTCATCGATCTTCCTCCGGGCCTGCTGGGGTTGGGCACGCCGACGCTGGCGGCCAACCCAACCGCGGTGAAGGGACCCAACGGGCCATTCTTCCCCATCGTGCGCGGCACCGTCATGCTGACCAACGATACCAGCCGGGCCCCTGGACCGAGCTACCTCGAAAGCTTCTTTACGACCGCGGTCCACGAAATGGGCCACTCGCTCGGCCTGCAGCACACCTTTACGGCCTCGGCCATGTCGCAGGGCGTGATCCGCGACACTTCGCGCGCTAGACCCATCGACGTGGACGATATCGCCGGGCTTTCGATGCTCTACGGTACAGCCGGCTATGCCGCGACGGTGGGGACGATTTCCGGTCAGGTCACCTCAAACGGGCAAGGCGTGGCGCTGGCTTCGGTGGTGGCCATCACGGCTGCCGGGCCCGCCATCAGCACACTCACCAACCCGGACGGCTCGTACCGCATCGATGGGCTTCCCCCCAATCAATACTGGATCTACGTTCACCCGATTCCACCCGACGCCGCGATTAAGGGGCCGTTCGATTCCTCCGGCAATACCATTCCGGCCAGTGGCCCGGTGGAAACGCTCTTCTATCCCGGCACGCGGGACCCGAACCAGTTTGGGGTGGTGTCGGTAAGCGCCGGCGCGGGCGTGACCGGCATCGATTTTTCATTGCAGCCGCGCTCCGCGGTTCCGGCATATGATTTGGCCGCCTACAGCTATTCGGGAGCGGCGGCGGCCTCGCCCGCGTTCGTCCAACCCAGCCTTGCTCTAACGACCATCGCGGTGCAGTCCGTCCCGCCTCTGCCGACTCCCATCCCTCAATCGGTCACGGTACCGGGTTATGGGAACGCCGCGGTCCGGACCTACGGATCGCCGGTTGTCCTGGCTCTCGACCTTGCCGGCGTCCCGGACGCCGGCACCGGCCCCCGGCACATGCTGTTCACCTTCGCGGACGACATGTACGTTCTGCCGGACGGCTTGGTGTTGGTGCAAAAAGGAGCGCCGGCCATCCACTCGGTGACCCCCAATGACGACGGCACGGTCACCGTTACCGGCGTCAACTTTGGCTCGGATAGCCAGGTGTACTTCGACGGGCTGCCGGCCGCCGTGACCTCTCCGTTTGCCGGCGACGCCACCAGCGGCTCCATCGCAGTGTTGCCCCCAGCCGGGTACGGCGGCCAGATCGCCAGCGTCATCGTGTACAACAGCGATGGCCAAAACTCCACGCTGTATCAGTCTCAGGCTCCTCCCACCTATTCCTATCCCGCGGCTGCGGCTCCGCAGATCACGGTCACGCCGGCGGCCTTGCCCGTGGGCACCACGGCACTGGTCGACATTACGGCCGCGAACATGCAGTTCCGGGATGGACAGGTCACCCTGGGATTCGGAACATCGGACGTCACGGTCCGGCGTGTGTGGGTCCTCTCCTCCACGCACCTGATTGCGAATGTGACGGTGGCGTCGGGCGCCGACCTGGGATCTTCGGAGATCGGCGTCATTTCCGGCTTTCAGACCGCCTTCCAGCCGCTCGCCTTCCAGACCCAGCCGGTCAATCCGGCCCCGCCGTGGATCGCGGGAGTCTTCAACGCCGATGCGTACCAGCCAAACTTCTACCCCGGCGCATTCGCCAGTCTGTACGGATCGAATTTGACCGTTCTGGCGGTCAGCCCGCAAGTCACTCTCAACGGCCAGCCGGCGCAAATTCTGTACGCCTCCACGAACCAGATTAATTTCGTGATTCCGGCCGGCATCGCGACCGGGCCGGCGATTCTGAAGGTCTCCAACGGAGCGACCAGCTCGTTCCCCATGGCCCTCGAAATCGACAATCCGCCGCCCGTCCTCGTCAGTATCGTGAACACGATGGGACAACCCGTGACCGCCGGCCAGAAAGTTTACTCCGGCGACACGCTGAGCGTGGTGGTGTCGGGCGTTGGCCCCACGGTGGCGGGCACCCAGCCGAGCGTCCAGGTGACGGTATCGGGCACATCGATGCCGGTGCAGCAGGTGAACCCCGGTCCGGCGCCCGGCACCGTTCAAGTCACTGTTCAGATCCAGGCGTCCTTCGGCGGATCCTCCGTGCCACTGGTGGTCACGGTGGACGGCAACTCGACCGACCCGGCCTCCATCACCGTCCAGTAGGCTAATCCCGGCGGCAGAACTGGCGCCCGCCCGACCGTCCTTGACAACCGTGCCGCGCGGGCTTATAAGAGAAGCAGATCTGTTTCGATGATTTAGCCCGAATCGGCCCGGCCGCCGCCCCGAGGAAATTCAGGCGTGCCGAAGGGGTCGGGATTGCGAGGTGCAAGTCATGAAACGCATTGGGGCGATCGGCTTGTGGTTGATGGCCGCCACCACCACGCCCGCCACCATAACCCCCACCGTCACGTACTATCGGGACGTGCTTCCCATCCTGCAAAGCCACTGTCAGAGCTGCCATCGGCCCGGCCAGGTGGCGCCCATTTCCTTCCGGTCGTATCGCGAGACGCAGCCTTGGGCGGAAGCCATCAAGTACGTCGTGGTTTCAAAGAAGATGCCGCCCTGGTTTGCTGAGACGCATTTCGTGCCGGCGCCGGATCACGGCAAGCTGACCCCTCGAGAAATCGAGACCGTCGTGAGATGGGTGGACCAGGGCGCGCCCCCCGGAGATCCCAAGGATGCCCCGCCCCCCGCGTATTGGCTGGAGGGACGGCGCCACCCCGACACGTCCGGGCGGGACCCTTCCCGCCGTTCGAATAGCTGACCAGTCCCACGCATCGGCACTCCGCGCCGGTTTTCCGCGATAGACTTGACGGCATGGGCGAGGTGTACCGGGCGCATGACCCGCGGCTCGGCCGCGACGTGGCGGTCAAGGTCTCCGCCGGCAGCCTGATCCGTTTATCGTTTACTGATCCGGTTCGCACTTGAACGAGACCTATGCGAATGCTAAGAATTCTTTACTTGCTGCTCGTTGGGTTCGGAGTCTTGATTCTGTCTCCACCGGGCGATGCACAGGGGCGCGGTGCCGCAGGCAACCAGGAGCTTAAGCCGCAAGTATATGCGGTCTTAGGCCAGGTCATGAAGGGCATTATCTTTCCCGCCTCGAATGTGATCTTCGCAGCTCAGAGGAAAAATCCGGCCGATGTGAAGCCGGCGTTGGATCCGGCGACGGCGACTGATCCTCTAGACGGCTCGTACGGAAGATGGGAAGCGGTCGAGAACAGCGCCTTGGCCATCGCCGAGGCCGCCAACCTCCTGATCCTTCCAGGACGGAAGTGCTCGAACGGCCTGCCCGTTCCCGTAAAGAACCCGGACTGGCCCGAACTGGTTCAGGGACTCCGCCAGGCCGCCCTGACTGCGTACAAAGCGGCCCAATCCAAGAATCAAGACAACATGATCGACGCTGCTGCTAAGATCAACGCCGCATGCGCCAACTGCCACGACAAATATCGGGTTGCCAACGACCTGGTGCCGCGCGTCGAAAGGGCCGACCTTGCGGATCGCTGTAAGTGAGTCTCCGCCTGACTCCTACTGCGGAATCCGCGGCACCACCAGGTGGAAGATCTTCAACGGCGCCCCCTTCGCGGCTTGAAGGGTGGCTGTTTCCGACGGGCCGAGATAGACGCCGGCGCCTTTGCCGACCTCGTACTCCTTGCCCTCCAGCCGGATTTTGCCCTTGCCTTCCATCAGGTAAAGGAGCTGGTGCCGGTCCACCGTCTCGGTCTGGAAGGTCGCGCCCGAGTCGATCCAGCGCAGCACACCGAGCACGTTCCGGGCGCCGCACAGGGCCTGGTTCAAGATCTCGGTGACTTCGCCCTGCGGAGTCTTCACGCGCGGGAGCTCGCTGGTGTGGATGAAGGTAAGAGCGCTGGCGGCCATGGCAGTCTCCGGTCTTTACGTTTGCACCCAGACGCGTCCGTCTACGCGGTTCCACCGCAGGTCGTCCGGCGTGCCGTCCAGAATGTGGGTCTTGAAGCGGTTGGGTGCCTGGAATTCGAAATAGAACAGGCCGGTCCCGGTGGCGCGCAGGCGATGCCGGGCTTCGGCCGGGATGAAGACCAGGTCGCCCGGTCCCACCGGGCGCACGCCCTCTTCGGTTTCCACCGTGCCTTTGCCTTCCATGATGAAGTAGAAGTGCTCGCAGATTTCGTGATAATGATACGGCGACGAGGCATTGGCGGCGTAGTTCATGACGCCCGCCAGCATGTCGTCGATGTTGGTGAGCTCTTTGTTGACGAAGAAGGTGCGAACCCGTCCGGGCACGACGGCTTCCAGCCTCGGCAGATCGTCTTGATGAAAAATGTAGGCCATCGATCGTTTCCTCAGTGCGGCCGGTAGGCCATCCGGGCCACCTCGGCGAACGGGACCGCCGCCACCGTCGCCCGGATTTCGATTTGCGCGTGGCGCTCCACCGTCGGCTTCGGCGAACCGCCGCCCTCCTCACCCCAGACCAGCGTCACCTCGGTGCCCGGCTCCCCGTATTCGACGCCCACCACCCCCAGCGAGATCATGGCCCGCTCGTTGTAGGTGTAGCCGGTATACGTCGAAACGCCGATGGTCTTTCCGTTTTTCAGCACTTTGTCAAAAGGCAGCGTGGAATAGTTGGCGAGCGGCAAATCGATATACTTGGCGATCTCGCCGCCGGCATGGAACAGCGAGCGGAAAGCGCGCGCCAGGTCGTCGCCGTTCCACACCAGCGTGACTTTCTTTTTCTTCTGGTCTCCGGCCATCTTCTCCAGGGCGGCCTTTCCGACGAATTCATGGTCGAACTTGACGAAAGGGCCGTAGCCCAGGTCGTAGGGCGTCAGGTAATAGTCTTCAATGTTGTCGGAATAAAAACTGCCGCCGAGCGAAGCCATGGCTTCATAGCTCTTCCCCGTCAACCACTGCCGGTACGCTTTCATTTCCTCGCCGGTATAAATGGCCGGCAGGGGCGACGGAATCCAACCCGATTCGAGGCACGTGGTGGGGTACGTGCGCGCACCCACCGGCCGAATGCCGTACTCTTGACCGGCTTCGAGAATGGCGTCGCGAACTGCTTCGCCGTCTTCCCATGCGCCAAATAGCTCCCATCCGGGCTGCCCGACCATTCCATGTCGCAACGCGCGGACTTCGCGCCCCGCGACGCGGATCGCGGCCATATTGAAGAACTTGATATCCGGCGCCGGCTGGCCCATGGCCTTCTCCATTACGCGCAAGGCGTGAGGCCCTTGCACCTGGTAGCGGAAGGTTCTGCGCCGGCCTTGATTCACCGCCGACCGCTCGTCTCGCTCGGCGGTCGCCTGGTACCCCTGAGTCTCCACGTGGTATTGCACCCAGTTGGCGGCCGGAGGGCGTCCGACCAGGTTGAACTGGTTTTCGTCCAGATAAAACAGGATCGCATCACCAATCACGTGGCCGTGTGGATTCGACGCCACAAACTGTTTGGCTTGATTCACCTTGAAGGTCTTGACGCTGTTGATCCCCAGGTCGGAGAAGACTTTGAGGGCATCGGGGCCCTGCACGTAGAGATCGGTCATATGATGCGACTGGTCGAACAGCGCGCAGGTCTCTTTCCAGGCGCGTTGTTCGTCTCTCCAGTTGGAGAACTCGGAACGCACCACCGGAAAGGCGTACGGCCCGATCTGTGAATTCCGCAGCAGCTTCACCGCGTTCCCCGCGGCCTGCAGCGCTTCCTCCAAGGTTCGGTAACTCATTGACATGCGAATTATATCAGGCAGCGTCCGAAGAGCCCCGCCCGCGGTTCCACCAGGCCGCGCCCTCGGGCTGCACCAGCCACTCGCCGGCGATTCAGCCCCGCGCGTGAGCGCGGGGTCAGCGAGAGTAAGCAGCCGTATCGGCCTACCGCAGATTCTCGTTGAACCACCGGATCATCCGCAGCAGCACGTCGCGCTGATGTTCCGGTGTCCGAAATCGGTGGCCTTCGTTCGGATAGACCACCAGCTGAGTTTTGACATCGAGCGTTTTCAGGGCATGCCAGAACTCGTAGGATTGCGCCGGCGGGCATTCGCCGTCGCTATCGCCCACCAGCACCAGCGTGGGCGTCTGGGCCTGGCGGATAAAATCGATGGGCGAGCTTTTGGCATACACCGCGGGGTCGGCGTAGACCGAGGCGCCGAAGTAGGGGATCATCCACTGGTCGATGGCATTCTCGCCGTAATAGCTCTGCCAGTTGGCGATGCCGGCGCCGGCTACCGCGGCGCGAAAGCGGTGGCTCTGGGATACGGACCACATGGTCATGTAGCCGCCGTAGCTCCATCCCGTGATGCCGACGCGCTGCGGATCCACCGGCGCCACGCGGATGGCTTCGTCCACGCCCGCCAGGATGTCACGCAGATCGCCGCCGCCGAAATCCTTCACATTGGCCAGCGTGAACCGTTCGCCCTGTCCGAAACTGCCGCGCGGGTTGGGCATCAACACGAAATAGCCTTGCTGCGAGAGCAGCATGGGATTGAAGCCCGGTCGCGGCCAGGCCGGCGTCACCGAAGAGGCCGGCCCGCCATGCACCGACACCACCAGGGGGTACTTGCGGCTCGCGTCAAAATGATTCGGATAGAGCAGCCACCCCTGGATGCGGAATCCATCGCTCGACCAATGCAGACTCTTGGCTTCGCCCCACGGCGCCTTCCGCCCGCGGTTTTCGTGCGTAATCGGACGCCAGCCAACGATCGGCCCGGCCCACACCTCGGGCGGCGCGTCGAAGGAGCTGCGGATGACCGCCGAAACCTTGCCATCCCGCGACAGCGAGACGCCGTCGTCCCCGGTGGAGGGAGTGAGGGTTTCGCCGCCTTGCCAGAGTCGCTCCAGCCGGCCGGTGGCGGGATCGAGCCGCGAGATGGCGCTGCCGCCATCCTCGCGTTCGGTGAAGTAGAGCTGGTTCGATTCCCCGGCCCAGGTAATGCCGCTGGCCGAGGAGCGAAGGCCGGGTGCCAGGTTACGCGCTTCCCCGCCGCCGGCGCTCACCTCAAACAAATCGCCGCCGGTGGAACCTTCGTCGCTCATCAGGCCGCCGATGAAGGCAATCGACTTTCCATCGGGCGACCAGCGCGGGGCCGCCATCTGCCGCTCGACGGGCGGCTTGTAGATCGACCGGGCGTCTCCGCTGGACGCGGCGATGGTGTAGAGCTGCGCGATCCACCAGTTGTTGTCGCCATTTCCGCGCGCGGCGATGGCCGCAAAAGTCTTCCCGTCTGGCGACCAGTCGTACTCATAGACGTAGAGATCGGGCGGAGAGAGCACCCGCAGCATGCCGGTGCCGGCATCCACCAACGCCAGCCTCTGTTCGTAGATCTTCGATTCCACCACGCCCGTCTCGCGCAGAATCGCGTCGAGCGGACCGGCGCTGCGGGGCAGGTCTTTCGTGAACAGCACCGCAATCTGCCGGCCATCGGGCGACCAGCGCGGGTCGCTCAGCAAGCCGTTCACGTGCGTCAACTGACGGATCGGCCCGCCTTCGGGCTTCGCCACATAGAGCTGCAGTTGCCCGGTCTTTTCGCAATCCGAGAGGAAGGCAATCTGTTTTCCATCGGCCGGCCAAGCCGCGCCGTGCTCGTCGCACCACGCTTTGCCATCGCCGGCGGTGATGCGAACCGGCGGCTCGCCGCCAGCCGGCACGGACGCCAGATAGAGAGCCGACTTGGCCGGGGCCCGGTCCAGCTCGACGTAGGCGACTCGCATTCCGCCAGGTGAGAGTGCGGCCTCCGTGAACCGGCGCGTGGCCGTGATCTCGGCGAGCGCGGGGTCCACCGGCGCCACCGTCTGCGGCCGCGCGGCTGATGCCGCGAGCAGGGCAATCGACAAGAGTCCACTCTTCATCGCGCTCTCACGCCTTCTGCAGGAGAGGCCGCAACTCGCGCACGCTCCGAACCGATTCCAGATTCCAAACCCGGTCGATGAGCCGGTTGGAGGTGTCCCCTCCGAGCACCGGCGCCATCAGCTCGCGCGCCTTGGCGGCCACCTCGTCGCGGGTCATGGGGTTTTCGGCCGTGCCGCGCACCGCTTCCACATGCTCGCTGAAAGTCTTCCCGTCGGCCAGCGTCACCTCGACAATCGCTTCCCTCCGCGGCATGCGCTTTTCGAGCTCGTCATCGCGCACCAGCCGCACTTTGGCGCGCTCGCGGAGAATGGCGGGATCTCGCATCCGGGCCGTATCGTGCGCGGACCGGAACGTGACGGTTTTGTCGGCCAGCATCAGCGCCACCAGGTGCTGCAGGCAGATGTCGGGGATTTCGCGGTTATCGACGATGCCCGCTTCGTCGGTCGCCACCCGGACCGTCACTTGCTTCACCTGGCCGGCTTCGAAACGCTCCCGCTTGATCAGGATTTCGAGCGCGTCGAGCGGCGCCTGGATGGGGGCGCCCACGGTCCATTTCTTGAAATTGGTGCGCATGACTTCGTAGCGCTCGCCGAGCCTTTCCACCAGCAGCTCGGAGGCGTTCTTGGGTCCGAAGGCCTCCAGAAAATTATCGGCGCCCGAGAAGATGTCGTCGACGCCGGTGCCGCCGGCCTGGACCAGCAGCGCCGCCGTGATGCCGCTCCGCGCCGGCATGCCGCCGAAATCGAAGGCCTTCTCGACGTGTTCGGTATCGCGCTGCCATGAAGCCAGCCCCGAAGCCTGCTGGGCCGTGTAAGAGAGCAGCCAGCGCATCTGCTGCGCGCTCAAGCCGGCGGCGCACGCAGCCGCGGCCGCCGCGCCGAAAATGCCCGAAAGCGCGTGCGTGCTGCGATGGCTCTCCACCATGTATTGCAGCTTGCCCAGCGTGATGGTGACGCGCGTCCCGATGTCGTAGCCCAAGGCCACCGCCCGCAGGAACCGGACGCCATCGATACCGAACTTTTCGCCGGCCGCCAACGCCGAGGGCACCGCCGAACAGCCGGGATGCGACTGCGACGGAGGGTGCGTGTCGTCGGTTTCGTCCGCGTGCGCCAGCATGCCGTTCGCGAGCGCGGCCTCAATGGGCCCGCAGAGCACGCTGGAGCCGGCCACGGTCGCGGTCTTGTCGCCCTGGCTGGCGCGGGCAAATTGGATGGCGAATTTTCCCGGCGGCAGCTCGGAGCCCGAGATCATGGCGGCGAAGGTGTCGAGAATCACTTGCTTGGTTTTCTCGGCTACCGGGCCGGGAAGCCCCCGATTTTTGGCCTCGCTCATGTAGGTGCTCAGCCGTGTGATGAGCGGCCCCGGCGGCTGGGCGGCGCGGACCGTGGGAAGCACCGTGGCGCCCAGCGCCCCCAGCGCGGCCCGCCGCGTCAAATTGACCTTCATCGATTGCCTCCTAACTCGCCGCCCCGCGGCCCCACAGGCGAGCCGACGCGATGTCGGCGCCCTGCCGCAGCGATTTCAGTTTCAGCCACACGGCATCCTCGATTACCCATTCGCGATTCGTAAAGGTGCCGAAGCCGCAGTCGGCGCTGGCGATCACGCGCTCCCGGTCGCCCACCGCCGCCACCGCCTCCTGGACCCGCCGCGCCACCACCTCCGGATGCTCGACGATGTTGGTGGTGGTATCGATGGTGCCCGGAATCAGAGCCATGTGCTCCGGAAGTTTGTGACGGCGGAGCGCCTCGTATTCGTGCTGGTGGCGCGGATTGGCCATCTCGATGCTGAGCGCTCCCACGTTAGCCTGGCAAAGCACCGGCAGGATCAGATCGAGCGCGACGTCATAGATATGCGGCCCGTCCCAGTTGCCCCAGCAGCAGTGCAGGCGCACGCGGTCGCGAGGGATCCCTTCGATCGCCTGATTGATGGCCGCCACGTGGCGTTCCGCGCGTTTGACGAAAGCGGCGTCGGAGAGATCACGGTAGAACATGGCGCGGTCCATGGCGAGGTCGGGCGAATCGATCTGCAGCAGCAGCCCCGCCTGGTGGATCGCCTGATATTCGTGCCGCATCTCGCGCGCCAGCGCCGTCAGGTACGCGTCGTGAGTATCGTAATAGGCGTTGAGCATGGTGGTGGAAATGATGCCGGGCGAAGGAGCGGTCATGAAGCATTCGGCGAACGCCCCGGCGGCTTTGGCGGTTCCCACAATGCGCGCGGTCTCCGCCTGGATGGCGGCGGTGTCGAGATAGCGCAGCTCGCCGCGCGCTTCGGGGGCGTTCTGCATGCGGCTGCGTTTGGGGAAGCGCCGCGCCAGAGTTTCCACCAGCGCCGGGAATTCTTCGTAATCGCGGCCGCGGCGGCGCTTGGATTCGCCTCCAAAACCCGACATGCGCTGCGGCACGTAGGTCTGGAAGCCGACGCGCTGCTGCTCGCCATCGTTGCCGATGTCGATGCCAGCCTCGGCTTGCCGGCCGACCACGTGCCGGACGGCGCGGTCCATTTCCGCGGCCAGCGTGGCCGGGTCGATGCCCTCGCCTTCCTCCCGCCGTACCAGCAGGTCCGACAGCGCCTCGCTGCGTGGCAGGCTGCCGACGTGCGTGGTGAGAATGCGGTCGCGGCTCAGCATCATGTGGGTATGGTAATACAGGTGGGGCAGGCTTCGAGCCGGCTTCGAGCCAGCCACCGCCTGTCGCGCACCCTTGTGCTTCGGCCGGCCATGGCATAGACTGTCTGCAACCCCATTCAGCCCCGCGCGTGAGCGCGGGGTTACGGCTTCGGTGGACGCCGAGGTTCGTTACGTGAATCACGTTGCATGAAGCGCGTCCTGCTCGACCAGGGGCTGGCGCCGGCGGCGGGAGCCATCTTGCGTCAACAAGGATGGGATGCTCTTCACGTGAGTGAAGCGGGGCTGGAAAGGGCGGCCGACCTTGATGTTCTGGAATTCGCCGTCTGTGATCTTCGTTCGGCTGGAAGGGCTGGATTCGAAGCAGCAAGCCGACCTGATCCATCGAGTGTGGAGCGAGTGCGAAGCCGCGCTTGCCTCGGGTGCGGCCGTGTCCGTCGATGCCGTTTCGATCCGGGTTCGGCGACTGCCGCTGCGCTGAGGGTGCATCCCGGTTTGCTTCACGCGAGCCACTGGGCAGTATCGCGGAAGGCCTC
>Ga0335078_10015939_pt1 | contig 11154 bp, 8 predicted proteins | sample Lox_Sample_32_FD_206711 | JGI IMG/M metagenome (GOLD analysis project Ga0335078, IMG submission 206711) | Soil microbial communities from Loxahatchee National Wildlife Refuge, Florida, United States - Lox_Sample_3.2 | ecosystem: Environmental > Terrestrial > Soil > Wetlands | place: USA: Florida...
TGCCGAAGCCTGCGCCGCCCGACGCAAACGCGGTTCGGAGGACACACTCGTCCAGCGCGTCTGCACCGATTCGCGCCAGGCGCAGGCCGGCGACCTGTTTTTCGCCATCCAAGGCGAACATTTCGATGGCCACGACTTTTTGAACGAAGTTGCGGCCAAAGGCGTTGCGGCGGTTGTAGTGGCACGGGCGTCCCGCCCGTTCGGCGAGAAACGCACGGGCAGGATGCCCGTGCCACTACCAGACTGCGCCGTGCTTGCAGTGGACGACCCGCGCGCGGCGCTGGGAAGATTGGCCTCGGCTTACCGGCGCGAATTCGATTTGCCGGTCATGTGCGTCGGCGGCTCGAACGGCAAAACGACAGTGAAGGAATTGATCGCTTCGGCGCTCCGGCAAAAACTGGCGGTGTTGTGGAGCGAGGCGAGTTTCAACAACGACATCGGTGTGCCGCTGACGTTGTTGCGGCTGGAAAAGTCGCATCAGGCGGCCGTGCTCGAAGCGGGTACTAACCATCCGGGCGAACTCGTGCCGCTCGTGAAAATGATCCGGCCGAAATACGGCGTCATCACGAACATCGGACGCGAGCATCTGGAATTTTTTGGCAGCGTCGCGGGTGTCGCGCAGGAGGAAGGTTCGCTCGCGGAACTGTTGCCGGCGGACGGCAGGCTCTTTGTCAACGGCGACAACGAATGGACGGAAAAAATTGTCCGGCGCACCCGGGCGGGCGCCGTGCGCGTCGGTCTCGGGGAACGGAACGACTGGCGGGCGAAGGGAATTCGCCCCGACAAAAATGGCGTGACGTTCCGTGTGGATGCGCCAAAGATGGACTGGAACGGCGAATACCGGATCAATTTGCTGGGCCGGCATCAGGTGACCAATGCCTTGTTGGCGATGGCGGTCAGTGAGGAACTGGGCCTGGGCGGTTCCGCGGTGCGGGACGGCCTGGCCGGGTGCAAGCCGGCGAAGATGCGCCTGCAGTTTTGGGAAGCGGGCGGCGTGCGCGTGCTCGACGACACCTACAATGCCAATGCTGATTCGGTGCTGGCGGCGCTCGAAACGCTTTGTGATCTGCCTTTGCAGGGGCGGCGGGTGGCGGTGCTCGGCGATATGAACGAACTGGGCGCCCACAGCGAGGCGGCGCACGCCGAAGTGGGAAGGCGCGCGGCAGAATTGGGCATCGGACAGTTGTTTGCCGTCGGCAAAATGGCGCCGGTCACGGCGCGCGCGGCGCGCGACGCGGGATTGAATCGCGTGATTGAGTTTGCGGACGTCGAGACGGCGATGGCGGCGGTGAAAAGTTTTTTGAAAACCGGCGATGTGATTTTGTTGAAGGCATCGCGGGCGGTGCGTCTGGAGCGCATCACCGAGACGTTGAAGTCCGGAAAATTGTGACCGAAGACGAATGTTTTATTTATTAAGCCAGCAACTGCTCGAGTGGACGAAAGGAACGCCGTGGGCGGCCCACCTTTCGGCCTTGCGGCTGTTTCATTACCTCACGGTGCGCAGCGCCGGCGCGGCCATTACCGCGCTCGTGTTGAGCTGGTGGCTCGGCCCCGGAATCATCCACTGGCTCAAGCAACAGAAATTCGGCCAGGATTACGCCGACAGGGCCGAGGCAGCGGGCGGTCTGGGGGCGCGCGTCCTGAGCAAAAAGGGCACGCCGACGATGGGCGGCATTTTAATTATCACGGTGTTGCTTTTTTCGACGATGCTGTGGGCGCAATTGGACAACAAACTGGTGTTGTTGACTCTGCTCTCGGTCGTGGTGCTGGCGGGCTTGGGATTTTACGACGACTACGCCAAAATCGTCCAGCAAAGCGGCGGCGGCACCCCGCCGCGCGTGAAATTGTGGGCGCAAATGGCCGTGAGTTTGTTCATTGGCGTGTATTTGTGGGAAACCCCTTCGACCAGCAAGCTCGTCACGGAAATCACGGTGCCGTTTTACAAATATCCGTTGGTCAAACATGCCGCCTGGCTCGGAATTTTAATCGTGGTGCTGGCGATTGTCGGCGCCTCGAATGCCGTGAACCTGACCGATGGCCTCGACGGTCTGGCGATTGGCTGTTCATTGATGGTGGCGTTTGTGTTCCTCGTGTTCACCTGGCTGGCGGGCAACATCAAGGCGGCGGCCTATTTGCAGATTCCGTACGTGAACGGCGCGGGCGAGTTGACGGTGTTTTGCGCGGCACTCCTCGGCGCGGGCCTGGGTTTTTTGTGGTTCAACTGCCACCCGGCGCAGGTGTTCATGGGCGACACGGGATCACTCGCCATCGGCGGCTCGTTGGGCATCGTTGCCGTGCTGATCCACCAGCCGTTTGTGCTCGTGATCGCGGGTGGCGTGTTTGTGATGGAAGCGGTTTCGGTGCTGCTCCAAACCGGCTGGTTTCGCTTCACGCGGATGCGTTACGGCACGGGGCAGCGGATTTTTTTGATGGCGCCGCTGCATCATCACTTCGAAAAAAAAGGCTGGTATGAATCGCAGGTGGTGATGCGCTTTTACATTTTGTGCGTGCTCTTCGCGCTCATCGCATTGAGCACGTTGAAACTGAGATGATGACGATGAGATTGACCAGGTTCGCTCCGAAAAGCCGGCGCGTTTTGAGACCGGCGCAAACGCGCTTTACCCCTTGCGCGGGCGCGGGCTTGTTGCTAAAACGAACAGCGGCAACGGCTAAATGCGCGTCGGGCGTCGGGATGCTTTTATTTTCACACGCTCATTCGGGGTTTGACCAATTTCAAAACCGACCGCGTCGGGCCGTGCCAGCCGGGCCGATGAATAATTTGAATTTAACCAGCCGCGAAGTTTTTAGAGGGAAAATCTCGCGGTCCAAAACTCAACCCAACCTCAATGAAAGGACGCAATCAGCGCCAAGCCGATGAATAATCCCAATCCGTTCGTTCCGCAAGGCTCCCTGTTGGAGGAAAAGAACAAAACCCGCTCCCGCGTGAAACTCGCCGTGTTTTGCGTGGTTGCCATCAACGTGCTCGGTTTGACAGCCCTGCTCATGCAAGGCTGCAAACGGGAACAGACCGAGGCCGAAAACAATCAGCCGACGGTGGACACCAATTTGCCGCCTGCGGTGGAGACAAATCTGGCGCCTGCGATGGCGACGAATCCACCTCCGACACCACCACCAATGGCCACTCCCACACCGCCGCCGGTCCCGGAAGGGGCCGCGACCGAATACGTTGTGGTCAAAGGCGATACGTTCTCGGGAATCGCCAAGAAGTTCGGTGTCTCGGTCAAGGCCGTTGAGGCGGCGAATCCCGGAGTTGAGCCGACCAAATTGAAAGTCGGGCAAAAGCTTTCCATTCCGGCTGCGTCCGGCAATACCGCCGCTTCGGCATCGGCGGGAATGACTTCGCCCGGCGCGGCTGGTGGCGGGGAAATCTATACCGTCAAATCCGGCGACACTTTGTCCAGGATCGCCAAGACCTATGGCACAACCGTCAAGGCGATTGAATCGGAAAACAATCTGACCACGACACAAATCAAAGTCGGGCAGAAGCTGAAGATTCCGGCAAAAGCTGAAGCCGCGGCGCCGGCACCCGCGCCGGCTCCGGAAACGGCACCAGCTCCGGCTCCGGCCCCCGCGCCCGGCGCCGCGCCGCAGCAATGACCGGCGGGTTGAACCGCGTCTGTGGCTTTTATTTTGAAGTGTTGCCATGAAAGTCGCCGTCACGACTTTGGCGTTTTGCGTCGCCGCCCTGCTGGCGCTGGGGCTGGTGATGCTCTACAGCTCAAGCATGACGCAAATCGGCGCGCACAACCTCGTGACGCAGCTCGTCTGGTGCGTGGTTGGTTTGGGGTTCTGCGTGACGGCGACCGCCTTCGACTATCAACTGCTCAAAAAAATTGCGTGGCCGGTTTTCGTCCTGGCCCTCGTTTCGCTCGCGCTGGTCTTCGTTCCGCGCATCGGCCACGCCAGCCACGGCGCGCATCGCTGGATTAGAGCCGGCCTCACGATCCAGCCCTCCGAATTCGCCAAACTCGCGCTGATCATCATCCTCGCTTGGTACGGTAACCGTTATCAGCGGCAGATGCAAAATTGGAAACGCGGGATTGTTGTTCCCGGAATGCTCATCGCGCTGGTGCTCGGCCTGATTTTCGTCGAACCGGATCGCGGCACAACCATTCTCCTGGCCGCCGTCAGCGGCGCGATGCTGCTCCTGGCCGGCGTCCGCTGGAAACATGTTCTGCTTCCCGCCTTGCTCGGCGCGTCGGGTCTGGTGGTTTCCATCTTGCATGACCCGATGCGGATGGGGCGCATCTTTGCGTGGCTGCATCCGGAGCAACACCTCGAAGGCGCGGCGCTCCAGGCGCGGCAGGCCATGATCGGGCTGGGTTCCGGCGGCTGGTTCGGTCTCGGCCTCGGCAATGGCCTCCGGAAGTTTGGTTATCTGCCCGAAATCCACACGGATTTTATTTTTGCCAACATCGGCGAGGAACTCGGGCTGGTGGGAACCATGCTGGTCGTCCTGGCCTTTGTGGTCATGGTGGTTTGCGGCTTTTACATCGCGATCAACGCCGGCAACACCTTCGGTTTTTTGCTCGCGGCGGGCCTCACGTTTTTAATCGGCCTGCAGGCAGCCATCAATATCGGCGTGGTGACCAGCGCGCTGCCGAACAAGGGTCTGCCGTTGCCATTCATCAGCTACGGCGGTTCCAACCTGCTCGCCATGCTTACGTGCGTCGGCATCCTGTTCAGCGTCGCCCGGCACGCGCGCCCGCGCGCGGCGCTCGCTTCCAAATCCGTCGAAGCCGATGAATTTTCACCCGTCCGCACGGCCAGGACCTCCGCCGTCCGGCGCAGACCCGCTCACGCCACATGACTGAACCCGGAGCCAACACGCCCTTCGTCGCCATCGCCTGCGGCGGGACGGGCGGGCATCTCTTTCCAGGAATTGCCGTGGCCGAGGAATTAAGAAAGCGCGGCGGTAAGATATTGTTGCTGGTTTCTTCGAAGGAAATTGATCTGAAAGCTGTGCAATGGCACGCGATGAAATCGTTAAAAGGTTTTGAAACCTGGCATTTGCCCGCCATCGGTTTGCAAAATCGAAATTATTTTTCTTTCGCTCTGACTTTTTGGAAATCCTTCCGCGTCTCGCGAATACTTTTTAAAGCCGAAAAACCCGACGCCGTTTTGGCCATGGGCGGATTTACCGCCGCGCCGCCGATTCTTGCCGCAAGAAAATTCGGCGCGAAAACTTTTCTGCACGAATCCAATACCATCCCCGGCCGCGCCAACCGCCTGCTCGCGCGGCACGTGGATGAGGCCTTCGTCGGATTCCCCGAAGCCGCTGCGCGATTGAAAGCGCGCAAAATCACGCCGACCGGCACGCCGGTTCGTTTCCGGTATTCCCCGGACGCCAGACGTCAGACGCCAGACCCCAATTGCCTCGCGGCGCTCGGACTCGAACCGGATTGTCCGACCGTCTTGGTGGTCGGCGGCAGCCAGGGCGCCAGCGGCCTCAACGAAATGATTTTGTCGGCCTTGCCATTGCTGGCCGGGAAGGATTGGCAATGGCTGCATCTGACTGGCGCCAAGGACTTTGAAAAAGTCAAAGCCGCCTATGCCGCGCGCGCCATTAACGCCGTCGTGAAACCATTTCTGGCCGAAATGGATCTGGCGCTGGGCGCGGCGACGGCTGCCGTGAGCCGCGCCGGGGCTTCGTCGCTGGCGGAACTGGCGGCGCTGCGGCTGCCGGCGCTGCTCGTGCCGTTCCCGGCGGCGGCGGACAATCACCAGTTTTACAACGCCCGCGCGTTTGAGGCGACCGGCGCGGCGCGTTTGCTCGAACAAAAAGGCGCCACACCGGAAAATGTCGCGGCGGCGGTGGTGGAGTTAGTTGAAAACGAGGTCGCGCTTGCCCAAATGCGCGCGGCGCTGGCGCAATGGGACGCGCCGAATGCGGCGGAGCAAATCGCCGAAACCATTTTAAGCGCGGTTTGCAGGAGTGCGGACGGCTTGTCCGCGCGTTTAATACAGGACGCGCATTTGCAGACGGGCCATCCACACTCCCGCAAACCGGGACAGGAACATTTTTCCGCCGCATGAACGCCATTTTGGAAGAACCAATGTCAATCGCCGATGACATCGCCGGGCGCGTTTCGCGCGCGACGCTCATTCGCCGCGATGAACCATTGGCGAAACACACCACGTTGCGCGTCGGCGGCCCGGCGGATGTCTATGTCGAGCCGGCATCGGAGGAGGATTTGGCGGCGGTCGTGAAATTTTGCGTTGGACGCGATGTGTTGTTTTTTGTCATTGGCCGCGGCTCCAATTTGCTGGTGCGCGACGGCGGATTTCGCGGTGTGGTGATTTGTCTCGCCCATGAGCATTTCAACCGCATCGAAGTCACGGGCGAATTTTTGCGCTGTGGCGCGGGCGCGAAATTGAAAAATGTCGCGGTCGAGGCCAGGCGTCATGGGTTGAGTGGAATGGAATTTCTCGAAGGCATTCCGGGCAGCGTCGGTGGCGCCTTGCGCATGAACGCGGGCGCAATGGGCGGCGCGACGTTTGATGTGGTCGAATCCGTCCGCCTGATGGATTTCGACGGCAAAGCCCGCGAACTCACGCCGAAGGAAATGTCGGTGGAATATCGCGGGTGCGGCACCCTGAAAAATCACATCGCGCTGGGCGCGGTGTTCAAGGGCCGGTCGGATTCCCAGGAATCCATCGTGCAACGGATGAGCGCGTTCAGCCGGAAACGCTGGACGACGCAGCCGGCGGCGCCCAGCGCCGGATGCATGTTCAAAAATCCCATGGAAATTCCAGCGGGCAAATTGATAGACGAACTCGGATTGAAAGGCACGCGCGTCGGCGGCGCCGTGGTTTCCGCCGAGCACGGAAATTTTATTGTGAACGACGGCAAGGCGACGGCGCGTGATGTGTTGGAGTTGATTGAAATTTTAAGGGCGAAGGCGAAAGCCGAACGGGGCATCGAATTGCAGACGGAAGTCGAGATTATTGGCGAGGCATGAGTCGAAAATTGAACATCGTGGTCATGCTGGGCGGGCCGAGCGCCGAACGTGAAGTGTCCCTGCGTTCCGGCGCGGGCGTGGTGAAGGCGCTGCGCTCGCTCGGGCACACGGTTTTTGAAATTGATCCGAAAACGCCGGATTGGGTTCTTCCGCCGGAAACCGATGTCGTTTGCCTGGCGCCACTGCACGGAACGTACGGCGAAGACGGCACAGTGCAGCGGCAGCTTGAAAAACTCGGCGTGCCTTACACCGGCTGCGACGCCGAATCCAGCCGCATTACGTTCGACAAGGCATTGACTAAAAAACGTTGCCTCGCAAAAGGAGTGCCCACGGCAAAGTTTTTGGTCGTGAATTCGGAAAAAACTCCGTGGCCGAAGGGTTGGCAACCGCCGCTGGTGGTAAAACCGGTGCGGCAGGGTTCCAGCGTCGGCCTCCAATTTGTCGAGCACAAAACAGACTGGCAAAACGCGCTGGCCCAGGCGTTAAAATTCGATTCCGAGGTTTTGGTTGAGGAAAAAATCGTCGGACGCGAAACGACCGTCGGCATTTTGGATGGAACGGCGCTGCCGCTGGTTGAAGTCCGTCCGAAGGCCGGCAATCTCGACTACAAGAACAAATACACCGCCGGGGCGACGGAGTATTTCTGCCCCGCGGACTTTGATACGGCGACCACGAAGCGCATTCAGGACGCCGCGCTCGGCGCGTTCCGGGCGGTGGGCGGACGCGATTACGCGCGGGTGGACGTGATGGTGCGCGCCGGCGGCCAGCCGATGGTGCTCGAGGTGAACACGCAGCCGGGCATGACGGAAACGAGCTTGCTGCCCAAGGCGGCGGCGGCGGCGGGAATCGGCTACGAACAGCTTTGCCAGCGCATGATTGATCTGGCGCTAAAGCGAATCTCAAAAAGTGCAGCGAGTCGAGAATGCCTAATGACGAAATCCGAATGACGAAGGAATGTCCAAATACCCGGATGACAAACCGCCTTGGTCCGGCCATTCCGTCCTTTGTGATTATTTCGTCATTATGGTTTGGTCATTAGTCATTGAATTATGTGGTTCACGCGTGAAAAGAAAAACCGGCGGTTGAGCCGGGGTCACGTGCTCGACGTGAAACTGCGTTCGGGCCAGGTCCGCGCGACGCGCACACGGCTGGCGACGATGGCCTTTGGCGTCTTGTTCGGCACGGTCTTCGGCCTTTATTTGTTCTGGCGTGCGGGTGAATGGGCGCTCGATTATTTCGTTTATGAAAACCCTGAATTCGCCATCCGGCACATTGATGTGCAAACGGACGGCGTCATTCTGCCGGACCAATTGCGCCGCTGGGCGGGTGTGAAACCCGGTGACAACCTGCTGGCGCTCGATCTGGCGACGGTCAAACGCAATCTCGAACTGGTCTCCCTGGTTGATTCGGTGTCAGTCGAGCGTGTCCTGCCGCGCACGTTGCGCATCCGCGTGAACGAACGCGAGCCGGTGGCCCAGGTGAACGTGCCGACCGCGGATGCCTCGGGCAAAATCGTGGTCACCGTGTTTCAGCTCGACGCCGACGGTTTCGTGATGCAACCGCTGGACCCGCGTCTGTGCGTGATGCCGCTGGCGCAGGTGAGCAATCAATTGCCGGTCATCACCGGCTTGAATGCCTTTCAACTGCAGCCGGGCCGGCGCATGGATTTGCCGCAGGTGCAGGCGGCGCTGCAATTGATCACAACTTTCAACAGCTCGCCGATGGCCGGCCTGGTGGATTTGCAGCGCATTGATGTTTCCGCCCCGGAAGTTTTGGTCGCCACGACGTTGCAGGGCAGCGAAATTACTTTCGGTTTGGACGATTTTGACCGACATTTACGCCGCTGGCGGGAAATTTATGATGTGGGACAACGCATGAACAAAGCCATCGCCTCACTCAACCTGGCGGTAACCAACAATATTCCCGCGCGCTGGATGGACGCTGGCGTTCCCGTTTCAACGCCCAGACCGGCCAAACCCGCGCGCACCCTGAAAAACCATGTTTGACAACTCGAACATCATCGTCGGACTTGAAATCGGCACGTCGAAAGTCTGCGCCGTGGTCGGCGAACAGAATGCCGACGGCGCTTTGAACGTCATCGGTCTCGGCCAGGCGCGCTCCCGCGGCGTCCGCAAGGGCGAGCTGGTGGACACGCAGCAGGCTGAGGAGGACGTGCGCAACGCCATCGTCGAGGCCGAGCAGATGGCGGACGTGGAAATCCGCAGCGTCTATCTCGGTGTTAGCGGTGGACACATTCGCGGCTTCAACAACCGCGGCGTGCATCCGGTCGTTTCCGCTGACCGCGAAATCACCGACGACGACGTGCAGGACGTCATTAAAAACGCGAAGGCGATCAATTTGCCGACGGAAAATAGCGTCGTGCATGCCATTCGCCAGCACTTTTTTGTGGATGGCCAGGACGGCGTGACGAACCCCGTCGGCATGCTGGGTTCGCGCCTCGAAGTGGACATGCACGTGGTCCACGGCAACACGAACCGGCTCCAAAATGCCATCCGCCTCGTCAAAGGCATGCAGCTCGAAGTGGATGAAATCGTCTTTAACGGCCTCGCGTCGTCGCTCGCACTGTTGACGAACGAGCAAAAGGAACTTGGGGCGCTGGTCATTGACATCGGCGGCGGCACAACTGATTACGTCGTTTATACCGATGGCGTCATCAAGCACACCGGCGTGCTCGCGGTCGGCGGCGACCACGTTTCCAACGATTTGGCTTACGGCCTGAAAGTGCCCTTGAGCCGCGCGGAGAAACTCAAACTGGAACACGGCTCGGCGTTGGTGGACGACGCGGCGAAAGGCCAGACCGTCACCATCACCAATGAACTCGGCCTGCCGCTCAAGACCGTCAACATTGAGCATTTGCGCCGCATCATGTCGTTGCGGTTGGAGGAAATTTTCCAGCTCGTCGCGCAGGATTTGGACCAGCTCGGCCTGCTCGATTATTTGCGCGCCGGTGTTTTTCTGTGCGGCGGCGGGGCGCGCGTGCCGCACATCGCCCGGCTCGCCGAACCGATTCTGCAAATGCCCGTCTCGCTCGGCCAGACCAATTCCGTCAGCGGCCTCAAATCCGCGCTCGGCCAGCCGGAATTTGTGACCGGCATCGGCCTCGCGAAATTCGGCTCGTTCAAGGCCCGCAAACGCGAAGGCAAACCGTCGCTGACGCAGGGAATCAAAGGCGCGCTCGGACGGCTCCTGCAACGGTCCTGAACCCAACCCACCATGAAAATCAAATCCGAATCTCACCCGGCAGTCCTCAAACCCGCGCAGAAGCCCGCCGTGAAAATTTTCGGCGTGGGCGGCGCAGGCGTTCAGTTGCTGGACATGGTCATGGGCGGGGAATTCACGGGCGCATCGTTTGCCGTAATTGACACGGAGGGGCCGTCGCTGGCGGCATCGCCGGCGCCGGTGAAAATCCAGCTTGAAACGAAATTGTTGCGTGGGCTTGGCACCGGCGGCGACCCCGAACGCGGCCGCGCGCTGGCGGAGGAACAATTTTCCACGCTCCAGACCGCCTGCGAGGGCGCGACCGTCATTTTCATTCTTGCCGGTTTGGGCGGCGGCGCCGGCAGCGGCATCAGTTCCGTGCTCGCCCGCGCCGCAAAGGAGACCGGCGCGCTCGTGCTCGCGTTTGTCACCCTGCCGTTCGCGTGCGAAGGGAACCGCCGCCAGCAACAAGCGCAGCAGGGACTCGGCGAACTCAGGGCTGTTGCCGACGGCGTCATCTGCCTGCCGAACCAGAAGACGTTCAAGTTGATTGACGAGAACACCAGCGTGCTCGACACGTTCCGCATCACGGGCGGATTGCTTCTGGAAAGCGTTCGCGGCGTGTGGCGGCTGCTCACGCGGCGTGGTCTGATTCAAATCCATTTCGAGGATTTGCGTGCGCTGGTCCACGACCGTCATTCGGAAAGTGTTTTTGCCTGCATCGAGACCAGCGGGGCGGCGCGCTCGCGTGAGGTTGTGGAAAAGCTGCTGACGCATCCGTTGCTGGACGAAGGCCGCGCGCTGGCCGAAGCCGACGCGGTGCTGGTGAGCCTCATGGGCGGCAAGGATTTGACAATGGCCGAGGTCAACCGCGTGATGGAACAAATCAGCCGCCAGTGCGAGCAGGCGCAGATTATCATGGGCGCTGCGGTGGACGAGACTTTGAAGAACC
>Ga0335078_10015940_pt1 | contig 11153 bp, 8 predicted proteins | sample Lox_Sample_32_FD_206711 | JGI IMG/M metagenome (GOLD analysis project Ga0335078, IMG submission 206711) | Soil microbial communities from Loxahatchee National Wildlife Refuge, Florida, United States - Lox_Sample_3.2 | ecosystem: Environmental > Terrestrial > Soil > Wetlands | place: USA: Florida...
GACGGCGTGGGCCTGATCGACCCCTCCAATTCCCTGATGAAGCCCAACCTGCTCTTCACCCAAAGCATGGTGCACGTGCCGGGACCCTCGTCGCTGCCGTGGGAGCTCAACGATGTGCTCCACGGCGCCGTCCACCACCACTTCTACCGGTCCGCGGTGGTGGGCGACGAGCGCGACTATTACGTCTACACGCCCCCTGGTTACGATCCGAACGCCAAACAGCTTTACCCGGTGCTCTGCCTGCTGCACGGTTTCAGCGACGACGCCAGCGGGTGGACGGCGGTGGGCCGCGCCAACGTGATTCTGGATAATCTGATCGCTCAGGGGAAGGCGAAACCGATGATCGTGGTGATGCCGCTCGGTTACGGCGCGCCGGAGATCGTCACCCGCGGCTTTACGGCATTCCGCGATCAAAGCTTGCGTCAACGCAACATGGACCGGTTCCGCGACGCCTTGCTGACGGAGGTGATCCCGCAGGTGGAGAAGGCCTATCGCGCGCTGAGCGATCGCAACTCCCGCGCCATCGCCGGACTCTCCATGGGCGGAGCCGAGTCTCTCTATACCGGTCTCAATGCTCTCGATCACTTCGCCTGGGTCGGCTCCTTCAGCGCCGGCGGCCTGGGTGAGGACTTCAGCGCTCAATTCCCCACGCTCGACTCTGAGGCCAACGCTCAACTGCACCTGCTCTGGATCGCCTGCGGCACCGAGGACCGCCTGATCGAGCCCAATCGGAAATTCCGGGAGTGGCTGACATCCAAAGGTGTCCAGCACACCGACATCGAAACCCCCGGCATGCACACGTGGATGGTGTGGCGACGCAACCTGGCCGCCTTTGCCCCTTTGTTATTCCAAAAGTAAACTCAGAGGAGCAGAACCACCGAGAAGAGAAAGCGAGCTAAAAGGGTGGGTCGTCCCGGTCCGCGGCTGGGGCGGATGCTGCTACAGATCGAGAGCGCACGGCAGGTTTTGAGCAAAAAAACTGCCGGGGTCGGTCCTCAGTCTCTCGAAACCAGCTTCTGAATAAACCAGGGAGTCCGTGGGGATGAAAGGGGTGTAGATCTGGTAGGGGCAACTCTCGGAGAAGGCTCCGAGCTCCCTCCGAACGACGATGATCACGTCCGCATCGCCACTGTCATCAGGCCGCGCTGGCGACTCCGCTTTTGCTACGGAAGCTGCTCAGGAGGACCTTCGACATCTCCTCGCGCTGAATCTGATTGGTGCCTTCGTAGATCTGGGTGATCTTGGCGTCGCGCATGTACTTCTCGATGGGGTAATCGCGCATGTAGCCGTAGCCGCCGAACACCTGTACGGCGTCGATGGTCACCTCCATGGCCACGTCGGAGGCAAAGCACTTCGCCATCGCGGAATAGAGGGTGGGACGCTCTTTGGGTTGCTTGTCGATGTGGCGCGCGGTGGCGTAGACGAGGGCACGCGCGGCTTCCACTTTCATGGCCATGTCGGCGAGCAGGAAGCGCAGTCCTTGAAAGGAGCCGATCAGCGCGTCGAACTGGCGTCGCGTGCACGAGTATTCCAGCGCCAGATCCAGCGCTCCCTGGGCGATTCCGAGCGCCTGGGCGCCCACGCCGGGTCGGGACGCGTCAAAGGTCCTCATGGCGGTGATAAAGCCCGTGCCCTCGCGTCCCAGGCAGTTCGCCAGCGGCACGCGACAATCCTCGAACACCAGTTCGCGCGTGGCGGACGCGCGAATACCCAGCTTGTCCTCCTTCTTGCCAAAGGTAAACCCCGGAGTCCCCTTCTCCACTACGATGCAGGACGCGCCGCGCGGGCCCTTGGCAGGGTTGGTGAGGGCGATCACGCTGTAAATCTCGGCTTCGCCGCCGTTGGTGATCCATTGCTTGGTACCGTTCAGGACGTAGTGATCGCCGTCTCGGAGGGCGGTGGTACGGACCGCGGCAGCATCGGAGCCCGCCTGCGGCTCGGTGAGGGCGAAAGCCGCCAGCTTCTTGCCGGCGGCGATATCGGGCAGCCAGCGCTGCTTCTGCTCGGGGCTGCCCGCGAGCACAATGGGAAGAGTGCCGAGCGCCGTGCCGGCAAAGCTCAAGGCGATGCCGCCGCAGGCTTTGGAAAGCTCCTCCGTCACGATCACCATGTTCATGATCGGAGTGCCTTCGGTGAGGCCGCCGTAGGCGTCATCGATAAAAACCCGAAAAAGATCAGTCTCGGCCAGGACTTTCACGATGGGCCAGGGGAATTTGCCTTCGCGATCGTATTCCGCCGCGACCGGGCGGATCTCCTTCTCCGCCACCTCCCGCGCCAAATCGCGAATGGCAGTCTGATACTCGGTGAATCCGTAGTCCATCATGTGGAAAACTCCAAAGATAAGGTATCAGCACCAGGAGCCCAGGCTGGCTGTCAGCTGGCTCTCAGCCCTCAGCAAGCAGAGGCTGGTTCACTCCGCCCCCTTTTTGCTGATGGCTGATAGCTGACGGCTGATGGCTGATAGCTCCTTCGAAAGCTGATCGCTGAGAACTATTGCGCGACGCACTCGGCCGGTTCCGGCGCTACCGCTTGCATGCCCGGCGCATCGTTCCACAAGGATGGCCTCACCAGCCACACATCGCGGTCCTTAAACACGAACCGGCAATAGTCGTCCAGATCGCCGGCCCGAAAAGACGTGACCTCCACCATCCCCGCGATCGACCCGGGCTGGGCTGCCTGGCGGAGGGCGTCCAGTAGTGTTAGCGCATTAGAGTTCACATCGCGGAGAGAAAGAGCCACTTCATCCCCTGAGGTCTGGATTTCGTACTCACCCTGCGGGTAGAGGCCCCCGGGGCGTTCCAACGCTGTTCTCACCTTGTCCAACGTGCCCGGCACAGCTTCGAATCTCAGTAACCCATTGAGGCACTGGTAAGGTTCGAAAACCACCGACATCGGCTGGCCTTCGTACGGAATCCACTTGGCTTCGGCATAGTCGGGGTGCGCCCAGGAAACCGTGAGGTTGCCGCCTCGCCACACCCTCAGCCGGAAGTACTGCCCACTTTGCTCGTCGAGATAGTAGAGCGCGCCGCCGGGGACCCCTCTGCGCTCTGCGTCTGACAAGTGGCTGAGAAAATCCAGCAACTCTCCAGCAATCTCCCTCGGCGCTGAAATCAAGTCAGGTTGGACGTGGCTGACCACCAACGATGGCGGATCGGGTGAGAAGTCCAACCAGATGGCCTCGATCGTCTCCAGCTTCCGTTGAGTTTCTTCGCTCAGCGGCCCCAGCGAAACACTCCCCGTGCACCCTAGATGAGTACGCATTCTCTTGCTCCTTTCTATGGCCGGGCCTGTTGGGATTGCCGATTCAAATCTCTCAATCGCCCCCTTGCGGGGTCGCGCAGCTTGCAAATTGCCTGCGGAATTACCCCGGCCCCGACTTACAAATTGCAGGCTATACGACTCCTGACAGGGACTCTGTAACGGACATCACAGAGGCGTGTGACGAGCGCACACATCCGACGTCGGCCTGAAGCGGCGGTTTCCTCACCGCCGCACTTCGGCACAAAACTCAAGGGGGAGTTGAGGAGATTGACGATTGCCGATTGGAAGAGAAAACCGGAGGGCTACGCCGGTTTTCAATCGTCAATCGTCAATCGACAATCGTCAATTCTTCGGCCGCTACTCGAACAGGTCTTCCTTCCACAACCGTTGGCCGCCCAGTGAGGTGTAGAAGCCCCAGCCGGCGATGGCGACGAAGCTCAAGAGTACAGCGAAAACCGCCGGCGCGTACCAGTTGGAGAAATCCAAGGTGTAGGGCAGGTTTAAGACAATGTTGGCCGTAAAGATGGCCACGGCCAGCGTGATCAAGCCGAAACGGGTGACAGCATACGCCGCGATGGAAAAGACCACCAGCCACACCGGCGCCATGTACTGAGGGTGATCGCTCATGAGGGTATTCTGCGTGGCAAAGACCGCCACAAAACCGACGATCGCCAGCCATCTATTGCGCAGTACCACTCTGAGCAGAAACATCACGAAAAAGAATTGGAGGGTTGCCAGGATACACTGCACGATGTTCTCCAGCCAGATACCCATCGCTTGCCGGCCACCCAGAAGAAGATACTGGCTGCCCAAATGGGGTGTAGCCCCCTCTCGTTTGAGCGCAAGCTCACCCACACCCACCACTACGCTCCACACCACCCCCAGGATGACTCCCCACAGGACATCGCGGCCCACCAGCGGATCGCGCCAGCGACCCGCCATCAAGCGGCTCCAGGAGATGATAGCCTGTGGCCAGCGGCGGCGCACGTACGGCTCAAGCGCCAGGTAGATCATCCAGGTGGCGGCGGAGAGGAACAGACCCATGCTCACACAAACGATAAAACGTCCAAAAGTGGCTAGTGTAGGGATGAAGTGGTCGCGGCACACCCAGATCGCGATTTCAATCACAAAGACCGCGCTTGCCAGGCGGAGAGCGCCATGTAGATCAACTTTGCCCGCGGCATAGTTCCTTCTAGCGATCAAGGCTCCGCCAGCGAGAAGCAGGATCGCCAGGATAACCTCCATGATCTGGCTGGCGTGCTGCCCGGCGGTCTGGCTGGAGTACTGCGACCGGTCGGGCGTGGTCCAGGGACCAATCATGGAGAAATAGACGGGCTTGCCGCGCCACGCCGCCGCTTCAATACGTAAGGGCCGGTCAGATTCGGGCCAGGTGCCCGTCCAGGCGGCGCGCGCGTCGAACGCGGCGAGCGACAGCCATTGCGGCTCGGCGGTATGGAAGGTGGTTGGATCAAGTCCGGCCGCTGCGAAGAGCGGCTTCCAGTCCAGTGCCCTCGCCGGCGAAGGGTTCGGATCCACCTCCTTCGGAATCGCCTGGAGGTAGCGGAGCCGGCCCTGGGAATCGAGGATGATGTTGATCATGCCCGACTGAATCGGCGGCGGATCAAAAAACACAACCACGCCGGGCGTCAGGGAGATGTCGTGGAGTCCTTCCGGGTCTAGATAAACCGGGCTCTGCCGATACGCGTAGAGCAGCACCAGGGGCGGCTCGGACAGCACTTTGGGCCAGTCGGGGCGCGCTTCGTGATCGTGAACGTAGTCGGTGAAGTCCGTGTCGTAATAAAACTCGGCGTTGCGGTCGACGGGCGACTCCGGGTAGCCAAGGATCTTGATGGTCTCCTGCGCTTTTACAGCCAGGACGTCAGGAGGCAGGAGGGCAGGCATTACGTTGAGGCCGCTGACGTGCAACCCGATGGCCATGACGATCGCCAGGCCGGCGACCACCGCGGCCAAGGCCGCCACGGCCGTTCGCGGCGCGATGCCCTCGGTCGCGCCCGCCGCCGCTACCATCTGGGGCGATGGCGTTTCGCCCGCCGCCAGCGCCGCCGCCAACGGGTCGCCTCCTGGCAGCGCCGCCGCCACACCCAGCGCGGAAGCAGGCCGGTTGTTAGGATCAGGTTCCAGGCAGCGCAGGATCACGCGCTCCACCGCCGGATCGATATCCTTCACCAGGCTTGACGGGCTGCTGAGCGGCTTTTCCCGGCGCAGCCTCACCAGGTCGGCGAGTTTCTCGGCGTCGTAAGCGCGCTTGCCGGTGAAGATTTCGTAGAGGACCAGACCGAGCGAGTAGATGTCGCTGCGTGTTGTCACCTCCCTGCCTGCCAGTTGCTCCGGCGCCATGTAGGCCGGCGTGCCGCTGCGTACGTCGTGCCCGGTGATCTGGTCGGCAAAGCCAGCCAGACCAAAATCGGTCATCACCGCGCGGCCCCGGCCATCCAGCATCACGTTCGCCGGTTTCAGGTCGCGATGCAGCACGCCTTCGCGGTGCGCGGCGGCGAGGCCCGCACAAAGCTGGCGGGCGATCTCCAGCGCCTTATCGCCGGGCAAGCGGCCGATGCGCCGCAAAAGCGAGGCCAGATCCTCGCCGTCCACATATTCCATGGACAGAAAAGTCTGGCCCTCCACTTCGCCCACGTCGTACACGCGGCAGACGTTCGAATGCGACACGCGGCGCGCGGTACGAACTTCGTTGCGAAAGCGCTCGAGAGTAGCCTGATCTCTCGCCGCCGCTTCGGGGAGGAACTTCAGCGCCACCGGCTGGCCCAGCGTGAGGTCGTCGGCGCGATAGACTTCGCCCATCCCGCCTCTTCCCAGGACGGCGATGATCCGGTAGCGTCCGGCTAGCAGGGTGCCCGGCAGAAACCGGCCTTCGCTGGAAAGTCCGCTGGACGGACCGGAACTGCGGGGGACTCCGGGGACACCCGAACTGCTTGCCGCCGCGCGAGGCCTCGACCCGGGACGCGGCGCCTGTTGTGGGGAAGGCGCCGGCAGAGGCTCCGCCGCGGTAGCGCCCGCCGTCGCGTCGAGGCCAGACACCATCGGCGCTCCACACGACGGGCAGAAACGGGCAGCGTCAGAAACCTCGGTGCCACAAGAATTGCACTTAACCATATCAATTCCTAAGAGTGGTTAGTGGCTACTAGGGGTTAGTGGCTAGTGGCCAGAAAAAGAGACCCTTCAACCTTCGACCTTCTATTTCTCTTTTTAGCCACTAACCACTAGCCACTAGCCACTTTTGGATGCTGCTCCGGACTCAGACTCCGCACTCCTCCGGCCCCGGCCGCGATCACCTGCGACGCCAGTCCCACGCAAATACCGTGTTCGACGACGCCCACCACGCCGTTCAATCTCCCGTCCAACTCTCGCGGCGATGTGATCTGTTCAAACCGGCAGTCGAGGATGTAGTGGCCCCCATCGGTGACGTACGGCTTTCCGTCCGGACCGATCCGCAAAACCGGCGCCGGCCCCAGACTTGCGATCTTCTGCGCGGTTGCTTGCCAGCCGAAAGGGACCACCTCGACGGGAACGGGAAAGGCGCCGAGGTGCTCCACCAGTTTGGCCTCGTCCACCACTATCAACAGGCGTGCGGTGCTGCTGGCCACGATCTTTTCGCGCAACAGAGCGCCGCCGCCGCCCTTGATGAGAGCCAGTGTAGCTAGCTCCACCTCGTCGGCGCCGTCAATGGTGAGGTCGATGCGGGGATTCTCGGCCAAGGTGGACAAGGAAATCCCCAACCTGTGCGCGTGCTGCTGGGTGTAATCCGAGGTTGGGATGCCGACGATGCGTAGTCCCTCCGCCACACGCCTGCCGATGGCCTCCACCGCAAACCAGGCCGTCGACCCGGTGCCGAGACCCACGATCATGCCGTCCTGCACCTGGGCCACCGCCGATTCGGCGGCAGCTCTCTTCCACTGATCGCGATCGGAATCGTTCGCCACTTTGCCGCGCCTCCTCAATTGCAGCTCCGCAATGATTGCGTGTTGCCCATGAACGTCCACACTTGAGACGGATCCCCTATGATTCTTGAGCGCGGGGAATTCGATGCAAAGGAACTCGTCAATTTCGGCCTCAACTTCCTGCACTCGACGTTCGATCTGTCCTCGTCACAATTCCTCACCTGCCGCTAATCTAGCACAAATCCGACGGTGCTTTCCCGGTCCCGCTCGGCCCCGGTCGGTCCTTGAATTTGCGCTGAACCCGGTCGGGCCTTCGGCGGCTTCCACTGCGGTTCCGCAGTTGACCGAGGACTTCAAACTAAACTGAATTCCGCGTGAAAAGTGTCAGATTTTCAGGTAGACTTACCCCAACCCGGTGTTCTGGGAAAATCTCGATTGAGCACGCGGAGTGGCTGGCGGAGGCTATCCTATGGCGGCGACTAACGGCTCCAATCTCGATTCCGATCTAGATCGATCCAGTCGGCGGATACTCACTTTTCTGATCGTCTCCCTGTCAGTTGTCGGGGTGGTCGTGTTATCTACCGTGGTCATCATTAAGGACCATAGCGCCAACACCCTCCAACTAGTCTTCGCATCTGTCTTGCCTTTGCTGGCAAGCTGGGTGGGGACGATTCTCGCCTTCTATTTTTCCAAAGAGAATTTCATGGCAGCCACCCAGTCAGTTACGGAGATGACCCGAACGGTGACGGGTGTCGAAAAGCTGAAAGCCATTCCGGCGCGAGACAAGATGAGGCCGCTCGCCTTGATCACTTACCAACAGGTTGCGGCGGCCGACGACGACACCGTCAAGCTGAGCGACTTGACCAAGAAGTTTGCCAGCCTGGAACGAATTCTAATTCTGGATACAAATCTGTCGCTTCGTTTCTTGATCTACAAGGGCATGATTGACAAGTACCTGAGCCGGATTACGCTGGGAGGCGCCACTCTTCCTTCGGGCCGCGCGGCCGCAGATCTTACCCTGAAAAACCTGGTGGATTCCGATCCCAACTGGAAGCACCTCTTCCAAACCAGCTTCGGCTTCGTCGGCGAAACCGCCACGCTCGCTGACGCGAAATCCGTGATGGATAAAATCGACAAGTGTGGAGATGTCTTCGTCACCAAGACCGGCAACGGCGCCGAGCCCATTCTGGGCTGGATCACCGACAACACGATTGCCGAGAACTCTAAAGTCTGAAGACGCTGCGCTTCATTACGTTCCGCCGAAACCCGGAATCTTCCGGCAAGCGGCTCCTATTGCGCCGACACCTGGTAACCTTTTGCCCAAAAAGCCAGTCTAAGGAACTGGCACTCGGCGCGTTCTGGCTGTATTCTGTGTTTTAAGCCTTACTCGGCGACTGGGAGGGGCTCCTTTGGCAGACTTCGCGAAATCCATCTTGAATCGAGCCGCAACGCCCCTGCCCGAAGTGACGCCGGAGGTGCAATCCGTGCCGCCCGCGCCGGCGGCCCCACAACTCCGTACCGTCCCATCGCCAAGACCATCTCGCCCACCGCAGCGACGCGCTTACTGGGTGGCGGCGCTGGCGGTCGCCCTGGTGGCGATCACGCTGGCCGTGTGGGCGGCCACGCGCGCCAGCCGCAACGCGTCGGCGGGCCGGGCGGCGGGTACGGCGGTGGCGGAGCGGCGCGATTTCGTCCATTTCCTGCGTGTCGGCGGTACGGTCCAGGCAGTCCGCTCTTTTCCTATTCTCGCGCCCAGGCTGGCGGGCTCGCGGGGCAATCAAATGGTGATCACCAAGCTCACTCCGGCCGGAACCAAGGTGAAGCAAGGTGACCCACTGGCGGAGTTCGATCGCCAGAGCCAGGTGCAGGACTATATGGACCGGCAGGCGGAGTATCAGGACTTGGTGGACCAGATCGCCAAGAAGAAGTCCGACGAAGCCGCCGCCCGCGCCAAGGACGACACCGAGCTAAAGGCGGCTGAGGACGAACTGGACAAAGATAAGCTGGAAGTCCAGAAGGACCCCATCCTCTCCACCATCGACGCCGCCAAGAACAAGCTGAACGTGGAGGCGGCGGAAGCCAACCTCAAACAATTGCGCGCCACCTATGCCCTCAAGCGGCAGGCGGCCGAGGCGGACCTGCACGACCTGGAAATCCAGCGCGATGCGAAGCAGGCCGCCATGCAGCACGCCCGCCGCAATGAGGAGCAAATGGTGCTGCGCTCTCCCACTGAGGGCATCGTGGTGCTCAACACCACCTGGAAAAACTCCGGCATGGGTGAGGTGCAGGAAGGCGACCAGGTGTGGAGCGGGATGCCCTTCATGCAGGTGGTGGATCCAACCAGGATGGAGGTACGGGCCAACGTGAACCAGATGGACGCTCCATATCTCCACCCCGGCCAGCGAGTGGAAATCCACCTCGACTCCTACCCGGGAGTTACGTTCACCGGGAAGGTGGAGCAGTTCTCCCCCATGGCCCTCCAGAGCGAGTTCTCCGACAAGCTGTGGGAGTCCCCCGCCGTCTTCTCCATCGATCAGAGCGATCCTCGGTTGATGCCGGACCTCTCGGCGGCCGTGGACGTGGAACTTGACCGGGACCCCAACGCCTTGGTGGTGCCTCGCGAGGCGATCTTTACCGAGAAGGGTCAGGCATTCGTTCGCGTGAAGAGCAGGGTCGGCTCGGAGAAACGCGCCGTGAAGGTCGGGCCGATGAGCGATGTCGAGGCGGTGGTGGAAGCAGGGGTCGAGACGGGTGAGGTGGTGGAGAGGCAGTAGGCGGAAGGCGGAAGGTAGCCGGCAGTAGGCAGAAAGAGAAAGAAAGGCAAATGGCAAAGGGCAAAAGGCAAAAGGCAAAAGTGAAGAAGGAAGCTCGGCTAAAGGGAACCATGAAAACGCTCTGAGCCTATCTAAAAACGAAAGGAACGAACCCAAATTGTATTGATATCAATAGAGATCTTGGTTTCGGTTTTTCGAGACGAACCCAAAAAGACAACGCGGCAGGCAGTAGCCAGAAGGCAGTAGGAGTTGGTTCACGGAATTAGCCATCGGGAAGCCGCGGAGCGGCGAAAGAGTGTGGGCCAGGGCGTAAGAAGCTGTGAAAAAATCCTCAGCCCCGAAGGGGCGACAGAGAATAGCCCAGGGCGGAAGCCCTGGGTTGGGTCAACCCCCCCCGTTTCCTTTCTCTTTCGGTCTCGGCAAACCAGGTCCGTGAAGGGTTCTTGGGACCGATGGAAGACTGAAAACAGTGGATTTAAAGTGTGGCAGGGCGAATGAGGCTCGTTTCCGTCAACGTGGGGCTTCCCCGGGAGGTGGCGTGGAAGGGAAGGAGCGTGAGCACTGGAATCTTCAAGGAACCCGTCCCAGGCCGGGTGACGCTGCGAAGGCTGAATCTGGACGGAGACCGGCAGGCTGACCTTTCGGTACACGGGGGCGTGGACAAAGCAGTTTACGCTTACCCGGCCGAGCACTACCACTACTGGCGCAGTGAGTTGGGCGGCTTGGAGATGCCGTTTGGAGTGTTTGGCGAGAACTTTACCACCGAGGGTCTGGCGGAAGAAGAGGTCAATATCGGCGATCGTTTTCAGGTCGGGACGGCAGAGTTGGTGGTGACACAACCGCGCCTTCCTTGCTACAAGCTTGGGCTGAAGTTCGGACGGGACGATATGATGAAGCGGTTCTTGGCCAGCGCCCGAACCGGGTTCTATTTTTCGGTGTCCCGCGAGGGTGAGGTTGGAGCTGGCGATGCAGTCGCGTTGATCGATCGGAACCCCAACAACGTCGCCGTTGGGGACATCACGCGGTTGTACGTGAGCAAGCGCTACAGCCCGGCCGAGCTGGAAACCTTGAATCGTGCCACACAGGTTCCGGCCCTGCCGCAGAGTTGGCGCACCTATTTCCTGGAGCGCCTGGAAAAGGTCGGCTAGAAGGGGCAGATACTTTTGACCTTCAACCTTCGACCTTCGACTTCTTTGAAAAACGA
>Ga0335078_10015941_pt1 | contig 11152 bp, 11 predicted proteins | sample Lox_Sample_32_FD_206711 | JGI IMG/M metagenome (GOLD analysis project Ga0335078, IMG submission 206711) | Soil microbial communities from Loxahatchee National Wildlife Refuge, Florida, United States - Lox_Sample_3.2 | ecosystem: Environmental > Terrestrial > Soil > Wetlands | place: USA...
CCGGTGACCGAGATCAGGTAGGACGAGGCCATCCAGTCCAGGTAGGTCCGCTGCGGCTCGCCGTTGATCTCGTGCACCCAGTCCAGGTTGACGTCGAACGGGACGACCTGCGAGACCGGGCAGGCGAGCACCTCGTAGGCGCCGAAGAACTCGCTGACCCGCTCGGCCAGGGCGGCGTGCCGGCCGGTGGCCCGGCTCAGGTCGGCCACGCTGAGCTCCAGCCCGCGCTCGATGTTCCAGGTCACGTTCGGCCCGAGCCCTCCGGGGTGCTCGCGCAGCAGCGGGCCGAGGTTCGTCGCGAACCGGAACGCGCGCCAGGCGCGGAACACCTCGTCGGCCCCGGACAGGTCCGGGGCGGCGTCGACGACCTCGCAGCCCAGGTCGGCCAGGACCTGCCGGGCCGGGGCCAGCACGGCCCGCACGGCCGGCTCCACCGGCAGGCCCAGGTCCTCGCTCCAGGCCACCCTGACCCCGGTCAGGTCCCGGGCCAGCAGGCCCGCGACCTGGCCGGGCCCGGCCCGGGGCGGATCGGCGTCCAGCGCCAGCGGCACCCGCGGGTCCGGGCCGGCCAGGGCCATCAGCAGCAGCGCGGCGTCGGCCGCCGTCCGGGCCATCGGCCCCTCGACGCCGAGCACGTCGGCCACGTCGGCGACCGGCCAGACCGGCACCCGGCCCGGTGACGGCCGCAAGCCGACCACGTTGCAGAAGCTGGCCGGGTTGCGCAGCGACCCGCCGAGGTCGCTGCCGTCGGCCAGGCAGATCATCCGCGCGGCCAGGGCCGCCGCCGCGCCGCCGCTGCTGCCGCCCGCGCTCCGGCTGAGGTCGTACGGGTTCCTGGTGGCGCCGAACACCGGGTTGACGGTGTGCGAGCCGGCCCCGAACTCGGGCGTGTTGGTCTTGCCCAGGCTGATCGCCCCGGCCTGGGCCATCCGCCGCACCACCAGCGCGTCACGGTCGGGCACGTGCGCGGCGAACAACGGGGACCCGTAGGTGGTGCGCACGCCCGCGGTGTCGACCAGGTCCTTGTGCGCCACCGGCAGCCCGTGCAGCAGGCCCGGCTCCTCGCCCCGGGCCAGCGCCTCGTCGGCGCGCGCCGCCCGCGCGAGAGCCCGCTCGAAGCAGCGGGTGACCACCGCGTTGACCAGCCCGTCGAGCGCCTCGATCCGCGCCGCGTGCGCGGCGATGACCTCCCGGGCCGACACCTCCCGGCGGCGCAGCAGCCCGGCCAGCGTGACCGCGTCGTGCGCGCACAGGTCGCCGGTCACCGGGCCCTCAGGGCTTGCGGGCGACGCCGCCGTGAGCCGACAGCCCGTCCGGGGGAACCGGGTCCCCGGGGTCGGGCCGCCAGGCGTGCACGTAGACGACGCCGGGCGGCACCAGATCCAGCCCGTCGAAGAACCGGGTGACCTCGGCCCGGGTCCGCAGCTGCTGCGGGGTGGACACCCGCTCGTTGTAGCGCTTCTGGGCCTCGGCCTGGGCCGCGGCATTGATATCGCTGGCCGGGTGCGAGACTACGAGGTAACTGCCCGGCGCCAGCCCGTCCATCAGCTCGGCCACGATCCGGTACGGGTCCTCGGAGTCCGGGACCAGGTGCAGGATGCCCAGCAGCATCAGCGCGACCGGCTGGCCGAAGTCCAGGGTGCTGGCCGCCGCCGCCAGGATGGGGGCGGGGTCGCGGATGTCGCCGTCGACGTACTGAGTGGCGCCCTGCGGCCCGCTGGCCAGCAGCGCCTTGGCGTGAACGAGCACGATCGGGTCGTTGTCCACGTAGACGACCCGCGCCTGCGGCGCCACCGCCTGGGCGACCTCGTGCGTGTTGTTCCCCGACGGGATGCCGGTGCCGATGTCGAGAAACTGCCGGATTCCGGCCTCCGCGGCCAGGTACCGCGTGGCCCGGGCCAGGAACGCCCGGTTGGCCCGGACCCGCTCGCGCAGCCCGGGCGTGACCGCCAGCACCCGCTCGGCCGCCTCGCGGTCGGCGGCGAAGTTGTCCTTGCCGCCCAGCCAGTAGTCATAGACCCGGGCCGGGTGCGCGACCGTCGTGTCGATCTTCGCGGCCGCCCCGCCGGCGGGCGCGCCCGGGTCGTCCGCCTGCTCCTGCGCCACCGCGCGCTCCCTTCCCTGGTTCGCCGGCCGGAATCGGACCGGCATGGGCCTACGGTAACCGGCCGCCCAGGACCGCGGGCAGGACCCGCCGGCCGAGCAGCTCGATGCCCCCGGCCGCGGTCAGGCCGTGCGGCGTGCCGAACTCGATCCGGGTCGCCCCGGCGGACAGCAGCGCCTCCGCCTGCGCGGCGACCTGCTCCGGCGTCCCGGAGAACGCGAACCGGTCCAGGACCTCGCCGGGCACGAGCCGGCCGGCTCCGTCGTGGTCACCCGCGCGGACCAGCCGCTGCATCGCCGCGAGATCGGCCGCGGGCAGGCCGGCGCCGGCCGGGTCGAGCCGCGCGACCACCGGCAGGTAGGTGGCCACCTCCGCCCGGGCCAGCCGCCGGGCGGCCGGCCCGTCCTCGTCGACCACGGTGACGGCGCCGCACACCAGGCCCGCCGCGCCGGGCGGGCGCCCGGCCCGCGCGGCACCGCGGGCCAGCGCCTGCCGCGCGGCCGGCAGCAGCGCCGGGTTCGCCGTCCCGCCGATCTTGACTTCGGCCGCGAGCTCCCCGGCCAGCGATATCCCCAGCGGGCCCCACGCCCCGATCAGCAGGTCAGGATCCCGGCGGGCCGGGCGGTAGGCCAGGCGAACCCCCGGCTCCAGCCGGAAGATCTCGCCCTCGTAGGCCTCGTCGCGGCCGGCCAGCAGGTGGCGGACGACCTCGACGGCCTCGCGCAGCCGCCGGACCGGCCGGTCCTGGGTGATGCCGGCCGCGTCGAGCCACGCGCCGCGGGCCAGCCCGAGATAGGCGCGCCCGCCCGAGACCAGGTCCAGGGCGTGCGCCTGGTTCGCGATCTCGACCGGATGCAGCAGGTAGGGGTTCAGGCAGGCCGGGCCGAGCCGGACCCGGCGGGTGGCCCGGGCGATCGTGATCAGCGGCAGCAGCGGGGACGGGTAGAGCAGGTCGGCGTAGACCGAGATGACGGCGAAGCCGAGTTCCTCGATCCGCGGGGCCAGGCTGGCGTACGTGGCCAGGTCCTCGTCCGACTGCAGCGCGATGCTGAGCTCGCGCCGCCCGGAGCCGAGGCTCACGTGGCGTCTCGCAGCGGTACCGTGGAACGCCCGGTGCGCTCGATCCGCATGATCAGCCGCTCGTCGGGATCCGGGCAGGCCACGTGGCTGTCGGCCGCCAGCCAGTCCCCCGGCGCCAGCTCGCGCTGCTTGGCCGCGAGCAGCGGCAGCGCGGCCGCGAGCGCGTACACGCAGAAGTACCGGCCCGGGCAGGTGCGCAGCCGGCTGCTGCGGGTGAGCTCGAACCAGTCACCCACCCGCATGCCGCACACCGGGCGGCCCTCGATGCGCTCCACGACCACGCGCAGGTCATACAGGCTGACCTCGTCCTGCGCCTCGCTCATCCCCGCTCACCTCACCCAGGCGTCATCCCGGTACACGTCCCCGTCCTTCATGACCCAGTGCAGGGTCCGCAGCGCTCTGACCGATGCCGTCGGATCGTCGGTCATCGCGATCAGGTCCGCCCGCTGGCCCGCGGTCACCGAGCCGACGTCCTCCCCGACCCCGAGCCACGCCGCCGGCCCCCGGGTCGCGGCGAGCAGCGCGTCGCGGGCCGGCAGGCCGAACGCCTCCATGTGCTCGAGTTCGCGCACCGTGGCCGACGTGCCCTCGACCGGCCAGAACGGCGGCAGGTCGCTGCCGAGCATCACCTCGACCCCGGCCGCGAGCGCCAGCCGGTACGACTCCTCGTGCACCGGCGCGGCGGCCAGCGACCGCTGCTGCATCCAGTCCGGCACGCCCAGCTCGTCGAAGAACGCGCCGCACCGGGTCACCCCCAGCGTGGGCACCAGCGCGGCGCCGCGCTCGCGCATCTGGCGGGCCACGGCCGGGGTGAGCTGGTAGCCGTGCTCGACGCAGTCGAGCCCCAGCTCCAGCGCCTGCTCGATGACCCGCGCGGGACCCGCGTGCGCGGTCACCTTGCGCCCCCAGGCGTGCGCGGTGCCGATCACGGCGGCCAGCTCGCCCGGGGTCAGCGGGATCGTGCCGATGGTCTCGTTCGCGCCCGCGATGCCGCCGGAGATCATGACCTTGATCAGGTCCGCCCCGGCCTTGATCTGCGCGCGCGTGCCGCGCGTGAACCCGTCCGGGCCGTCGCACTCCAGCGCGCTCGGGGCCTCGTGCCCGTGGCCGCCGGTGCATACCAGCGCGCGGCCGGCCGAGAAGACGCGCGGCCCGTCGGCGTGCCCGGCCGCGATCGCGGCGCGCAGCGCGAACTCGACGTGGTCGCTCTCGCCCACGCAGCGCACCGAGGTCACTCCGCTGTGCAGCGTCCGCCGGGCGCCGTCGGCGACATAGAGCGTCAGCTCGTGCGGTGACATGGCCCGGACCTGGTCGCCCAGCGGGCCGGGCAGGGCCAGGGAGAAATGCGTGTGCATGTTGAACAGCCCGGCCATCACGTACGAGCCGCGCAGGTCGACCACGGCCGCGCCGTCCGGCGCCGCGCCCGCCGGCCCCACCTCGGCGATCCGGCCGTCCCGGACCAGGATGCTCGTGTCCCGGAGCACCCGGGGGCTGTGCCCGTCGAACACGTGACAGTTGACCAGGACCTTGGGATCACCCATCGCCGACCTCCTGCATGAGACGCCCAGGATCATGGACCGCCGCGCCCCCGCGCAAGGTCAGCCGGACCTCGATGTCCGCCAGCTCGCCCACCGGGCAGCACAGCGGGTCCGCCGAGAACGCGGCCAGGTCGGCGTCCATGCCCGGCCGCAGCACGCCGCGCCGCGCCCCGGTGCCGAGCAGGCCGGCGGCGCGCCGGGTGTAGAGGTCGAGCGCGACATCACGGGGCACGGCCTGGCCCGCGCCGATCGGCCCTCCGGTGCGGCCCCGCCGGGTGACCATGAACCAGATCACCCGCAGCGGGTCGGACGGCGGCACGTCCCCGTCGCTGCCGGCCGCGACCCGCACCCCGGCCGCGACCATGTCCCGCACCGGGGCGGCCCGCGCGGCCCGCTGCTCGCCCCAGTGCCGGCGCACGTCCGCGGCGAACTCGTGCACGATGCCCGGGTGCGCGGACACGCTCACGCCGGAGGCGGCTAGCCGCCGGATCGTCTCGGGGGCGCAGTCCAGGGCGTGCTCGATCACCAGCTGCCCGGGATCGCGGGCCAGCCCGGCGGCCAGGGCCCGCTCGTAGGCGTCGAGCACCACCCGCACCGCCAAGTCGCCCACCGCGTGGCAGCCGACCCCGGCCCGCCGCCGCAGCGCGGCCGCCACGATCTCGTACAGGTCCCGCGGGGCGAGCCGGAAGGCGCCCGGGGCGGCCCCGTCGATCGCGGCATCCGCGATCCGGCCGTCCACGAACACCTTCACCCCGGTCAGCCGCAGGCCGGGATCGCCGGGCGCTCCGCCCGGCGGCATCCGGCCGATCTGCTCGGCGGCCGCGGCCGCGTCGCTCCCCTCGGTCACGCGCCACAGCAGGTCGCACCGCATCGGCAGCCGGCCCTGGTCACGCAGGACCCGGAACAGGGCCAGCTCGGCGCCGTCCACCCCGGCCTCCCGGATGGAGGTCAGCCCGCGGGCGGCCAGGCGGCCCAGGACCGCCGCGAGGTCGCCGGCGCGGTCGGCCGCGGTCGGCTCCCCGGCCAGCGCCAGCGCCCGCGCGATCAGCGCGTCGTCGGTCACCGGCGCGCCCGAGGCCAGGGCCCGGGCCGCCTCGGGCCCTGCCTGGCCGGCCAGCAGCGCCGCGGCCCGCGAGTCCGGCACGGCCAGGTGGCTGCCGCGCCGCAGCAGCACCGGGCCGGGCAGGCCCAGCGCGTCCAGCTCGGACCGGGTCGGCAGCCGCCCCTCGGCCAGCTGGGATTCATGCCAGTTGCGCGCGGACACGGTCCAGGTGCCGGCCGCGCGGCCCCGCCCCGCCTCGCGCACCGCCGCCAGCACGTCGCTGAGCGTGCCGGCCGCGCGCAGGCTGGGCAGCCTGATGTCGGCGGCGGCCTGCAGGGTGTGGATGTGGGTGTCGATAAAGCCCGGCCCCACGCAGGCCGGCCCCAGGTCGACCCAGGCCGCCCCCGGGCCCGCTGCGCGCGCCGCTTCCGCCGCGGTCCGCGTCAACGCGGCGACTTTCCCCGCCGAAATGACGATATGCCGGAACGACTCGCCGCCCGGCCGGTAGTCGGGCCGGATGGCGGACGCCGTCAGAACGGTGACACCACAGGATTCGGCCACTGATCCCCCCCTGCGTGCCCCGGGTGGCCGAAGACCCCCGGAGCGGCGTCAGACCCGCTCGGCCGCCGTGACCGGGACGGACTGGATGGCCGCGAGCAGTTCGGTCCAGTAGAACGCGGCCGTGAAGAACTGCAGCGTGTCGCCTTTCTCCAGCATCAGCTTGCGGTACATCACCATCTTGCCGACGTCATAGCCGCCCAGCATCTCCTGCCAGTCGGCGTACGAGCCGGCCAGCAGGAACGCCGCGCCGGGCTCGGCGTCGGCCCGGGCGAGCACCGCCGCGGCGGTCACCGCCCCGCCGTCGAAGTCGAGCACCAGGGTGTCGCCGTCGGCGCCCGGCGGCATGTCCCGCACGGTGAGGGCCAGGCGGCCGGTCACGAACGGCCGGATCATGTTGATCCAGTCCCAGAAGTCCTGCAGCTTGCTGGCCTTCCGGTCATCGCCGGGCCAGGCGTTGAAGGCGTCCCTGATGTCCTGCGCCCAGTCCGCGGTCATGAAGCCGGCCATCTCAGCCCCCCGCCAGCGTCGGCTTGGCCATCGACAGCATGTCCTCCATGTCAGGCGGGAGCGACACCCCGACCATGGCGAGCTTGCGGTGCAACTGGTTCATGAACAGTTCCGAGACCCGGTCCTCGGACCAGCCGAGCGGCTCGTAGGCGATGTAGCTGGAGCGGGCGGCGCTCATGGTGAGGAGGGTCCGGAGCGTGTCGTGCAGGTCCTTGACATAGGCCGGGTCATCGGCCAGCAGGTCCCGCACGAACCGCATCCCCGCCTGCACGTGCCGGGCCTCGTCGCGGCAGGTGGCGGTGAACCCGGTGTAGAAGGCGGGCAGCACCCGGAAGTCGCGCGCGTAGTTGAGGGTGATCTTCATCACCGCCAGCGCGAGCACGCCCTCGATCCAGATCATGTACGTGGTGGCGTACTTCATCTGCAGGTGCTTGTTGTCGGGGTCACGGCGCAGGTCGTCGGTCAGGTAGGCGAGCAGGCCGAACGGCCCGACGAACGTCTCCTGGATGTAGGGCCACGAGCCGTCGAGGACGTCCATGATGCCGTCGCCCTCCAGCCCGACGACGTCACGGTAGAACCGGTCGAAGAACACGGTGTGCCGGGCCTCGTCCTCCAGCTGGCTGGTCAGGAACACCCGGTAGTCCTCGGACACGCCGAACAGCAGCGGCGCGAGCTCCACCGCGACCTGCCGCTCCCCGTGGTGGAAACCGGAGGCGATCGACAGGAACGAGTTGCGCGACTCGCCGGTCATCCGCTCGGCCCAGTCGACCCGGTCCTCGGTGAAGTCGAGCTCGTTGACGTTCCAGCGCTGCCGCAGGTACCGGTCGTACAGCTTGCGGTACCCGGCCAGGCGGGCCGTCGGGACGTGCACGTACTCCAGCACGTCATCGATATCGGTCCGGCCGAGCTCGCGGAGGTCAATGTCTTCGATGCGGTCCAGCTTGCCGTCGGCGACAGTCACGCGACTCTCCCTCCCGGCCCGGCGCGACGTGGCGCCTCCGACCAGGTAGCTAACTAGTCAGCAATGTTAACTCCCGTCCGGGCAGCCTCCTAGGGCTGCGATCGTCACCAGCAGGGCCCGGCGAACGGCACAGCCGCCGGACGCGGGCTGGACCTGGTCGACCGGGCCGGTGCGTGACCGGAGATTGTCACATCCCCGGGTGGTGCCTTGTCTTCAGGGGAAAGCACCTTGGAGGAAGGAAAGCTCATGCGAGTCTTCGTCACGGGAGCGACGGGGGCGCTGGGACGGCACCTGGTTCCCCTGCTGATCGCGGCGGGTCACGAGGTTACCGCCACCACGCGGACAGCAGGCAAGGTCGCCGGGCTGCGCGAGGCGGGCGCGGAGCCGGCGGTCGTCGACGGGCTGGATCGCGAGGCGGTGATCGCGGCGGTGCGGGCCGCCGCGCCGGAGGTGGTCGTGCACGAGATGACGGCGCTGGCGGACTTGCGGAGCTTCCGCAATCCCGACCGGCTGTTCGCCGCCACCAACGAGCTGCGGACCCGCGGCACCGACAACCTGCTGGCGGCCGCCAAGCAGGCGGGCACCCGCCGGGTCGTTGTGCAAAGCTACGCGGGCCCCGGGCCTGGCCAGCCTTCCGGCGGTGCGCTGAAGACCGAAGAAGATCCGCTCGACTGGCGGCCCATCCGGTCGGCCGTGCATATGCCGGCGGCGATCACGTATGTGGACACGACCGTGCCGCTGGAGGCGCCGGAGGGCATCGTCCTGCGCTACGGCGGCTTCTACGGGCCGGGCGCCTCCGATTCCCTGCTGGAGATGGTGCGGAAGCGGCAGGTGCCGGTGATCGGCGGCGGGACCGGGATCTGGTCGTTCGTCGAGATCACCGACGCCGCGGCCGCGACGGTCGCGGCCGTCGACCGCGGCGCGCCCGGGATCTACAACGTCGTGGACGACGACCCGGCGCCGGTCGCGCGGTGGCTGCCGTACCTGGCCCAGGTCGCGGGCGCGAAGCCGCCGCTGCGCCTGCCTGCCTGGCTCGGGCGGCTGCTCGCCGGGGAGTTCGTCGTGGGCCAGATGACCACGTCACGCGGGTATTCCAACCAGAAGGCCAGGAAAGAGCTCGGCTGGGCGCCGATGTACGCGAGCTGGCGGGAGGGATTCCGTGCCTGGGTCAGCGGATGAGACCGGCGCGGCCGGATTCCGGCCGCTGCTGTTCTCCATCGCTTACGGGATGACCGGATCGGTGGGTGACGCCGAGGACATCGTGCAGGACGCGTTCCTCGGCCTGACCCGGGCGCAGCAGGCGGGAACCACGGTCGCCGATCTGAAGGCGTACCTGACGACGGCGGTGACGCGGCTGGGAATCAACCACCTGCGCTCGGCACGGGTGCGGCGGGAGACGTACGTGGGGGACTGGCTGCCCGAGCCGGTCGTCGTGCCCGCCGACGAGCCGGGGCCGGCCGAGCACGCTGAGCTGGCCGACTCGCTGTCGATGGCGTTCCTCGTGCTGCTGGAGGCCCTCTCACCGGTGGAGCGGGCGGTGTTCATGCTGCGCGAGGTGTTCGGCTACGGCTACCCGGACGTGGCCAGGATCACCGGCAAGACCGAGGTGAACTGCCGGCAGATCTTCGCCCGCGCCAGGCAGCGCATCGGCGCCGGAGTGCGGGCGCGCGACGCCGCGACACCGCCGGCGCGGCGGGTGGAAGGCGAGGAACTAGCCCGCCGGTTCTTCGAGGCCACCGCCGGCGGCGACATGGACGCGCTGCTCGGCATGCTCGCCCCCGACGTGGTGTTCCACGGGGACGGCGGCGGCAAGGCGCAGGCGATCGCGAGGCCGCTGGCCGGCCGGGAGCGCGTCATGCGGCTGCTTACCGGCATGTTTCGCCGGGGCCGGGGCGTCGGTGCCTCCCTCCGGCTGGCCTGGGTCAACGGCCAGCCGGGGGCCGTGGTGTTCGACGCCGAGGCGCGCGTGGTCAGCGTGTTCGAGCTTGACGTGGCCGGCGGCGTGGTCCAGGCGATCCACGCCGTGGTCAACCCCGACAAGCTTTCTCATGTCGGGCCGGTGTCTGATCTGGCGCGACGGCCGGAGAACACGCGCCACCGGCACGACGCAGACGAGGGGGATGACCGATGAGCGACCTTCAGGCCATCGACGCCCGCTAGGACGCCGGCCGGTCAGGGTGGCGGGCTGCCTGCCATCGCCGCGCTGGCCGGGTCGGGCGGCGCGGCACCGGTCAGGTCCAGGCGCGGCTCGGCCTGGGGTTCGGGCAGCGACATGGCGCCCGCGGCCGGCGCGGGCCTGGGCCGCCGCGGCTGACGGGCATCTGCTCCCCCGCCCCGGCCGCGGTAGACGAGCAGGCCGTTAACCGGGTCCGGCACGGCATCCAGGGCCGCGCGGACGGCCGGCAGGTCGCGGAAGGCCTGCCACTGCTGCTCGGTCTCGAAGAGCACCTCGAAGACCACGCCCCAGCTGCCGGCCTGCCACGAGCCGTCGAGGGCTCCGTTGGTCAGCGCCGCCTCGATCAGGGCCGAGTCGTGCTGCTCCTGCCACCGGTAAGCCGTGAAATCACCGTGCAGCACCTCGATTGACCACCACTCGGCCATAGTCAAGATAGTACGTCTTTGCGGGCCGGGCGTCAGCACTGACTGGCGGCCAGGCCGGGTCTACTTCCTGACGCTTCTCGAACCCTCGCGGGACGACCGGACTCTGGCCCTTACCGCCAGGTCGGCCAGCCATGACCACCATAAATGGCCGTCAGGTCAGGGACCGGCCGCTTTCGGTGCCAGACTCGTGTCATGACCGGCCAGCCGGAGCGAGCAGCGGCCGAGGAGACGAAGGCTCTTTCCCGCCGGGACCGCGTGCTCGGCGCCTGCGCCGCCAAGCCGGGATCGGCGGAGGACTACCCGTTCGGCGATGAGGTGGCGGTGTTCAAGGTCGCGGGCCGGATTTTCGCGCTGGTGCCGTTGGGGCCGGGGCCGGCCAGCGTCAGCCTCAAGTGCGACCCGGGCCTCGCGGCCGGGCTGCGTGATCGCTACGCCGCCATCACGGCCGGCTACCACCTCAACAAGCGGCACTGGAACACCGTGCTCCTGGACGGCTCGGTCCCCGACGACGAAGTGCTGGAGCTCATCGATCATTCGTACGACCAGGTGGTCGCCCGCCTGACCCGGGCGCAGCGAGATCAGCTCCCCGGCTGAGCACGAACCGGGCGGGCCCGCCGGGGCCGGACGACTGGCCGCTATCAGCACCCCGCGCGACCCCGGCCGCGCCGGGCAGCGCTGGCCGCGAAGGACGCCGCCGGGCTGCGGTCGCTATTCGCCAGCGAGGTGGACTTCCGGGCCCTCACTTCCGCCCGCGTCTG
>Ga0335078_10015942_pt1 | contig 11152 bp, 7 predicted proteins | sample Lox_Sample_32_FD_206711 | JGI IMG/M metagenome (GOLD analysis project Ga0335078, IMG submission 206711) | Soil microbial communities from Loxahatchee National Wildlife Refuge, Florida, United States - Lox_Sample_3.2 | ecosystem: Environmental > Terrestrial > Soil > Wetlands | place: USA: Florida...
ACCGGGCATACGCAAGAAGAATGGCTGGTGAACTCGCGTGAGTGGACCCGATACGTTCCGCAAGAAGACCACGAGGTAATTGAGGCGGCAGAAGCCGCATGCTTGCGCGGTGAGCGCTTCCAAGCGGACTACCGAATCGTTAAGAAAGACGGCTCTATCATTTGGGTGAGCGATACGGCAGTCGTGGTTTCGGGCAGCGACAGCCATCCGGTGATGGAAGGCATCATCGTCGATATTACGGAACGCAAGCTCCTGGAGAACCAGTTGCAGCAGTCGCGCCGCATGGAAGCGGTGGGCAGATTGGCCGGCGGTATCGCGCACGACTTCAACAATCTGCTGACGATCATCAAAGGCTACGCAGAACTGGCGCTGCAGCGCTCGGCGATTTCGCCCGAACTTCGCACGGACGTTCTGCAGATGGAGAATGCATCGGAGCGCGCATCGGCACTCGTTCGTCAGTTGCTGGCCTTCAGCCGCAAGCAGGTGCTTCAGCCAAAGATCATCGACTTGAACGCCATCGTATTGGGCCTGGAGAAGCTGCTGGGACGGCTGCTAGCCGAAGACATTGAGCTACAAACGCGCTGTGCCGCGAACGTTGGCAATGTGAAAGCCGACCCGGCTCAAGTGGAACAGGTGCTGATGAACCTGGTGGTGAATGCGCGAGACGCCATGCCCAAAGGTGGCCGGCTGACCATCGAAACGGCCGATGTAGAGCTCGATTCGACCTATGCCCGAGACCACGTCACGGTAAAGCCAGGACCTTATGTGATGCTGGCAGTGTCCGATACCGGCATCGGCATGAGTCCAGAGACGCAGGCGCATATTTTCGAGCCCTTCTACACCACGAAAGACAGCGGGCAGGGAACGGGGCTGGGCCTTTCCACGGTGTACGGCATCGTCAAGCAGAGCGGCGGCTATATCTGGGTGTACAGCGAGCCTGGGAAAGGCAGCACGTTTAAGGTTTATCTGCCCCGAATCGAAGCGCCAGCGGAAAGAAAAGAGGATCAGGCGAAAATTCCGGCAGCGCGCAAAGGTACGGAAACAATTTTGCTGGTCGAGGACGAGGAGGCAGTGCGCGAATTGACGAACATTGTACTCAGCACGAATGGCTATGTCGTTTTGGCCGCGCAGAACGCGGCGGAGGCGGAGCGTTTCTCCACGAATCACTCTGGCGAGATTCATTTGGTGTTGACGGACATTATGATGCCGGGAACTAGCGGCCGCGAGCTGGCGCAACGGATCCTGACAAGGCATCCGCGAGCGCGCGTGTTGTATATGTCCGGCTACACGGACAACGTGTTGGCGCAGGGCGGTGTATTGGAAGAGGGTGTAGCGTTTTTGCAAAAGCCCTTTACGCCGGCAGGCCTGGCGCAGAAGGTGCGCGACGTGCTGGATAGCCCGGTCGCGGCGAAGTAGCGCCTCGAAAAAACCATCGCCGAATTATCTCGAGATCGAGAAATCCCCCGAATACGTCCCTCGGATCGGAGTTGCTGCAGCGTCTCCCGGCTGTGCTACTCTTTGCGCCCGTAACTTGGCTATTCGCCAGCAAGGGAGCCCCCACCAATGACCGCACATTTGCGACGCAGCGTGCTCAAGCTTGGCATCATTTTTCTTGCAACGTGCGGCACACCGCACGCCCCGACCCGCGCTCAGGACAAGGCGCCGGCGCCGCCGCCGAAAAAAATCGCCATTCGCGCCGGTCGCCTCATTGACGGTAAGTCAGATTCACCTGCTCCGAACGTGCTGATTCTCATCGAAGGTGATCAAATCAAATCGGTCAGCGCCGGTGGCACGCCGCCTGCCGGGTACGAACTAATCGACCTCTCGAAAGCGACTGTTCTGCCCGGCTTCATCGACGTGCACACCCATGTCCTGCTCAACGGCGACATCACCAGCGAAGACTACGACGTCCAGCTTCTGAAGGAGTCGATTCCGTATCGCGCGATTCTGGCTGCGCGGAATGCTCGCATCGCTCTGGACAATGGCTTTACCACGTTACGCGATGTCGAAACCGAAGGCGCTATGTACGCCGACGTCGACGTGAAGGCCGCGATTCTGCGCGGCGAAGTGCCCGGTCCGCGCATGCAAGTCGCGACGCGGGCCATGGCTCCCACGGGTATGTATCCCCTGCTCGGCTATTCGTGGGAGCTCAAAGTGCCCACCGGGGTGCAAACCGTGGACGGCGTCGAAGGCGCGCGCAAAGCCGTGCGCGAGCAGGTCAGCTATGGCGCCGATTGGATCAAGTATTACTCCGACCGCCGCTATCACTTCGGCGACGACGGCGTGCTCTACAGCATGGTGAATTTCACCGACGATGAAGCCAAAGCCATCGTGGACGAAGCTCATCGCCTGGGCAAAAAGGTGGCCGCCCACTGCATCGGCTCAGACGGCATCGCCGCAGCGTTGCGAGCGGGCGTGGACACCATTGAGCACGGCGATGGTTTCACCGACGCGCTGCTCGATGAGGCCGCGCGCAAAGGCGTGTACTGGGTGCCTACCATCATGGTCGGCGCGTACGTCGCACCTGGACGTGGGGGCGTGTGGGTTCGCATGGTAGACCTGGAGAAAGCTGCGTTTCAGAAAGCGTTAAAGAAGAACGTGAAGATCGCGTTGGGCACCGATGCTGGCGGTTTTGACTGGAAGCAGCTCAACGAAGCCGAAGAATTCGTTTACTATGCGAATTACGGCATGACGCCGATGCAAGCCATTCGCGCCGGCACTGCGGTTCCCGCTGAGCTGCTCAGCTGGGGCGGCAAAGCCGGGACCATCGAGCCGAACAAATGGGCGGACATTGTTGCCGTGAGCGGCGATCCGCTCAAGGACATCGGCGAACTGAAGCGGGTAAAATTCGTCATGAAGGGCGGTGTGGTCTACAAAAACGAGCTGCGCTGATCCATCGCTGGCAAAAGCAGAAACACCGCATCGGTGAGCCGCGTCTAACCCATTGGAATCCCACTGCTACGGCCAGCAGCTAAGTGAGGGTATGCACTTCTTCTTCCAAGACCTAAAATTCGCTCTGCGCATGCTGCGCAAGAATCCCGGGTTTACAGCGGTAGCGTTGCTCACGCTGGCCTTGGGAATCGGAGCGAATACCGCGATCTTTAGTCTGGTCCACACGGTTTTGCTGCAACCCATTCCTTATCCCGGCTCGGAGCGCCTGCTCTCCGTCCTGCAGTACGAGACGCGCTCCGGCACGCACGGAGTTCCCATCTCACTGCCGAAATTCCAGGCCATCGCGGGGCAAAGCCAGACGCTCGAGAGCAGCGCCGTCTACTATCTGCGCGATATCAGCCTGGTGACGCCGCGCGAGCCGGAAGTATTGAGTGCCGCGCGCGTTTCTTCCGGGTTTTTCAACGTGCTTGGCGTCGCCCTGGCGCGCGGTCGCGCTTTTCTTCCGCAAGAAGATCTGCCGGGAGCTGCGGAGGTGGCCGTTGTCACCGATGGTTTTTGGCACAGCCACTTTTCCGCCGAGGAAAACATTCTCGGCAAAACGCTCGTTCTTGACGGCGTTAATGCCACCATCATCGGTATCCTTCCGCCGCAATTCCGTTTTCCCTTCGCCTCGCCCGAGCCGCAAATCTGGCTGACGCAAGTCTCCGAACATCCGTTGCTCAAGCCGCTGCAAGTCGAGCTCGGCGCGGGCTATCTTTCCGGCATTGCGCGGATGAAGCCGGGCGCGACGCTGTCCCAAGTCCAAGCGGAGCTGGATACGATCAATGCGCGTTATGCGCAGGAATTCTCTACTCACGCCGACGCCGCGAACCACGAAGCGGACCTGCAACCCCTGCAGGAGAATCTCGTTGGCGACTTGCGCCGCTCGCTGCTGGTTTTGCTGGCGGCGGTTGGTTTTGTGCTGCTCATTGCTTGCGCTAACGTGGCCAATCTTCTTTTGGCGCGAGCCACCGCACGTGAAAAAGAATTGGCACTGCGCAAAGCACTCGGGGCTTCGCGCTGGCGGCTGGTGGGGCAGTTACTCAGTGAAAGCTGCGTTCTCGCATTTCTGGGCGGCGCGCTGGGCATCTTTCTAGCTTTAGCGCTGATGCCGGCGTTGCGTTCCGTGAAAGACACCGGCGTGCCGCGCTTGGCCGAAGTGCGCCTCGATCCTCCGGTCCTCTTATTTTCGTCGCTGCTCTGCATTTTCACTGCGGTGCTCTTCGGCCTGGCACCCGCGCTGCAAGCGGCGGGAAAGCATTTGCACGATGCCCTCAAAGAAGGCCTGCGCGGTTCTTCCAGCGGGCGCGGTGGCAAAATGCGGGTGGTTCTGGTCGCCGCGGAAATTGCCGTGGCCATGACGCTTTTGACCGGCTCCGGGCTGTTGATCAAGAGCTTTGCGCGTTTACTGCAAGTGGATCTGGGTTTTTCACCGAAGGGCCTGTTCACATTTCCCATCTCATTACCTACGAGCCGCTACGCGCAGCCCGCCCAACAAGCCGAATTCTTCCGCCAGGCTCTCCAGCGTGTAAGGCCCCTTCCCGCCGCGCAAGATGCGGGCTTTGTAAGTTTTTTGCCGCTCTCCGGCGGCCGCAGGCTCAGCTATTTCTGCATGGAGGGACAAATCTGTCAGGGCATGGGCAAAGATCCATTGCTTACGTTCTGGCAAGTCAGCCCAGGCTATCTGCAGACGATGCGCACGCCGCTTTTGCAGGGCCGCTTGTTCGATGAACATGATTCGGCCGCAGGCGCTCCGGTGGTCATTGTCAACGAAGCGGTGGCGCGCCACTACTGGCCCCAACAAAATCCGCTCGGCAAGCACATCACCGGCTCGCGCGAAACGTTTTCGCGCCTAGTCGTCGGCGTCGTGGCCGACGCCAAAGTCGATTCGCCCAACCATCCCGCAGCCGATCAACTCTACATCCCCGCTGACCAGTTGCCTTACGCAACGATGACGCTCGTCGTGCGTTCCTCGGTGCGGCCGCAGGCGCTCATCGAGGCCGTCGCACCAAAATTGCCGAAGTCGATCCAGCCATTCCCCTGGCGGGCGTTCGCAGCATGGAGGAAGTCGTTGGTGCGTCGGTATCGCAGCCGCGTTTGATCGCCTGGATCACCGGAGCGTTCGCCGGATTCGCCCTGCTGCTTTCGGCGATCGGAATCTACGGCGTGATGGCCTATTCGGTTTCCACCCGCAGACAGGAGATGGGCATCCGCCTCGCGCTGGGCGCTGAGCCCACCGACATCCTGCGCCTGATTATCGGCCAGGGCATGCGCATGACGTTGTTGGGCATCGGCATCGGGGTGGCCGCATCGTTGGCGTTAACGCGCCTGCTCGCGAATCTGCTTTACGCCGTGGGCGCCTCCGACCCCCCGATCTTTACCGGCGCTTCGCTCATTCTTATGGGTGTTGCGTTTTTCGCCTGTTACCTGCCCGCGCGCCGTGCCACCCGGGTCGACCCCATCGTCGTCCTGCGCTACGAATAAGAAAATTCGCGCAACTTTGTGAAAATGCTCTTCTAAAATGTAGGGGCGCGCTTTAGCGCTTCCGCGCGATATTGACCAAACGCATGCCGAAACAGCGCGTCGCGCAACCAACAACTTCTTTTGCCAGCTCATGCTGATTGGTGCTGTGCCGCCGGCTTTGGAAAGCTCATTACCAGCGCAATCGCTACCAGCAAACTCCCAATCACATACATAAATCCCGGCGTGAACGAATGCGTCCGGTCCAGAAAATAGCCGATCACCCACGGCGCAACCAGGCCGCCGAGGTTGCCGATGGAATTAATTAGACCTGTTGCCGAAGCCGCTCCAGAATCCGTGAGGAACGCATATGGGAAAGTCCAGAAGGATGGAAGAAAGGCATTGGCTGTGGACGCAAATGTCAGTCCGACGAACGCCAGCCAGAAATTTCCGCCGGCGAGAATTGCAATCACGAACGACACGGTGCATAGCATCAGCGGCGCCGCGGTATGCCAACGCCGTTCACCGGTGCGGTCCGAGTCCCAACCATTGAAGAGCATCGCCGCCAGCAGAATCATGTAAGGAAGCATGGTCAGCAGCGTGATGATGAGATCGGACTGGCCGGAGGCGCGCTTCAGAAATGTCGGCAGCCAGATCGTCAAGCCATAGCTGCAACTCACACCGCAAAAATAGATCAGCGAAAGGCGCAGAACGATCGGCTGCCGCAGCGTTTCCAAAGCGCTGTACTTGCGTACCGCACGTTTCTCTTCGGCCTCGCGCTGCAGTTCGGTCGTGATCCACTCGCGCTCTTGGACGGAAAGCCAGTGCGCCTCGCGCGGCCAATCTGTCAGATAGAACGTCGTAACCACGCCGAAGATCATCGCGGGAATGCCCTCGAGGATGAACAGCCAGCGCCAGCCCTGCAGATGCAGCCAGTTCACGCCGAGGAGCCAGCCAGCAATCGGTGACCCAACGATATTCGCCGCAGGAATCGCAATCATGAAGACGGAACCAGCTTTCGCGCGGTCCGCGGCGCGAAACCAGTGCGAGAGATAAACAATGATGCCTGGAAAGAAACCCGCTTCCGCCGCACCTAGCAGCGTGCGTACAATGTAAAAGTGCATCGGCGTCCGAATGAACGCCATCAACACCGTCACCAGCCCCCAACTCACCATGATCCGCGCAAACCATTTCCGCGCGCTCCAGCGTTCCACAATCAAGCAGCCGGGAATTTCAAAGAGTAGATAACCGACGAAAAAAATTCCCGAGCCCAAGCCAAAGACCCGGTCGCTGAAGTGCAAGTCATGGGTCATCTCCAGCCCGGCAAAACTTACATTCACGCGGTCGAGAAACGCGATGACGAACAGCAGGAACAGAAAGGGAAGAAGGCGCTTCGCGATGCGTCGCGACGTCGCCAGTTCGAACTCGGCGGACGCACTACCAGCAGTGACATTTTGCGTGGACATGCCGCTTGGGCTTGTAACACAGCCCTACACAGATTGCACGGCGGATGTGAAAGCGCAGCGCGACCTTCGGCTGAAGCCGACTAGCCGACTGGCCGAAATCGGTGCGCAGTGAACTATTGCGGATTCTCTGCGCCGGGCATCACACCCTTGAGCGATTGGCGCTTGCCCTTCTCGAGTTCCGGGTGCGGGAACGCTTTCCGCGGCAGCATCTGGTCGCGCATCGCCGCGTTGTAGACGAACGTCGCTTCGACCAGCGCGGCTTGCGCCAGATCTTCCGGCTGGAGCCGCTCGTAGAGGTCCATGTTCGAATGGTGCGTTCGCGAGCCGTAGTCCAGCGGATCCTGAATGAACTGGAACCCCGGTAGCCCGATTGCGTCGAACGCCTCGTGATCCGTTCCGCCCGTGTCCCGCATGGTCAGTGTGGTCACGCCCAGATCTTTCAGCGGCTCGATCCATTGCTCGAAAATCGGCGCCATCGCGGCATTGCCCTGCAGGTAGACGCCGCGAATCTTTCCGCTGCCGTTGTCCACGTTGAAATACGCCGAAAGCTTTTGATAGTCCGGCTTCAACTGAATCGGCCCGGATGGATCGCGATCAAATTCGGTTACCGCGGAGACTTGCTCCGCATCTCCCGAGCGCGGAATGAAACCGAAATGCTGTTTTACGTAGTTGTAGGATCCAAACTCGCCTTCTTCTTCTCCGGTCCATAAGCCCACACGAATCGTGCGCCGCGGCTTCACTTGCAGCGCATTCAAAATTCGCATCGCCTCCATAGCTACCACCGTTCCCGCGCCATTGTCCGTCGCGCCGGTCGCGGAAGCCCACGAATCCAGGTGCGCGCCGAGCATCACGACTTCGTCCTTCAGCCTGGGATCCGTCCCCGGAATCTCGGCAACTGTGTCGAAACCGTGCTCGTGGTCGCCCGTGAATTTCGTGTCGATATTCATTTCAATGTTCACCGGCACGCCGGCTTTCAACAGCCGGTAGACGCGCCCGTAATGCTCAATCGCCATTACCGCGATGGGGATCGCGTCCACGTGTTCCCGCTGATAAATCAGCCAGCCGAACCCCGCGCCAGTGTCGTCGAAAATTGTTCCGCCCGAGCCGCCGCTGTTGCGCCCATCGCGGCTGGGCACAATTGCGGCAATCGCATTCTCTGCGGCGAAAAAGCGCCCGACCTTTTCGCGGAAACCGATCTGCTTCAAAATCTGCGCAAACGAAAAGTACTCATTGAGGTTGGTCGGATACTGCTCGATCCGCTTCAGGTCGGCATCTTCATCGCGGGTGGAGAGCGGCTTATCTACCGGCTTCACGTCGCGCATTTCGCCATACAAAACGATCTTCCCGGCCAGCTTGCCCTTGTACTTGTCAAAATCCGCTTCTGTTTTGATGTCCACCCAAATCGCGGGCGCACTCACCGGCCCTTTGGTGGCCGGCGACCACGGCCCCGCCTGCGCGATAAACACCGCCGTGTCCGGCGAAGTCATCCGCACCCAGGTGTTCAACTGTTGCCAGCCCATGCCAAATTCGCCCCAGTCCTCGAGCTGTGCGTGGATGCAGCCCATCGCGGTGAACTGATCCCGCGTCCACTCATTCGCGCGCTTCAGATTCGGCGAGCCGGTCAGTCGCGGCCCGATGCCGTCCATCAGCGCCGAGGCGTACTCCATGACGTGCGAATGGTTCAGCGCCTCGCTGCGAATGCGCTGGTACATATTCAAATCCAGCGACTCTTTTTCCGGCTGCGGCATTTCATAAGAAGGCCGCGCGGTTTCCTTGGGGGGAGTTTCCTTCTTTTCTTTTTGACCGGCGAAAAGGGACAATGTCAGTCCAGCGCACGCCGCAACCAGGGGAACAAGCGATTTTTGAATTCGCATGACACTCCTTACCCAAAACAAGCGCAGGGAGAATAACAAAACCTTCAGGGGACTACCAACAGCCGGCACTCGGCGCAGCCTGTTTCGCGGCTCATGAAGAATCAAACTGCGTGTTAGCATGTCGCCGCGAACTCGGAGGCCGAAACGTTATGCGAAGCCTTTTCTTGTTGGGCAGTTTTCTGATTATTTCTGGCTGCATCTGTGCGCAGCAGCCCGCTTGGGCTCCTGCTCCCGGTCACACGCAAATGAAGATTTGGCCGATGGGCGGGCCGAACGCCAACGGCGCTCCAACCGCACCAGCTGCAAACGCAACTGCAGAAGCGGACATGACCACCGCCAAAGACAATCTCATCGCGGGCAAGCCGCTCATCCGCCTAGGAAATGTCTCCACTCCCACCATTACGCTGTACAGCCCTACCAGCAAAAATACCGGCGCGGCCGTGGTGGTTTTCCCCGGCGGGGCGTATCGCATTCTCGCGATCGATCTGGAAGGCACCGAAGTTTGCCAGTGGCTTAACTCTGCCGGCGTCAACTGCGTGCTGTTGAAATATCGCGTTCCGGATTCGGGGCCGTACCCCAAATCACCGGCAGCATTGCAAGATGCTCAGCGCGCCGTGGGCATCGTCCGCCAGCACGCCGCGGAGTGGAAGATTGACCCGAAGCGCATCGGGGTGCTCGGCTTTTCCGCCGGCGCCCATCTCGCTGCGGCGCTCAGTACGCATTTTGACAAGCGCCTCTACAACTCCGTTGACGCCGCGGACCAGCTCAGCTGCCGCCCCGATTTTGCTGTGATTGTCTATCCCGGTTATCTGGCTATCGCCGAGCAGAATTTCGCGCCCAATTCCGAAATCCATGTTACCCAGCAAACCCCGCCTGCTTTCATCGTGCAAACCGAAGACGATCCCGTGCACGTCGAAAACTCCACGCTGTATTTTCTAGCTCTGAAAAACGCAAACGTGCGCGCCGAACTGCATCTGTACGCTGAAGGCGGCCACGGCTACGGTCTTCGCCGCACAGCACTACCCGTTACCGGCTGGCCGCGGTTGGTAGAAACCTGGCTGCACACGATCCAAATTTTGCCCTCTGAAACACGCTGAGGCGCATTCTCTATCCCCGCAGACCTGAACCTCCGGCCATTGCTGCATCCGCCACACAGTAGTACTCCGGGTCTATCGCCTCGCTACGTCCCCAAACTTCAAAATCGACGGAATTAGAGGATTTTCATTTCGCAAGGCAGCCGGTAAAACCCGCTGCTTCCCGGGCCTCGATCTTCGTAGCGGAGGACTGTCATGAAGCTGTTTGGCGCGATCAAACTGTGGATGCCCCTCATTGGCTTCGGCGCGGCTCTGGCGCTGGCCCCGCAATCTCGGGCGCAAGCGGACGTTGCGCCCGATCATTTCGACGAAAACGGAATCGTCAGCGACTTTGCTCACAGCAAGCCGCCTGCGGCTAAGCCCGCTCCCGCCCGCACCGCGTCTTCCGGCGCCGTTGTCGCGCACAATCAGAAACCAGCCGCCAACGCAAAATCGCAAACCGTCTCTGTAAAGAATTCCCCCGCGACTCCGAAGGAGCAACTCGTTGCAGTCAACGACAAGAGCAAGCTGCCTCCGCGCAAGCAAAACCAGCAGAAGTAAATCTGGCAATCAGGCTAGGTAGTCTTGGAATAAACGCGACTAGAAAAACGCCGCGCCCCCATCCACGTTAATCGACTGCCCGGTCATTGCTGTGGATTGCTTCGAGCATAAAAACAGCGCCGCCCGCGCAATTTCTTCCGCCGTCTGCCCGCGTCCCTGCAGAATCGTATTCAAGAATCCTGCCAACTGATCTTCCGCGCTCAACTTCAAACGCGTCCCGAGATCCTGCCCTAGCTCCTTCGACATGCGCGTCTCGGTCACCGGTCCCGGACAGATCGCGTTCACCCGTACGCCTTTCCGCGCTGCCTCCGCCGCCGTCACCCGGGTCAGCCCGAGCATCCCGGCCTTCGCGGCCGCATACGCCGAGCCCCACGCAAACGCCGACTTCGCCGACAAGCTCGAAATGTTCAGGATCACACCAGAACCCCGCGCATACATCTCGGGCAGCGCCAACTGGGTCAGCAGAAACGTCGCGCGCAGATGCACGGCCAGCACTTTGTCGAACTCCGCCAACGGATACTCCTCTACGGGCAGCACCGGGCCGTAGTGTCCCGCATTGTTGACGAGGATATCGACTTTTCCGAGCTTCTCGCGTGCTTCTATAAAAACGCGGCGGCAATCGGCCTCGCGAGTCAGATCCGCGGACGAAAAGTGCACTCCCTCCGCTTTCGCGTCCGAAATTTCCTGCGCCGCAGCTGTTAACTCCCCTTCCGTGCGCGCCGTCAAGAACACTGCCGCGCCTTCGGCTGCAAAGAGTTTTGCAATTGCGCGTCCGATACCGCGGCCC
>Ga0335078_10015943_pt1 | contig 11151 bp, 11 predicted proteins | sample Lox_Sample_32_FD_206711 | JGI IMG/M metagenome (GOLD analysis project Ga0335078, IMG submission 206711) | Soil microbial communities from Loxahatchee National Wildlife Refuge, Florida, United States - Lox_Sample_3.2 | ecosystem: Environmental > Terrestrial > Soil > Wetlands | place: USA...
GGCCGTCTCGATCCTGCCGGTGCAATCCTGTTGCCCGCAAAACCGATTCGTACATGCTTCGCTCTGGTGGGAAACCCGAAATACCTAGCGCCTCGTCTCCCGCGTTGTTCAACATGCGTTCCATTAAGTTCCGACGTGCAGCTGCGGCAGCCGACGAAAGACTTCGGCGAACAATCAGCTCGTTCAGGATTTTCGGAGTCTTGTGATAGAGTTCGTCACAAACTCTGGATAAGAATTGGGAGACGCCGACAGGAGAGGTGACATCGTCGCGAACGCCACCGGCGTGTATCCAAAGGCAGCCACTTCCGATCGGTTCGTCTCGTGGATCCAAAAGACCCGCGACACTCCGCTGCAGAAGTTGGTCCGCTTCGGAAATGCGGAGCGCCATCTCTCGTCTCGCAACCCGATCATCCCGAAGTTCTGGCGTGTTGTCCCAGGCCCATCGCAGTGCTCCTAGCTCGCTCACCACCGCTCTAAGCTCGCCGATGTGCTGTGGTATCGCAAAAACCAGATCGAGCCTATGATGTATTCCGACGGCAATTTCGCGGAACCGCTCAGCTACGGCCGGAGACTCAGCCAAGCATACAAGCACCCCCCCCGAAGCGCCCGCAGCCGGTTGCAGATGCGCTGCGATGCGGTCAGGAGCATCAACATATTCGACAGAAAAGTACCTGAGGGCGCCCGTTTCGTAGCTGTGGCGTCGTGCAACTAACGGCTTCGGCGGGAGGTATCTCCTGACGGACTGTGCAAGATCGAGGTCCTCGCGTACCTTCCGCTCTCCCTCGGCGATACGCTCCTCAATGTCAACGTCACTTCCTTCCCAAATGCGATAGGACCGATTGAATTTGCGGTAGGTCAGAATCGATGCATCTTTTAAGAGTGCTATCGCCTCGCGAACCTCATTGGTCAAAACAACCGAATCAGCGACTGCGAACGAAATCATGTCCTCAGTAGCTTGGAGATGGGAAAATTCCCCTAGCGCATTCAACACGCCGACGGTCTTAACAATTTCGCGCTGGAGGTTCGATAGATCGTCTGTTCTTTCAAGGACGTCTGCAGCTTCGAGCCAGCGCAAGGCGTGGGGATGGCGGTAGAGCCCGCCACCAAAGCTCCTTGTGAAGTAGTCGAAGAGGTCGGCCAGCCTGATTACTGGCGGCTTTTCACAATTCTGTTCGTGCGTCTTCAGGAATTCCTGAAAGCCATACGGCTCAAGGCTGCTGAGATACGAGAACAGTGACCGCTCGTTCTGCGCAAATCGCCTGAAGACGTACGGCACTGCCACGAGTGTTACTGGATGCAGCGGATAAGCAGCCATTGCGGCTGCAATGAAATCAGCTCCTTGCATTCCCGGTGGCGGCACGCCAACCACCGACGCGTCGTTCGCGAGAAGGCTCGTGTACTTCGTTGGGAAGCGGTTAGCTGCTGGTGTTGTCCACTCGATCGCTCTGGCGATGATCCGAATCAATTGCTCAGGAGGTTCAAGAAAAGCAATATCTTCAAAACGGCCCTGGATCTTAGCCCACTCACGACGTGTAGCCAAATCCAGGTGAAGCCCATAAGCCTCGAAGGACTGATGAAGAAGGCCGACAAAAACAAGCGGAACACCATTGCGTGCAGCCTGCTCTGCCACTTCCTGCAAGAGGAAGACGTCACTTTTTTGCGGGTATCGCGCAGCGTATTCGAATAGCTTGCCTAGTTCATCTATGATGATAAGCACACCTCGGTACCCGGAGAGTCCGGCGGCTTGCGATAGTGACTGAAGTGCGGTGACGACTTGTCTGGTATCCCAGATTTGACCGTTGGAGTTGGCCTTTAGCAACTCTGAAAGGGTCCTAACAGAACCAGCAATCTTGGCATTGCGTGTCAGCCCTGCGGAAGCTACCAGTGACTCCGCGACACTTTTCGAGGCCGGGGCTCGACGGGCCGTGGCGAGGACCGGAAGAAAAGCGGTTCCCGAATTTTCAAATAGGTTCAGTTCCCGGAGGCGCCCTGCAAGAGCCTTGTCGACCTCCTCCACCTGTTTGAGAGCGTTGCGGCGCTGCTCTCCAGACCCACAAAATAACTGGGTCAAGAACACGGCGAAGGCGGATTTTCCAACACCATAGGGTCCTGTCAACGTCCAGGCTCTGGATGTGCTCCCGCTACTCAGCGAATCGACGATTCGACGCAAAGTATCGCGTGCGGTTGATGTCAGAATGTAGCCGTCGCCTTGAGAGGTGGCCGCAAAGTCTTTCTCGAGCTGAGTAGAACGCCGGAAACGACCACGCACCTGGACACAGTCTGCGAGAGAAGGAGCTGAAGAAATCAATTCCGGCGGCCCCCCTCGTAGTACCGTCCGAGGACTTCGAGTGGATCGAATCGCTTCTTTCGGTAAATCTGTTTGAGACCGGCAGTCTCGTCCAACATTAAACTGCCCCGAATACTGTCTTCGAGATCTTCGAGATACTCAACAAGGCTGTTCTCGTCCAATTTGAAGACCTGTCCTGGGCTCCCTTCGCCGTACAAACACTCTTGGACACTCATTGTCTCTGCAGTCCCCGCTCGTCGCTCGAAGTATTCATGCAATGCGTACGCGAACACTGCCCCGGCGAGCGAAGGTTTCGGACCGATTGCAAATCGATAGAGTTCCCCATCAGGAGACACTTGCAGCAGACCCAGCTGCAACAAGGGGCACGCGAAGGACTCCTCGATTACGGTCGGTTTTGTTGAATCAGCAGCGCCAATATAAGTTCGCAGCAAGCAATCTACATCACGAGCGAGGACTGAGTCGGCAAGTTTGAGACCATGTTTCGCGGCGAAATCGGAGACGTAAGCGATGAATTCTTTTCGTGTGAAATCGGATCGGTTGAAACGTGCGAAGAGAAGCTGCCAAGCCGTCCCGATGTGTTGATTCGTTACTATCAACCAGTGAATCAGCCACAGAGTAGCGTCATCCTCCAAAAACGGATCCCATCCTTCTGGTCGAAGCAGGCGGGACGCGAGTTCTGTAGGAGCAAGGCTTCGGCTCCCGTTCCGCGGCCCCGGATCTTTAAGCGTGATGAACTGAGCTAGTTGGCACCAGTGACGAATGCTGTCAACCATGTTCTTGCCGACACCAAGTAAAACCAGGGCGTCGTCGCGGGAGAAAAGATCGGGGTTCTGCTCTAACATCCGAACACCCTTTTCGAGCCATCCATAACGGAAGACGAAGGTCTGGTGCCCGGAAAACCGAAAATTCGCGGCTGCGGTCATAGTGGTCGAACGCTAGCGCCCCGTAGAGCACGCCGCCCTATTTGCCTATTGGAGGGGGTCGCAGGAATGCAGTAATCTACCTGCGATACTGAAGATCGGATCGGGTAACGTTCCATAGTGCTTTGTTCTCGTTTGCGGCCAATGAGTTGGCGCGACTCCTATCGGGCAGATCCGCTCGGCTCCGGGTGCTCTTTGAGCCAGACGTCAATGGCACTCTTGTGAAAACGCCAGTGTCGGCCCACTTTTTGGCATGGCACCTTGCCTTCGCGGACCAGCTTGTAAAGCGTCGATTTTGGAACCTTGAGGTAGGCTGAAAGCTCCTCAATCGTCAAAACGGCGGCAGAGTCCGATGCACGCAAATTCTCCCTCCCCTTCTCGAACGGTTTGTCTGTTGCAAGCACGAAAGTATCAGTTATTGCTCGTTACTGTCAATAGCTCCAGAATGATTGGCGGCAGTTCTGAGTTTAGCTTGTTTGGCAACGATCTGATTTCATGCCGCTTCGCGGCTGGCGCCGGACAAAATGCTTGCGTACGGTGGCGATGCATGGCTGAATTCCAGATGGAATCGTTTCGGCCGGCGAGATCGATATCCATCGGGTCGGCCACGAGAGGGCGAAAAATACGGGTTCGACCCCCGTTAGCGCTACCAAAACCATCTAAAATCAATGACTTGCCCATGAATGTGCAAAGGCTGGAATCCAATGTTCAAAACCATCGTGCGGCAGGATGGCCCTCTACCTTGGGCGCTCATGCGCGCGGTAAGTTGCTCTTTCCCGCTGGACAGGAATGGCTACGCAGAAGCAGCCGCGCCGCGGAGGCCCATTCTCGCGAGCACGTTTTGAAATCGCGGATGCGCCGCCAGGCGGCGGAAACGCTGATCGGCCGCCAGTGGCAGCAATCGAACGTTCCGTTGTTCGACGCCGATTTCCAGCCATCGCAGAGCCTCCTCGTCTTCGCCCAATCCGAGATAGACGTTCGCGAGATCGACCGCCGGCGGCTCGGGGGATTTCAGCAGCTTCTGCGCGATCCGTCGCGGTTCTTCTTTCTCGCCGCTGATGCCTAGCGCGTGTCCCAGCGCCCCGAGCGGCGACGGCAGGTTGCCAGCCAACTCCACGCCTCGCCGGAAGATGGAGATCGCTTCCCGCAGATTTCCCTGCCATTCGTAGGCCAGCCCGCCGCAGTAGAGAAACGGGACGAATTTCGGATTGAGATCCATGCTGAACCTCAGATGCCGAAATGCGTCGTCGAAGCGGCCGGCGTTTGCGTACAAGAAAACCGCCGTCGCCAGCGTGATCGGATTGTAAGGATCGAGGCTCAGGGCTCGTTCCGTAATCGAGCACCCCTCTTCAATCCTCAGCTGTGGCAGAAGACAATACAGAGCGTAGGGACCATAGGTCAGAGCCAGCCCGGGCTGGAGTTCGATGGCGCGCCGGAAACTAGTTTCGCCGGCCGCCCAATTCCAATCGAACGCGCACTGTACCACTCCAAGCGAGCGGTGTCCTTCCGCTCCTTCCGCGTCAAGTTCCAGCGTTTTCAGGGCTGCTTCCTTGGAAAGAGGCATGCCCTGGTTCGCCGGCATCCGGTAAAACCACACCAGCATGAAGTAGCCATCAGCCAGCCCGGCCCATGCCGGTGCATACCCGGCGTCGATCCGGAGCGCTTCGTGAAACGAATCAATCCATTGATTGGATTCGAGGAATCGATTTGCTTGCGCATATCGTCCACGGAGGTAGGCGTTATAGGCATCGAGACTGACAATCCGGGTTTTGACTACCACCCGGCCTGCGGCGCCGGTGCTGAGGGGTGCGATCTCGTCGACGACTGCCTGCGCCAGCTCCTCTTGAACGTCGAAAATGTTCTTGAGCTCCCGCCGGTAAGTCTGCGAAAATAGGTGATATCCGCTTTGCACGTCGATCAATTGCGCCGTCACGCGGATTTGGTCGCCGGCCTTCCTCACGCTCCCTTCCATCACTGTGCCCACGTTCAGCTTGGCGCCCAAATCCCGCAGGTCTTCATTCCGTCCCTTGAAGCAGAAAACCGAGGTCCGGGCCACCACCTGAAGACTAGGCACGCGCGCAAGCCGGTTGATCAACTCCTCCGTCAGGCCGTCGCTGAAGTACTCGTTCTCCGGGTCGGAACTCATGTTGACGAACGGCAATACGGCAATACGCGACCGGTCGGGCGTCGCCGGCAGGGTAACCGCGGTTTTAGCGGGTACCCGCTTGCGGATCTCCGGCGCATAACCACCTTTGGGCAGGCTGATGACGATCAGGTCCTCCATGCCCGCGGACGAATAGTATTCCAGCAGCTTCGACCGCAGCTTGGCCGCCTGCACCCGAACGATCGTATCGATCCGGGGATCGAAGTCCTTCCCGCGGTTAAAGACTTCCACCCCAATCGGATACTCCTTCACCGGCTGGCCCGCCTGCGCCGCCTCGACCACGAAGCGAAGAAACCTGCTCAACCCCGCGGCTTGCGAAAACTGCGGGCTGGAAAGGATCTTTTCGAGCTGAGCGTTGACCTCCCCTGGGGTCATTTCGACCAATCTACCAAAAGATTGCGCGGCCGTGGAAACAGCACTCGTGCGGACGTTCGCCCCGTCCACGTGAATCACTGTAATTCACTCTGTTGCCACCGACTGTTCCCGCATTCTGTCCTTGGAGGCAGCAGAAATGCTCAAACGAATCTTCACCAACTTAACCGCCGGCGCTCTGATCTCGATGTTCAGCGCCGGTCTCATTCACGCACAGTCCGAAGGAAACTGGGAAGTCGATGCAACATCGTATTTCTGGTTGCAAGGAATCCACGGCGATATAAGCGCTCTGGGACAAAATGTCGGTTTCAAAGCTACACCCGGCGATCTCGTCGGTTATGCAAACTTCGGCTTATCGGGCGCAGTGTTCACTCGCTACAAGCGCCTGGTCGTCAGCAACGATATCCAGTGGACGCCCCTGACCATTGATAAATCCGGCGGAACCGCGATTCCGCTGCCGCCAGGCTCGTCAGTGGAAGTGGGCTATACGCCGGTGGTTGATACCCACGAGGCAGGCTACCGCTTGATCGACCGCCATGGAATCACCATCGATGGACTCGCCGGCGTGCGCCACTGGCACCTGGGGACCGAACTGACGATTACGCCGCCTGCGGGTGGCAATGTCACCAAGACCGGCTCCAGCAACTGGACCGACCCGCTCGTTGGCGCGAGAATCCAGGTTCCGCTCACGTCCAGGCTGTCCGCCACCATCATCGGCGATGCCGGCGGGTGGGGCGCCGGTTCCGAGCTCGATTACCAGATGGTCGGCGCCTTGAGCTACCGGATCAAGCCGCGCTGGTCTGTAGACGCCGGATGGCGCTATCTTTACGACGACTACAACCCGGGCAATCTCCACTCCCGCACTGCGCAGAGCGGATTACTCTTGGGCGTGACATACCGAATCAAATGATGCGCGTTTTAACACTCGAACCGGAGGCCGCACAAAGCTTGCTCTGCTACCGTCGGCCTCCGTTCGCCACCCGCCACGGCGGGTTTTGCGGTTTGTCCGGCAGAGAACAGACAGATGATATTCCCCATCGGGATCTTTCAGGTATCCTCCCCGCCACAACCAAGGCTTGTCCTGTCGGACCAGACTGGATGATCACTCCTCCCTTCTCATCGCTGAGCCTTTCGCGTCCAGATCGGCGCACTCGAAGAACACCACCGCCCCGGTCCTGGTACGGCCCCCTTTCTCACTTCAACCGAGAACGTACCATCACCTTTCGGACACCGCCCGGCCCCTCTCTCCCCGTCCGTTGCTCACCGTAAATCACTGCCGCCGGCAATGCTTCATCCCTCATTCTGCAGTGGAGAGGGGAAAGAAATGCGTGTCAGTGCAATTCATACGGGACCCGGCGGCTATCTGATCCTGGGCGCCTGGGTCTTCGCCGAACAAATCGGATTGCCGCTACCGGCGACACCGGCCTTGTTGGCCGCGGGCGCACTCGCAGCTGCAGGACGTCTGAACGCGGCCGTGGTGGTTGCGACCGCCGTCGCTGCATCGGTGCTGGCGGACTATTTGTGGTTTCGGGCCGGAGCGTTAGGCGGCGACGCGGTGAACCGTTTCCTTCGACGTCATGGAAACTCGAACTTGCTGCGAATGGCCAAAGGCCTGAGTGCCCAGTTCGGGACCCGGTCCCTGGTGGTCGCCAAATTCATTCCCGGTCTTTCATTGTTGGCGCCACCGCTCAGCGGCGTCTCCGGAACTTGCACGGCGCAGTTCCTGTTGTTCGATAGTCTTGGGGCGCTCGCCTGGGTGGGCTGCTCGATTGGAATCGGCTACTGCTTTGAAAAACGCGGCGGCGGGGGCCCATTTCCAATCTCAGCTCAGTCTTGCGTATTTCTCTGCGCGACGTTTGCCGCTTGCGTCGCTGCGGTGCGGTTCGGGGGATGGTTGGGCAGCAAGCTACGCAAGCGATCCTTGGTTCCTCCAACTGATGCGACACTCATCCGTACTTATGACGAAATTCCGGATCGACTGACCTGGCTGGCAAACTTGATCACGGGCGAAAGCCGACATGGCCCGGACCCCGCCTTTGAACCGCTGAGCTCGTGCGACTCCGCCAATCCGTTCTTCCACCGATGGTCGAACGTCTGGTTTCGGAAGCTGGCACTTGCGAAGACTCTCGCTAGAGTCAGAGCGGAGCTAAAAGAGTCGGCGCGCCGGTCGGCCAGTCTCAATCGCCCCCGGGATGAATCCGCTCCGCTACCACTGGTCGGCCGATATCCACTCGAGCGGGCGCTGCTCACCCTGGACCTGTTTCCCAGGTGCGTTATCCTCCTAACCATGTTCGAACAACTGTCACTCGAGGATACGGCCATTCTGCTCGATGCCGATAAGCAACTGATCGAGACGACACGCCTAATGGGGATGGCCGAGCTCTACGCCAGGGTCGCACAAACAGGGCAGGCTGTCCGAACTCCCGCCCGCAACTCAGCCCGCGCTTGCCGCAATGCAGACAACGGCCTAATAGGAGCACTTGCGTGAAAACCATCGGACTGATTGGCGGAATGAGCTGGGAATCCTCCGCCGAATACTATCGCCTGATCAATCAGGAAACTAAGCGCCGCCTCGGAGGCCAGCACAACGCCAGAAGCCTTCTGCTGACTGTCGATTTCGCCGAAGTGGAGCAATTACAGCACGCGGGTCAGTGGGGCCAACTCGGCGTCACGCTTGCCGATGCGTCCCGTCAACTGGAAAGAGGAGGAGCGGAGTGCGTTTTGCTCTGCACGAACACCATGCATAAGCTGGCTGATTCGATTATCAGCGCTGCCGCGATTCCACTTCTCCATATTGCTGACGCTGTGGCGGAGGCGATCCAACTCGCTGGACACCGCCGTGTGGGTCTGCTCGGCACGCGATTCACGATGGAAGAACCCTTCTACTCGGGCCGTCTCCAGCAGAAGTTCGGAATCGAGGCCATCGTGCCGCCGCCGGCCGACCGCGCCGTCATTCACAGGGTGATCTACGAAGAACTCTGCCACGGCGTGATTCGAGAGGAGTCCCGCGTTACGTTCCAGTCGATCATCGCCCGGCTCGCAGACGAGGGCGCCGAGTCGGTCATCCTCGGGTGCACCGAGATCGGCCTTCTCATCTCCCAGGCGGATTCGCCACTTCCCGTCCACGACTCCACGCGCCTTCATGCCTACGCCGCCGTCGAGTTTGCGCTGGGGTGACATCGGCCGCCTCAAAATATCACCGGTGCCTTACCGTTTCTTCCCCCCGACAAAGGGGTTCGCAGCTGCCTGCTTCATCCACGCGGCTACTTGATGCTCGTCGAGATCGTCCACGGATGCCAGCTCTACGCCACGTGTGGACTTGCCCATCCCAATCGGCTTCACAGGCGGTTCAGGCTTGATCTCCGTGCCGCGTATGAACATCAGTTTCACGTGGCCGACGAAAGCACCGGACGAGAAGCACCAACCTCCGCCCACACCGTAGTACGCCATGCCCCACTTCACTGCACGTTGGAGGTTTGGCAGGGTATTGGCAGCCAGAGCATCGACACGCTCGGCGATACGCGCTGCGGCTGCGGCATGCTCGCGATATAGGCGAACACGGGCTCGTCGCCTTCCGCGGCCTTCGCGGCGCTTGCCTTGCCGGTCATGGCGACCAGCAGCTTTGTGTCAGTTTGCCCTTGGGCCTCAGGCTTAGGTCGGGACTTTCTCATGGTCTCACCGTATGGAACTTCTCGGCAAGGTCCGTTATCGAAGCGTCCGCACGCCCGAGCCGCTCCAGAATGCCGCGTCGGGTGGCATCCGAGAGCGCAGCGAACGAGGCATCCAGGTGGGCTTGTTGAAACTGACCCATTCGGTTCAGTATGTAACGGGGAGAGGCGGCATGCAACGGGAGCCGACGCGAGTGCATCGGCCCAGGCGCCTTCACCCCGAGGCGTACGGGCATAGAGCAGATCCACTCCTTACTTCAGGGGGGCTGTGCAGATCGCGCTCATGAGGCCTCATACGTCTGTTAACCCGAGAAATGAATAGCGCCGCGAACCGGATCATAACCGGCGCGCGGCGCATATCTGGGGCGCGATCACGCTTGGCTGCCCGATCCAAACTTCTCCGCTAGCCAGTCGAACACCGCGGCGTGAACCAGAGTTACAGCACCGCACTGGCAGTGCTGGGCGCCGCCCGACGCCCGGTCGAAGATGCGAGTCGTCACACTGCGCGCGTTCACCAGCGCATTCTGGAAGTCCGTTGCCTGGTGGAACGGAACGAAGTGGTCGTCTGTGCCCTGTAGAATCAAAACGTCCTGACGGATGCGTTGGGCGACACCTCGAAGCGTATAGGGTGCGAACGCCTGAACCGTCTCCTCAAGGTCCCTTGTCCCCATGGTCCAGAGCGCGTTTTTGTAGCTCCACGCCACATCCGGATTCTTGAGCGCCATTGGGTTCGAAGCCAGAGCCGCGACGATTGGCCGGATCGTCTCGGCAACATCGAAACAGGCGTCGTATGCGATGACGCCATCGATCCGTTCATCAAACGCCGCGGCCCGCGGAGCGAAGTAGCCGCCCATGCTCATTCCCATGATCACGATCTTCGCCGCCTCGCCGTGGAGCCGCTCGAACTCGTCCAGCACCGCACCGGTCGGGCGTTCCCATTGATGGGTGAAGGTAAGGCCGTCGCGCAACGGCTGTCCTTGGCCCGGGCCTTCGTATATCAGGACTGAATAACCGCGATCTCCCGCCGCCTTGCCTATCACTAGATACAGCTCTTCGAGCGACGAGTCATAGCCGCCCACTAGGACCAGCAGCGGCTTCTCCTCCGCCCCTTGCGGCCCCGGAAGGTAGAGGGCGCGCAGCGCGGCGCCTTCGTAGGGAACTGTAATGCGCTCATACGCGACCCCCATTGCGTCCAGGCCCTTGTAGAAGTAGTTCACTTCCTTTTCCCACGAAGCCGGCCGCTTCGGATCGTCCGGCGGCAGCAGAAATCCGCCCGTCCGCTGATAGCCGTGTGCGCGCAGGTAAGCCCCACCTTTGCTGAGAGGATCTTGCGTGCGCTCGGCCAGTTGGTACACGCGCTCCGAGGTCGCCGACCACGCCGCGAACCAGCTCTGCTGGTCGTTGTCGGCGATCTGGCTCACCGTCGCCATCACTTCGCCGATGTCAGCGCCGCCGGACAGAGTGTAGCCGGCGCCCCTCAGAGTCTCGAAGTGAAACGTCTGGTTGGCGAAGAAACGGCCCTTGGGCACCTGGTTGATTTGTGGGTTGGCCGCCGCTGCGGGACCCGTTGCGATTGCAGTTGTCGTCGTCATCTTAGTTCTCCTCTTTCAGGGCTGTCCTTGCACCTACTCGCTCTCTTCCCTCTCGCGCATGGTTTCGAGCCAGTCTTTGATTACGCGGAATTGCAGCCCGAGATTGCCGATCTGGCAGTGTTGCTGC
>Ga0335078_10015944_pt1 | contig 11151 bp, 8 predicted proteins | sample Lox_Sample_32_FD_206711 | JGI IMG/M metagenome (GOLD analysis project Ga0335078, IMG submission 206711) | Soil microbial communities from Loxahatchee National Wildlife Refuge, Florida, United States - Lox_Sample_3.2 | ecosystem: Environmental > Terrestrial > Soil > Wetlands | place: USA: Florida...
ACGATGTCACGCGGCAGCTCGAAGTTCCAGAACTCCTCGAGCGCCCACTGCGGGTGCCAGATCGGAGTCTCGCCGCCGTAGATGATCTTGTCCTCGCCGCACCACCACATCATCTTGCCGAGCGTCTCCGCGAACACCCGCGGCTGCCGGGCGATGAAGTTCACCGTGGCGGCGATCGACGCGTACAGGTTTGGATAGCGGACGATCTGCCACAGCACCTCGTCGAGCCAGGGCAGGCCGACGTGGAAGATGATGAAGTTGATGTCGGGGAAGTTGGCGGCCGCGCCGTCCATGTCGAACGTCCGGGTGTGCTCGATCGGCTGCGGCCCGAGCGGCACGCCCTTGTGCACGCCAACCACGCTGATTCCGAGTTCCTGGGCGAGTTCGAACACCGGGTACGCGATGCGCGGGTCATCCATCCGCCACGGGAACGGCTGCCCGTAGTCGTAGCGCACGTTGTAGAGCTTGAGCCCGCGCGCTCCGTGGTCCTCGACCTGGCGGCGGAGCAGGTCAAGCGCCTTCTTGCCCTCGAGCGGGTTGATCGAGGCCCAGAACACCGCGCGGTCCGGGTGCTTGGCGGCCATCTCGGCGCACTTCTCCCACGCCGACAGCCCGTCGTGGAACAGGTCGGTCAGGGGCAGCGGCTGGGCCACGATCATGTCGGTGTCGGAGCCCTCGATGATCATCTCGTAGATCTCGTCGACGCTCCACTCGCGCATGAACTCCTCGCGGGAGAGGATCGGCTCGCCCTGCCGCGTCAGCAGCTGATGAAACGCGTACAAGTGCTCGTCGAACAGCTGGCCCGGCCCTCCGAGTGCGTTGGCCGGGTCGAAGTTGAAGATGTGGCAGACGCAGTCGAACACGAACGGCGACACCTTGCGCTCACGCTCCTCCGACGGTCGCGTCTCGGTGGTGGCCATGGTCAGGCTCCTTTCTCCTGGGCGATGCGCTGCTCGCGGTAAGGGATGAGTTCTTCGAGCGGCATGCTGAGCTTCTCGCGCGCCGACTCTGACAGTCGCTCTTGCGTCCACACGGGGTCCCACACCGTTTTCACCTCCACGGTGTCGACGCCTTCGAGGTCGCGCAGCCGGTCCGGGATCGCGTTCGACATGCTGGCCACGAACGGGCACCAGCCGGTGGTGAGGACCAGGTCGACCTCCACATGCCCGCCCGCGACACGCACGTCCTCGACCACGCCCATGTCCACGATGCTGATGCCGCGGTCGGCGCAGCACGGGTCGTAGACCTCGCGCAGCGCGTCGCGGACGGTGTCGGCCGAGAGGCTCATTCCTCGATCGCGATCCGAAAACCCGTAGTGGAGGTCCGGCGGTCAGGGTCGGCCGACAAGGTTCGAGCGCAGCGAACACCCCACGCGGTGTCGAGATACGAACCACCCCGCACCGTCCGCCACCCATCGTCGTCGGGCGAGTCGCCGACCCATTCCCAGACGTTGCCGGCCATCTGCTCCGCTTTTTCCACCGTCCCGCCGCCCGGATGGGCGCGGACCGGGACCGTCCAGCCCCACCCTGACTCCACGCTGTTGCACCGCTCGGGGTCGAACACGTCGCCCCATGGCCAGATGCGGCCGTCGACGCCGCGGGCGGTGGCCTCCCACTCCTCACCACGCGGCAGCCTGACCGGACGCCCGAGCTCCCCGGCCGCCCACGCGCAGAACGCGACCGCGTCGTCGTAGCTCACCTCGGTGGCGGGATGGTCGTCGAGCTGGTCGGACTCGAGCCGCCGGCGCAGCGCGGCGCCCACCGGACGCCCCGTGGCGCGGACAAACGAGCGCACATGAGCGGTGCTCACCGGCCAGCGCCCGATCAGCACCGGTTCGAGGGTCACGATCCGCTGCCCCGCGTCGCCCAGGCGATACACCCCGCCGGCCAGCGGCACGCACGCGTCGAGCCGCGGGACGCCCCGCGTTCGGTCGGGCGGCGAGGACACGGTCGGTGCGAGCACGGCGACACACCAAACCTACACCTCGGCGGCGCGCCGGCACAAGCGCACGCTCGGTCAGCCCCGCGCGCACGGTCTGTCAAGCGCGGCGCGGCCCGAATCGACGATGATGTCGCCTCACCACGAGTCGGAGGCGAGAGAGAGATGCAGACACAAGCAGCTGTCCTGTGGGATTACGGGCGCGACTGGGAAATCGACGAGCTGACCCTCGACGACCCGCAGGAGGGCGAGGTCCTCGTCCGTCTCGCCGCCTCGGGACTGTGTCACTCCGACGAGCATCTGCGGATCGGCGATCTGCCGATGCAGGCGCTCCCCGCGATCGGCGGCCACGAGGGCGCCGGCGTCGTCGAGGCGGTCGGCCCCGGCGTGCGGGGCGTCGAAGAAGGCGACCACGTGGTGCTCAGCTTCGTTCCGGCCTGCGGCCGGTGCCAGTCGTGCGCGAACGGCCGCGAGAACCTGTGCGACGAGGGCGCCGGACTCCAGGTCGGGCTCCAGCACGACGGCTCGAGCCGCCATCACGTCCGCGGGCAGGACGCGCGGCTGATGTGCATGCTCGGCACGTTCTCCCCCTACACCGTGATCCACGAGAACTCGGTGGTCAAGATCGACCCGGACATCCCGCTCGACAAGGCAGCGCTCGTCGGATGCGGCGTCACCACCGGCTTCGGCACCGCCGTGTACGGCGCGGAGGTCCGCGCCGGCGACACCGTCGTCGTGATGGGGGTCGGTGGCGTGGGCGCCAACGCGGTGCAGGGCGCTCGCATCGCCGGCGCAGCGAGGATCATCGCGATCGATCCGGCGCCCTTCAACCGCGAGCAGGCGGGGAAGTTCGGCGCGACCCACATGTACGCCTCGGCCGAGGAGGCGCTTGAGCCGATCAAGGAGATGACGCGCGGCGCGATGGCGAACGCGACGCTCGTGACCGTGGACCTCACCACCGCGAAGGTGATAGCCGATGCCGTATCGCTGGTCGGCAAGGGCGGCAAGGTGGCTCTCACCGCGCTCGCGCCGTGGGACGCGACCGAGGTCGAGTTCCCGATCTTCGAGCTGATCGCCTACGAGAAGCGGATCATCGGCTGCCTGTTCGGGCACTCCAACCCGCGAGCCGACATCCCCAAGATGCTGTCGCTGTACCGCGACGGGAAGCTGATGCTCGACGAGCTTGTGACCCGCACTTACACCCTCGATCAGATCAACGAGGGCTACGAGGCCATGCGGACCCACAAGAACATCCGCGGCGTGGTGATGTACGACTAGCTCGTCGGCTTTGGAGCGCCGCCGCTTCGGACGAACCGGCTGGGAGATCCCGGTCGTCGGCCTGGGAACCTGGCAGACGTTCGACGTCGGGGCTGAGCAGGAGAGCCGCGCCCGCGAGGTCATCGACGCCGTCTGGCAGGGCGGCACGCGTTTCTTCGACTCCTCCCCGATGTACGGCCGCTCCGAGAGCGTGCTCGGCCGGGCGTTGGGCGAGCGCCGCGCCGATGCCACCGTGGCGACGAAGATCTGGACCAGCTCGCTAACCGAGGCGAGGAGCCAGTTCGAGGCCCAGCTCGGCTTCTTCGGCGGGCGGGTCGACCTCGAGCAGGTGCACAACCTGGTGCGCTGGCGCGAGCATCTGGACTGGATGGAGGACGAGCGGGCCGCCGGCCGGATCGGGTTCCTTGGCGCGACGCATTACGCCGCGAGCGCCTTCGACGAGCTGGAGAAGGTCATGCGGACAGGCCGGATCGACGCGATCCAGGTGCCCTACAACCCGATCGAGCGCCAGGCCGAGCGACGAATCCTGCCGCTCGCCGCGGAACTCGACCTCGGCGTGATCGCCATGCGTCCGCTCGGGGGCGGCGCCTTGACGCGACGGTTCGGCTCGACTGAGTTGCTCAAGTGGACGCTGGGCGACGAGCGCGTCCACGTCGCGATCCCAGCCACGGCGGACGTCGGCCACGCGTGGGACAACGTTGCGGCCGGTCAGCCGCCGTGGCCATCGCCGGCCGCGCGCGACCGGCTGCGCCACTGAGCGCAGCCGTACTTGACACCTCGCGCACGGTCGGTTGACCCAGCCTCTCGGCCGGTACTAGCGTTTCCCGACCACCTGAGAGAGGAGTGGAGATGCGTTCAACCAAGAAGTTGGTTGCGCTGGCGGTTGCCCTTGTCGTGCTGGCCGCGGCCGCGGCCGCGGTTGCCGCGAGCAGCGGCGGTGCCGCCAAACCGGACAAGCTCACCGGGTATCCGACCAAGATCAACAAGATCGATCTGAACGGATACCAGATCCAGACGAGCTACCCCTTGGGTAAGCTCGACGCCGGCAGTACATACCTGCAGAAGTACACACATGACAGTGTGACTGCCACGGCGACGGCCGGGCCGTACGTGGGCTCACCTTCGGTGACCTTCAAGTACATCGCGATGCCGGTCACCCATGACGTCCTGCTGCTGGTGTGGCTCGAACCCAAGTTCAAGCACAACACGTTTGTGTACAACCTGAAGACCCACCTGTCCTCAGTTGTCACATGGGATCAGAAGGGAGACCCCAGCCTGGGATCGGTGACGATCGTGAAGCAGGGCGGCCAGCCCATTCCGTGAACCGGGTCGAGCGGGCAGCTGAACCTCAGCCGCGCGCCGCGCGATTCGCGATCGGCACGTAGGCCCGGCACGGCTCGTTGCGCAGGCTCGGGCAGGCCGGCAGGCTGGTCGGCACGCTCACGCCGGGGACGACAGGAAGGATCAGGCTCGAGGGCATCTTCCGCGAGAACGCGATCGACACCGTCGAGGTGCCCTTCGGGTCGGTCTCGCCGAAAGCCCAGACCGGCTGGGTGCCGTTGGGCGCGGAGAGCGTGACCCGGATACGCGAGCCGGCGCGGTACACGTGCCCCTCGTAGTAGAGCGGGATCACGACCTCGACGAACCGGCCCTTTGGCATCGGCTGCACGTCCGAGGTCAGCATGCTGGGAATCGGCTCGAGCAGCGTGCTCTTCTGCTTGAGGATGTTGTCCGACCCCGTCGCCAGCTTGCGTTCATTGGCTCGGATCCACCCGTTCTGCACGAACGTCTCGTTGCCGTCGGGGCGTACCTCGCTGACCGTGGCCTGAAGGTCGACATCCGGTGTCGAGGAGCGCACCCACAGGTGAACGGCACCCGCGCCGATCACGGTGGTGTCGTCGCGCAGCGGCGCCGACACGTAGGAGACCGCTGTACCGGCAGGGTTCTGGTCCCACTGCCACTGCCATTGCGATGCGTTGCCCCACAGGCCGCCCGTCTCGGGGTTGCCGTTGAAGTCGATTGCCGCGGTCGCGTGAGCGTTCGAGGTGTACTGGTTCGCGGCCCGGTGCGCGGGCGGCCGGTTGGCCAGCGCGCCGCCGCGGCCCAGATACCAGAACCGCGCGGTCGTCCCCGGGATCGGGAACTTGGCGAATGATTGCTCGAACCCCGGGTAGGGGTCGCCCGCGCTCGATGTGCCCGTTGGCGACTGTCCGGCGCCGTTGTCGAACAGCACGCGGATCTGCGGCAGCGCTTCGAACGCCGACAGCGCCGACTGATAGGTCGGCTGCTCCTGGATCGGGTCCGGGGGCAGCATGACCACGTCACTCTGCGGCAGCCCCATGGCCTGCTGATAGATCACCGGCGCGGCCGTCCTGATCAGCACCTGGTTGAAGATCGGCGCCTGATGGGCCACGTACAGCTCGAGGAAGTCATACCAGCGGTCGAACGTGTCCGGGTCCAGCGAGTCGACGTGCGCGCCGTTGGTGAACGTGAACCACTTCAGCTTGGTGCCCGTGAAGTGCTGGGCGAGGTCGGGGCAGTGCCCGCCCGTCTGCTCGTCCGTCCACTGACACGCCATGAACGTCGGCACTTTGATTTTGTGGACGAACGTGATCGGGTCGAGCGGGTCGGCGACCGGCGCGTTGTAGTGGGCGTTGGCGCGGATCTTGTCCATCAGGCTGGCCGCCTCGCCGTGCAGCGCCTGGTTGGCCTGGCAGGTCGTATCGCCGTTCTGGATCTGCTGGTACGCGTACGGCTGCCCGCTGTTCGGCCCGGCCGGCTCGGCCTCCTGCTGGCGCTGCTGCGCCCACGCGACGGCAAATCCGGTGTTGAGGATGCCGCCGGGATAAAGCGTCGTCGCGGTGGCGTCGATCGTCGAGAGCGGTGAGATCGCCTCGAGGTCGGGCGGATCGAGCTGCGCGGCGAACAGCTGGCTGATCGCGCCGTAGGAGATCCCCATCATCCCGACCTTGTGGCCGAGCACCCAGGGCTGGTGGGCGATCGTCTCGATCACGTCGTAGGCGTCGAGGCTCTGGAGCGGCTCGAAGAAGTCATACGCCCCGCCTGAGCACCCCGTCCCGCGCATGTTGACGTCGACCACCGCGAAGCCCATCAGGTTGGCCAGGATCGCGATGCCGTTGACCGGCCCGTTCGGGTCGGCGTAGCCGTAGCCCGAATACTCGATCAGCGTCGGGTACGGCGGGACAAACGGAACACTCGCGTGTGACTTGAGCGCGCCCGCCGGGTTCGGCAACCCCGGCGGCAGCTGGAGAGGCAGACCGGGCAGCGACGGCGCGCCCGGCGGAACCGGCAGCCCGAGCGGCAGGCCGGGCTCGCCCGCCGGGCTCGTCGGCGGGTGCACGTCGATGGCCAGCTGAATGCCGTCCCGGGTGGTGAGGTAGGTGTACCCGTTGTCCGGAATCGACTGGTTGTAGATGTCCGGATCCCAGGGCGCCGCAGCGTTGGAGTGAACTGTGACCGGCCCGGACTCAGACCCGCTCGAAGCCGCCCGCACCCGGTAGCCGCTCCCGGGCGGCACGTTCCGGAACAGCAGCCCGCCGAGTGAGTCGGCCGGCTGGGTGTACAGCGTCGATCCCTGCGAGGTGACGAGTGACATCTTCTCGCCCGGGGCGGCGCCCGTCACGTATACCTGCTCGGCGCTGCCGTGCGCGGTGAAGCTGGGCGCCGCCGACGCGCTCGCGACCGCTATGACCGCGAAAACCAGTACGCCGACAAGCGCGCAGGCGCGCGCATGGACACAACGCCGCAAGACGTGGCCTCTCCGCACGCCGGGCACTGTTCCACATTTCTGTACCGCGTGCGCCGGTTAGGAGTTGCGCGCGATTCGGTCAGCCAGTTCGCGCAGGCGCAGCAGCGTCGGCAGCTCATCTCCGTGACGCCAGGCGAGCGCGATCCCCATCGTCGGCTCGGGCCGGGCGAACCGGCGGTAGACCGCGCCGGGGATCCGCAGGCTGCGGGAGCGCTCGAGCATGATGAACGAGATCCCGGCCCCCTCGGCGACGGCCGAGACGATCCGCTCCTCCTCGGGCTCGACGCGCGCGAGCGGTGGCCAGGGCGGCTCGCCGCACACCTCGCGGCGCACCTCACGCCAGGCGCCCGGCCCGTGCTCCTCGGGCCACCACACGAGCGGCTCGCCCCGCAGATCGCTCGGTCGGACGGTCGTGCGACGCGTCAGGCGGTGGCCCCTGGGCAGGACACAGACCATCGGCTCGCGCGCCAGCCGCAGCTCTTCCAGCCCCGGTTCCTCGAGTGGCGGTCGGACGAACCCGACGTCGACCTCCCCGGCGTGAAGCTGCTCGACGTGCAGCATGGTCGTCCCGAGGCTGAGGACAAGCTCGACGTCGGGGTACTCGGCGCGGTACGCCGAGACGATCGCCCCGGCGATGCCGCCGGTCAGGGAACGGGTCAGGCTCATCCGCAGGCGACCCCGCTGCCCCGTCCCGGTGGCTCGCGCGATCGCCGCGGCGTGCTCGGCGCGGCTCAGGAGATCACGGGCCTCCGGCAGGAGCGCAGCGCCGGCCGGGGTGAGCGCGGCTCCGCGCCGGTTGCGTTCGAATAGCGCCACCCCCAGCTCGGCCTCGAGCGTGCGGATCTGCTGGCTCACGCTCGGCTGGGCCAGGTGCAGCCGTTCGGCGGCTCGGCGGAAGTGAAGCTCTTCGGCGACCGCGACGAACGAGCGCAGCTGCCGGAGTTCCATCCGACCATGATAGGCGCTGCCTTTCACAGCCGGGAGTTTTCATGCTTGATCGGAGCATCCGATCGGCCCTAACGTCGTCCGTCCCGGCATGGACCCCGCCCGAGAGGAGAGCGCCCGATGACCGCTACGCGCCCCGATGTCCGAGGCTTCCTCAGCCCGTTCGAAGTCCCCCTGCCCGAGGGATGCGACGGCTGGGAGTCGATGTATCCGTACTACGCGCTGTTCAGCCAGGAGCGGCGCGAGTCCGAGGAGGCGCGCGGCTGGTTCCGCGACGGAATGCACTTCCCCGAGCCGATGTTCCCGTTCGATTTCGTGACCGCGGACTCGCCCTACATGTGCCTGGGGCAGGCGAACTCGCGCATCTTCGCCGTCCCTCCCGCCCTCGGAATCGACCACCGCGTGCTGTACGGGTGGGTGTACATGTCGGCCAACCCGGTTACCGATCCGGCCGAGATCGGCCGCCGAGCCGAGGTGTTCGGCCGGCGCGCCGGGTACTACTTCCAGAACTGGGACGAGCTGTACGGACGCTGGCGGGCGAAGGTCGAGGAGACGATCGCCGAGCTCGTCGCGCTCGAGGTCCCGGACCTCCCGGACCTGGAGGACGAAGCCGTGGTCACCGAGGGGCGCGGGGTCGGCGCCACCCACACGCTGCTCGTCGCCTACAACCGGCTGCTCGAGAGCGTCGACCGCATCTGGCAGTACCACTTCGAGTTCCTCAACCTGGGGTACGCCGCCTACCTCGTGTTCTACGAGCTGTGCAAGCAGAACTTCCCCGACATCCCCGATCAGACCATCGCGAAGATGGTCAGCGGCATCGACGTCGTCCTGTTCCGGCCCGACGACGAGCTGAAGAGCCTGGCTGGGCGCGCGCTCGACCTGGGGATCGCGGACGTCCTCCTGGCCGCCGACGACGAGGGTGCGCTGACCGACGCGCTATCGACGAGCGCGCCCGGCCAGGAGTGGCTGGCCCAATGGGAGGCGGTCAAGACGCCGTGGTTCTTCTACTCGAACGGCAACGGCTTCTACCACCACCACCGTTCCTGGATCGACGACCCCAGCGTGCCGCTCGCCCACCTTCAGGGCTATGCGGAACGGCTGCGGGACGGCGACGATCTGGCGCGCCCGCTCGCCGAGGTCAGCGCCGAACGCGATCGCATCAGCACCGAGTACCGCGGCCTCCTCAGCGACCCGGACGCGATCGGGGCGTTCGAGCAGAACCTCGGCCTCGCGCGGACGGTGTTCCCGTACGTCGAGAGCCACAACTTCTACGTCGAGCACTGGTACCACACGATCTTCTGGAACAAGGTCCGCGAATTCGGCGCGCTGCTGGCTCGTCACCGGTTCCTCGCCGACCCCGAGGACGTCTTCTACCTCCAGCGCCACGAGATCTCCGACGCGCTGGTCGACCTGCGGCTGGCCTGGGCCGCCGGCTCGACCGCGCGCGGACCCGGCTACTGGCCGCCGATCGTCGCCCGCCGCAAGGAGATCATGGCGGCGATGCGCAACTTCACGCCCCCGCCCGCGCTGGGCGCCGTTCCCGACACGATCACCGAGCCGATGACGATCATGCTCTGGGGCATCACCACCGAGCGGGTGCAGGAGTGGGCGTCGGACTCGACCCACGACGGCGCCACGCTGACCGGCTTCGCCGGCTCGCCGGGCATCGCCGAGGGGCCCGCGCGGGTGGTCCTCGAGGTCGAGCGGCTGAGCGACCTCGAGCCGGGCGAGATCCTCGTCGCGCCCGTCACCTCGCCAAGCTGGACGCCCGTGTTCGGCAAGATCGCCGCGGCGGTCTCGGACATCGGCGGGATCATGTCCCACGCCGCGATCGTGTCCCGCGAGTACCGGCTGCCGGCCGTCGTCGGCACAGGGGACGCGACCAGCCGGATCAAGACCGGCGATCGCGTGCGCGTCGACGGCGACGCCGGCACCGTCACGATCCTGAGGTGACGCGATGAGCGACGCGCGCTACGACGCCGTCGTGGCCGGCGGCGGCCACCACGCGATGATCATCGCGCCGTACCTGGCCCGCGCCGGGCTGTCGGTGCTGGTGCTCGAGCGCAGCGCCCACCTCGGCGGGGGCGCGTCCTCGAGCGAAGGCCCGGCACCCGGGTTCGTCATGAACCACTGCAGCCACTGGACCCGGTTCTACGGACACCCCGCGTATCGCGACCTCGCGCTGTACGACGAGGGGCTGCGTTACCTGTTCCCCGAGGAGAACGAAGGGATCATCTTCGACGACGGGTCATCGCTCATCGGCTTCTCGGCGTCGCGGGTGGTGGATCCGCAGACGGGTCGCCAGGAGCGCTCCGAGGAGAACGTCCAGCGAACCTGGGAGCAGATCGGACGCTTCTCCCGGCGCGACGCCGACGCCTACCTCGAGTTGCTCGAGGCCTACGAGCGCCACTGGAAGCCCGCCTTCCGTCGTCACCGGTTCAGCGTGCCGCCGGCGTGGGGCACGCCCGATCCGCTCGAGGAGCTGATCGAGACGCCCGGCACCCTGATCGAGCCCGTTCACCAGTTCATGACGCTCCGACAACTCGCCCAGGACTTCTTCGAGAGCGCCGAGCTCCAGATCCTGTTCATGCGCGCGAGCACCACGTCGACCGGCTGCTTTGCCGACGACGTGCCCGGCCTCCAGGGGTTGATCCACTGTCTGCCGTTGACGTTGTCCTTCGAGCCGGCGGCGATCGCGGTCGGCGGCAGCCAGGCGATCACCGATGCTCTGCTGGGCGCCGGGCGCAAGCTCGGGGTCGAGTACCGCACCGGGTGCGAGGTCGACCGGATCACGGCCGCCAACGGGCGCGCCACCGGCGTCTCGCTGACCGACGGCTCGCATATCGCCGCCGAGTTGGTGGTCAGCGACCTCGGGCTCTCGCAGACGGTCTTGCGGCTGCTCGGCGACGTGAGCATTCAGCATCGCGTGCGCCGGCGGATCGAGAACATCCACTACGACCGCGGACAGCTCATGTGGGCCAACCTGGCTATCACCGAGCCGCCGAGGTACGTCGCCGAGACCGACAATCCGGGCGTCGGCGCGCAGCCGCGGCTGTACTGGGGCGCCAAGGACCTCGACTACCTGCACCTCGCCTACCAGCCCGAGATCTTCCTGCGCGGCTTCGCGAGCCGCCCGTACGTGCTGTGCTCCGTCGACAGCCTTTGGGACTCCAGGCGCGCGCCGGACGGGGCGCACATCGTCGGCGTCGAGGAGTTCTCCG
>Ga0335078_10015947_pt1 | contig 11150 bp, 10 predicted proteins | sample Lox_Sample_32_FD_206711 | JGI IMG/M metagenome (GOLD analysis project Ga0335078, IMG submission 206711) | Soil microbial communities from Loxahatchee National Wildlife Refuge, Florida, United States - Lox_Sample_3.2 | ecosystem: Environmental > Terrestrial > Soil > Wetlands | place: USA...
GCAGGGCGGCCGGCGCCGCCGGGAGCGCCGGGGCGGGATCGGGGTGGTCCGACCGCTTCAGGGCGGCGGTCGCGCGCGTGAGCTTGCCCAGCAGTTCCTCGTCGGGCCCGGCCGGAGGGGAGCGGGAGGAGGCGGCCTGCACCATGGCGAGGAGCGCGTCGTTCGCCGCCAGCAGGAGGTCCACCACCTCGGGCTCGAGCGCGGAGGCGCGGCCCCGCAGCGCGCCGAAGACGTCCTCGGCGCGGTGGGCGAGCGTGGCGATCCCCTCGAACTGCATGGTGCCGGCCATGCCCTTCACGCTGTGAGCGTGGCGGAACATCTTGTCGACGAGGTCCGGCATCTCCTCCGGCCGGGCGCGCTCCAGGTCGACGAGCGTGCGGGAGAGCGCCTCCAGGTGATCCTTCGACTCGGAGACGAAGAGGCCCAGGTATTTCGAGAGGTCGAGCTCCACGCCGCCCCCGCCCTGGCGCTACGCGCCGCCGAGGACCTTGCGCACCACCGAGAGCACGTCCTCGGACTTGAAGGGCTTCACGATGAAGTCGCTGGCGCCCGCCTCGATGGCCTCCATGACGAGCGACTCCTGGCCGAGCGCGCTGCACATGACCACCACCGCCTTGGGATCGGCCTTGATGATCTCCCGGGTGGCCTCGATGCCGCTCTTGAAGGGCATGACGATGTCCATCGTGGTGATGTCGGGGCGGAGCTCCTTGTACTTCTCCACCGCCTCCAGGCCGTTCGCGGCCTCACCGACCACCTCGAAGTCGCCGGACACGAAGATTTCCTTGATCATGTTGCGCATGAAGATGGCGTCGTCGACGATCAGGACTTTCTTCGCCATGGGCTTGGACAACCTCCTCGTTCGCGCGACCTCCAAGTTAACACCCGCTCCCATCCCACTCCAAGGAAGCGACCTGTAAGCGAACCGCCTACCCCGGGTCGATGGCGGGGGCCGGCGCCGCCCGTACCCCGAAGAGGCGATGGGCCGCCTCGCAGAGGGCGTCCGGGTCCAGGACCGATACCGGCGCGCCCCTCACGGTGGCGAGGCCGCGCACCGGGGTCTCGCCGGGCCGCTCCAGCGGGCCCACCGGCTCCACCCCCATCACTCCCTCCACCAGGAAGCCGAGGCCGCGCCGCTCTCGGTCGAGGACGAGCACCTGTCCCTGCCCGTCGGCGAGCCTCGGGCCTCCGAGCCCGAGGAGCGGCGCCAGGTCCACCACGGCCACCACCCGCCCGCGCTGGTTCATGGCCCCGCGCACCGCGTCCGCGGTCCGCGGCACCCGCGCGTAGGGCGGCTGGGGCGTCACCACCTCGCTCACCGCCTCGAGCGGCAGCGCGAAGCGCTCGCCTGCGGAGCGGAAGACCACGTGGCGCGGGTCCAAGGGCGTCCTTACGCCCGGTCGAGCCGGAAGCGCGAGACCACGCTCTGGAGCTCGAGGGAGAGGTTCAAGAGCTCCTGGGCCGCGCTCGCCATCTGCGAGACCGAGGCGGTCTGCTCCACGATCACCTTGCGGACCTGCTCGGTGGAGGTGGCGTTCCCGGTGGCGACGTCGGAGATGTCGTCCATGGCCCGGACCATGTCGGCGGAGCCCTGCAGCTGGTCGCGCGCCGCCTCCGAGATCACGTTCACCTTCTCCGCGCCGGTGGCGGCGACGCGCGCGATGCCGTCCAGGCTCCGGATGATGGCGTTCAGGTCCTCCCGTCCGTCGACGAGCTCCGACACGGAGGCCCGCATCGCCTGCACGACGATGGAGGCGCGGCTGGACACATCGGCGGCCACCGCGGAGATCTGCTCGGCGGAGCGGCCGGCGCTCTCGGCGAGCTTGCGGACCTCCTCGGCCACCACGGCGAAGCCGCGGCCGTACTCCCCGGCGCGCGCCGCCTCGATGGTGGCGTTCAGGGCGAGCAGGTTCGTCTGCTGGGAGATGCTCGTGATCACCTCCACGATCTGGGTGATCTCCCGGGTGCGCTCGCCGAAGGCGAAGACCTGCTCGCTGGCCGCCTCGATGCGGGCGAACACCTTCTTCACCTTCTCGGCGGCGAGCCGGGCCGCCTCGCCGCTCTTGGCGGCGCCGCTGGAGGTGTCGGAGCTCGCCTTGGCCGCCTCCTCGGCGCTGCGGGCGGTCCGCTCGATGGAGGAGGCGATGTCGCCGATCACCTTGGAGGTGCGCTCCACCAGCCCGGACTGCTCCTCGGCTCCCTGGGCGATCTTCGCCATGGAGCTCGCCACCTCGTCCGTGGAGGCGTTCACCTCCTCGGCCGAGGTCTGCAGCTCGTTCGCGCTGTCGGCCACCGACTGGGCGGTGCGCTGGATGCGGGACACGAGGTCCCGCAGGTTCTCCTGCATGGTGCGGATGGAGTCGGTGAGGTCGTCCACCTCGTCGTGGAAGCCGTGCGCCTCCTCGGAGAGCACCGACTTCGAGAGGTCGCCGCGGCTGATCTCGGTGGCCGAGCTCTTGAGCCGGGTGAGGCGCGCCACCGCCAGCACCGCGGTGGAGAGGCCGTACCCCACCGCCAGGGTGAGGCCGAGGACGACCGCTCCGGCGCCGAAGCGGCTCCCCTGCACGAGGTGCTCCGTGACGAGCGGGATGGCGAAGAGGAGGATGACGCCGAGGATGAGGTAGGAGACGAGGAGCTTCGTCTGCAGGGAGACGTTGCGCCCGGGCGCGGGCGCCGCCGCCCGCAGCTCCCGATCCGGCGCTCGCCCCCGCAGCGCCACCAGGTAGGGGGCGTCGTCCCCGCCGCGGGCAGAGGGGCGCGTCGATCGTTCCTCACGAATGCTTCGCGACAAAGGTCTCTCCCCCGCCCCGCTCGCGCCGAGGCTCGAGAGATCCTACGCTCAAGGCCCCACGCCTTCCAAGAACGACGCCTCGCTAGGGTCGGAGGTGGTCGTGTCCGGCTCGCCGGAGCCGGAGAGTCTCGCCCCCACCTTTCACCACTCGCACCCCGTTCCCCCGATCGAATTCGCCGATGACGGAGAGCCGCGTGCCGCTGCGGGCGGCCGCCCTCCGGGCCGCGGCCAGTCGCCCCGGCGGGAGCGCGAAGAGGAGCTCGTAGTCCTCCCCGCCGGCGAGGGCAGCCTCGAAGGGGTCAGGAAGGCCGCGCGCCGCGCGCCGGTAGGCGGGGGAGAGCGGCAGCCGCTCGAGCTCCACGGTCGCCGCCACGCCGGAGGCCTCGCAGAGGTGACCGAGGTCCTGGACGAGGCCGTCGGAGAGGTCGATGGCGGCGCGGGCCACGCCCGGCAGGCGCGCTCCCAGCGCCAGCCGCGGGCGGGGCCGCCGCTGCCGCGCCGCCAGGGCGCTGGGGGCCCCGGGCGAGATCCCCAGCGCGGCGTCGCCGAGGGTGCCGGAGACGGCGACGAGGTCGCCGGGCCGGGCCGTGGAGCGGAGGAGGGCGCCGCCCCGCCGCACGCTCCCCAGCACGGTGACGGTGAGGGAGAGCTCGCGAGCGGCGGTGAGGTTCCCGCCCACCACCGCGACCCGGTAGCGGCGCGCGCAAGCGCCGAGACCGCGCGCCACCCGGGCGAGCCGCCGGGGGTCGAGGTCGCGCGGCATGGCGACCGCCACGAGCGCGAAGAGCGGCCGAGCCCCCATGGCCGCCACGTCGGAGAGGTTCACGGCGAGCGCCTTCCAGCCGATGTCCTCGGGGGCGAAGGCCGGGCCGAAGTGGACGCCCTCGACGACCGCGTCCACGGTGGCGACGAGGTCCTGCCCCGGGGGCGGGCGCAGCACCGCGGCGTCGTCCCCGATCCCCACCGCCACCCCGGGGGCGGGACCTTTCAGGCCGCGGGTGAAGAGGTCGATGACCTCGAACTCGCCGAGGGGGCGCACCGGGCGCCCCCTACCCGGCGGCGGCCGCGGAGGGCGAGGGGGGCACCGCCACCGGGTGGGCGGCCACCGGCAGCACGAGCGTGAAGGTGGTCCCCTTGCCGACCGTGGACTCGACCGTCACCTGGCCGCCGTGCGCCTCCACGTAGCTCTTCACGATGGCGAGCCCCAGGCCGGCGCCCCCGAACTCGCGCGTGGAGGAGCCGTCCACCTGGTAGAAGACGTCGAAGACGCGCGGCAGGTGGTTGGCGGGGATGCCGATGCCCGTGTCGACGACCGACAGCCCCACCTTGTCGCCGGAGACCGGTCGCGCCTCCACGGTGACCGCTCCCCCGGCCGGCGTGAACTTCACGGCGTTGTTCACGAGGTTGATGAGGCACTGGCGGATCTTCTCCCGGTCGCACTGGACCCGCGGCAGGGAGGCCGGCTGCCAGGTGAGGCGCAGCCCCTTCTTGCGGGCCAGCGGCATCACCGTAGCCACCGCGTCCCGCATCACCGTGGCCAGGTCCACGTCGGAGATCACGAGCTTCACGCGCCCCGCCTCGATCTTGGAGATGTCCAGGATGGAGGTGATGAGCTGGAGCAGGCTCTCCCCCTTCTCCATGATGATCTGCAGGTACTCGCGCTGCTCGGCGGTGAGCGGGCCGCCCAGCCCCTCCAGCATCATCTCCGAGTAGCCGATGACGCTGGTGAGCGGGGTGCGCAGCTCGTGGCTCATGGTGGCGAGGAAGTTCGACTTCAGCCGGTCGAGCTCCTTGAGCGCGTGGTAGGTGCCCTCCAGCTGCCGGTTCTTGTCCTGGAGCTCCCGGTAGGACTCCTGCACCGCCTCGATGTGCAGGCGGGCGGTGAGGAGGTTCTTGTGGCCCGTGAAGACGAGGACGTCGAGGATCTCGGCGAAATGGGCGAGCACCTTCTCGGCGGTGGCGCGGGGGACGCGCCGGATCTTCTGCATGTAGCCGGTGGCGAGCCGCTCGTCGAAGTCCGGGGAGATGGAGGTGAGGGTGGAGGGCAGGGCCACGAGGTCGTCGGGCACGAAGGGCCCGAAGACGATGCGCCCGACCGCGTCGCCCTCGTAGAGCACCGGCTGGACGGCGTAGCGGCACCCGGAGAAGCAGTCGAAGATGGTGGGGGCGGCCTCCTCCGGCACCGGCTCCCCCTTCACGCGCTGCACGGTGGCGATGCACTGGGAGCGGCCGTCGGGCTTCTGCCAGATGTAGCCGCAGAAGTCGGCGTTGCCGACCTTCACGTCCACGAGCTTGTTGCCGTCGCCGTCGAAGACCTTGATGCCGATGCGGTAGAGCTCGGCGAAGGACTGGCACACCTCCGAGAAGGACTTGAGGTCGAGGAGGTCCCCGAGCGGGGTGGGGGCCTGCAGGACGGACGGCGCCACGCTCATGAGCTGGCCCCGCTGGCCTGGAGGTGCGTGCCCTTCACGTCCACGTGGGAGAAGACCGAGTCGAGGAACTCCTTCTCGGAGATGTGCCAGCGGCTCGCCAGCCCCACCGTCCGGTCCAGGTTCCGGTAGCAGAGCTGCAGGAGCGCGTGCAGGGTCTCGATGACGCCCTCTCCCTGGATGGCCACGGCCGGCACCACCGGCGCGGACACCGACTGCCGGAGGTCGGCGAAGTCGTCGTCGCGCAGGTCCGGGAGGTCCATCTTGTTCTTCTGGATGACGATGGGGAGCGACTTGGGGTCGAGCCCGTTCGCCTCCAGGTTCCGCAGCATGTTGTTCCAGTAGGCGAGGGTGGGCCCGCCCTCGGAGCGACGCGCGTCGGCGACGAAGGCCACCGCGTCCGTCCCCTGGAGCACGATGCGCCGGGTGGACTCGTGCATCACCTGGCCGGGGACCGTGTAGAGCTTGAGCTTCACCTTGACGCCGGAGGCGGAGCGGAAGAACACCGGCATCATGTCGAAGAAGAGGGTGCGGTCGTCCTTGGTGTCGAGGGTCATGAGCCGCCCGCGCACCTTGGAGTCGATCTTCTGGAAGAGGGCCTGCAGGTTCGTCGTCTTCCCGGAGAGCGCCGGCCCGTAGTAGACGACCTTGACCGCGATCTCGCGGAGTTCATTGTTGAACTGGACCATGGACCTCTCTCGCTGCCGGCCGCCGCCCGCTTTCAAAAAACCTATCGCACTCCCGACCCTTTATCCATCCGGCTCCCCGGTGGGTTCTCGTCCCACCAGCGCCGCGCCTCCTCCACGCTGCGGAGGAGCGGGCACGGGGGGAGAGACTGCACAAAGGCCCGCCCGTAGCCGCGGGTGGTGAGCCGGGGGTCGAGCACCGCCACGAGACCCCGGTCCGAGCGGGAGCGGATGAGCCGGCCGAAACCCTGGCGGAGCTGCAGGGCGGCGGCCGGGACCGAGAGCTCGTTGAAGCCGTCCCTCCCCTCCTCGGCGAGCGCCTTCAGGCGCGCCGCCACCACCGGGTCTCCCGGCGGGGCGAAGGGCAAGCGGTCCATGACCACCAGGGAGAGGGCCTCTCCCGGGACGTCGACTCCCTCCCAGAAGCTCTGGGTGGCGAAGAGAACGGACGCTTGCGCGCGAAAGGCCTCGAGCAGCCGGTGCTTCGGCCGCTCCCCCTGAAGGAGGATCTGCCAGGGGAGGTCGGCCAGGGCGTCGCGCAGGGCGAACATGTTGCGCACCGAGGTGCAGAGGACGAAGGCTCGCCCGGCGGTGATGGCGGTGAGGCCGCGGATGGCGCCCGCCGCGGCCGAGAGGAAGGCGGGGCCGTTCGGGTCCGGCATCCCCTCCGGGGCGACGAGCGCCGCCTGCGTCCGGTAGTCGAAGGGGCCCGGGAAGCTCCGCTCCTCCACGTCGAACTCCGGCAAGAGCCCCACCTCGCGCCGGAAGTAGTCGAACCTCCCCTGGGCGGCGAGCGTGGCGCTCGTGAAGACGACGGTGTCGGTGGTGCGGTAGAGGCGCTCGGCGAGCTCGCCGGCCACGTTCACGGGCGCGGCCCGGAGGAAGACGCCCCGCCCCCGCGCCTCGGCGAAGAAGACGCGGGAGGGCTCCCGCATGGCCGTCACCGCCGCGATCTCCACCCGCAGGTCCGCGGCGCGGCGCGCGATCTGCGCCAGCGCCGGCGAGGGAGCCTCGGCGAGCTCCCCCCGCAGGTCCTCGAGCGCCTCGTCGAGGCGCACCTGGTCCGGCGAGAGCGGCTCGAGGAGCGCGGCGGTGAGCGGACCGCGCAGGTTCTCCTCCTCGGCGCGTCGCCCGCCGCGCAGAGGAAGGGAGCGGCCGCTCTGCTCGGCGAGGCCCCGGCCCACGCCGCCGAAGAAGCGCTCGCCCGCCTTCACGAGCTCCTGGGTGGTCCGCTTGAGCAGGCTCGCCAGGTCGGGGCGGTCGGCCACCGCCCGCTGGGCGTCGCGGGCGAGCTCCTCCACCCGGTAGGAGGAGACCTGCAGCCCGAAGTACTCGGTGGCCACGTCCTCGAGGGCGTGGGCCTCGTCGAAGATCACCGCCTCGTAGGCCGGGAGCACCTCCACCCCGGCCCGCGAGGTGCGCATGGCCAGGTCGGCGAAGAAGAGGTGGTGGTTCACGAGCACCACGTCCGCGGCCGCGGCGCGGGCCCGGGCCAGCTGGACGAAGCACTCCTCGTAGCGCGGGCACTCCTTGCCGAGGCAGGTCTCCCCGGTGGCGGAGAGGTCGCGCCAGGCCAGGTAGGCGTCCGGAAGGTCGATCTCGCTGCGGTCCCCGCTCTCGGTGCGGCGGGCCCAGTCCCGGATCCGCGGCCAGAGCGCGGCCTCGTCGCGGGTCGGGAAGGTGGGGTGGCGCTCGAAGTTCTCCCCGCGCTCCAGGCAGTAGTAGTTGGCGCGCCCCTTCAGGTAGGCGGCCGAGATCTCCATCCCGCACTGGTCGCGGAGGAGGGGCAGGTCCCGGTACCAGATCTGCTCCTGCAAGGTCTTGGTGGCCGTGGAGACGACGATGCGCCGGCCGGAGAGCACCGCCGGGACGAGGTAGGCGAGCGTCTTCCCCGTGCCGGTGCCGGCCTCGGCGATGAGGTAGCGCCGGCGCGAGAGCGCGTCGGCGACCGCCTCGGCCATGCGCAGCTGGTCGGGCCGGGCCTCGTATCCTGGCAGGGCCCGCGACAGGGCTCCCCCCGCGGCCAGGACGGCCTCGATCGAGCTCTGCGCCGTGACCGGCATCAGCGCATCGCCCCCACGGAGGCGACCGTGTAGGCCACCCAGACGGCGGCGCCGAGGAGCGCGCCGGCGAGCAGCGCCACCGCTCCCCATTTCAGGGCCCGCGGGGCCTCCGGGCGGACGCCGGTCCGGGGGAGCTCTCCCAGTCCCAGCGCGGTGGCCCGCCTCAGGATCTCGTCCCGCGCCCGGCCGGCCGGCCCGTCCCCGGGGCGCGCCGCGAGGACCTCCCGGTAGCGAGCGCCGGCGCGGGCGAGCCCCTCCAGGTCGGTGAAGCGAGAGAGGAAGGCGCGGTGAGCCTCCTCGTCGTCCCAGCGGCCGCGGAGCTCCCCGAAGGCGGCCTCCTCGTCGGCGGGAAGGGGCGCCGCCTCCCGGGCCGGCGGCTCGGCGGGGATCGGGGTCTCCTTCCCGCAGGAGGAGCAGAGGAGCACGGCCCCGCCCGGCCGGCCGAGGAGCCGAGCCTCGGCGAGCCCGCCACACGCCTCGCAGAGAACCTTCATCGCCCGCTCATTACTAGCACGGGCGCCCCGGGCCCGCCTTCGGCGGGGGCGGCCCGACCCATGGTGGAGAGGCTTGGAGGGAGGGGCCGCGGCGCCGGGCCGAGCCTTCCCTCCCGAGACCCTCGCCCGAAGCGGGCGCTTCGGCGAGAATGCATCGCCCATGTTCCTCGCGCTCTTCGACTGGCTGGAGGCCCGCTGGGAGGGGCCGCGGATGCGGCGGGCCGTGGCCGTCCTCCTCGTGGTCGTCTACCTCGTCGCCCTGGCGACGATCGAGCTCGCCCGGCAGGGGCTCCTGCCGCCGGCCGTGGCCGCCGCCCTGCCCCGCAGCCACTTCCAGGCCATCGGGCTCGCCTTCTACCTCCTCCTCTCCTACGAGGTGGTGGGGCTCGTCTTCGGCCTCGCCCGCTCCGTCTCGAACGCCGCCGGCAAGCAGCTCGAGATCTTCAGCCTCATCCTCCTGCGCCACGCCTTCGAGGTCTTCTCCCACCTCGACGAGCCGCTCCGCTGGGAGGAGCTCAGTCCCCGGGTCCTCCAGATGCTCTCGGACGCCGGCGGCGCCCTCGCCATCTTCGTGGTCCTGGGGTTCTACTACCGGGTCCAGCGCCACCAGCCCGCTCCCGGCGAGCTCGTGGACCGCAGGAGCTTCATCGCCGCGAAGAAGCACATCGCGCTCGTCCTGCTCATCGTCTTCGCGGCCATGGGCGGGCGGGTCGTCGCCTTCGCCGTCCTGGGCCAAAGCGGCCACCCCTTCTTCGAGCCCTTCTACACGCTCCTCATCTTCGCCGACATCCTGGTGGTGCTCTTGTCGCTTCGCTACAGCGCCACCTACCAGGTGGTCTTCCGGAACTCCGGGCTGGCGGTCGCCACCGTGCTCATGCGAGTGGCCCTGGAGGCCACGCCCTACGTGAACGCGGCGCTCGGCCTCGGAGCGGCGCTGTTGGCGCTCGCGCTCAGCGCCGCCTACAACGCCTTCGGCCCGCGGCCGGCCGCCGAGGCGCCCCGCGCGTCCTGACCCGGAGGCGCGGCGGGCCCCGCCGGTCGGGGGCCGGCGGGAGAGGAGGAGCGCTCCCGGCGAGCGGGGCTCGGCGCCGAGCTCGTCAGAAGCGGATCGGGACCGGCACGAAGGTGAGGACGAAGAGGAGGAGGCTCAAGAGGGCGAGCCACCGTCGGCCCGGGCTGAGGGGACCCTCCGCCTCCGCCGGCGGGTGACGCAGCCCGATGACGAGGCGGGTGAGCACCCACCAGACGAGCCAGTTCAGGGAGACGAAGGTCCCGGCGGCGAGGAGAGCCCAGGAGAGCAGCCGCGAGGCGCGGAGGGCCCCGCGCGCCCCGAGGAGCGCGTAGGTGACGTGCCCGCCGTCGAGCTGGCCGATGGGGATGAGGTTCAGGGTGGTGATGAAGAGCCCGAGCCAGGCGGCGAGCCCCACCGGGTGGATGAGGAGGTCGTGGCCCGGCGGCGGCGTTCCGACGGCGAGCTTCGTGAGCCCCCAGGTGAGGAGGCTGTCGCCGAACACCATGGAGTCGCCTCCCCACTGCAGGGCCTCCCCGTGGAGCTTGGCCTGCAGGATGGTCCAGAGGGAGGTGGTGTTCGTGCCGACGAGCTCGGGGACTCTCGCCACCTCCGAGTGAGCGACCCCCCAGACGTAGAGGGGCACGGCCACGAGAAGGCCGGCGAGCGGCCCGGCCGCGCCGATGTCCAGGACGGCGTTCCGATTCGGCATGCGGGAGCGCAGCCGGATGACGGCGCCGAGCGTCCCGAAGCTGAACGGCATGGGGATGAAGTAGGGCAAGGTCGAGTCCACCCTCCAGGCCCGGGCCTGCAGGTAGTGGCCCATCTCGTGGGCGAGGAGGATGCCGACGATGGCCGTCCCGTAGGGGAGCCCGGCGCGGATCAGGTCCGCCACCGTGCCCGATCCCACGTCCCCCGACAGCCCCGCGCCCACGAAGATCGCGCTCGCCACCGTGGCCAGGAACAGGGCGGCGTTCAGCAAGGGCAGTCGTCGGCGCGGCGGCGCCACCGGGGTGCTCTCGTCCATGGTCCTCGCCTCAGGGGCTACCCGCCCGGCCCAACGTCTCCTCGGAGCGGAGCTCGCGGATGCCGGTCTTGTCCACGGTGAGGAAAAAGAGCGTCCGCACGGGCTCTCCGTGGAGGTCGAAGGAGATGTCTCCCGTGGCCCCCTGGAATCCGCGCAGGCCGGCGAGCGCGGCCCGCACCGCGTCCCGCCCCTCCGCGTGCTGCTTCCCCACCACCTCCGCCACCATCCGGGCCGCGTCGTAGGCCGACGCCTCCAGGATGGAGGGGACGCGGCCGAACTTCTCCTGGAAGGCCAGGGCGAACCGCTTCGTCTCCGGGCGCTCGGAGGCGGGGAAGAACCCGTCCACGAAGACGGCGCACTCGACGTAGCGTCCCGCCTTCTCGAAGAGCGCCGGGTCGTCCCATCCGTTCGTGCCGAGCAGCTGCACCGGGCGCACGTCCCAGGGGCTCACCTTGCGGATGCGCTCGAGCTCGACGGGGTCGCAGTTCGTCACCACGTCCTCCACGGCCAGCGCGGGCGCGAGCAGGGTCACGTTCTTCGCGAAGTCGGGGATGAAGACGGCGTCGAAGTCCACGATGGGGGCGAGGTCCTTCCTCGCCTTCTCGATGGCCTTGGCGCGGCGGTAGGGGTCCTTCACGTTCCGGTAAATCTCCC
>Ga0335078_10015948_pt1 | contig 11150 bp, 9 predicted proteins | sample Lox_Sample_32_FD_206711 | JGI IMG/M metagenome (GOLD analysis project Ga0335078, IMG submission 206711) | Soil microbial communities from Loxahatchee National Wildlife Refuge, Florida, United States - Lox_Sample_3.2 | ecosystem: Environmental > Terrestrial > Soil > Wetlands | place: USA: Florida...
TATTCAGCGTGGGCGCCAATGGCGCCATTACTGCCACAGGCACTGGCGTGGACTGGCTGAACGTCGCGTACGGCGGCGTGACGGCGACCGTACCGATTGCGGTCGGCTCGTGTACCTATGCGCTGAGTCCAGCCAACCAGATCCTTCCTTACACCGGCGGAGCGGTCACAATCCAAGTGACCACCCAGTCCGGATGCGCCTGGACGGCCTCCGGCAGCGCTGCCTGGTTGCCGTTTGCCCAAGCCAGCGGCATCGGCAGCGGCGCCATCACGCTCACCGCCGCGGCCAACGGCAGCGGCGGCAGTCAGGGCGCGGTAGTTTACCTGGCCGGTCTTCAGGCGCTGGTCACCCAGCCTTCCACGGCATGCAGCTACGGCCTGTCGCAAACCGTGGTGAATGCCCCCGCGGCGGGAGCCAGCGGGACCGTCACGGCGACCTCGGCCTGTCCGGTGGTGGCGACGAGCAACCAAAGCTGGTTGACGGCCACGGCGCTGGGATCGTCCGTGCAGTATGTCATCGCGCCCAACAACCCGAGATCACAGCGGGGCGCAATCCTCACGGTAGGGTCGGTGAACGCACTGGTTACCCAGGCGGCATTCAATCCCTGCGACGTCGCATACAACGGGAACATCGGTGTGGCCGATGTGCAGACGATGCTCAGCGAAGCGTTGGGGACGGCCCCGCCAGTCAACAGCCTGACCCAGGCCGGGGTGGTCAGCGTGGTTGACGTCCAGATCGAGATCAACGCCGCTCGCGGGTCGGCCTGCCTCGCGCAATAGAGGGCACCTACCCACCCGGTGTCCGAGAGCGGCTCGCGTCAGAGCACGATGACTGAGGTATAAGGTCTTCTCTGGCGTCTAAGCTCTACACGCGGACCTGTCGGCTTCGAGTGGATCGTCCACTCGGAGAATGGTCACCCTCCCCAAGCGCCGTTCGGGCCATCACTCCTGAAAGTCCCGTTCGCGTCACCCGGCCGTCAAACGCGATGATGAGATTTCGCCGGGTAACTTTTTCCGGGGGATCGACCGTGAAGGCACCAGGCAGATCTTGCCGCGACTCAAACACCTTCCTCCAAGGGGAACTGCGAAAGCGCGAATTCGCCCTACTGGGCAAGTTCTTCAAGCCCGCTTTCCTCGAGAGAGGAGTAATAATCCGCCACCGCCTGCTCGACTGCGTCCATGCTCCGCCTCAACCCAGCAATTCCAGAAACGCCCGCCCGGCGTGACTCAGCGCCCTCCGCGTGGGGTAAACCAGGCGGATCTTGCGCTCCACGTGGATCTCCTTCACGCGCACCTCGCACAGCAGCCCCTGCTCGATCTCCTGCTCCACACACATGCGCGGCAGAAACGCCACCCCCGCGTTATTCTGCACCATTCTGCGGATGGTCTCCACCGTCGGCATCTCCACGTCCATGCGCAGCGGCACGCGGTGCGTCTGAAATTCGCGGATCACCACCTCGCGGTACGGCGAGAGCACGTTGTGCGCAATGAAATTCTCCGTCGCCAGCTCGGTAATCGAAATCGTCTTGCGGTGCGCCAGGCGATGGCGCGGCGATACCACCAGCGACAGCGCGTCGGTAAAAACCACCTTCGATTTCAGCCGCTCGTCGGAGGGATCGTAGCTGATCACCCCGAGTTCCAGGTTTCCGTCGAGCAGCTCATTGGGAATCTTGCTCGAAAAGCTCCGCCGCACCTGCACCTTCACCTTGGGGTACATCTCGCGGTACTCCTCGATGCGCGGCAACAGGTACAAAATCGTCGATTCGTTGGCGCCGATGACCAGCCGCCCGGCCGAATTGTCGCGCAGTTCGGCCAGCGAATTGTCCATCTCCTGCTGGAGGCTCTCGAAACGGCGCGCATATTCGAGCACCGTTCGCCCGGCATCGGTCAGAATCAGGTCCTTGCCCGACCGGTCGATCAGCTTCTCGCCCAGTTCCTGCTCCAGCCGCTGTAATGCCAGCGATACCGCCGGCTGTGTCCGCAGCAGCTTCTCCGCCGCCCGCGAAAAACTCCTTTCGGTCGCCACCGTCAGGAAAACGTGGAGGGAATAAAGTTCCATTGGAGCCGCCGTCGATGTTTCCAGTTTTAAAATAACACAAATTAATAGACACCTACAATATTATAAATTTGCCAAATCTGTTCCCGACCGCAATAATGTCCTTTTACCGGTACACAACATGAGCGATCGGGTATACATTTTCGATACCACGCTGCGGGATGGCGAACAGTCGCCGGGATGCAGCATGAATGTAGACGAGAAGTTGCAGATGGCGCGCAAGCTGGTGGAGCTGGGAGTCGATATCCTCGAGGCCGGTTTCCCCATCGCGTCGGAAGGCGATTTCGAGGCGGTGGACGCCGTCAGCCGCGAATTTCCGTGGGCTAACGTCGCCGCGCTGGCGCGCTGCTGCACGCTCGATGTCGAGCGCGCCGCGAAATCGCTGGCGCACGCCCGAAGGCCGCGCATCCACACCTTCATTGCCACCAGCCCGATTCATTTGAAATACAAGCTGAAGAAATCGCAGGAGCAGGTTCTGGACGAAGCGGTTGCCGCCGTAGAGCTGGCCCGCCGCTACGTCGATGACGTGGAGTTTTCGGCCGAAGACGGCGCGCGCACCGAGCCCGACTACCTGGAGAAGGTGTCGAAAGCCGTGGTCGCCGCCGGCGCCCGCACGGTGAATATTCCCGATACCGTGGGCTATTCCACGCCCCGCGAGTACGCGGCCATCATCGGCCACATCGCGCGTGCCCTGGGCGATTGCGCCGTGGTCAGCGTGCACTGCCATGACGATCTCGGGCTCGCCGTGGCCAATTCGCTGGCGGCGATCGAAGCCGGGGCGCGGCAGGTGGAGTGCACCGTCAACGGCATCGGCGAGCGCGCCGGCAACTGCTCGCTCGAAGAGATCGTCATGATCCTCAAGACGCGGTCCGATTCGTACCCATACCATACCGGCATCCACACGGAGCACCTTTATTCGGCGAGCGAAACCCTCAGCTCGTTGATCACTTTCGGCCCACAACCCAACAAGGCGATTGTGGGCCGAAACGCTTTCGCGCACGAAGCCGGCATCCATCAGGATGGCTACCTCAAAGAGAAAACCACCTACGAGATCATCGATCCGCGCTCGGTGGGTGTGCCTGAAGGCAGGCTGGTGCTGGGCAAGCACAGCGGCCGGCACGCCATCGGCCAGCGCTGCCGGGATCTGGGCTACGAACTGACCCGCGAAGAGCTCGACCAGCTCTACCACCGCTTCACCGCGGTCGCCGACCATCGCAAGAAAGGCTTGATGGATGAAGAGATCGTGGCGCTGATTCCGGAAAGGGTCATGCGGGTGGCGGCGGACTGACCGGGCGGGCAGCGTGCCCGATGGCACGCCTACGATATGAACCTTCACGTTCTGGTATTGCCCGGGGATGGCATCGGCACGGAAGTCACGCGCGAAGCCGTGCGCGTGCTGCGCCGTGTGGCCGCCAAATGGAATCATAAGCTGTCGCTCGCGGAGGGATTGCTGGGCGGGGTGGCCATCCACCGCAGCGGCACGCCGTTTCCCGAGGAGACCGCGAAGCTGGCGGCTGAAGCGGATGCCACGCTCATGGGCGCGGTGGGCTTGCCGGAGTTCGACAACGCCCCGCCCGACCAGCGCCCGGAAAAGGGGCTGCTGAAGATTCGCCAGGCACTGGGAGTGTACGCGAACCTGCGTCCCGTGCGGGCGTACCCATCGCAGCTCGATTCTTCGCCCCTGAAGAATCACCTGGTGGAAGGCACCGACATGATCATCGTCCGCGAACTGACGGGCGGGATCTATTACGGCACTCCGCGCGGCATTGCCGGAAGCGGCGCGGACATGCGGGCGGTCAATACCATGACCTACACGCGGGCGGAAATCGAGCGCGTGAGCCGCATGGCCTTCCACTTGGCGCGAGCCCGTCGCAAGAAGGTGACCTCGGTAGATAAGTCCAATGTTTTAGAGAACTCACAGCTCTGGCGTAAAGTAGTAGTTGAAGTCGCGGCAGAGTATCCGGACGTCACCCTCGATCACCTGCTGGTGGACAACTGCGCCATGCAGTTGATTCTCAATCCGCGCCGCTTCGACGTGGTGCTGACGGAAAACATGTTCGGCGACATTTTGAGCGACGAAGGCGCCGTGCTGGCGGGTTCGATCGGCATGTTGCCCTCGGCTTCGATCGGCGACCGCCGGCCATCCGGCGCCTGGGTGGGGCTGTACGAGCCGGTACACGGTTCGGCCCCCGACATCGCCGGACAAAACAAAGCCAATCCGCTGGGCGCCATCGGTTCGGTGGCGGCCATGCTGGAGTACAGTTTCGGTTTGCAAGAAGAAGCATCCGCGGTGGATTCGGCCATCGAAGCCGTCCTCGCCTCCGGCCATGTCACCGCGGATCTCAGGCCTTCGCGCGCGCCCGCAACTACCGAACAGGTAGGGGAATCGGTGTGCGCCGCGATCGGCTGAGCGCGGGACCTACCGGCTCCCGCGCTCAGCCATTGAAGGGTCAGCCATAATGAAAAGGAGCACCCTCCCATGCGCACCATCATCGAAAAACTCTGGGATTCGCACGTGGTCCACGAGCAGCCCGGCGCGCCGACGCTGCTGTTTATCGACCTTCACCTGGTACATGAAGTCACCTCGCCTCAAGCCTTCCAGGGATTGCGCGAGCGGGGCCTCAAAGTCCGCCGCCCGGACCTGACCATCGCCACGGTGGACCACAGCATTCCGACCACCGACCGCTCGCTTCCCATCGTCGATGAGATCGCCGCCCGGCAACTGGCGCAGCTCGGGACGAATTGCCGCGAGTTCGGCATCCGCCTCCTCGGCATCCATAGCGAGCGGCAGGGCATCGTGCACATCATCGGACCGGAGCTTGGACTCACTCAGCCCGGGATGACGGTGGTGTGCGGCGACAGCCACACCGCCACCCACGGGGCATTCGGCGCGCTGGCGTTCGGCATCGGCACCAGCGAAGTCGAACATGTGCTTGCCAGTCAATGCCTTCTACAGAGAAAGTCGAAAACGTTTGAAGTCCGGGTGGATGGCACGCTCAAGCCTGGAGTCTCGGCCAAGGACATTATTTTGGCTTTGATTGCGAAACTCGGAGTGGGCGGGGGCACGGGCTGCGTGTTCGAGTACCGCGGCAGCGCCATCCGGGGGTTGGGCATGGAAGAGCGGATGACGGTGTGCAATATGTCGATCGAAGGCGGCGCCCGCGCCGGCCTGGTCGCGCCCGATGACACCACGTTCCAATATCTTTCCGCCCGTCCGCACGCCCCGAAGGGCGCCGATTGGGACGCGGCGATGGCGCGCTGGAAGCAACTTCCCACCGATCATGGCGCCGTTTACGACCGCTCCGTCACTATTGACGCCGATTCGCTCGACCCAATGATCACTTACGGAACCAATCCGGGCATGGGAATGCCGATTGGCGGCGCGCTTCCCGAGCCCTCTAAAATAGCTGATCCAATGGTTCGTGATTCAGTGTCTAAGGCATTGAAATATATGGGATTAGAAGGAGGGAAACCACTTCTGGGACATCCCGTTGACGTCGTCTTCATCGGGAGCTGCACGAATTCGCGGATTTCCGATCTCCGGACGGCCGCCGGCCTCCTCAAAGGCCGCAAAGTCAACCCCAAAGTTCGCGTGATGGTGGTGCCGGGCTCGCAGGAAGTGAAACGGCAGGCGATCGCCGAAGGTCTTCCGGAGATTTTCAAGGCGGCCGGCTGCGATTGGCGCGAACCGGGCTGCTCCATGTGCATCGCCATGAACGGCGATCAACTTGCGCCGGGACAGTACAGCGTTTCCACCAGCAACCGCAATTTCGAGGGACGGCAGGGGCCCGGAGGCCGCACTTTTCTAGCCAGCCCGCTAACCGCCGCCGCCAGCGCCATTACCGGCGTCGTGACCGACGTGAGGACACTGTTATGAAGCCATTCACCAGTTTCGAAAGCCGCGTAGTTCCCCTGCCGATCCACAACATCGATACCGACCAGATCATTCCGGCGCGCTTCCTGAAGACCACCTCGAAGCAGGGGCTCGAACGCCACCTTTTCAACGACTGGCGGTACGATGAGCGGGGCAATCTCAAGCCCGATTTCATCCTCAATCAGCCTCGTGGGCAGAACGCGCAGGTGCTGCTTGCCGGCGACAATTTCGGCTGCGGCAGCTCGCGCGAGCACGCGCCGTGGGCGCTGGTGCAATTCGGGTTCCGTGCCGTGATCAGCACGTCGTTCGCCGACATTTTCAAGCAGAACTCGCTGAAGAATTCGCTCCTGCCGATCATCGTGACGCCCGAGGTGCATGCCGAGTTGTTCGCCGCGGTCGAGGCCGACCCGGCAGCCACGGTAAGAGTGGATCTGGCGGCGCAGACTCTCACCTTGCCCAGCGGGCGGAAGGTGGAATTTCCCGTGGACGGGTTCGCCAGGCATTGCCTGCTCGAAGGCGTGGACGAGCTCGGGTACATCCTCAGTCACGAGGCCGAAATCGCCTCGTTTGAGGCCAAACGCGTGGGCTCGGTCAATACGGCCGCTTAGCTATTTGCCCCTCAATTCCGCGGCGTACTGCTGATCGTGACCCATGATATGGTTGGCGAGCCAGTTCTTCAGGAACTGCATCACTTCCACGGTGAGCGCGAGTCCGCCATTCTTGTATTTTTCGCGCAATTCGAGCACCTGTCCGGTCAGCCTCTTGTGCTCGGCCTGATGCCCGGTCAGTCTTGAATATCCCCGGACTTTCAGCATGTTCTCCTCGTAGCTGAAGTGCTGTTCGGTGTAGCGGATCAGTTCATCGAGGATCTTGCCGACGGCAAGTTTTCCCTGCCCGCTGCTCATGGCAGCGTGCAAATCATTGATAAGGCGGACCAATCCCTGGTGTTGGGCATCGATCTGGGAAATTCCCACGCTGTATTTCTGCAGCCAGGGGAAGATGAGGTTGGTGGTCGTAGCGGCCATGCCTTTCTATCGGCGGAACGGGGCGGATCTTTACTGCTGCGCTACCAATAGGGACACCAGCGTTGAAAATCAACGCTCGCGGTCGAGGAGCGCGCGTTTCCGGTCCTCGCCCCAGCGGTATCCTCCGCTTTCACCCGTCCCGCGGACAACGCGATGGCAGGGAATCGCCACCGCGATACGATTGGCGGCGCACGCCCGCGCCACGGCGCGAACGGCTGTAGGCTGGCCAATTCCTCGCGCTACCTCGGCGTAGGATTGAACCTTGCCGTACGGGATCGACCGCAGGTAGTCCCACACGCGCATCTGGAAAGCGGTGGCCTGGATGTCCAAGGGAAGATTCGTGGCGGGTCGGGCACCGGCCAGATGAGCGGAGAGCGCGTCCATCCACTGACGGAATTCCGGCGCCGGCGGTTCGGCGGCAGATTCCAGGGTGGCGGCGGGAAATTCGCGACGCAACTGGCGGAGGAGCTGTTCCCGCGATTCTCCGAATTGCACGAAGCAGACACCGCGGCGGGTGGCGCCCATCATGGCCAATCCGAGCGGCGATTCGATCATGGCGTGCGTGATGGTCACCCCGCCGCCGCCTTTCCGGTACTGGTTCGGAGTCATTCCCAGGCGCGAATCGGCACGCTCGTAAACGCGGCTGGAAGATCCGAACCCGGCCTCGTACACCGCCGTGGTCACGTCTTTCGCCTGGCGCAGCTCTTGCTTCAGTTTGCCGACGCGAAGCGCCTCCAGATATTGCTTCGGGGTCACGCCCACCGCGGCTTTGAAGGTTCGCTGGAGGTGAAAACGGCTCAGCCCGGTGCGCGCCGCGAGGGTGGCGAGGCTGGGACGCTCGTCGCAGTGCTCCTCCAGGTAGCGGCAAAGATCGGCGATGGGGGCGGAGGGGTCGGCCAGCGGCCGGCAGCGCAGGCACGGGCGCAGCCCGGCTTGCTCGGCCTCGGCGGAGAGATGGAAGAAGCGAATGTTTTCCCTCCGGGGATGGCGCGAAGGGCAGGACGGGCGGCAATACACGCCAGTGGTGAGGACACCGAAGAAAAACCGGCCGTCGAAGCTGCGGTCGCGGGCTATTACGGCATTCCAGCATTGAGTTTCGGAGAGCATATTTACAGCTTGCGCCTGCTTTCATTTTCCTACCATCCGCGTGTTGCGCTGGAATTCGGCCGCTGTTACCCACGGGCGGGGTGAATTTAAGGGGTGCCGGCGCGCCGGGTGCGGATGGGGGTACCCACGCGCGAGGGTACGCCGCGCCTGCCCGCATCGTTTTCATTGAGATGTCGAAGAACATCGGTTATTTTCAGTTCGTGAACGTGCCCAAGTTCACAAAACTCAGAGAGCAGCAAAGGGAGTCCACAATGATCAAGCTATATCGCGATGCCCAACGCCCGAACAACTGGGTTGCTTATGTTCCGAACGTCGGCTGGTTTGCCTTCCCGGCCGTCGAGAATGGCTGGGACCAGCGCACTCCGGCCCGCGGTCTCGACCCGCTGTTTTTGCGCGAGGTCCCGGTGGCAAAGGGATTCGCCGCCGGCGTCCCGCAACCGGAATTATTGAAAGTCGCGTAGTCCTCCCTGACCGCTACAGCCGCCAGGGAGCGGCGCGTTGCGGCTCATTCACCGCCGATTCTCCGAAACTTGCGACAATGGCTGTGCAGCCATGAATCGCAGAACATTTTGCGCGCTATTACCCGCCGCAGGCGCGGTGCTACCCGCCCTGGCGACCGGAGAACAAGCGCTCCGCGAGCGCTCCTTAATCGATTCCGATTGGAAATTCCTCCTCGCCGATCCCGCCGGGGCGGAGGTTGCCGATTTCGATACATCGGGCTGGCGGGCCGTAGACCTGCCGCACGATTGGAGCATCGAAGGCAAGATGGATCCCCAGAGCCCGGTGGATGGCGGCGGCGGGTACGTTCCTGTTGGTGTAGGGTGGTACCGCCGGACCTTCACTGTTCCCGCGTCCTGGAGCGGCCGGCGCGTGAGCGTGGAGTTCGAGGGAATCTACATGAACGCGACCGTGTATCTCAACGGTCACGATCTGGGCGTGCATCCCTACGGGTACACGACGTTTTTCCACGATCTGACGCCGCATCTCAAGCCGGGGAATAACGTCCTCGCCATCCGCGTGGACCAATCCAAACAGCCGAACAGCCGTTGGTATTCGGGATCGGGGATTTATCGCCACGTCTGGCTGCACGTCACCGGAGCGGTGCACGTCGCGCCCTGGGGCGTTTCGATTGCGACTCCGGAGGCGAGCGCGGAGAAGGCGAGAGTTTCGGTCAAGACGCGCATCGCGAACGAGTCGGGCGGGAAAGCCAATTTGGTCTTGCGCACCGTGCTGTACGGGCGCTCCGGCGCCGCGGCCGGACAGGCGAGCAGCAGCGCCGAGGTGGAGGCGGGCGGTTCGGTGGAGGTGAGCCAGGAGATCGCGGTCGATAAGCCGGCGCTGTGGGCGCCGGAATCGCCGGCCCTCTATCGCGCGGTGACACGCGTGACGGAGAACGGCAAGCCGGTGGATGAAGTAGCGACTGCGTTTGGCATCCGCTCGGTGGAATGGTCGGCGGAGAAGGGTTTCCTGCTGAACGGGAAACCGGTGAAGATGAACGGCGGCTGCGTGCATCACGATAACGGCCCGCTGGGCGCTTGCGCCTTCGATAGAGCCGAGGAACGGCGCGTACAGCTTCTGAAGGAGGCCGGGTTCAACGCCATCCGCACCGCCCACAATCCGCCATCGCCGGCGTTTCTCGACGCCTGCGACCGGCTGGGCATACTGGTGATGGACGAGGCATTCGACTGCTGGTCGAAAGGCAAGAATCCGCAGGACTACAACGTCGCGTTCCACGATTGGTGGCAGCGCGATATCGATGCCATGGTGCTGCGCGACCGCAATCACCCCTCGGTGGTGATGTGGAGTATCGGCAACGAGATTCCGGAGCGTGGAGAGCCGCTGGGCGCGCAGGAAGCCAGGATGCTGGCCGATTATTTGCGCGGGCTCGACCGCACCCGTCCGGTCACTTCCGCGCTGAACTTCGTTCCCAAGTGGACCGATACCGACGGATTCTATGCGGCGCTCGACATCGGCGGCTACAACTACAATTTGAGCAATCACGCGGCGGATCATAAACGCGTCCCGTCGCGGATCATGGCCTGCACGGAATCGTTCCCCAAAGTGAGCTTCGACGATTGGGCCATGGTGGCCGACTTTCCGTATATCGTGGGGAGCTTCGTCTGGACCGCCGTCGATTACCTGGGCGAATCGGGGCTGGGGCGCTGGTATTTCCGCGATGGGAACGACCACGGCCGGGAAAGTTACGGAGCGCCTTATCCCTGCCACGGGTCCGATTGCGGTGACCTCGACATCTGCGGTGCGCGCAAAGCGATGGCGCATTACCGCAATATTTTGTGGGATCGCGGCGAGAAGCTTTTTCTCGGCGTCCGCCAGCCGGCGCCCGAAGGCAAAGAGGTATATGTGACGCGTTGGGGATCGTTCCCGATATACGAAAGCTGGACCTGGCCCGGGAGGGAGGGCAAGCCGCTCGACGTGGAAATTTATTCGCGGAGCGGGCAGGTGCGCCTGTATCTCGGCGATAAGTTGGTGGGCGAAAAGCCGACTACGCGCACTGAGAAGTTCACGGCGAATTTCACGGTGCCTTATGCTCCGGGAGTGCTGAAAGCGCAGGCTCTCGAGGGTGGAAAAGTGGTAGCGGAAGCTGTCCTGCGGACCGTGGGCGAGCCCGCGCAAATCCGCCTGACGCCCGATCGGACCACGCTGCGGGCGGATGGCCAGGACCTTTGCTTCGTGACGGTGGAAGTGCTGGATGGGAGCGGCCATCCACACCCGAACGCGGACCACGAAGTGACGTTTGCGCTGGAGGGTCCCGGATCGATCGCGGCGGTTGGCAACGGCGATTTGACCAGCGCAGAGCCGTACCACGGGACCGAGCGCAAGCTGTTTCATGGCAAGGCGCTGGCGGTGGTGCGCACTTCCCGCAAAGCGGGGCGGATCACGCTGCAAGCCACGGCTCCGGGCCTGCGGACGGCCACGGTGAACATGACGGCAGCCCGCCGGAGCTGATTGGCCGGCGGCAGGATTGTCTTGCGTTGCCCGGCGGCTTGATAGATAATTTTGGGGCGCAACCAATTCGCCGGTCACCACTGGCGGCGCAGGAGATTCGCCATGTTTTCCACGAGTCGCAG
>Ga0335078_10015949_pt1 | contig 11149 bp, 5 predicted proteins | sample Lox_Sample_32_FD_206711 | JGI IMG/M metagenome (GOLD analysis project Ga0335078, IMG submission 206711) | Soil microbial communities from Loxahatchee National Wildlife Refuge, Florida, United States - Lox_Sample_3.2 | ecosystem: Environmental > Terrestrial > Soil > Wetlands | place: USA: Florida...
GCACTTGCGCCTGGCCGCCGAGCTTGCCGTCGGTTCCGACTTCGCGCGCCACGCGTGTGACTTCCGAGGCGAAGGCGCGCAACTGGTCCACCATCGTGTTGATGGTGTCCTTGAGTTCCAGAATTTCGCCCTTCACGTCCACCGTGATTTTGCGGGACAAGTCGCCGCGAGCCACGGCCGTCGAGACTTCGGCGATGTTGCGGACTTGCGCCGTGAGGTTGCTGGCCATCGAGTTCACCGAGTCGGTCAGGTCCTTCCACGTTCCCGCGACGCCGGGCACTTGCGCCTGGCCGCCGAGGCGGCCTTCGCTGCCAACCTCGCGCGCCACGCGGGTCACTTCGCCCGCGAACGCGTTGAGCTGGTCCACCATGGTGTTGATCGTATTCTTCAGCTCGAGGATTTCGCCCTTCACGTCGACCGTAATCTTGCGCGACAAGTCACCGCGGGCCACGGCCGTCGTGACCTCGGCGATGTTTCTCACTTGCCCGGTCAGGTTTCCGGCCATCGAGTTGACCGAATCGGTCAGGTCCTTCCATGTACCCGCGACGCCGGGCACGTTGGCCTGTCCACCGAGCCGGCCCTCCGTTCCGACCTCGCGCGCCACGCGCGTGACTTCGCCGGCGAATCGGTTCAGCTGGTCCACCATGGTGTTCAGCGTTTCTTTTAGCTGCAGCACCTCGCCGCGCACGTCCACGGTAATCTTGCGCGACAGGTCGCCGCTGGCGATGGCTGTGGCCACTTCCGCAATGTTTCGCACCTGGCCGGTAAGGTTGCTGGCCATGAAATTCACGTTGTCGGTCAAATCTTTCCAGGTGCCGCCCACGCCGGGCACTTGCGCCTGGCCGCCGAGTTTTCCTTCAGTGCCGACCTCGCGCGCCACGCGGGTCACTTCGCCCGCGAACGCGTTGAGCTGGTCCACCATCGTGTTGATGGTGTTCTTCAGCTCGAGAATTTCGCCCTTGACGTCCACAGTGATTTTGCGCGACAAGTCGCCGCGGGCCACGGCCGTGGTCACTTCGGCGATGTTTCTCACTTGCGCGGTCAAGTTCCCGGCCATGGCGTTCACCGAGTCGGTGAGGTCTTTCCAGGTTCCCGCGACGCCGGGGACGACCGCCTGGCCGCCCAGTTTTCCGTCGGTGCCGACTTCGCGCGCCACGCGCGTCACTTCCGAAGCGAAGGAGCGCAGCTGGTCCACCATTGTGTTGAGCGCTTCCTTCAGCTGCAAAATTTCACCGCGCACGTCCACGGTGATCTTGCGGGACAAATCGCCGCTGGCCACGGCGTTGGTCACTTCCGCGATGTTTCGGACCTGGCCGGTCAGGTTGCTGGCCATCGAGTTGACGGAATCGGTCAAGTCTTTCCATGTGCCCGCGACGCCGGGCACTTGCGCTTGCCCGCCGAGTTTTCCATCGGTGCCGACTTCGCGCGCCACGCGCGTCACTTCGGCGGTGAAAACGCCCAGCTGCTGAATCATGGTGTTGACGATATTCGCTGAGCGCAGGAATTCGCCTTCGAGCGGTCGCCCGTCCACGTCCAGCCGAACCGTCTGCGTCAGGTTTCCTTGAGCCACCGCGGCGATGGCGCGGGTCACTTCCGTGGTCGGACGAAGCAGGTCTTCCGTGAGCGTGTTGATGGAGACTTCCATCTCTCCCCAGGAGCCTCTGGACTGATGAAATCGCGCGCGCTCCGACGTCCGGCCCTCTTTCCCGACGGCTTGCCCGACGCGCGTGAGCTCCCGGGACATTTGCTGGTTGGTGGCGACGATTTCGTTAAAGGTGTCCGCGATTTTTCCGTGCAGCCCCGTCCAGTAACCGGGAAGGCGAACCGAGAAATCTCCCTCGTGCATGGTTTGCAGGGCGCCGAGGATCACGCTGAGGTCCGCGGGGACGGCGCCGCCGTTGGCCGCGACGTGGCCGTTGTCTACCTCTAATGCGACATTGGCTCCTGCTTCGCCGCCGGGGGCCGCGGCGTCACGAATGGTTTTCTTCATAGCGTTCTCCTGCGCAAAAAGCGAATGATTGCCTTTCACAGCGCTGCCATTGGTTTCCGTTGTTTTAAAACGGAGGTCGGGTGCTGAAACTCCTTTTAACCCTCATTTGAATTAGACCTGTCTCGGTGTGGAGAACCCTCCGGCTGCGGGTAACCCAAGGAAAGTCCGCGAGCGAAGACAGGCAAACGAAAGATGAATCTCACGCATTCTACTTGATATCACCATGCCCTCGGTGACGCTCTAGGGTTTTTGATGTAGGGGCATCCAGGAGTTTACCGTATGACTTTTGCGGTAAAAGGGATGCGAAAATCCGTTCTTTCCTGGAGCCGTCTCGCCGCTTGGAAATACAAACAAAAATGCGCGACCGATTCGCCCCCCGCCGCACACATGGTTTCGGACGAGTGCAGATTTTGCCTTGGTCCGGTTCGTTCATGATTGGATTGCCCTGGGGGCGCCGCCACCATGCGGCGCCCCCAGGGCGGGACTGTCCATTCGGCCTGCGCTACTTCTGCGAGCTGTCGAAAAGGAGAATTGGCCCCGAGCGGGCATGCGCCGGGAGTTATTTTCCTTCATAAGCGACGGTCGCGTCGGTAGACTGGCCGGGCGAATAAACGAATTCGTGCCCTATGGGATTTTCCGGATAGAACCAAGCGCGAATCGCAGGAGGCGAATCCGAGGACCGTTCATCCACCCTGAAAATGGGGCCATTCGATACATTCAACCGATAGGTGGGAACCGTCAGAGCCGTGGCCACCAGCTCTGTTCGATCTTCGTTCCAGATCTGCACGACGTTGGAATTGCCGGTGGCGTCCATTAGGGTGAACACGTATGTGCCAGGCAGCAGCACTTGACCCGGAATCTGTATCGGGGTGTCAAACGTGGCGACAATCTTTTGATCCCAATCGTTGGCCCTGGCGAGAGGGACGAGCATGGCGCAGAGCAGCGCCGCGGCCATAAAGGGCAGAATCCATTTAACGGTACGCATTTTGTACCTCCTAGGTTGGCCGGGTGGAATGGGGCTGGGAGGGAAACCGAAGTGGTGAGAAGCATATGCCGTTCCAATTCGGCATGTGGATTGTAACTCATTTAGCGACAATGATTTAGAATGACCGCCGAGAGCGAAGGGGAGCTAGTCCTTCCGTCGTAGGAGGGGAAAACTTTCTCGGCGGTTCGTTCTTTTTTCTAATTTGCGAATCGGCCCGCCGGCAAGCCTTTTCCTGCGGCCTGCCATTCAGAAAAATGATTGATTCTCCGGTTATTTTGCTTGCTAGATACAGCGCTTCCCTGATTCACAGGGTGCTTTCAATGCGCGAACGTGGCGGCCGAAATTGGATTGTAGGCGGGGGCGCAAGCGCTCCAACCTGAAGAGGTTTTACGTGAAAATCGTGTTTTCCGAAATCGCAGGGGGCTTGGATCGCCTTTCCACTACGGAAGAATTAAAGGACGCAGTTCTCTTTTCGAACGGCGTCGCGGAATGCAGCCTGGAAAATTTGTGGGAGGCGGTCTGCGAAGCCGAGGACCGATTGACCGCTCCAGCCGAAGAGTGCGAGGGGCTGGAGCTCTTGGAAACACTGAACAAGCCCGCTAGCTAGAGATGGAAATCCGGCAGCAAGCGGGATCTTGTTCTGAGCATTTCCACTAAGTAGATTATTTATCAGCAGCATACGAAGATCGGCCAGAGACGCGTGTAAACCTGTCTGAGCGTACTAAAGATTCTGATCGGCCAATCTACAGCCTTAGCCTGATGGCTGGTTAAGACCCTCTGATGTTATGAAAGAGGCTCGCCGGACTCTCTCCGCAGGAAGCGTACCGGCGATAAGAAAGGGTTGGCCCAGTGAAGCACGGTCTTCCATTTTTGCTGACGAGAGACAGAACAGGGCAAGGCCGTTTGCGTAGCGGCCTTGCCGCCTGGAAATCGAGCTCCAAAAAGAAGACCGAGGGCCAGACGCCCACCGATTGGCTCCTTGCCAGGGGCCGTCCAAAATCGGGGCAATCGCTGGAGGAAACGCTTTCTTCTGCATTGCTCGTTCAGGACAAAGAGCTGGCCGGCATCGTCCAGGAAGTGGACAATCTCCTGAAAACGATCAAGACGGATAACCCAGAGACCCAAGCGGTGAGCAACGCGCTTCAGCGGGCTGATTTGTGCGCTGTGAAGCAGTCCCTCTTGGATCGGGAACTTCAGTCCCTGGCGCTCACCGATGATTTGACTTGCCTGTATAACCGGCGCGCGTTCCTAGCCCTGGCGACGCAGCAATTGAGGCTCATGCGCCGGAAAGGCGAAAGCCTCCTGCTTTTCTTTGCCGACGTCGACAATTTCAAAGCCATCAACGATTCCTTCGGCCACCGCGAGGGAGACCACGCCCTGGTCCGGGCCGCGGACGCCTTGGAGAAAACCTTCCGCGACTCCGATATTCTGGCCCGTTTGGGCGGGGATGAATTTGCCGTGTTGGCTTTGGAGGCCTCCGGCGAAGATCAGGATGCCATTCTGAGCCGTCTGCGTGAAAATCTACGGAAATCGAATGCCGAAGAGCCCCGCTACGAACTTTCGCTTAGCGTTGGGGCGGCGCGCCTCGATCCCGAGCATGATTCGTCGCTCGGAGAACTCATGGAGCGAGCCGACCTCGCCATGTACCGGGAAAAAAGCATGAAACGACATCCCGGGCATTTTGAACCCGCCGGCGTTGGTACCCGCCTGCAAGAACCCCCACAAGAAGAGACAGAGCATTCGTAACCGCTTCTTAAGATAGATTGGAGCGATTGCGGATGGGAGACAAAGCTCAACCTATGAACGAGCTTAGCGTCCAGCGAATGCTCTGCACGCTCCCATCTGCGGAGAATTCTGTGCTTAGGATTTGGAGGCGCGGGGCGGGATCGAACCGCCGATAAAGGTTTTGCAGACCTTTGCCTTACCACTTGGCGACCGCGCCTTGGACGCACACCATTCTACTACCGGACACTTTCCCCGGCATCGCCTTTCCGCTCGCTGCCGGCGATGCCGGGATTCCCAGGCCTAAGGGAAACTCGATTCGGCTCTCACGATTGCTACGCTTCTCACCACAACAGTTTTAACCCAAACTGGATTTGCCGGGAAGTGGTGGAAGTCGAGGTGATTACTCCCGCTGTGGCGGAAGGCAGCACTGTCGTCGCCGAAGTGAAGACCACCGGATTGGGGTTATTGAAATTCACGCGATTGAAAATATTAAAAAACTCGGCGCGGAACTGAAGATTGACCCGCTCCGTGAATAGGAATTTTTTGGCCACGGAAAAATCGGTTTCCGCGATTCCGGGTCCTTGCAGGAAATTGCGGGGCGCGTTTCCGTAGGTGTTCGCCAGCGGCTGAATGAATGCGTTCGGATTAAAATACTGCGCCGGGCCGCCTTCGATGACGGAGCCGGTAAAGGCCGGGTTCAACGACGGCCGCACGGGATTGCGCGAGTCTCCATCGTTCGACGGATTGTAGGAAAGCTGCGGCGTGAACGGCAAGCCGGAGAGCAGCGTTTCGATTCCGCTGAGTTGCCAGTTTCCGAACGCCGCGTTCCACCAAGGATTATCGCCGGAGGCATTCCTGCGGCCGAAGGGCAGATCGTAGGTTGCGTTGATCACCGCGGCGTTGCGTACATCGAAGGAAGCGCGGCCGTAGTCCGATTGCAGCGGATTCAGCGGGTTGGAAACGAACGCCGGAGCGTTCGTCGCGACGCTGGTGTTCATGCTGTCACCATCGTCGAGGGTTTTTGAGTACGTGTAGACGCCGCGAAATTGCAGCCCGTGGCTGAACTGGTGATTCAGATCCACCTGGAGCGCGTTGTAGGAGCTCACGCCCTCCGAAAACCATGTCGTTGTGTTCGACACGGCGGGATTGGCCAGCGCGGGCGTCCCCGTAAGAGGCGTAGCCAGGCTGGCATAGTAAAAATATGCGCCGGAGGGATAGCCTGCCGGGCACGGGGCTTCCGGGCAAATCACCACATTGCTCGGCACGTTGGCGTCGAGCGAGAGTATTTCATGATATCCGTGCGAGCCGATGTAGCCGACGCTCAGGGTCGTCTGCGGCAAAATCTGCCGCTCGACTTTCATGTCGTAGGAAATCACCGTGGGCGTCAAGAGATTGGGCTGCACGCCGCTCGGAATCACCAGAGGCGTGGGAAGCGCGCCCGTGCCTTCGATCTCGCCGACCGTGGCCTTCTTGGACGCTTCCACCGTGTTGAAGGGGCCATTCTGGTCCAGTCGGTAGCTGAGATTATCCAGCAGCGCATAGTAAATGCCGGCCCCCGCGCGAATCACGGTTTTCTTCGAGCCGAACGGCGACCACGCGATGCCCGCGCGGGGGGCCGGCAAGAACGCAGCTTTGTTGACGCTGAGGGCGGAGTGGCCAATCGTGGGGTCGGTGTCGATCACGCCGTTCGTGAACAAATAGTTGGAGGCCCGGCCGTACGCTTCGTTCCAACCGCTCGTGGACTCGCCGCGGAATCCGAGGCGAACCTCGAGGCTCGGCGTCAGCTTGATCGCGTCTTCCACGTAGTAAGCCCCCTCCAGCGAGCGCCACGATAACGGAGTGTAGGCGGACGCGAAGGTGTACGTGCTAATCGAACCCTGAAGAAACGTTTGCAGATTGTTAAACGATGCCTGGCCGTATTGATCCTGGAGCAGATTGTCGTTGGCTTGCACGCGCTCGAACCAGATGCCGAGAGTTAAAAGATGCTTGCCGTGCGTGATGCTGACCTGGTCGGCCCAAGTGAAAAGATTGCGCACCGCCGTGAGATTGCTTCCGGCATTGGTCCCGCCGTTGGTAAGCGCCGACGCGCCATTGAGCGTGGTGCCGCCGCCGATGACCACGGCGCCAGGCAGATCCACGCCCGTCGTATCGGCCCACGCGCCGGTGACGGTCGAGGCCGTCCCCGTAACGCCGCTATTGAAATAAAACGCGCCACGGGAAAAGCCGAAGGTTGCTTTGTTGAGAACGGCGGGAGAGAAAACGTGGGTCTCGCTCAGGCTGGCCACCTGCTCGCGCAAGAATACATCGACCGTGCTGTAAGGATTGGCGGTAGGCGAGAGGGACTGGCTGTCATCGCCAGTGTACACACCCGCGAAGGTGTCCTTCTCCGAAATAATCTGATCGAATCGAGCGGTCCCGAAATCTTCCCGGATGTGTTGCTGCGGGCTGCTGAGCGCTTCGGCAACACCGCTGTTCAATCCGTTTACGGTCAGCTCCGGTCCGTTGGCGACGGGCCACAGGTTTAGCAAATTGGTCACGCCTTTTCCGAGCGTCACGGTCGTGTCGGGCGTTGAAGCATTGCAAGAAGAGGTGACCGTGGTCAGCGCGGCGCAAGGCAAAATTCCGAGGCGCGCGTTGGCGTCCGGCACGAGCGTGACGTCGCTCAGTCCCAAGCCTTGGCGGAAGCCTTCGTAATTCGCGAAGAGGAACGTTTTATCCTTCCGGATCGGTCCGCCCAGCGCGGCGCCGAACACGTTGCGCTCGAAGTGCGGAATTTGCGGCAGGTCGAAAAAGTTCCTCGCGTCCAGGGCGCTGTTGCGCAGGAATTCGTAGGCGTCGCCGTGCAAAACATTGGTGCCCGAGGCGGTCACGATATCGATCTGCGCGCCGGGGCGCTTGCCGTACTCGGCGCCGTACGCGTCGGTGACCACGGAAAATTCGCGCACCGCGTCCACGCCCAGCAATTGCCCGCTCGTGCCCCCCGGCGTGCTATTGATTTCCGACGCGCTGGTGAATTCCACGCCGTTGAGGAGGTAGAGATTTTCCTGCGGCCTGCGTCCCGACGCGGAAAACATGTTGCCCACCACGGAGTTGGACGTCCCGATCCCGCCGGCCCGCTGCGACGTGTAGTTGATCACTCCGGGATTGAGCGTCAGCAATTGATCGTAGCTGCGGCCGTTGAGCGGCAAGTCCTTCACCTGCGTCTCGCCGACCAGGCCTGAAAAGTCGGCGGTGGTCACGGCCAGTTGCATGGCCGTTTCCTCGACGTTGATCGATTGCTGCACGCCGCCCACCGCCAGCACTAGGTTCACTTCCGCGCGCTGTCCGATGGCCAGCGTGATTCCCGTTTTCACCTCGGTGCGAAATCCGGCTTGCTCGGTCGACACTTCGTATTTTCCGACGGCCAGCGACGTCGCGTCATACCGCCCCGTGTTGTCCGTGACGATCGCGCGCACCGTGCCCTGCTCGACGTTCTTCACTTTCACGGTTGCTCCGGCGATGATGGCCCCGCTCGTATCCGTGACGGCCCCTTCGATTGAAGCTTCTCCCTGCGCCCAGGCCAAGCCGGGCGCCGCCGCGAAAAGCAAAAGTAGTGGCACGACATGTCGTGCGACTTTCCCAATTCCACTAGTGGTATTCAGTCGGATCATGAACTTCGTCTCCTCGAAATTTTCCGGCATTGCCGTTGCTTCTTCGCCAACCGCCGCGCTTCCGTCATTTCCAAAAAATCGCCCCAAAAAAGAAAAATCCCACCGCCCGTAAGGTTCTGGCGGTGGGATTGCAAGATTGCCCGGCTTATGATCGTGGAACTAGATCGTTAGCCTCCCGGCGCCAGAAGACACACACGGACAGCAGGAACAACAAGTACAAGCCTGCATGGTCATCTGGGCGTCGCGATTCATAAGAGGATTTGAAACTACCTGAGAAGATTCCGAATGTCAAACCTTTCTTGCTATTTGCAGTTTGTTGCCGCGTGGCGTTTTGGGAGCAAGGCAGCCGGTACTTGGACCGAATCCATCCGGCGCTTCAGCCGCCGGCCTTGGCGATCGGTAGCCGAATCTGAAAAATCGAGCCACGCCCCGGCGCGCTTTGCACTTCGATGCTTCCGGCGTGGACCTCGGCGATCCAGCGGCCGATGGAGAGCCCCAAGCCGACTCCGCCCGTTTCGCGAGTGCGTGCTTTATCCGCCCGATAGAATCGCTCGAACACATTCGGCAGGTCCACTTCGGCGATGCCAATGCCGGTGTCGCGGACTTGCGCCACGGCGTAGCCATCGTTTCGTTGCAAAGAGACCTCGACCTCTCCCTTCGCGGGCGTATATTTCACCGCGTTATCGATCAAGATCAGAAACAGCCGTCGCAGCGTACTGGCGTCTCCTTCGATCCACATCGATTCGCTGGAAATTTGCTCCTGAAAGGCGATTTGTTTCGCTTCGGCCAGGGCGCTTCCCTGATGGCAGGCCTCGCGGAGAACTTCCGCGACGTTGGTGGCGCGGAATTGCAGGGTTTCCGCTCCGGCGCCGGAGTCGGCGCGCGCCAGGAACATCAACTGCTCGATCAGCGCGGAAGTTCTTTCCAGCTCGGCAAGAATTTCGGAGATCACGTCCCGGTATTCCTCCTCGGAACGCGCCTTGCGCAATGCCAATTCCGCCCGCGTGCGCATCACGGCCACGGGCGTGCGCAATTCGTGCGAGGCGTCCGCCGTGAATTGGGTGATTTTTTGGAACGCGGCTTCCAAACGCTGGAGCATCCCGTTCAGCGTCTCTGAAAGGCGCTGCAATTCGTCCCCACTATTCGGCACGGCCAGCCGGCTCGACAAATTCCGCGCGCCGATCGTTCTAGCCGTGCGCGTAATCTGATCCACCGGGGCCAGCGCTCGCGTGCTGATCCAGTAGCCTCCCGCCGCGGCGCACAGCAGCAGCGAGGGAATGGAAATGAAGAGCAGCAATTTGAAACGGTCCAAGGCTTCCTGGAAATCGTCCATTTCGTATGCGGACTGAATGAGGTAGGACTGTCCTGCCACAGTGACGAGCCGGGTCCAAATGCGCAGCGGGACATCCTTCCCCATAAAATCGACGGCGTTGCGCCGCGTGGGCGCAAATCTGGGCACGGCGTAATCGCTCATCACCTCGGATCGGTACAGCCAGTTGCCTTGCCCGTCCGAGACTTGCAAGAGAGCGCCGCCGGCCCGCAGCTCCGTATGCTCTCGAAGCTCGCCGGGTAAGTCGTCCGCTTCGCCCCGCTGGATCACTCGCTCGATGAGCTGATGGACGCCCTCGGCGCGGATTTCCAATTCTTCGTCCACCGTCCGGCGAATGCTGTGGCGCATTTCCAGAAAAGCAGTCACGCCAAAAGCGGACAGCACCACGGCGAGAACCGCGAAATACCAGGCGGCGAGCCGGATGCGGATGGGGAGGGTTTTCATGATGTTTTGCCGGCGTCGCGCAGGGTGTATCCCGTTCCGCGAACGGTCTGGATCAATTTCATTTTATGGTCTCGATCGACTTTATTGCGCAGCAGGCTGATAAAGGCGTCCAGCGTGTTTTCCTGCACGTCGTCGCTCGAATCCCAGACCGAGTGGATGAGCGTATTTCTCGTGACCACCCGGCCGGCTCGCCGCATTAGAAATTCCAGGAGCCGAAACTCGGTCCTGCTGAGGGAAATTTCCTCGCCGCCGCGCTTGGCTTCGTGCGTGGCCGGATTCAACACCAAATCCGCCACTCGCAAAAGCGTTGGGCGCGGCGCGGAGCCCCGGCGCGAGACCGAGCGGAGCCTGGCCAGAAATTCCTCGAAGGAAAACGGCTTAGTCATGTAATCGTCGGCGCCGATGTCGAGTCCTTTGACGACGTCAGGTACGGCATCGCGAGCGGTGAGGACCATGATCGGCGTCATGTTCCCGCTCTTGCGCAAGCGGCGGGCTACGTCGAAGCCGTCGATCCCCGGCAGCATCAAGTCCAGCACGATGGCGTCGTATTCGAGGGCCTGGGCCATTTCGAGCCCGTCGCGGCCGTCGAACGCCAGGCTGACGGAATGGTTCTCCTCCTCAAGGCCTTTCTTGAGCAGCTCCGCCATTTTTTTCTCGTCTTCCACGATCAGAATGTGCATCGGCGGCATACTCCTATCAAAACACGACAACCTGAAATTGCGCTGAAATGGCCTGTCCATGATTTTAGGCTCAATCTGCCGGGCATGGAAAGCGCCGGCAGCGGGCATAGACAGTTGGTTAGAAGAATTAATTAATTATATCCGGAAAGTTATCAAAGGGCGTGATGCGAAAATCCGCCTGGCTCCAGCGTCCATTCCAATTGGAAGAGTTCCTATGCCATCTCCAGTTCCAATCCGAAACAGTTTTCTCCCACGAAACTTATCGGTTTGATTTGTCTGCGCCTCATTGTTTGCATCTATAATCGAATATCACTTCAGGTTGACCGAAGATCGGGACAATGATCG
>Ga0335078_10015950_pt1 | contig 11149 bp, 7 predicted proteins | sample Lox_Sample_32_FD_206711 | JGI IMG/M metagenome (GOLD analysis project Ga0335078, IMG submission 206711) | Soil microbial communities from Loxahatchee National Wildlife Refuge, Florida, United States - Lox_Sample_3.2 | ecosystem: Environmental > Terrestrial > Soil > Wetlands | place: USA: Florida...
CGCCCAGCTCGCCTGCGGATCCGGCGGCTCGTCCAGCGCCTGCGCCAGCTGATCGCGCGTGGACTCCATCATGTCCAGGCCGAAGCGCTCCAGGATCAGCTCGCGCATCGTCACTCGCCGCCATGGCTTTGACAGGTCGATGTCCTCGCCGTTTCGTTTGATCGTGGTGCGCCCCAGCGCCGCCTGCGCCACGTCACGGAACATTTCTTCGGTGACGGTCGCCACGTCGTTGTAATCGGAGTACGCGCACATGAACTCGATGATCGTGAACTCCGGCGAGTGCTTCGGCGAGATGCCCTCGTTGCGGAACACCTTGCCCATGTCATACACGTTCTCCATGCCGCCCACGATGCAGCGGTTCAGGAACAGCTCCACCGAGATGCGCAGGTACAGCTCGCGGTCCAGCGCGTTGTGATGGGTGACGAACGGGCGCGAGCCCGCGCCGCCCGCCAGCGACTGCAGCGCCGGCGTTTCCACCTCTATGAAGTTTCTTTCGTTCAGCCACCTGCGGATCTCGAACACGATCCTGTGGCGTTTCACGAACAGGTCGCGCGTGTCCTCGTTTGCGATCAGGTCCAGCTCGCGGTAGCGGTAGCGCGTGCCCGTGTCCGCCAGGCCGTGGTGCTTGTCAGGCGGCGGGCGCAGCGCCTTCGTGAGCAGCGTGCACTTCTGCACCTGCAGGGCCAGCTGGCCGCGCTGGGTCACGTACACGCAGCCGTCGATGCCCACGATGTCGCCCACGTCCAGGCCCACGATGCGGTCGTAGGACTCCTGCCCCAGCGCGTCCACGCGCACCACCGCCTGGATCGTGCCTGACAGGTCGCGGACGTCCAGGAACGCCGTCTTGCCGTGCGCGCGGCGCGAGATGATGCGCCCCGCGATCTGGTATGTGAGGTCGGGGTGTTCGCCGTGCTCCAGCTGGGCGGGGTCGTGAGCGGCGAGGATGTCTTCAATGCGCGTTCGTGTGCGCCATAGTGTTACCGGGGGGTAGGGGTCGATGCCTTCCGCGCGCAGGCGCTCCATCTTGGCGCGGCGTTCGTCGTATTCGCCCTCCGGGGAGGATGCGAGCGCGGCGTCGGGCGCGGCGCTGGGTCCAGCGGCGACGCTGTCGTCCTGCTCCTCTTGCTGGTCTCGAACCGGCATGTCCAGACGATTCTCGCAGACACATCCCGACCGCTCTGATCGAGGCTCCCGCGGTGTTGTGCGGCGCTCAGGCGCCGGCTGGCCAGTCGATCCGCTCGGCCAGCTCTTGCGCGTGCATCTCAATCAGCTCGCTGTGGTCGATCTGCCGGTACTCGCCATCGCTCAGTCCGAGCCAGTCGACCGAGTGCGTGGCGGGGTCGACGATCAGCACCTCGTCCACGTCGTGGGCAGCGTAATACGGCAGCTTCTCCCAGCTCTCATCGCCGGGCGAGACGATCTCGATGACGAGCGCGGCGGTCGGATACCAGGTGGCGAGCGGAGGCGCGCGGTGCAGGCCGCCGTCGGGCACGCGGAAGTCGTGCTCATCATCGCCGAGGTTGAACTGGGCGCCAGGGTGCAGGCCCGCTGCTCGTGCGAGGGGGCTGAGCAGACAGGCAAGCTGCCACTCGACCGAGCTGTGCGGGCCCGACGGAGCGGGGACCATGTGAAGCACACCGCCCCAGACCTCGTCGAAGCGGTCAAGGCCCGAGCGGCGCCGGCGCTCGAGCAGCTCCTCGAGACCCGCTGTGGAGGGATCGAGAACGACTGCTCGCATGCACCGAGAGTAGCGAGCGTCAGGCCATCGGCAACGACATGCCCACGGGCTTGGGGCCCTCCGCGGGGGTGGGACTCGGCGCGGCGCCGGCGGGTTGCGCGGACCCGTCGGGCGCCACCTGCACGAGTGGCAGGACCGGCAGCTCGTTCGGTGCCTGTGCGGGCGCCAAGGCGATCAGCCCGCGCGCGACCTGCCGGATCGCCTGGGAAGCCGGGTCGTCGGGGTCCTCGATCACGAGCGGCACGCCGTCGTCGGCGTGCTCGCGCAGCGGCATCGTCAACGGCACCGTGCCGAGGAGCGGCACGTCGAGCTCGTCGGCGAGCTCCTGGCCGCCGCCCTCGCCGAAGATCGCGTAGCGCTCGCCCGAAGGGGTGGCGAAGCCGGACATGTTCTCGACCACGCCCGCGATCTCGAGGTCCACCTTGTGCGCCATCTGCGCGGCGCGGCGCGCGACCCTCTGGGCGGTGGGTTGCGGCGTGGTCACGATCAGGAACTGCGCCTGGGGCAGCAGTTGGGCGAGCGTCATCGACACGTCGCCGGTGCCGGGGGGGAGATCCACGAGCAGGTAGTCGAGCGCGCCCCAGTCGACATCCTGCAGGAACTGGGTCAGCGCCTTGTGCAGCATCGGCCCGCGCCACACCACCGCGGCGTCCTCCTCGACAAAGAAGCCGATCGACATCACCTTCACGCCGTGCGCCTGGAGCGGGATGATCTTGCGCTCGGCGGACACGTCTGGCCTGGTGGCGCCGAGGCCGTACATGCGCGGGATCGAGTAGCCCCACACGTCCGCGTCGAGCACGCCCGCGCGCCTGCCTTCGGCGGTGAGCGCCGCGGCCAGGTTGGCGGTCAGCGTGGACTTGCCCACGCCGCCCTTGCCCGAGCCGACGCACACCACGTTGGCCACCTGCGCGAGCGCGCCCGCGGGCAGGCTGCCGCGGCCGAGCTTCTGCTGGAGCGCGGCCTTCTGGGCGTCGGTGAGGACGTCGAAGTAGACGTTCACGTGCGTCACGCCGTCAAGCGCGGCAACGGCGCTCGTGACGGCCGTCTGGAAGTGGCCTCGGATCGGACAGCCGGGCGTGGTCAGCGAGACGGTCACGTCCACCACGCCGTTCGCGCTCAGCTCGATAGAGCGCACCATGTCGAGCTCCACGATCGAGCGGTGCAGCTCGGGGTCGATCACGGCCTCGAGGGCGCGGCGGATGTCGTCGGTGTCGGTCACGGAGTCATTGTGGCAAACCGCCGGCGTCGAGCCGGGCGCCCGTGGCCCGGGCCCGTTCGTCGCTGGCGGAGGCTCATGCCGTCTCGAAAAATGACCCGCGGGCGGTGGGGGCCGCCCGCGGGTCGAGGGGAGGAGAGGGTGCTACTACTGCCAGCGGGATATGAGGCTGGCAGACTTTCCCAGCCCGCGGCCTCTCCTTGCCGGGTCGGGGGAAGCTCATTGCTCAGACGAGGCTCAGGATGCGATCCTGGACCTCCTTGGCGATCTCGGGCACGCGGCCCGCAAGCTCGTCTGCGTTCTTCGCGAGCGCGTCGCGACGCTCCTCGAACTCGCTGACCGTGCTCTCGATGCTGCGACGGCGCTGGCGTAGTTCGCGCTCAACGCGAACGCGCGCTTTGCGGACCTCACGCTCGAGGCGCTTGCGCGCGGTCACGCCGCGGCGCTCGAAGCGACGCAGTTGAGCCTGCGCCCTGCTCGTGGAGGAGTAGTTGGAGATCGTGTCGGAGACGGTCGAGACCACACGGTCGCGCGCTATCAGGGCCGCCCCGACGGGGATCAGCACGGCGCGCTCGGCGTAGTCGCCGAACACCTCCGCCGTCTCCCTGGTCGCCGCCTGCGCCTGGTGCACGGCGGACTCGCTGGTGTGGACCGCTCGCGTGCGCGCTGCCCTCGCGTGCGTCGACTTGGTCTGCGCGGAGCTCGCGCTCGTGCGACGGGTAGTCGATCGTTTCGTAGCGGCTTTCTTGGCGGCTTTCGCCCCAGGTTTCGATCTTGTTGAAGAAGCTGAGTTGCTCGTCGGCATCTTGGGCTGCTCTCCTGTCTTCTTGCCCTCGCTGGTGGGAGGGCGGTGGGGGCTGATTGCTCTAGGCGATCTGACCACTGACCTCAGCGGCCCGAACACTTGTTTGGTACCCCACCAAGGCGAGATAGTAACACGAAGATCGTAGCAGGCGTGAAAACCGTCTGCTTGACGGCAATCAAGTCCGTCAAGCTTGTAACAGGTGGAACATGCGTTCGACTCGCGGGACTTGAGATCGGGTGGCGGTGGAGCGGGCTCGCGCCAGTTGGATCACGCCGAAGCTCCCGGCCGGTCCCGACTCGAGGCGAGGAGAGGGAAACATCCCGTCGACCGTGTTACCTGCAGGCAGCGGCACGGCACTCGAGGGGGATGGTGGCGGTCTCGGCGGACGTCATTGTTCTCGGCTCGATGCGTGCTCTTGCCACGGTAGTCGCCGCGCTCGCGCCCACTGCAGTGTTCGCGCTCGTACCGGCACCGGCGAGGGCCGTCACAGTGAGGTACACGTTTACGAGCGCAAGCGCGGAGACGCCGACTCCGGTGGCGTTGTCGGACGTGCCGCCTGCGGGCCGCAGCATGTCCCCCGACGAGGTCTTGGCCGTGGCGAACCGCCAGTCGAAGATGCGCGACGTGCGGGCCGAATACCGCGACTCCTTCGGAGAGGTCTACCTGAGCGGGGACCTCCGGTGGGATGTGGGCTACTTCTCCAAAACCGGTCAGCAGATCGGCCTCGTCGTCATCAGCGACTTCTCGGGACGGGTGATCGAACAGTGGACGGGCGTTCAGATCGCGTGGACGATGGCACGCGGCTACCCCGGCTTCTTCGGCAAACACGTCAACGCCTTGTACTTGTGGCTGCCGTTGTGCGTGCTGTTCATTCTGCCGTTCTTCGACTTCCGCCGGCCGCTGAAGCTGCTGCACCTCGACCTGCTCGTGCTGCTGTCCTTCTCGGTGTCGCTCGCGTTCTTCAACCACGCCCATATCTACGCGTCGGTCCCGCTCGCCTACCCGCCGCTGCTGTACCTGCTAGCGCGAATGCTCGTGCTGATGCGGCGGGGATCCGCTCCGCATCCCGGTAGACGCCCGCAGCCATTGAGCCTGCTCGTCCCGGCACCATGGCTCGCGCTCGGTGTGGTGTTGCTGCTCGGCTTTCGCATTGGCCTGAACGTAACCGATTCGAACGTCATCGACGTCGGCGACGCCGGCGTCATAGGGGCGCAGCGGATCGCTGAAGGCCAGCCCTTGTATGGAGGCTACCCCTTGAACTATGAACACGGCGACACCTATGGTCCGGTCAACTACGAGGCGTACGTCCCCTTCGAGCAGATCTTCGGCTTGACCGGCACGTGGGAAGAGTTGCCGGCGGCGCAGGCGGCTGCGGTCTTCTTCGATCTGCTCGCCGTCGCGCTGCTGTTCCTGCTCGGCTGGCGCATGAGCACCCCGACGCTCGGCGTCGTCCTCGCCTACGCGTGGGTGTCCTATCCGTTCACTCTGTTCACGATGGAGAGCAGTTCCAACGACGCTCTCGTCGCGGCGCTCATGCTGGCGGCACTGCTGACGGCGAGCTACCGCTCGACGCTTGCCCCGGGCGCGCGGGGGGTGATGGTGGCGCTAGCAGGCCTGACGAAGTTCGCGCCGCTGGCGATCGCGCCGCTGCTGGCCACGCACGGCCTGTCGGAGCTGTCACTGCCGCGCCGCGTTCGGGCATTGATGCTGTACGCATCCGGCTTCATGATCGCGGCGGCGCTCGTATCGATCCCGGCGCTGAGCCACGACTCGCTGGATGAGATCTATCGGCGCACCATCGTCTACCAGTCCAGTCGCGGCTCACCGTTCTCGGTATGGGGACTGTACGAACTGCACGGGCTCGAGCACGTCGTCGAGATCGGCGCAGCGGCGCTCGCACTGGGGCTCGCATTCGTGCCTCGACGGGCCGATCTCGTTGGCCTGGCGGCTGCGTGCGCGGTGGTGATCATCGCCGTGCAGTTGGGAGTCGAACACTGGTTCTACCTGTACATTCCATGGTTCTTCCCGCTCGTGATCCTTGCGCTCTTCGGGCGGCTGAGCAACCCCCTGCCGGCGCTGGCATCCACCCCGTCAGTAGCTGCTCGATGGAGTCGGCACGCAACGGCCGCGGGCAGCTGAGCGGCACATCCATCACGCATCGCGACCGCAAGACCACTTAGAAAGCCGTCGACCGCTTGCCCGGAGGTTCGGGCTTCCCGCGGGCGCTCTTGCCCGCGACACGGGCGATCCATAGGGAAGGGTCCTCCAGTTCGGCGAGATTGGGCAGCGACTCCGCGCTACTCAGCGCCAGAGCCAGCGCCTGTGTGCCGGCGGCGTCGACGATTGCGTCGCAGAAGCGCCGTCCGATCACGTACTGTCGCATCTTGAGCTCCAGACCCAGCAGCCGCTCGAGTATCCGCCATGACAGACCGTGGTTCTCACGGCGGTGGTTCATTGCGGCGCGCAGGCGCGCTAGCGAGGGCAGGACCTCGGTGCCGACCGCGTCCATCATGTGCTCGGCGTGTCCCTCGATCAGCGACATCGCCGCCTGCATCCGCTCGACCAGCGCCCAGCGATCCTCGCCCAGTGTCAGCCGCAGCAACTCGCCGTGCCTGGCGCGCTCCAACATCTCGCGCAACGCGTCCATGTCCGGCAGCTTGGGCAGGTTCGACAGGTCCGGCATCCAGCTGTTGCGATGAGCGGGTGCGCCGTGACCCACCGGCTCCTCGTCCCCCGAGTCCGCGACCGTCACGCGCAGGCCCTTGATCAGCTCCTCGAGCATCCCGCCCAGATACGCGCGCAGCCACGGAGCACCCGAGAACTGGACCGCGTGGGTGACCTCGTGGATGCTCACCCACAGCACGAACTCGTCGCGGTCCACCGCCAGCGCCCGCGCCGCCTCGGCGAGGTTGGGGGCGAGCAGCAGCAACCGCGGCCGCACCTGGGAGTCGAGCAGCGCCACGTCGTACTGGCCGAGCACGCGCTTAGACAGCACACCCGCGAGCGCCCCGACCTGCGCTCCAAGCACCAATCCCGTGGCCGAGCGCAAGGGGCCCGCCAGCGGACCGCTGCCGAGCTCCAGCGGCGCACTCAACGGCGCCAGCATCGGGCGCATCGTCTTCAGGTTCGCCGCGATCCAGCCCGGGCGGTCCACCAGCTCCAGCTGCGGCAGCTCCTCGGAGACCTCCAGGCCGCTGTACGTGCCGACGCGCTCGGCGAAGTCTCGCACCAACGACTCGACCGAGGCGAGGCGCACGCCCCCGAACGGCGGCGAGCCCGCCACCAGCTCTCCGATCCGCTGCGCCGTGCTCCAATCGATTGCCTCCACGCCATGAGCGTAGCTGCGAGTTACGGCGCTGCCCCGCCGGGTCCGGGCGCGCGCCGCGCGTATCCTTGAATCGTGCCTGGCTCCAGAATCGCGCCCGAGCCGTCCGGCGCCTCGTCGGACGTGGACACGGGCAGGCCCCAAGGCGGGGGGCCCGGCGTTTCCTCGGATGCCGAGCCGGCCGCGCAGGGGGCGCTGGGCGCTCGGGCGTTTCTCAAACGGCCGGAGGTGCGCGACGTGCTCGCGTGGATGCGGTTGCTGGTCGATCCACAGGACGCCGCGGCGGTCGTGCGCGCGCTGTCGCGTCCGCCGATCGAGCTGCGTCAGGTCGAGCTTGCCCGCGTCATCCAAGTGGCGCGTCGGCGCACCGCCTCTGGGCGCACCGCCCGTGGCGGGGAGCCTTCCCTTCGGGAGGCCACCCTGAAGAGCGCACCCCCTGCGGGGCCACCTTCCCTCCGGGAGGACAGGCAGGCAGGCAGGCTCGATTTCGTGCTCGGGCTATCTGCAGCAGCCGAGTCCCCCCGCGTGCCCCCGGAGGCGCGCGAGCGCATCCAGCGCTTCGTCGCAATTCACCGCAGCGCCGCGGGCGAGCTGGGCAGCGCCACGCCGGACCTTTTGCTCGCACACCTGATCGAGCGTCTGGGCGCGCACGGGGGGGCGCTGCGCACGCCGGAGGACGCGGCCGCGCAGAGCCAGAGCCTGCAGCGTTTGCAGTTGCTGGCTGGTGAGTTCGTTCGCGACGCGCCCACGGCGAGCGTCGGCGATCTGCTGCGGCACCTGGACGTGCTCGCGCCAGACGCGGCGCGCGAGCCCGAGGCCGGCGGTGTCGCAGGAGCCCAAGACGCCTCCGAGCGCTGCGATCGCGCTGGGCGCGCCGACCAGGCCGAGGAGCTGCACGCGACGTTCCAGCTGCTGCGCGAGGAGGTGATCGACGGCGTCGCCCGTATCGGCGGCCGGCTCGGTGAGCTGCGGCTCGACACCGATCTGGACATCTCCCACGGCGTCGTGCGCTACCTGGAGCTGCTGAAGCTGTCCGCGCTCCTGCAGCGCCCGGAGAAGCAGAGCCTCGGCGAGGCGCTGGCTGATGTCAACGCTCGGTTGCTCGCGGCGGTCACCCCGCTTCAGCGCGAGATCTTCCAGACCTCAACGCTCGACGAGACGCTGGTCGCCAGCAGGGTGCCGGCGGGCCGCCGCGAGGAGCATTCGCTGCACCCGTTCCTGCCTCGCAAGGGGATCGGGCTGGCGCTGTCGGCGTCGGACATCCGCACTTACCGCAGCTGCCCGCTGCGCTACAAGTACGCGCGTGTTCTGCGCATTCCGGCCGAGCAGACCGTGCACCAGCGCTTCGGCATCGTTGTGCACCAGGTGCTCGAGCGCTACCACTCCGACGGCGGTGAGACGCTCGCGCAGATGCTCGGGCTGCTCGACGCCGGTTGGCGCAGGGCCGGCTTGGGGGACAGCGAGCGCGAGCTACTCGAGAAGGCGCACGCGGCGCTCACGCGCTACCACGCGCGGCTCGAGTCCCAGGACTCGCTGCCCGTGTGGTTCGAGCGTCAGTTCGACTTCCGGCTGGGTCCGCACCATCTGCGCGGGCGCGTCGACCGGGTGGACCGGCTCGCGTGTGAGGCGGGATTCGGGGGCGGGGACGCGATCGACGGTGAGAGTGAGCTCGCCGACGGGCATGAGCTCGGCGGCGAGGGTGCCGTCGAGTACGAGCTGATCGACTACAAGACCTCGCGCCCCAAGAGCGCCGAGCAGTTGAGCGAGGACATTCAGCTGTCGTTGTACGCGCTCGCCGCGCGCGAGGACTGGGGCCTCGAGCCCTCGCGCGTGCGCCTGGCCTACTACTACGTGCTCGACGATCTGAAGGTGCCGGTGCACCCCGCCGAGCGAAGCGCCGAGACCGTCGAGGACATCGTTCTGGAGGTCGGCGAGGGGATTCTCGCCGAGGAGTTCCAGCCCACGCCCTCGCGCGCCGCGTGCTCGATGTGCGACTATCGCATCGTGTGTCCGGCGGCAGAGGCGTAGGTATCGCTCAGTCGAACGTCGTCGGACCTTCGGGCGATTCCACCGGCACCCCCTTGAACTGCCGGCATTTGGGCACGACGTAGCCCGGGCTGCAGTCCGTTCGCGCGGTCCATGTCGTGGCCCAGTGCTTGCCGAACGCGGCGAGCGCCCGTTCTTGGAGAGGGCGGGCGAGCTGCTGGCGAATCGATGCTTCGACTTGCGCTAGGGGCGTTTCGAGCTGGAACCTGACCTTCGTCACGTCGAACACGAAGTATCCAAACCAGGTGTCGATCGGGCCGGTGAGCACGCCCGGCCTGGCTGTGAAGATGGCCTGGTTCAGGTTGGGCTCGCCGTAGAAGTGCGGCTGCAGGTCCACCACTAAGCCGTCGCCGGCGTTGACGGGCTGCTCCACCGGAAGCCTGCTCACAATGCTTGCGAAGCTCTTGCCGGATTCGATTTCCTTCTTCACCTTGGCAGCTGACGCCCACGTCGCGGTACGCGCGATCTCTAGATCGCGCTCAGCCCCCAGCAGGTAGTCAAACCTGTGTTGTGCGTAGTAGCTCACGATCTGGGCTCGCGTCACGGGTCGAAGGCGAGCCTCGACAGTTCGCGCGATGGCGGCACGCGCAAGCTTGGCTCTGGTTTCGAGCATGATGTCCGCCAGGGTGCGCCCGGCGAGGAAGCGCCGAAACTGTGCTTCGCTCGAAAAGCTCTCCCGCCGGTACTGAGCCACACTCGCCTTCACTTGCCGTTCGCCAACGGGAGCGTCCAGTTCGTTAGCGCCGCCGATCAGCCACTCGTCTGAGATCAGGCGTTCCAGAGCGCCCTGCAGTAGAGCTTGATAGCGCCTTTGACATTCGTCCCTGATCTGCGAGGACTTCGGCGGACGTTCGCCGATAGCTGTCAGTTCTCCCTTCAAGTGGGCGACGCAGGCGGTGAATCGTGGTGGAACCAGAGGTTCGGAGGCTAACTCGCTTAGCGTCGTGCCCAGAAAGCGATCGAACGTCGCGCCCGTGATCGAGTACGACCCGACCTGTGCCACCACCGCCCCCGGCAAGGCCGGCCCATGGGGCTCGTCAGCGGCTGCGCTCACACGTGCGGCGTCGCGGACCTGCCCACCTGCTCCACATGCGGCGAGCAGGACGCCTATGGCAAGTACCGAGATAATGGCAAGCATTGGCGCCCGCCACGTAGCGTGGGCGACCCTCGAACCAGATCGACATTTCTGCGAGTCTGTTTCTTTCTCACACCACTGGGTCAGCATGTTCCATCCCTCCGAGCCGTCTCGCTGCGCGGGTCAGCTAACGAAGACGCGAGCAATTGTCTATCTCTCGCTTTGAACGTTCGTTCGTATCGACCCGCCAGGTTCAGCGTAACGAGTTCGGGGATCGTGAGTGGGGCTACCCCGTCGGACGCAAGCCGCTGGCGCGTCTGCACCACGACGAGCGAATGACAGAGACATCCCCCCGATTCGCTTGACACGGCAACCAATAGGCGCTACACCAGTACTGTAGTACCGGTAGTGCGCAGCTAGGCTCAGTCAACTCATCGGACGCTGCGAAAGACAGCCAGTGAAGCGCGGCGTCAGCGCTTTGCGACGCAAGGTGTTTCGCCGATTCGCCGGCAGGCGATTGGGCAGTGCTGCACGACTGCAGCCACGAGCCAGCGGCTCGTGGGCGGCGATGGTGCGCGGGGGATCGAATGGCCTCGCGCACCGTCGTCATGCTGTGTGCTGGCACCGGCCGCTGCAGATTGGCGTATGTGCCAAAGATAAAGTCGTCGGGCTGGCCTTCAGCAAGCGTAAGCGATCAGTCGGTCGCCGCGCGGTCGAGCAGTGGTAGGTACTGGATCGCTGCGTGCGTGGCAGGTGGTGTGGGCTGAGAGGTCGCCGGGCGGTGCGTTGACTGCTGCACCCGGGATCGTCGGGCTGGGAGCTAGTGGGTCGTCCATGAACGTTGCGCCCGAAACGTGTTGGTCATGCGGCGATGAGTAGTCGGCGCTCGGCTTTGATGAGGCGTTGGTCGTGGTGGGGTCGGTTGCGGTAGCGGATGTGGTCGG
>Ga0335078_10015952_pt1 | contig 11148 bp, 9 predicted proteins | sample Lox_Sample_32_FD_206711 | JGI IMG/M metagenome (GOLD analysis project Ga0335078, IMG submission 206711) | Soil microbial communities from Loxahatchee National Wildlife Refuge, Florida, United States - Lox_Sample_3.2 | ecosystem: Environmental > Terrestrial > Soil > Wetlands | place: USA: Florida...
CGGACAAATGCGCCAGACCCAGCAGTCAGTGTTCGGCCAGTTTGTCCGCATGACTCCCTGCACGATGTGCGGGGGAAGAGGTAAAATTCCAGAAAAGCAGTGCAAGGAATGCCACGGGACGGGCCACACCCGGGTAAAACGAAAAGTTTCCGTTCGTATCCCGGCGGGTGTGGACAGCGGTATGCGTCTTCGAATGGAGGGGTATGGTGAGGCCGGTGATTATGGCGCATCCAATGGAGATCTCTTTATTGAGATCTACGTTCTTCCCCACCCTCGCTTTGAACGTATAGGCGACAACCTTGAGACCACCTTGGAAATATCACCGGCAATGGCGGTATTGGGGACAACGGCCGAAATCGAGACCATTGATCATCGTCATATCGACCTGAAAATCCCGGCCGGAATTCAGTATAACACTGCTCTCCGGATCGCCGGGGAGGGTGTCAAACGCCGGGGTAAGCATGGCGATCTCCTCGTCCGCATAAAGATTGTCACCCCCCGGGGCGTCTCTGGTGAAGCAAAAGATCTCTACCATAAGCTTGCAGAGCTCGAAGGCCACGATGGTAAAGGTGGCGGGATTTTCTCCGGGATCATGGGCAAGAAGAAAGGAAAGAAATAAAATAGTTCTCCGGACCGCAACCCATCTTTTTTATTTTCAGCGTTAAATTCAGATCACTCGACCCCGAAGGATAAACGGTTTTTTCAGGGACAACCTTATCCGTCCGCAAGATAAGATTTGTTCCAGACTGTGGTGAATTCCATGAACTGGTTTGAGAATCCTAAGCACCGAACGTATGCTATCCTTATTCTACTTATTATCTCAGCGTTATTTGTCTTCTGGATTCGGATAATCCCTCTGCTCAGTCTCGGAAATGGCGACGTCTTTAATCTGGTTCAGCCTGATGATCCGCTGTATGCCCTCCGCCAGATTGATCTGACTCTCGCTAATTTCCCGTCCTACGCATGGTTCGACCCCATGACCCAGTACCCTGTCGGATCGACCGTATACTGGGGGCCGCTCCTCACGTACCTGTGTTCTGTCGCCGCAATACTTTTCCATGCGACAACCCCTTCGCAAATCATTACGGTGGCACTTTTTATTCCGGTACTGGAAGCTGCCGTCATGGTTTTTGTCATGTACTGGCTGGGAAAAGTTGTGGTCGATTGGAAGATCGGCCTTTTTGCCGCTTTCATGATTTCCGCGGTCTCCGGGCAGTTTTTCTTCCGTTCCCTTTACGGATCGCTGTACCATCATATCGGGGAAACGTTGTTCAGCACCCTGTTTTGTCTTCTTTATCTCTATACCCTTATTCGGGCAAAACGGACACAAATTGTTCTTGGCGATCTTTCCACCTATCGCGAGGTTATCCTTTTCTCGGTAGTCACGGGTTTTGCATTCTTTGTCGGGGTACTCAATATTGAAACCATGATTGTGTTTGCCCTGATAGCAGCAATATTTACTTTTGTCCAGGCTGTGGTAAACCACCAGCGATCCATCTCAAACCAGTACCTTGCACTTGTCAATACAATCGTTTTTGGAGTGGTTAGTATCTGCCTGGTTATTTTCGGCTTCAAGGAATCAGGCATTGATCTTTCCCGGTATACTGTAGGTCCGGTTCTCGCCTACCTTCTCCTTATCTTCGCGACCATTTTCCTTTATCTCTGGTCGGATTACCTCAAAGACCGGAAAAAATATTATTATATCACCACCCTAATCGGGATAGCAATCCTGTTCTCTTTGATACTCGCGCTTCTCTACCCCTCGTTGTTCTCTGAATTCATCAACGGTCTTGCGGGATTTTTCGGCCAGGCGCCGATTATATCGACCGTTGAAGAGGACATACCCTGGAGTCTTGTCCGTGCCTGGTCGACATTTAACTTCGGCCTGATCCTCGCAGCCGGGGGAATTTTGCTTCTTGTCTGGCAGACCCTGAAAAAAGAAGATCAGGGAGAAGTATTTATCCTCATCTGGTCTGTTGCGATGCTGGTCTGTACTATCCAGCGATTAAAATACGAATATTACCTGGCCGTAAATATCGCACTTCTTTCAGCCCTGTGTTTGGGATGGGCGTGGGAGTATGGAGAAAAACCGGTTTTTGACCGGCTCCGGGCAATGTTTGGCGGGAGCAGAGGGGCCGCAAATGATGAGGACCATGTACTTTCAAAAAAAGAGCGCCAGAAGAAAGGACATGGAAAGGCCGCTAGACAAAAGAAAATCCCGGATCGCCATACCGATGTTCCGGCAATAGCAGTTTTTTCCGGTGCGATTATTCTTGCGATCCTTTTTGTCTTCACCTCCGTAATGACCAATTATGAAGTCGCGGTAGGGGATACCGGCGGAATCAATCCCGACTGGCGGGAAGCTCTAGGCTGGATGGCGAACAACACGCCAGACACCGGGGTGAATTATTACAAAATTTATGATCCGTCAACATTCACATACCCCAACACCTCGTATGGCGTGATGTCCTGGTGGGATTACGGGCATATGATTACCTACATTGCCCATCGTATCCCCAATGCCAACCCGTTCCAGGCCGGAGTAACTGGTCCGGACGGATCTGCGGCATATTTTATGGCATCTTCGGAAGATACGGCAAATGCGATTCTTGACCATGATGGGACGAAGTATGTGATCACAGATATTGAAATGGATACGGGGAAATTTTACGCGATGTCCACATGGTATAACTTATACAACCCCAACGCAACTCCGACGTCCTACCAGCTCAGCGTACTTACTCCAATGCCGTCAAATCCGAGTGAGTACCAAACCGTTTTACTCAACACTCCGGCGTACTATACTACGATGATTTCCCGGCTTCACAATTTCGATGGATCAATGACAGCTGCAGGTCCTGCATATTATGCAGAATATACCGATCCAGCGGTCACCCAGACGGCGTATCCAGAGTTGATCTCTGTTTCACAAATGAATGCGTCTGATGCGATCCAGCAGGCTGCTCAGTACAACGAGAACGCACAGCCAGGGTACCATGCCGCCGCGCTTAATACACAATTTTCGGCGCCGATAACGGACATCCCGGCCCTGCAACACTATCGGCTCGTCCATGAATCCCCCTCGTCTGAATACACGACCAATACAACTGATTTAAAATATGTAAAAATTTTCGAATACGTGAAGGGGGCCCATATCAAAGGATCCGGTATTATTGACCTCCCCCTCATCACAAATACCGGGCGGACATTTACTTACCGACAGCAGAGCACAAACGGTGAATTTATTGTTCCATATCCGACTTCCAGCAATGTCACCGGTGTGCAGGCTACCGGACCTTACCAGATCGAGGGCTCGAGTATGACTTTTTCGGTCACCGAGAATGATATAGAAGAGGGTCTTTCAGTCAACTGATTTTAAAAACGGATTCAGTTTTTTCCCAAGAAATCAATTTTTCAGTCTCTTACAAGAATTTTTTATAACGGAGTAGGAGTGCTTCGGGATGCAATCTTCCTGAGAGCAGTCACTAGATCTATTTCCGTACAAGGTTTGAGAATAAAATTGTTTCCGGAAATTTCCCGGGCACGGCGTGTCCGCGATTCATCTGAATATGCCGTAAGAAAGATGATAGGGATCCCATATCTCATCTTGATTTGTCGGGCAGTCTCGATTCCATCCATTTTTCCACTCAATCCGATATCCATGAGGATAATATCAGGGCGTGGTGTTTTTTCGAGCGAGTGTAAGACATCTTCACCGGATGATTCGGGTGGCAGGACGGAGTATCCCTCATATGCCAGGATTTCCGCAATCTGAAGAGCAATAAGACCTTCATCCTCGACAATAAGGACAGACTGGCCAGGCATAATTTTCTCCGAAATCCCATGTTTGTTCTGACTCATAGCAAAATCCGGATCTCCATTAATGTACTGCAAACAGAATGTGTTGCATCATTAATGCCCGGCTTTGCGATCCACCATCTTCCGGTTACTTACTTCGCGGATTAATTCTATTGCTCCAATAATCTTACCCTCGCTGTTATGGAGCGGGGAGGATGCAATCCAGAAGGATGCACCCTTACCATTCCTGAAATTGGGAATGGTAATTTCTGAGAACAGTTTCTCCCCGTCACGAACAATGAATGGGTACTGCGAGGCGGTATTAGGATCATCATCAAATACGAGATCGATCAGCATTGACCTTTGTTCCTGATAAAAAGGCAGTGCATAGATGCGATCTCCTTTATTAAGAATCTCTGAAGAGCTTATCCCAGTAAGGTGTTCCATCGGCCTGTTCCAAGCTATCACCTTTCCTCGGATGTCGACAACAAATGTCGGGTCCGGGAGAAAATCAAGAAGATCTCTCTCTCGTCGTTCCAAGTCCCTGAACCGGGTTTCCATCCTGTTCTGCCGGATCGCTTTCCTGATCGCATGACCAAGTTCAGCAAACTGCACGGAAGGTTTACCGGTTTTCTGGATGCAGGAATCCACACCCTCACTCAGGGCCTGAAGAATGAATTCGCCCCGGTCTTTCCCGGAAAAAAGGATAAACGGGACGCTTTTGTCCCCTCTCCGAACAGTTCGTAAAAACTCGATGCCGTTCATATCCGGCATCTGATAATCAGAGACGATCGCGTCATACGATTGGCACTGGAGTTTCTCAAGAGCTTCTCTCGCGGATCGGGCAATGTGAATGCTGAATCGGGGATCCTTCTCGAGATATATCTTTCCTATCTCGAGGAGGAATGATTCATCATCTACGAGCAGGATTGTGTATTTTGCCGGGCTCGACAAATCTGTCATTCCCCAGAGAGACTGGGATCCGTTTTGATCAGTCAAACTCTCGCTGTTTTCAGTTAGTGCGCCTGAACCAGACATATAATACCACGGAATAGGGGCCTTAACGGCGGGACTTCCTTGATCGGGAAACAAGTTTTTCTTAGCCACAAATACCGGTTCCCCGATTTAGTTTTCCTGCATAAGCCATCGCGATCATCAGCACACGTTTTCGCTTCAGCGAATGGGCAATGCAGCAGTCATCTCTATGCGCAATGATTAGTTTCTCCGTCTTATTTCTGAATGAAACCTAACGGGATATATTATAAACCATGCCGGAAATTTAGCGGTAAAGAAAATTTTAATGCCATTAAAATTTTTAACGTGATTAAAAAAAACCGGTCGTTTGAAATAATGAATGGTGGGGCTATTTTTACCTGTGAACGCCTCTGCCATTCCCACCCTTCATCTTCTCAATGCTTCGTCAATCGTTGCGTGTGCCGGTTGTTTCCGGATATTTGTTGCAATTCTCCTTGCCGGAATTGCGCCCAATCCTTCAGTCATTATCGGCTATGGATTGATTGTCTATTCGACTTACACTTTCGACCGGGCGATTGGTTGCGGAGAAGATGCCATTAACCGCCATGAACTTCTCGGTGCGGATCAGCGCATCGGGATGATTGCAAGTATTGCTGCCTTTACCGCAGGTGCAGTCCTCCTCGCTTGTGAGCAGATCTACCTCGCCTCGTTTTTACCCTTTATCATCGGGTATGTCTACTCCAAGGGCCTGACAATCGGCGGTTACTCCTTTAAGCTGAAAGGTAGTTTGGGGAGCAAAAATATCGTGATCGGCATTACCTGGGGAGGGAGTATTGCTCTGATTATCAGTAGATATAACTCGGATATTTTTACAATTTCAGCGATATTTTTGTTCTTTTGCGGAAAGATGTTTATCAATTCGGCGCTCTATGATTTCAAAGACGTCAAGGGGGATCTGGAATCGGGAATCCGGACGCTTCCGGTTTGTCTGGGCGAAAAGAGAACCAAAATGCTTCTCATCGCATCGTGCCTTGCCATTTACTCAGCCATGATCGTCTCGATTAACCAGCGCTCCCTGCAGCCCGAATGGATTCTCCTGAGCGTAAGCTTTGCTTTTACCGCGTCATTCATTTGTTATTATTCGGTCGGGTTTGAGGAACGGGTCCATGGGACGATGAAAAAATTCCGTCAATGGATGGTTATCGGGGAATGGCCGGTGGCGCTTGCTGCTGTCCCGCTAGCGGCCACCATTATCGCCCTAATTGTGTAACTCGTTGGGACTGTCGCTGGAAATAGGTAAAAAGATCTTCTCCCCATTTTATAGCAGAGAGGTCAGTACTGATCAGATCGCGCTTGGTGTCAAAAATACCGTTGGAGTAAAAGAGGGTCAGGGAAAGGGATTTTTCCGTGGTGATATATGAAAATTTTATCTCGCCATCATACACGTAGAGAGCTGCGTTGTCGAGTTCCAGCCACTGGGAGATTTGCCGGGGATAGTTTGCAGCAACCTTTTCAAAAACATTCCTCGTGAGGATAAGGGATGTATTCACGCCCTTTTTTCCAAGAGAAAGGAACAGATCCGGGTACGTGGGATGCACCATATGGGTCATTCCCATCACCCTCTCTGACTGCGCGAGGATATCCTGGAATTCCCGGTGAGATTCATAAATCTCCTCGTCCCGGCTTTCGACAATCCGGATATTTCCCAGTTCGCAGATGCGGAGCCGGAACTCTTCAGGAAGGGCATTTATATCGTGCTCTTGCCAGAATTTTTTCTCCTTTTCCAAAACGTCCAAGGTTCGGCTCAGGGGTTCCAGGAAATGGGAAATCAATGCCCCCAATTCAGTGAGTGCATAGAGTTTTCCCTTACGGCAGACCAGTTTTTCATCTTCAAGTATTTTGATCTGGGGGAGCATGCCGGTTGAGGTTACCTGGAGAGTATCTTTAATTTCTTCCCAGCTCTTCGGGCCATCTTTTAAAAATATCATGAGGTTTTTTCTTTTTTGCGAATAACAGATGGTGCTCAGCAGGTCTGCCATACTATAATACTCCGGTAGTTATCGTGACGATAAAATTCCGACGAGAACGTAATACACTATTTTACTATAACAGTTATAAATAAAATGATTTCAACACTATACAATTGTGTTATTATAAAAAACATAATATGTGTTTTTTTGGGCGTTATTCTCCAGGGACAGATTTTTGTGAGCGGGCATCTTAGTCTTGGGAGAATGAAGCTCCTTTTTGAGCTTTCCGGAGAGAATCCAACGATACCCCGTGCCGAAATTGAATGTGTTGGCACAGTTCTCGATTTTCGTCCACAGGTTGCAGTGGCTGAGTGTCCCGTACCGGAGGATACGAAGCGTCTTTCCATGACCCATGCGGTTCTTGAATACCTGGGTGAATGCCCGCCGGATATCCGGTCATTCAGAGATCTTCTGTCTCACCTATGCATTTCCACTGACCAGCCGTTTGCCGGCCGGGCAAAAATGGTTCATGAAGACTGCCAAGCGAGGAATACCTGCTCGCAACGGGAATTTGAACGGCTGATTGGGACCATGATCAATGGGCCGGTCCGGCTGAGTGATCCGGTTGAAGAATACCGTGCAATTCTTTCCCGGGATCGGTGTTATTTTGGAAAAGTCATGTACCGGATTAACCGGGGAGAATTCGACAGCCGGAACCCTGGCCGGAGGGAGTTTTTCCACCCGGGGGTCATGATGCCCCGGATGGCACGATCACTGGTTAATCTCTCCCTCTGCAGAAAGGGGGACTGTCTTCTCGATCCATTTTGCGGGACAGGAGGAATTCTTATAGAAGCGGAAATCCTCGGAATTCGATCGACAGGGAGCGATTTTGACACCATGATGATTCGAGGGAGCCGGGAAAACACAAAAGAGAGTGCACTGGTCCTTGCTGATTCTACGGCTATGCCGTTCAGGGTTGGATCCGTTGATGCAATTGTTACGGACTTTCCCTACGGGCAGTCAGTTTGTATCAGGAAAACTGATACCATGGAACTCCTCTATCACGATTCTTTAGACGAGATAAGGCGGGTACTCAAACCCGGGCGCCGCGCGATCGTTGTGACTCACCGGGATATTTCTTCGATTGCGAGAGAACACCTGGAAATCCTTCAGCACCACACCCAGCGTGTCCATAAAAGTCTGACCCGACATATCCTAGTTTTGAAAAAGTAGCTGAATGATGTGGCAATTCTTATCGGCCATAATATCCAATATGATCTCCAGATGAGATCCGGATCATTGTTTATCCTCCTGCTCCTTCTAAGCTGCAGCACCATTATTGTCTTCCCCGTGTCATCGCAACCGACAGATGCTTCAGGTTGGATTCTGCTCGGTCAAAACCTGACTGAATCTGGAAATTATACGGAAGCGCTGAATGCTTATAACCAGTCACTGAATTTGGATCCAGCAAACGCGGTCGCATGGAACGGTATCGCCGATGTCCTGAACCGGGCAAATACGTATACCTCCGATCCGCTCCAGACTCTGGATATGGCGCTGGTTGCCTCGAATCAATCCATCGCGCTGAACGCGTCGTCACCTTCGGCGTGGATCAACCGCGGGCAGATCTTATACAACATCGGTTCATATTACCAACGAAATCTCAACGACAAAACCACGGCAAATGCATACTATAATGCGCAACTGGACGCATTCAATGCGGCGATAAATGCTGATCCGGACAATGCCGAAGCGTGGTTCAACAAAGCCTATGCGCTCTGTGGTATGGGAAGGTGCACTGAGGGGCTGACCGATTTCCAGAAAGTAGAAGATCTCGATCCCGGTTATCCAAATCTTCAGGCAAATATCCAAATCGCCCAGAAAGTTGCGGCCGCTGAAGTACCTTTTTATGTTAAATATTCCGTCGAAATTGTGATAGCTGCGATTGCAATTGTCGGCGCAATTTTTTGGGTCATCGCGGTTCGAAAGAAATATTAACTCTTTTGTCCGGCAACACAGGTTTTTGCCGGAGACAACTATTTGTGTGACGATCCTTGGATCCGCACAGAATTTTAGGCAGTCGGGCGAATAATATGTTACCTGCGGATGAATGGAACATGGATGATACCTATTTAGTGGAAATCCGCCTAGCACGGACCCGGTGGCGGATAAAGGGGATGATCAACACTATCGTTCAGAAATTTGGCGTCGCCCCCTACCAGGAGCTGCATCCCCATATCACCCTTTACGGCCCTTTCACGTTAGACCATCCGTCCAGGGAACTGGAGGTAATCGAGGCAATAAAACGGTGTGCTAGCCACGCCGGGCCCGTGACGTACCTGATTGACGGTTGGGAGCGGAGGACAGGGATGCACGGCGGCGTAATTGCATTCTCCATAATACCTTCGAAAGAGCTCAGGGATCTGGTATCATCTCTCTCCGCAGCACTAACTGGTAGCACTATCAGCCTGAATATCTGGGACCGTGATCCCCTTCAAAAATGGTTTCACACAACAATTGCGAACGGACTGTCCGTAGAGACTTCAGTCCGGGTTTTCGATCTGATGGAGAAGGATTCTGGATCCAACCGGGAAAATAAGGGTATTCAGTTCACGGTGTCGCGGATCTGGACTTTCTTTGCGGACCTGATCAGTAAAGGTGGAACATTACGGAGACAAAACAGCCAAATATTACCCGTGCTTCTGGATGATGCAGGGCTCCGTATAACCGTCCTTCACAATGAAAATATTATTGGTGAATTTGACCTTCTTCAGCAACGGTGGCTGACTCCCGAAGAAGGGCGCGACCCCGGAATCCTCGAAGATACGTATACCAGGTACCGTCAACGTGCAGGATTTGAACTATCCGAACCTGTTTCCCACACCGAAGGCGAAATATTCCTGATATCAGATCTTCACTTGGGTCATACCAATATTATCCGGTACTGCTCCCGACCATTCGTTCAAACCGATGTCGCCGGGATGAACCGGGTGCTTGTCTCAAACTGGAATTATTGTGTTACCCCACAAGATCGCATATTTTTCCTTGGCGATCTTCGGTACGGAAAAGAAGCCCAGCCCGAAGAAAAATACCGGACACTCCTTAACGGAAACATTACCTTTATCTCAGGAAATCATGACCGGAACGCGAAAGGATCGGTTCCTTCTGTGCGGCTTACCTATGGGGGGGAGGACTTTCTCCTCATCCACGACCCGTCCGATGCACCGAAAAGTTTTCCCGGATGGATTATTCATGGACATCACCACAACAACAATATTCGCGCGTTCCCGTTCATTGATCCAGCGAAAAAAACGATCAATGTGAGCGCAGAAGTAATCGGATATTCTCCGGTGAGTATACGGGAGATTAGCGAAGTTATCCGAGACAAGGCTGTCCCGGGAGGACGGCCTATCCTTTTCCGTTATCATTACGTCCGGGTCAATGATGAACCACACCCGGCTGACTAAAATTACGAAGGTTTATTACCTTACTTTCTGAATCCCAAATGGTGTGGTTGCATGGATGTCGTGAAGATCCCCCGGATGGATAAACAGGAATATGACCGGCTGATCGAAAAGGGATATGTCTGCCGGATTGCATTCCAGGGAGAGAAATATCCGTATATCGCCCCATTCCTGTACGTTTTCGACGGATCTTTCATGTATTTCCTGTCGACCAAATACGGAAAGAAACAGGAATACTTCCGGAAGAGCCCCCATGTTTCAGTAGAGATTGAGAAGTATACGAAAGACCTTTCCTCATACACCTTCGTTACCCTCCAGGGGTATCTTGAGGAAGTGAGTGATTCGATTGAAAAGAAGATCATCCGGGAGAAATTTGTCAACTTGATTGACGAGCGAAAGCTGTCCTGCAATATTCTTGCCGCTCTCGGGCACTCCGTTACCGATCCGCCACAAAAAATTGCGGAAGAGGAACGATCCCTGGTCTGGAAACTGGTTGGAGTCCGCGATCTCGTTGCGTTAAAAAATTTATAGCGCGGGTTTGGTTAGGGATACAGCGATTTCTACTCTCCCCAATTAGCCCCTTAGCTCCGGTTTCATGAAGTGCGGAGATTTTTGCCGCCGGAGAGATGTTTACTAAGGAGAAGGGGGTCCCGGATCGGAGGGAGGCACATTCCGGGGGAGCAGAGATAAGCGATGGCACTCCCCTTGTCGGACACGTGATTTTTTGCAACCGGGGCTACAGCATCCACAATGTCTCCTTGATTTCCGTCAGGCCTTACAATGATTGAGAGACCGGGAAGATACCGAAACCGGATGGAATCGAGGAAAGCCCGGGTGTCATCGTTACCCGGATCTCCCCCGATTACCAGATCATACTGAACTTGAGGAGAAAATTCCGCGACTACAGAAAGAAATCCTGTTGCCGCGGAAGGCGCCACAGA
>Ga0335078_10015953_pt1 | contig 11148 bp, 18 predicted proteins | sample Lox_Sample_32_FD_206711 | JGI IMG/M metagenome (GOLD analysis project Ga0335078, IMG submission 206711) | Soil microbial communities from Loxahatchee National Wildlife Refuge, Florida, United States - Lox_Sample_3.2 | ecosystem: Environmental > Terrestrial > Soil > Wetlands | place: USA...
GGCCGGGCTGCCGGGTGTTCGCTGGGCACGACGAAGTTCCGAGCGTGCTAGGCGGCCTGGGAGTGAGCATCCTGACCACGCCCAAGGGCGTGATGACCGGACGCGACGCGCGCAAGCAGGGCGTAGGCGGAGAAGTTCTCTGCCAGATCAGTTAGTGGAGTGCTGACATGTCGAGAGTGGGAAAGAAACCGATTCCGCTGCCCAAAGGGGTGAAAGTGGCCATCGGCGCGGAACTCGAAGTGGAAGGGCCGAAGGGCAAGCTGAAGGTGCCGGTTCCGGCGGGAATTCACGCCCGGCAGGCGGGGGGAGTTCTGGAGCTGGACCGCGACGGCGACCAGTACGCCGCGCTGCACGGCCTGACGCGGGCGCTGGCGGCGAACGCCGTTCAAGGCGTATCCACGGGCTTCGTGCGGGAGCTGGACATTGTGGGCATCGGCTACCGCGCGGACGTCAAGGGACGCATAGCCACGTTCACGCTGGGCTACTCGCACCCGATCGAGGTCCTGCTGCCGGACGGCGTTGACTTGAAGATCGACAAGCAGACGCACCTGGTTCTGAGCGGCGCCGACAAGGAGGCGCTGGGCCAGATCGCGGCCAATATTCGCGGCTTGCGTCCGCCCGATCCCTACAAGAACAAGGGCGTCCGGTACACGGGCGAGGCGCTGCGCAAGAAGGTCGGCAAGACGGGGGCGACCGCCAAATGATCCGAGCAATTTCGAGAGACGATATTCGCAGCCGCATCCATCAGCGGATCCGGCACAAGGTGCGGGGCACGGGCGAGCGGCCGAGGCTGGCCGTCTATCGCAGCCTCAAGCACATTTCCGTGCAGATCATCGACGACACCGAGGGCCGGACGCTGGTGTCCGCGTCTTCGACCGAGAAGAGCGCCGGGGCGGGGAACGGCGGCAACATCGCCGGGGCCAAGCAAATCGGCAAGGTCATCGCCGCGCGCGCCAAGGAACACGGGATCAAGCAGGTGGTTTTCGACCGGGGCGGTTATCTCTATCACGGACGCGTCAAGGCGCTGGCGGATGCGGCTCGTGAGGCGGGACTGGAGTTTTAGCCGATGGCAACGACACCGATGACGATTACCAAGCCGATCGATTCGGCTGGCCTCAACCTGAAAGAGCACGTCGTTTCGATCAACCGCGTGACCAAGGTGGTCAAGGGCGGCAAGAACCTGAGCTTCTCGGCGCTGGTGGTGGTGGGCGACGCGGATGCCCGCGTGGTCGGCTATGCCACCGGCAAGGCTAAGGAAGTTCCGGCGGCCATCAAGAAGGCCATCGAGGCGGCCAAGAAGAATCTGCGCCGCATCAACGTGAAGGCGGGGACCATCGCGCACGTGGTGGTGGGACGCTACGGGGGCGGCCAGGTGCTGCTGAAGCCCGCTCCGGAAGGCACCGGCGTGATTGCCGGCGGTCCGGTGCGCGCGGTCATCGAGGCGGTAGGCATCGCCAACGTGGCCACCAAGTCGATCGGCTCGGCGAATCCGCACAACGTGGTGAAGGCGACCGTGGCGGCGCTCGAAATGTTGCGCGACAAGCACGCCGTGGCCGATATCCGCGGCCTGGCGGTGGAGAAGCTCTAATGGCAGGCACGATCAAGATCAAGCTGGTGCGCAGTCCGATCTGCACGCCGGAGAAGCACAAGGTAGTGGTCCGCGGGCTGGGCCTGCGGAAGATCAACCAGGTGGTGGAGCGGCCGGACACCGGCGCCATCCGCGGGATGGTAGCCAAGGTGCCGCACCTGGTCCAGGTGGTGGGCTAACTATGGATCTCAGTGGACTGAAGTCACCGGCGGGGCAGAAGCACAAGCAGCGGCGCGTCGGCCGCGGCATGGGCAGCGGGCGCGGCAAGACCTCCGGCCGCGGGCAGAAGGGCCAGAAGTCGGTCTCCGGTTTCGGGCAGAAGCGCGGATTCGAGGGCGGCCAGATGCCGCTGCACCGCCGCCTTCCCAAGCGCGGGTTCACCAACATCTTTAAGAAGGAATACGCGGTCATCAACGTGGGACGGCTGTGCGCTCTCGAGGGCGACGAGTTCACGCCCGCGCTTCTGGCCAAGCTCGGCATCGTCAAGAAGCTGGGCGACGGCCTGAAAGTGCTGGGTACCGGCGACGTCACGCGGCCGCTCGTGGTGGAGGCGCACCTGTTCTCGAAGTCGGCGCTCGAGAAGATCCAGGCAGCCGGAGGAAGCACCAAGGTGATCGAGTAGGAGACCATGGTGTGACGCAGGCCCAGCCGCCTGCGCCATGGGAAGCGAGTCAAGCATGAACAAGTTTTTCGAGGCCTTCGCGAACATCTTCCGCATCCCGGACTTGCGCAAGCGCGTCCTGTTCACGCTGGCGCTGCTGGCCATCTATCGTCTGGGCGGGCACATCCCCACGCCGGGAATCGACGCCAACAAGCTCGATCAATTCTTCCGCACCGCCGGCGCGGGGACGGTTTTCGGCTTCATGGACCTGTTCTCGGGCGGCATGTTCCGGCGGCTGACCATTTTCGCCCTGGGCATCATGCCGTACATCACCGCCTCGATCATTCTGCAATTGCTGGCGGTGGTGATCCCGACCCTCGAGAAGCTGCAGAAGGAGGGCGAACTGGGGCGGCGCAAGATCACTCAGTGGACCCGCTACCTGACGCTGGGCCTCTCGATCATCCAGTCTTTCGGCATCGCGACCACGCTGATGGCGAGCGAGGGCGGCTTCGTGCTGCACCCCGGTTACGGCTTCATCGTGATGACGGTGCTGACGCTGACCACCGGTTCGGTGTTCATCATGTGGCTGGGCGAGCAGATCTCCGAGCGCGGTATCGGCAACGGGATGTCGCTGATCATCTTCGCCGGGATTGTCGTGGGCTTGCCCCGTGCCGCGGACGAAATCTACATCAACGTATTCCAGACGCACCAGTGGACGGCGCTGCACCTGATCATCATCCTGGCGGTGATGGTGGCGGTGGTCGCCTTCATCGTGCTGGTGGAGCGCGGCGAGCGGCGCATTCCGGTGCAATACGCCAAGCGCGTGGTGGGCCGGCGGGTGATGGGGGGACAAGCCACGCACCTGCCGCTGAAGGTCAACGCCGGCGGCGTGATGCCGGTCATCTTCGCCTCCTCGATCCTGACCTTCCCGCAGACCTTCACCATGATCCCGTTCGTGAAGAGCAGCCCGTGGCTGATGTCCATGTTCGGCTCGATCCGCCACTCGCAGCCGCTTTACGTGGTGCTGTACGTGGCGCTGATCATGTTCTTCGCCTTCTTCTACGTGTCGATCATCTTCAACCCCAACGAGGCGGCGGACAACATGCGGAAGTACGGCGGGTTCATCCCGGGCATACGCCCGGGTAAGAACACCGCCGAGTACATGAACAAGATCCTGAGCCGGATCACGGTGGTGGGCGGGATGTACCTGGCGATCCTGTCGCTGATCCCGGAGATCATGATCTCGGGCATACGGCTTCAAACGCTGCCGCTGATCGGCAACTGGGTGGACACCTGGGCGCCGCGCTGGCTGCTGGACGGTCTGGGGGTGACGTTCTATTTCGGCGGCACGTCCCTGCTGATCGTGGTGGGCGTGGCCATGGATACGATCAATCAGATCGAGGCGCAGTTGATCATGCGCCACTACGAGGGTTTTACCCCACGCGCCGGCAGGATTCGCGGCCGCCGGAGCGTGTTTTAGATTATGACGAACTCCGCATTACTGCTGTTCGGACCTCCCGGCTCCGGCAAGGGGACGCAAGCCGTTCTGCTGGCCGGCGCCTTGAAGATGCCCCATATCTCGACGGGCGACATCTTCCGGAAGAACGTGAAGGAAGGGACCGAGCTGGGCAAGAAGGTGAAGCAGATCATGGAAGCGGGCCAACTGGTACCCGACGAGCTGGTGAACCAGATCGTCTCGGAGCGGCTGGCGGAGTCCGATTGCGGCGCGGGGTTCATCCTGGATGGGTACCCGCGAACGGCGAATCAGGCGGCGATGCTGGATTGCACCCTGAGAAGCAGGGGGATCCCCAAGGTGGTGGTGAACCTTGTTGTGGATTACAATGTAATCATTGAGCGAATTACGGCCCGCCGCTCGTGTCCGGCCTGTGGCGCTGTCTATAACATGGTTTCGAATCCTCCGAAAAACGATAGCGTCTGCGACCGGGATGGCACCCCGCTGATCCAGCGCGAGGATGACAAAGAGGACGTCATGCGGAAACGGTTCGAGGCGTACAACGCCCAGACGCTTCCCGTGATGGACTTCTTCAAGGTCAATGGATACAAGCTGGTAGAGGCAGCGGGCGGCAATGGCGCTCCCGAGGAACTGACGGCCAGGATCCTCGACGGATTGAAGAACGGATGATCATTCGCAAGACCGCCGCGGAGTTGGAGAAAATGCGGCGTAGCGGCCTGCTGGTGTGGCAGATCCTGCAGAAGCTCCGCGAGATGGTTCGCGAGGGCGTTACGACCTTGGATCTGGAAACGGCGGCCGAGAAGATGATGCGGGACGCGGGCGCGAAGCCGGCGTTCAAGGGATATTTTGCGGCGGCGGCCGGGTCGAAGTACCCGTTCGTGCTGTGCACCTCGGTGAACGAGGAGATCGTGCACGGCATGCCGTCGGCCAAGCGGGTTTTGAAACCCGGCGACATTGTGTCGATCGATACCGGGGTGGCCCTGGAAGGCTACTACGGGGATTCGGCGGTGACGGTGGCCATCGGAACGCCGGATCCGAAGACGGAACGGCTGATGCAGGTGACCAGCGAGGCGCTGGAGCTGGCGATCGACAAGGTTCGGCCGGGCAACCGGCTTTTCGACATTTGCGGTACCGTGCAGAAGCACGTGGAGTCGAACGGGTTTTCGGTGGTTCGGGAGTACGTGGGACACGGGATCGGGACGCAGCTTCACGAGGAGCCGCAGGTTCCCAATTACGTGGACCGCAAGAACGAGAATCCGCGGTTGAAGGAAGGAATGGTTCTGGCGATCGAGCCGATGGTGAACGCCGGAAAGCCGGACGCCAGGGTGTTGCGGGATCGTTGGACCGCGGTGGCCGCCGACGGCTCGTATTCGGCCCACTTTGAGCACTGTGTAGCCGTGACGGAGAACGGGCCGTGGGTGTTAACGCGACCCTGACGGGCCGCGTGTCGATGGTGGATGGTCGATGGTGGATGGTGAGAAGTTCGCGACGGTGATCGAGCTTCTGCCGAACGCGACCTGCCGGGTTGAGTTGGAAAGCCGCGAGCAAGTTCTGGCGCATGCCGCCGGGGCTGCGGTGAAGAATTTCGTCCGGGTCCGTCCGGGCGACCGGGTTTGCGTTGAGCTTTCTCCGCACGATCCGGGGCGGGGACGGATTACGAAAGTTTTGAGAAAGCGGTCGATGGTGGATGGTGGATAGTCGATGGTCGAAGGATTGAAGAGCTTTTTTTGCCTTTCACCATCGACAGTCGACCGTCGACGATCGACGAGGTTTTGACATTATGAAAGTTCGGGCTTCGGTAAAGAAGATTTGCGACAAGTGCAAGGTGATCCACCGCCAGGGTGTGGTCCGGGTCATCTGCACCAATCCCAAGCACAAGCAGCGGCAAGGATGAGGGAGTAAGATATGGCGCGTATCGCGGGCGTGGATCTCCCCAACAAGAAGAGAGCCGAGATCGGGCTGACGTACATTTACGGCATCGGCCGTGCGCGGTCCAACTCGATTCTCTATCGGGCGGGCGTGGACCCCAACAAGAAGATCGCCGATCTGGGCGAGGACGAAGTGAGCAAGATCCGCCAGATCATCGAAGAAGAGGGCGCGGTCGAAGGCGATCTCCGCAAGGAGATCTCGATGAACGTGAAGCGCCTGATCGAAATGGGCGCCTATCGCGGGCTCCGGCACCGGCGCGGCCTGCCGGTTCGCGGGCAGCGGACCCACACCAACGCGCGCACGCGCAAGGGACCGCGGCGCGGCACGGTCGCTAACAAGAAGAAGTCGGCGTCGAAGACGTAAAGAGGCGGAATGGCCAAAGCACCTGCAAAATCGACAAAGAAGAAATCCTTCAAGAAGAAGGAAAAGAAGAGCGTCCCCACCGGGCTGGTACACATTCAGGCCACGTTCAACAACACCATCGTGACCATCACCGACCCGGTCGGGAATGTGATAGCGTGGTCGAGCGCCGGTTCGCTGGGCTACCGGGGATCGCGCAAGGGCACTCCGTTCGCCGCGCAGCAGGCCGCACTCACCGCCGCCAACAAGGCGAAGGAGAGCGGGTTGCGCGTGGTGGAGGTGCGCGTGGCGGGACCGGGCGCGGGCCGCGAATCGGCCATCCGTACGCTGGCCACGGTGGGCCTGGATGTGCGCGCGATCCGCGACGTCACGCCGATCCCGCACAACGGATGCAGGCCGCCGAAGAAGAGAAGAGTGTAGATGGTCGATCGTCGACAGTCGATCGTGGCAGTCGTTTACCATCCACCATCGACCATCGACTATCGACATTGCGAAAGCGGGAAGAAGGCCGGCCTTTTCCGGTTGTAAACCGCACCCGCAAGGGTAGATTGGGGAGGAAGATTTGGCACGATACAGCGGCCCGACTTGCCGGCTCTGCCGGCGCGAGGGCATGAAACTATTCTTCAAGGGGGAGCGCTGCCATAGCGAGAAGTGCGCCATCGAGAAGCGCAACGTCATCCCCGGCCAGCACGGCAAGGATCGCAAGCCCAAGATCGTGGGCTACGGGCTGCAACTTCGCGAGAAGCAGAAGCTGAAACGTTTCTACGGGCTGCTCGAAACGCAGTTCCATAACCTCTACGAGAAGGCGCTGCGCATGAAGGGCATCACCGGCGAGAACCTGCTGGGGATGCTGGAGCGCCGTCTGGACAGCGTGGTCTACCGGATGGGCTTTGGCGTCTCGCATCCGCAGAGCCGCCAGATCGTGCGCCACGGCCATATACAGGTCAACGGCCGCAAGGTTAATATTCCGTCGTTCATGGTGAAGGTCGGCGATATCGTCGAGGTGCGCGAGCCTAGCCGCAACCACCCGACCATCCTTGCGGCGCGGGACGCTACGGCGCACCTGCCCTGCCCGAATTGGCTGGAAGTGGACCGCGAGACTTTGCGCGGCCGCATAATCGGTCTGCCGAAGCGCGAAGAACTGGTGCAGATCCAGGTCAACGAACGGCTGATCGTGGAGTTGTACTCCAAGTAAGTCTCATGGACGCGGGGGCGCGGCGGCCCGAACCGCCCGCTTTCCGGCGTGTCCGGAGTGAGGAGAAGACTGGTTATGTTCAAAGGCTTTCAGAAACCCAAGCGTTTGGTTGCGAACACCGAAACCCTGACCGACCGCTACGGCATGTTCACCGCGCAGCCCTTCGAGCGCGGTTTTGGAACCACCATCGGCAACAGCCTGCGGCGCGTGCTGCTGAGCTCCATCGAGGGCGCGGCCATCACGGCCGTGCGCATCGAAGGGGTGGCCCATGAGTTCAGCCCCATTCCGGGAGTGGTCGAAGACGCCACCGACATCATCCTCAACCTGAAGCAAGTCCCCTTCAAGATGTCGGGCGAGGGGATGCGCACGGCGCGGCTGCGGATCGAGGAGCCGGGCGAGGTGCTGAGCAGCCAGATCGAGACCGACCAGGACGTCGAGGTCCTGGATCGCACCGTTCATATCGCCACCGTCAGCGACGGAGGGAAACTCAACATCGAGATGCGCCTGAAGCCCGGCCGCGGCTACGTCGGCGCGGACCGCAACTTCGACGAGGACCTGCCGCTGGGCTACATCCCCATCGACTCGGTCCACTCGCCCGTGCGCAAGGTCAACTTCGCGGTCGAGGGCGCACGCCTCGGCCAGATGACCGACTACGACAAGCTGACGCTCGAGGTCTGGACCAACGGCGCCATTTCCCCGCAGGATTCCATCGGGCAGGCCGCCAAGCTGATGAAGGACCACCAGACCATCTTCATCAACTTCGAGGAAGTTCCCGAGATGGCCGAGGAACAGGCCGAGCGCGCCATGGATCAGATGAACGAGATCCTGAACCGCTCCGTCGACGAACTCGAGCTGAGCGTGCGGTCGTACAACTGCCTCAAGAACGCCAATATCCAGACCATTGCCGACCTGGTGCAGAAGACCGAGGCGGAAATGCTCCGCACCAAGAATTTCGGCCGCAAGTCGCTGAACGAGATCAAAGAGATCCTCTCCAGCATGGGCCTGCAGTTCGGCATGAAGTTCGACGCGCAGGGAAGGCTGATCTCGGGCAGCGGACTGCCGGTGACGCCGACGGCGCCGAGCGGCCGGCCGCGCGACGAAGACGAAGACGCGCAGAACGCGGAGGACCGGCTCGAGGACGAAGGCGGTCCCGAGGAACCGGCCGACGACGACAAAGAGCAGTTCGACGAGAGTTTGAGCGAGTAGGAGAGACGACACCGTGAGACATAAGGTAGATGGGTACAAGCTGGGACGAACGCTGGCGGCGCGCAGGTCGCTGTTCCGCAACCTCGTCACCAGCGTGATCGAAGAAGAGCGCGTGATTACCACGGTGCCGAAGGCCAAGGCGGTCAAGCCGCTGGTGGAGCGGATGATTACGCTGGCCAAGAAAGACACGCTGGCCGCGCGCCGCCAGGCCGCCGCGTATCTGATGACGCCGAAGTCGGTGAAGAAGCTGTTCGACACGCTGGGCTCGCGGTTCGGCCAGAGATCGGGCGGCTACGCGCGGATCGTGCGGCTGGGCCCGCGCAAGGGCGACGGCGCCGAGCAGGCCATGCTGGAACTGGTGGGCTCGGAGCTGGTGAAGCGCGCCGCCGAGCGCGCCAAGCGCAAGGAAGAGCGGCTCAAAGCGATGCAGGAAGGCCGCCACGACGAAGAGGGCGGCGAGGAGAAGCCGACGGAAGAATAGCGGTTTCTGCCATTTCGACTTGGTGGAGGGGCGGGTGACAACACCCGCCCTTTTTGTTTGTGGGCTATCGATCCCCGGGGAACCGTTTTGGCTGACGGGATTGGTGTGTGCGAGGTTGAGGTGTAGATGCTTTGTAAACAGTTACTTAGCAATACATGACTTGCCATACTGCTTATCGCTAAGATATGCTTGACAATGTAACAGTCATATTTTATGATGTGTACGTGAGGAGGAATCAACAATGACCATTGCCAAGTATGACCCCTTTGCCGAAGTCGATTTCCCGACCGGCGTCCGCCTTTTCCAGGACGCCGTCAACCGCCTGTTCAGCGAACCGGTAGCCACCCGGCCCTGGGCTCCGGCCGTCGACGTCCTCGAGACCGAGAACGAATTGGTCCTCAAAGCCGATCTGCCCGATGTCAGTTTGAAGGACATCGACATCCAGATCGAGCGCGGGACGCTTTCGATCAAGGGCGAGAGGAAGTTCGAGCGAGTCGAGGGGAAGGGTACCGGATACCACCGCATCGAGCGCAGCTACGGCCAGTTCCAGCGGTTCTTCAGCCTGCCGGACACGGTGGATACCGAGAAGGTGAAGGCCGACTACCGGAGCGGAGTCCTGACGGTGACCTTGCCGAAGAAAGAGGTCGCCAAGCCGAAGACCATCAAGATCGGCGTCGACGGAGAGTAACCAAGGCGACAGCAGCAGGGCAGGGGCGGGCCTTCAAGCCTGCCCTTCACGCCCGGCCGGCGGCTAGCTCTCAGGCCTTGGGGGGAGTGGAGGGATCGTCCGGCGGAGCCGTCGCGCCCTTCAGTCCGTCCTTGAAGCTGCGGATGCCTTGAGCCAGGCCTTTGCCCAGTTCGGGCAGTTTCTTCGGACCGAAAAACAGAATGGCGATCACCAGAATCACCAGCAGGTGTTGGGGCCGCAGAAGATCTTCAATCATAAAAACGCTTCCTTAGGATACGCGTACTCGCTGCCCGCCCGTTGCCCGGCGGTCAACTGGATCCTATAAACGATTGTGACAGAATGGAAGACGGGAGGCAATCCTTGAATAACCTGAAGACGGCCCTGTTGCTGGGGCTGCTCAGCGGCGTGTTCCTGGTGGTCGGCGAGGCCTTCTGGGGAAGGAACGGCCTGATCACCGCCCTTCTGTTTGCCGGAGGGATGAACTTCTTCAGCTACTTTTTTTCCGACAAGCTGGCACTCGCGATGTACTCCGCCCAGCCGGTCAGCCCGTCCGAGAATCCCGATGTGTACCGGCGGCTGGCGCCCATCGTTCAGGGCCTCACCCAGCGCATGGGACTGCCCATGCCCAAGCTGTTCGTGATTCCCGACGAATCTCCTAACGCTTTCGCCACCGGCCGCAACCCGCAGCACGCCTCGGTGGCCGTGACCGGCGGCATCCTGCGGATCATGGACGACCGCGAGTTGGAGGGCGTGCTGGCGCACGAGCTCGGCCACGTCAAGAACCGCGACATCCTGACCAGCTCCGTGGCCGCCACCATCGCGGCGGCCATCACGATGGTGGCGCGCATGGCTTTCTGGTTCGGCGGCAGCCGCGACGATGACGAACGCGGCAACCCGCTGGCCGGCCTGCTCATGCTGATCGTGGCCCCGCTGGCCGCGCTGTTGATCCAGATGTGGATCTCGCGGACGCGCGAGTACGCGGCGGATGCGTCGTCGGCGGAAACCACCGGCACTCCTTACCCCCTGATCTCGGCGCTTGGAAAGCTCGAATCGGCGTCGAAGCGGATCCCGATGGAGGCTTCGCCCGCCACCGCTCACATGTTCATCGTCCAGCCGTTCACCGGCCAGTCGCTGATGCGGATGTTCTCGACCCATCCCCCCACCGAGGAGCGGATTGCCCGGCTGAGGGAGATGGCTCTGCCAAAGCCGATCCGTTGAAAACCGTCCACATCAATCGAAAAGGCGCGGAGCGGCTGGCTTCGGGACATCCCTGGATCTTCGCCTCCGATGTTGGGGACCGGGGCGGCGCCGAGGGCGGAGAAGCGGTCCGGGTCGCGGATCCGAAGGGCCGTTTCGTGGGCGTGGCGCACTACAGCCAGGCGTCCCAGATCTCGCTGCGCCTGCTGAGCCGCGAGCCCGAGACGATCGGCCGGGAGTTCTTCCTGCGCCGGCTTCGCGCCGCGGAGCAATTCCGGCGGCGTGTGACGGCCGGGGCCGAGGCCTACCGGGTGGTGCACGCGGAGGGCGATCGGCTGCCCGCGCTGATCGTCGACCGCTACGGAGAGTATCTGGTGGTGCAGACCCTGGACCAGGGAATGGACCGCGCCAAGGGCGAAATCGTCGGCG
>Ga0335078_10015954_pt1 | contig 11147 bp, 9 predicted proteins | sample Lox_Sample_32_FD_206711 | JGI IMG/M metagenome (GOLD analysis project Ga0335078, IMG submission 206711) | Soil microbial communities from Loxahatchee National Wildlife Refuge, Florida, United States - Lox_Sample_3.2 | ecosystem: Environmental > Terrestrial > Soil > Wetlands | place: USA: Florida...
CCGCTGGTCGCGACGAACCGCACGGCTGGTAACGAGCTGTACCGGACAATGCAGGTGGAGGTCCTGCAGCAGGCTCCCCTCGATGTGCTCTACAACATGAACTACCTGTATGCGCTGCGCACCTCGGTGTCCGGATTCACGGTCAACCCGGCTTACCCGAATGTCGTTTTCGCCTACAGCCTGAAGCCGACTGGCAGCTGATTGGCCCGTTACGTCGCCCGCCGTGTGGGCCTGGCGGTTCTCGTCCTCGCGGGCGTCCTGGTGCTGACCTTCACCGTCGCTCACGTCGTGCCCGGCGACCCGGCGGCCACGTGGGCCGGCCCGCACGCCTCGGCCGCCCAGGTCGCCGCGGCGCGACGGTTTCTCGGGCTGGACCGGCCGCTCCCGGCCCAGCTGGCCAGCTACGTCGCTGGCATCGTGACCGGCAACTGGGGTGTATCCATTCACACCCACCGGCCGGTGCTGTCCGACCTGGCCACGGTGGCACCTGCCTCGCTGGAGCTGGTCATCGCCGCGATGATCATCGGGCTGGCCGTCGGGGTGCCGCTCGGGCTGGTGTCCGCGCGCTGGCCGGGTGGCCTGGTGGACCAGGCGATCCGGGCCGGGTCCATCCTCGGGGTGTCCATGCCGATCTTCTGGATGGCACTCATCCTCCAGCTGGTCTTCTCGCAGCGGCTGCACGTGGTGCCCGCCGCGGGCGAGTACTCTCCCGGCCTGCTGTTCAGCCATCCGCTCGCGCAGTACACCGGGTTCGGCGTGCTCGACGCGCTGATCTCCGGGAACTGGCCGATGCTGGGCAGCACGCTCAGCCATCTCGTGCTGCCTGCTCTGGTCGTGGCGGCTTACCCGGCCGGGCTGATCGCCCGGCTGGTCCGGGCGCAAGTGCTGGATACCGTTGGGGAAACGCATGTGCAGATGGTCCGCGCGCTGGGCTTCAGCGAGCGGGCCGTGTTCGGGCGCTTCGCGATGAAGCTGGCCTGGAATCCGGTGGCCGCGGCGGTCGCCCTGATCTTCGGCTATTCGCTGGTCAACACGTTCCTGGTCGAGTCGATCTTCGACTGGCCGGGCCTGGGCAGTTACGCGGCCGAATCGATCTCCACGCTCGACACGCCCGCCATCCTCGGCGTTACCCTGTTCGTCGCCTTGGTGTACGTGGCCGCCAACCTGATCGTGGACATTGTCCAGGCCGCCCTCGACCCAAGGATCAGGCTGCAATGATCGAAGCGCCTGCGCCCTTCCCCGCCGAAGCGCCCACGCTGCCCCGCGGCCAGGCGCTGCGCCGCGGGCTGGCGGCTAACCCGCTGCTGGTGGTGGGCGGGCTGGCGGTCGTGGTGATCGTCCTCGTCGCGCTGTTCGCGCCGCTGCTGGCCCCCTACCCCGGCGATGCTGGCAACGCCACCCATCCGTTCATGGTCCTGCACGCCCCCTCGGCCCAGCACTGGTTCGGCACCGACCAGGTGGGCCGGGACATCCTGTCGCGAGTGCTCTATGGCGCCCGGGTGTCCCCGCTTATCGCCGTGCTGGTCCTGGCGATCGCCAGTGCGGTCGGCATTCCGCTGGGCGTGGTGGCCGGTTACTTCGGCGGCTGGGTGGACGAGCTGATCATGCGGGTGACCGACGTCTTCCTGGCCTTTCCGGCGCTGCTGCTAGCGCTGGCCCTGGCCGCGGTATTGCCAGCCAGTCTCACCACGGTGACGATCGCCATCGCCGCCACCTGGTGGCCCTGGTACACCAGGCTGATCCGGGGCCAGGCCGCCTCGGTGGCCGGCCGCCCCTACATCGACAGCTGCCGGGCGCTGGGCATCCCGCGCCGCCGCATCATCTTGCGGCACGTCCTGCCCAACTCGGTCACCCCGCTGATCGTGCAGATCTCGCTGGACGTCGGCGGGGTGATCCTGACCGCCTCGGCCCTGTCTTTCCTGGGCCTCGGGGCACAGGACCCGACCCCGGACTGGGGGCTGATGGTGTCCGAAGGGCAGACCTACTTCACCACCGACTGGTGGGTGGTCACCTTCCCGGGCCTCGCGATCCTGGTTACCGCGTTCGCTTTCAACCTGCTCGGCGACGGGCTGCGTGACCTGCTGGACCCGAGGCGGAGCCTGTTGCCATGAGACTGCGCATCAAGGATCTGGCGGTCGCCTTCGGCGACCGCCAGGTAGTCAGCATTGGCGAGTTCGCTGTCGGCGAGGCGGAGATCGTCGGGCTGGCCGGGGAGAGCGGATCCGGGAAGTCCATGACCACGCTGGCCATCCTCGGCCTGGCGCACACCGTGGGCGCCACGGTCAGCGGCAGCATCCGGCTGGACGGCACCGAGCTGACCGGACTGTCCCAGCGGGAACTGCGCCAGTTGCGTGGACGGCAGGTCGCGGCCATCTTCCAGAGCCCGGCGATGGCGTTCAGCCCGGTGTTCCGGGTGGGCCAGGTGGTGCTCGGCGCGCTGCGGCTGCACGGGATGAGCCGGGCCGAGGCGGCCGAGGCGGCCAGCCGGGCCATGCGCCAGGTACTGCTCGCCCCGGACCTGCTCGGCCGGTACCCGGCGCAGCTGTCCGGCGGGCAGCTGCAGCGGGTGGCGATCGCGCTCGCGCTGGCCCTGCGGGCCCGGGTCCTGCTGGCCGACGAGCCGACCAGCGCGCTCGACGTGACCGTGCAGGCCGAGGTGCTGGAGCTGCTGCGTGAGCTGCGCGAGCGGGACGGCATGTCGGTGCTGCTGATCAGCCACGACCTGGCCGTGGTGGCCGAGCTGTGCGACCGGGTGGCGGTCATGCAGGGCGGCCGGATCGTCGAGCAGGGCCCGGTCAGCCAGGTGCTGGCCGCACCGCAGCACGAGTACACCGCTGAGCTGCTGGCCGCGGTGCCCCGGATCGGGGCGGCCCCCCAGGACCGCGGGCCAGGCCATGTCTAGCCGGGCGAAGCCGCTGCTGGAGATCGGCGACCTGTCGGTGCGGTTCGGCCCGGTGCGGGCCGTCGACCGGGTCAGCCTGCAGCTGGCCGCCGGGCCGTTCGGCCTGGGCCTGGTCGGGGAGAGTGGGTCGGGCAAGACCACCATCGGCCGGGCCGTGGTCCGGCTGGCCCCGATCAGCAGCGGCCAGATCCGGTTCGAGGGCACCGACATCGGCGCGCTGCGCGGCCGTGCGCTGCAGGCCTACCGGCGCGCCGTGCAGATCGTGTTCCAGGACCCGGACAACAGCCTCGACCCGCGGATGCGGGTGGGCGGGTCGCTGCGCGAGGCACTGGCCGCGCACGCCGTGGTGCCGCGCGGCCAGGCCGCCGGGCGGGCCCGCGAGCTGCTGGCTGAGGTGGGCCTGGACCCGGGCTTCGTGTCCCGGTACCCGCATCAGCTGTCCGGCGGGCAGCGGCAGCGCGTCGCGATAGCCCGGGCGCTGAGCGTGCGGCCGCGGCTGCTGGTGCTGGACGAGCCGACCAGTGCGCTGGACGTCCGGGCCCAGGCCCGGGTGCTCGACCTGATCGAAGCGCTGCGGGCCGATCACCAGCTCTGCTACCTGCTGATCACGCACAACTTCGCGATCGTCAGCCAGCTGTGCGAGCAGACCGCGGTGCTGTACCTGGGCCGGGTGGCGGAGAGCGGCCCGACCGGTGAGCTGCTGGAGCGGCCCGCGCACCCCTACACCCAGGCGCTACGCTCAGCCGTGCCGGAGATCGACTGGACGGCCCGGCGCAGCCGGATGGTGCTGCCCGGCGAACCGCCGGACGCGGCCAATCCGCCGCCGGGGTGCGTCTTCCACCCGCGCTGCCCGCTGGCCATCGACCGGTGCCGCACTGAAGTCCCGGTGCTGCGCACGATGGGGCCAGGCCGCCAGGCCGCCTGCCACCGCGCCGAGGAGGTGCTGGCCGGCCAGCCGACCGGCAGCGCACCGACCGCGGGCTTACCGCAGGTCGCGGGTAGCCACGCCGCTGCCTGGCGCAGCGCTCGGCCGGGCACGGTCACCGGCCGGATCACGCCGCCGCCGGCCAGCATGGCCCGTGCCCGGCTGGCGCCGCCCAGCCTGAGCCGCTGCGGGATCACCCCGGCCGGACCGGCGGTTCATGCCATTCCCGGCGCGCTGAGCTGCGGCCTCCTGGCATCAGGCAGCCAGCGCCGCGGCCCGCCTGATGATCCCCGAATTCGGGTATTGACCGCCCGCCAGGATATTTCCAGCGGCCGCGTATTACCTGTCATTCAGTAAATCATGAACTGGCATTGCCGCGAATACGTGAGAGAGAAGGCGGGGGGATCTCCGCGTTTTGCGAGAGGGGCGAACGATGAAATGCTATCAGTGTGGCAGTGACGTCGCTGAGGGCGCGGCCAGCTGCCCGGGATGCGGGGCACCCTGGCCGCCCGCCGCGGTCGGCCCCGCGGCTTCGCCGGGCCTGCCGGGGGACGCGGCGACGGCCCGGCGCCCCGCCCCGGCGCTGGCCTTCCGGTTCGACGCGGCGCGCTGGACGGTGGCCGACCGGGTGGCCGGTGGCGCCACCCTCGTGCTGTTCATCTCGCTGTTCCTGCCCTGGTTCTCGGTGACCGCGGGCTTCGGCAGCTTCACCGCGAGCGGGTCGGCCGATGCGCTGACCGCCCACGGCTACCTGTATCTCGTGCTGCTGCTGGCGCTGGGGATGATCGGCTACCTGATCGCCCGGGCCGCCCTTCGGGACCTGCCGGACCTGCCGGTCACCCACGACCAGCTGCTGGCCGGGGCGGCCGGGGTCAATCTGCTGCTGGTGCTCATCGCGGTCATCTTCAAGCCGGGCGGCGGGTCGTCCCTGGTCAAGGTGAGCTGGAGCTTCGGCGCGTTCGTCGGGCTCATCGCGGCCATCGCGGCGTTCGCGGCACTGGCGCGGGGCGGCGCTGCGCGCCCGGGCCGGCCGCGGCGCGCAGGAACTGACCCGGCATTCTGCCGGATGACCCCGGAATAGCCTGGGCAGCAGCCACGATCCAGCCGTTTAGCCAGAATTTTGGCGAACGGCTGGCCGTGGTCAGCGGGCGGCTTACCGAATTCGGCCACACCGGCCGCCGGCGCCATTAAACTGGCCGGCCGCGCCGGGGACTAAAACGTTATGGCCGTCCACCGTCAGTAGTGCGATACTTGTCGGCTATGTCGGTGTGGATCATCGAGGAAGCCGGGTCCGGCCCGGGCCTGCGGGTGGCGGTCAAAGACCTGATCGACGTGGCCGGATGGCCCACCACCGCGGGCTGCCGGGCGGTGGCCGATGGTGCCGAGCCCGCTGCGGCCGACGCCGCCTGCCTGGCCGGGCTGCGGGCGGCCAGCGCCCGCGGGGCGGCCTGCCTGGTGGGCAAGACCACGCTGCACGAGCTGGCCTACGGGATCAGCGGGATCAACGCCGCGTTCGGCACCCCGGTCAACCCAGTCGACCCGGCCCGGGTGCCGGGCGGCTCGTCCAGCGGCTCGGCGGTGGCTGTGGCTACCGGCGAAGCCGACGTGGCCTACGGCTCGGACACCGGCGGCTCGATCCGCATCCCGGCCGCGTGCTGCGGGGTGGCCGGCCTGAAGACCACCTGGGGCCGGGTACCGCTCACCGGGGTGTGGCCGCTGGCCCCGAGCCTGGACACGATCGGGCCGATGGCGCGCGACGTGGCCGGGCTGGCCGCCGGGATGTCGCTGCTCGAACCTGGGTTCACGGTGACCGGGAGCCCGCCCCGGGTGGTCGGCCGGGTCCGGCTCGACGCCGACCCCATCGTGGATCAGGCGGTGGACCGGGCGCTCGCCGCGGCCGGCTGGACGGTGCTGCCGGTCGACCTGGCTGGGCTCGGCTCGGCCAGCGCGGCGGCGATGACCATACTGAACGCGGAGGCGTGGGCGTCCGATGGCCGGCTGACCGAGACCGCGCCCGAGCGGATCGGCCGCGACGTGTTCACCCGGCTGCGTCAGGCAGCCGGGATCACCGCCGCGCAGCTCACTGCGGCGTGGGCCGAGGCGGCCCGGTGGCGGGCCGAGGTGTCCGCGCTGTGGGGCCAGGTCGACCTGCTCGTCCTGCCGACGCTGCTGGGCTTCCCGCCGACCCTGGGCAGCGCCCGGGAGATGATGCACATCAGCGGCATCACCGCGCCGGTCAACCTGGCCGGGATGCCCGCGCTGGCGCTGCCGGTCCCCTCGGGCGGCCCGCTGCCCGCCAGCGTCCAGCTGATCGGCCCGGCTGGCGGGGAAGAACGCCTGCTGGCCGCCGGGGCCGTGCTGGAACAGGCGGTTCACGGCTTATCTGGCCGGCCGCACTTAGCTGGGCGGGGACCAGGCCGAGGCGAGAGCCAGGATGAGGCGGGTGCCCCACCGGCCGTGATGTACGCGGCCCAGCTGCCTGTGCTGACCGCGAAGCCGCCGGCGTTCACCCAGGTACAGGGTCTGAGCCGCGTGGCCGTACCACCCCGGAGGGCGCAGCAGAACCGGCCCCGGGCGATCAGCGACCAGCATGGCAGGCTGCGCGTCCCGCGCCAGCCCGGGTGGGCGTCTGGGCGGCCGCCAGCGGCCGGGTGGGTCAGCCCTGGCCGGTGCGCACCGGACCGGGCCGGTGTGAGGCGGCCGGGCTGGACGGCACGCCAGCACCGGTGCTGGGCGCCTGCCGTGGGACGCTCGGCCCGGAGTGCTGGCCGAAGCCAGTCAGCAGGACCAGCGCCACCGCGGCCGCGGCGACCAGGACCGAGCAGACCAGCAGCCACAGCCCGCCGCGCCGGCCCAGCCCGCGCAAACCCCGGCCGGGAGGTGGCTGGGCCACGGCCGCGGCCAGGGCCCGCTGCATCTTAGGCGACGCCAGCAATGGCGACCTGCCACTCCCGGGCGGCCCGCTGCCCGGCGGGGGCGGTGTGCTGCCTGGCGGGGGCGGCCAGCCACCCGGCGACGATGGCCCGCCGCCGACCGCGGGAGGTGCACCGGCCGGCGCCTGGGCTGCGCCGGGCGGCGGCGGCCGGTCGCCGAGCGTGGGACGAGCACCGCCCGCCGCCGGCCGCAGCTGGCCGCCGGCCCCGGTCGGGGCGTTGCTGGGCGCCGGGCGGCCCGGGCCGGCCAGGTCTGACACCCGGCCCGGGCCGGCCAGGTCTGACACCCGGCCCGGTGACCTCGGCGGGCGGCCGGCTGGAGACGGCGGGCCGCCCGGTGGCGAATGCCCATCACCGGCCAGGCCCGATACCCGGCCTGGTGACCACGGCGGGCTGGTGGCGCTGGGCGGCGCAGCAGGCGGCGACAGCTGGCCAGCTACGGCCGGCCCGGGCGCGTCGGCCGGTGACCACGGCCCGGCGCCCGGCCCGGACCGCCGGCCAGCGCCGCTGGCCGGCGGCTCGCCGTCCAGCCTCAGCGGCAGGCCAGGTACTGAGGGGTCGGTCATCCGGAAATCTGACGTCGGCCGGTCGTCCACCGCGACCCCGGCCGCAATCCGGCCCGCGGCCGGGCCGGGCTCAGCGGCCGGCCGGGCCTCCGCTCCGCCGGGTCCCTCGCCGGGCGGGGCTGCCTCCTCGGCGGCGGCAGCCAGTCCCCCGGCGGGCCGGGCCGTTCCAGTGGTCCGCGGGGCCGGCACGGCGAGCTGGACCGGCTCAGCGGCGGCCCAGGCCGGCGCGGCGAAGTGGGCCATGGCCTCAGTCACCGACGCCGGCAGCCAGTCCACGGCCGGAGCCGCGCTATCCAGCTCGGCCAGCAGTTCTCCGGTGCTGACCCGTTCGCCCGGGTCCTTGATCAGGCAGCGCTCGATCATCGGGCGCAACTCGGCCGGCAGCCGGCCGAGGCTGGGCGGGCGGTGCACGACCCGGTAGAGCAGGGCAGGCATCGACCCGGTGCCGAACGGGCCCTCGCCGGTCGCCGCGAAGGTGAGCAGCGCACCCAGGCTGAACACATCGCTGGCCGGGCTGATCACACCGCCCTCAGCCTGCTCCGGGGACATGAAGCCAGGTGAGCCCATGACTGAACCGGTCTGGGTCAGCATGCTGCCCTCGGCCGCCCGGGAGACGCCGAAGTCGATCACCCGCGGCCCGTCGTCCGCGATCAGGACGTTCGACGGCTTCAGGTCGCGGTGGATGACCCCGGACTCGTGGATGACGTGCAAAGCTTCGGCCAGCCCCGCCGCCAGGGTCAGCACCGACGGCACCGGCAGCGGCCCATGGCTGGTCACTGCCTCCGCCAATGACGGTCCCGGCACATACCCGGTGGCCAGCCAGGGCACCGGCCCGTCCGGGTCAGCGTCCACCAGCACCGCGGTGAACAGCCCGCTCACCTTACGTGCGGCCGCTACCTCACGGGCAAACCGGGCCCGGAAGCCGGGCTCCTCGGTCAGCTCCGCGCGGATCACCTTCACCGCGAGCAGCCGCCCGCCGGCCGACCGGCCGAGGAATACCCGGCCCATGCCCCCACTGCCTAGCCGAGCTACCAGCCGATACGGCCCCACCTGGGGAGGATCATCTGCCCCCAGCCCCCGTATCATGCAGAACCTCCGCCATGCTCGATATGGCAGTCATTCCCATAAACGTCAGCCGAAAGCACTTCGGTTCAGTCTTTGCTGGCGCGGGCAATACACCCAGCTGAGTGCGTCATCCGTGGCTTGCCGCAGGGTCTTGGCAGCCCGGCCCGGGCCACGCTCACTCCGGCGGATCCCGGTACTTCTGGATGTGGGTGGTGGCCGCCCCGCCTGGGTGACCCGCCCCGGCGGCTCGCTCACCGATAGGTGACGGGCAGGCGCTTGATTCCGTTAAGCCAGCCTGAGCGGAGCCGCTGCGCCTGGCCGGACTTCCGGATGCCGGGCATGCCGTCAGCGATCGCGTTGAAGATCAGCTCGATCTCCAGCCGGGCCAGGTTGACACCGAGGCAGTAGTGGGTGCCGGTGCCGCCGAAGCCCAGGTGCGGGTTGGGGCTGCGCAGGATGTCAAACCGCTCAGGGTGGCCGAACACCGCCTCATCGAAGTTGGCCGACCGGTAGAACAGGCCGACCCGCTGGCCCGCCTCGATCTGCTGGCCGCCCAGCTCCGTGCGGGTGGTCGCGGTGCGCTGGAACACGGTGACCGGGGTAGCCCACCGGACGATCTCGTCCACCGCGCTCTGCGGCCGGCCGGCCCGGAACAGCTCCCACTGATCGGGATGGTCCAGGAACGCCAGCATCCCGTGCGAGATCGCATTGCGGGTGGTCTCGCTGCCCGCGACCGACAGCAAGATCATGAAGAAGCCGAACTCGTCAGGCGACAGGTGCCCGCCGTCCACCTCGGCGTGCACCAGCCTGGTGACGATGTCATCGCGCGGGCGCCTGCGCCGGTCCTCGGCCATCGCCATGCTGTAGCCGACCAGTTCGGCCCCGGCAGCCTGGGAGTCGCCAGCGTAGTCCGGGTCGTCGTAGCCGACCATTTCGTTCGACCACGCGAAGATCTTGCGCCGGTCTTCCTGCGGAATCCCGAGCAGCTCGGCGATCGCCTGCAACGGCAGCTCACACGCCACGTCGCTGACGAAGTCGCCGGTGCCCTCGGTAACCGCGGTGTGCACGATCCGCCCGGCCCGCTCGGCCAGGGCTTCGCGCAGGTTCCCGATAGCCCGCGGGGTGAACCCCCGCGACACGATGCCCCGGAGCTTGGTATGCACCGGCGGGTCGAGGTTAAGCAGGATGAGCCGCTGCATTTCGAGGCTCTCGGCAGTGACCGGCTGCCCATGCCGGATGATGGCCGTCTTCTCCTGGCTGGAGTAGATGCCGCTCTGCCGGGACACCTCCAGCACGTCCGCGTGCCTGGTGACCACCCAGTAGCCCTCGTCGTCGAAGCCGGAGGCGCCACGGGGCTGCGCGTTCCACCAGACCGGCGCCGCGCGGCGCAACTCGGCGAGTTCCTCGGCTGGCACCCGGGCCACGTACAAGTCAGGATCGGTGAAATCGAAGCCGGGGGGAATGTCGGGCTTGGTCATCGCTTCCTCCGCTAGTGCGATTCAACCATGGGCCCCGGAATCGGGAACAGCATGCGCGCGCACCGAGCGCATCGCGCGCACCGAGCGCACCGAGCGCATCGGGCAGGCGGGAATGTGTACCCAAACTGCTGCTGGTACGACGGTTTACGCACACACTTGCGGCCATGCGAGCAGGTGGCCGGGTCGGGCCGGGCGGCGGGGTGAGCAGCCGATGGTCAGCTGGGCTGAGGCGCTGGCGGGCTGATCGCCCAGCGGATGCCACCCACCACCGCCCGGCCGGCCGGGCGGACCACGGCGGCCTCGGTGAGCGGCAGCCGCGGCAGGTGCAGCGGGCGGCGGGCCCAGCCGGGCAGCAGCGAGGTCGCCGCCGCGGCCAGCACCGCGTAGGGCGGCCGGGCCACCGCGGGCAGCGGCGGGGTGAGCAGCAGGAACCGGGCCGCAGCCCGTGCCTCAGCGGTGCCCGCCAGTTCCGGGCGGTACTGGCTGATCCGTCCGGTGAGCTCGGCCTCGGTGCGCGGCGGGTCCGGGACCCCGAGCGCCTCGGCGATCCGGGCCAGGTCAGCGACGTAACCGTCGCGGCCGGCCTGATCCAGTGGCTGGGCGCCGAACCGGGTGTGCGCGCGCAGGAAGCTGTCCGCCTCGGCGATGTGCACCCAGGTCAGCAGGTGCGGGTCGGCGGCCGCGTAGCGCCGCCCGTCCGGTGCGGTGCCGGTCACCCGGCGGTGGATGGCCCGGACCCGGTCGACCGCGGCCTGGGCGTCGGCGGCCTGGCCGAACGTGGTGACGGCCAGGAAGTAACTGGTCCGCTGCAGACGGCCCCATGGATCCCCGCGGTAGCCCGAGTGGCCGGCTACCCCGGCCATGGCCAGCGGGTGCAGCGATTGCAGCAGCAGCGCCCGGATCCCACCGACGAACATGGCTGAGTCGCCGTGCACCCGGCGGATCGGGCGGTCCGCGGCGAACCAGCGCTCGCCGGGTGTGCCATGGATCGCGTGACGGCGGGCCGGGCCCTCGGCGCCGGCCACCCGCTCGAAGATCGACGCGCCGATGCGGCGCCGCACGGAATCCGCTGCTGCTGGTACGTTCACCTGCCCAGTATCGCTGCCGGGGGAGACATCTTCGCCGCTGGGACTGAGTTGTCCGCCGCTGGGCCGGCTTGCTCCCCCTGGGTGAGCTGCGGGCCAGCCCGGCCGGTCCGGTGGCCGGCGACGATGGTGGCGGTGGCGCGCACGGCCGCCGCGCCTATCGAGGTAGCCAGATGTGAGTGTCATCTCACTT
>Ga0335078_10015956_pt1 | contig 11147 bp, 12 predicted proteins | sample Lox_Sample_32_FD_206711 | JGI IMG/M metagenome (GOLD analysis project Ga0335078, IMG submission 206711) | Soil microbial communities from Loxahatchee National Wildlife Refuge, Florida, United States - Lox_Sample_3.2 | ecosystem: Environmental > Terrestrial > Soil > Wetlands | place: USA...
CGTGCACGTACAAGTGACGCACCTGGCGTCGATTTCGTCGGGCAGCGTGCCGTTCCGCTTCGACGATCTGGATGGCAACGTCCGCAAAGGCGGCGTGATCGTTTCCGCGAATCGCTCGACGCTGGACGATTGTTCACAGCCCGCGCAGACGCCAGTCATGGAACTGACTTCGATTCGATCGGCGGCGGCCGCCGCAGCCGCTGCCCGTTCGCCAGCTACACTCGCCGTGGTCACGACGAAGCCGCCGTCCGCGGCTCCGTCCAGGCCGCAATCCGCGCGAGAGCCGCAGTTTCACGGCACCGTCTCGGTGGCGCAATGGTGGAGCGACTTCGTGGTGGTGCGCAAAGGCGCCAAATCGCTCGATGCCACTCTCGTCTGGGCCGATGGCGCCGCTGAAGCGGATCTTCATTTGATGAGTCCTTCGGGCGAACACTTCGGCTGGTACGGCAACACCACCGGATACTCGGGCCAGCAGACGCGTCCGCAGGAGTTCCGCATTCCGCACCCGAAGCCCGGGATCTGGCGGATCTCAGTGGAAGGCACGCGCGGCGGGCAGCCCATCGACTTTTCCGTCGATACCAACGCGGCGAAATACAGCGTAACCGGGCGCGGCAGCGCGGGGGAATAAGCGATCAACGTTACTGGACGCGGCCAGAGCCGGGTGTCCCAGGCACCCAAAGCCGATCGTACCGCGTGTCCGGTTTGACGTAGAATCCAGAGGATGCCTTTTGTCTGGCCTGTTCGTGTGCGCTTCGTCGATACCGACGCCTCGGGGCGGATCCACTTTACGGCGATGCTGCGGCACTTCGAGGCGGCGGAGATCGAGTTTATGCGTTCGCTGGGACTTCCCCAGCGCGAGGCTGCCGTCAGTTTTCCGCGCGTGCACGTGGAGTGCACCTACACGGCGATGGTACGCTTCGACGATTCGCTGGAGATCTCGGTTCGCGTGGAGCGGATTGGCAATGCATCGTACAAGCTGGCGTTCGAGGCGCGCGTTGGGGACAATCTGGTGGCCCGCGGCTTCGTCACCGCAGTCTGCGTGGATGTGAATACAGGGCGCTCGCGTCCGCTGCCAGCGGTATTGGCGGAGGCGCTGAAGGGGTCCTCTACTTCCACGCCCCCAGCAGACGGCGCAGCGTGATCAACTGGCCGAGGTGCTGCGAGTTGTGGTCGGCTGTGAGCAACGCTTCCCGCAGCAGAGTCTGGCCGCTTCCATGGGGAATGGGCGCGGTCAGATCGCGCGCCGGGTCGAGCACCAGCTTCTGCAGTTCCGCGCGATCCGCGAGAAACCGCTTCACGCTTTCATCCCATGCTTTGGTGCCGGGCGGCTCATGCGAGGGCGGCCAGTAGCCTTCAGGAAATTTCGGGGACTTGTGTTTCGGGTCGCGGCTGAATTCCAGCATGTCCCACTGGGCGATGCGCATGTGCTCGACGAGCGCCCACGCGCTGTGCGGCAACCCGTGCGGACGCACGCCGCGCAGCTTCTCCGGAAAATCGGCCACTACGTCTTCGAAAGGCTGGTGCGCCTCATGCCAGGCCAGCACGTCGGCGATCTGCTTGCGAACTTTGTCGCTTTCGTTCATAACTGTTCTATACCATGCGCCTGTTGACTGCTCTGTTACTGCCGCTGGTGGCGGCCTCCGCTGCACCATCGTCCCCGCTGCAAGTCGCCTCGCTCGGAGATCTGAAACTGGAAAGTGGCGAGACAATCCGGGATTGCCGCATTGGCTATCGCACGGTGGGGACCCTGAACGCCGCGAAATCGAACGCCGTGCTGTTCCCGACGTGGTTCACGGGGAGCAGCCAGGATCTGATCCAGTTCATGGCGGCGGACGGCATGGTGGACCCCGCGCGCTATTTCGGGATCGCCGTGGACGCGCTGGGTGACGGGGTTTCATCGTCGCCATCGAACAGCAAAGAGCAGCCGCGCATGCAGTTTCCGAAGTTCACTATTCGCGACATGGTGAACGCCGAATACAAAGTGGTGCACGACGTGCTCGGTATCCCACATCTTCACGCAGTGATGGGCATCTCCATGGGCGGGATGCAGACGTTCGAATGGGTGGTCGAGTACCCCGGATTCATGGATAAAGCGGTACCCATCGTGGGGTCGCCGCGGCTCACCTCCATCGATCTGCTTTTGTGGAATGCCGAGGCTGAGGGCATCATTGAGAGCGCAGGCTGGAATGACGGCAACTACCACCAACCGCCCGCGCTGGCCAGTGTCGGCGGCATTCATGAATTTGCGCTGGCCACGCCGGCATATCGCGCACGAGAAACGTCTCGAAGCCAATTCCCGGCATTTCTCCAGCAGATCGAGGAGAAGCCGCTGGGGCGCATGGACGCCAACGACTGGCTGCGGCAACTGCAGGCCATGATCTCGCTCGATGTGGCGAAACCGTATGGCGAATCGCTGGCGCGAGCGGCGCACACGGTGAAAGCGAAGATGCTGGTGGTGTCGGCGCTGCAGGATCATATGGTGAATCCCGGGCCGGCGCTGGAGTTCGCGCACGAGATTGGCGCGCCGGCGATCAGGCTGGAAAGCGATTGCGGCCACCTGGCGCCCGGTTGCGAATCCAAAACGCTCTATCCGCGGGTGCGCGCGTTTCTCGACCAGTAGAAATAGAACGGCACGCCCGCCGCCATCAGACCGAGCCCGGTGAAGGCCTGCAGCGGTCCGGTCCACAAAGTGTTGAAGAGCAGCCAGGCGGTGACGATGAGGAACAACACCGGCACCACCGGATAGCCCCACGTGCGGTACGGCCGCGGAGCGTTGGGCAGGCGCCGGCGGAACACGAAGACCGAGGCGATGGCCAAAGCGTACAAGATCCACGACGCGAAGATGACGTAGTCGGTGAGCAGATCGTAGGAGCCCGAGAGCGCCAGCGCGGACGCCCAGATTCCCTGGGCGATGAGCGCATTTCGCGGGACGCGGGACTTCGGCGTGATTTCGGCGAGGCGGCGGAAGAAGAGTCTGTCCTCGGCCATGGCGAAGGGGACACGCGAATTTGCCAGCACGGAGGCATGCAGCGCGCCGATGGAGGAGGCCAGCAACGCCACGGCGACGAGTCCCACGGCGGCGCTGCCGACAAAACGCCTGACGGCTTCGGTGGCCACCGAGGATGCGATCGGCACGCTGGCGATCTGAGCTGGAGTCAGCACGTAGAAATAGGCGAGGTTGACAAAGACGTAGAGCGAAGCCACCACCAGCATCGCGCCTATGAACGCGAGTGGGATATTGCGTTGCGGATTCCGCACTTCGCCAGAGAGCGGCGTCAGGTTGTCCCATCCGTCGTAGGCCCAGAGCGCGCCGAGCATGGCGGCGCCGAACCCGGCGAGACCTCCACGCGCGGCCACGGATACTCCTTCGCAGGTTCCCGCGGCGGCGCTCATTGCCAGATTCCCCCAGTGGCCGTATGCCAGCAGCATGGCTCCGACGCCGATGGCCACGAGGAGGGTTAGTTTGATTCCGGTGAGAATCGACGCGGCGTTGCCGCTCACGGACACGCTGGCGCAATTCACGCCCGTGATTGCCGCGATCGAGGCGAGCGCGATAACCTGCAGCAGGCCGAACGGAATGGCGTGACCGAACACATGCGCGGTGAAAAATGTTTTGCTGAGCGCGCCGCCGGTGAGGATGTTCAGGAAGATGGCCGAGCCGGTGGCCAGCGCGGCCTGCGACCCGGTGCGCGCGACGAAGAAGATAGTCCAGCCGTAGAGGAATCCCCATGGGCGCCCGTAGGCCTCGCGCAGGAAGACGTATTCGCCACCGGCCTGCGGCATCATGGCGGCGAGCTCGGCGAAGGTGAGTGCGCCGGCGAGCGAGAGCAGACCGGCCACCATCCAAACCGCGAGAACCAGCCACGGGCTGCCGACATTGCAGGTCATCACCCGTGTCTTCAGGAAGATGCCCGTGCCGATCATGTTGGCGATGTTGATGGACGCGGCGGCCGTCAGGGACAACCCGCGCACGAGCGTTCGCTTCTGCTGCGCGCTCATGCGGCCGCTCGTTCGCGCAGGATGAACGACGACGCGAGGCCCACCGCGAAGGTCGCGGCGGTTCCGATCAGCACGTACCAGGTGAAGGCGATGGTGGTGGCCAGCTTCACGAAAAGCATCAGTGCCAGCCCGGCGCTCATGGCCACCAACGCCGCAATGGGGCCTACGCGCCGCGTCAGCAGGCCCAGCAGAAACACGCCCAGCAGGCTGCCGTAGAGAATGGATGCGATGGTGAGGCCCGCTTCGAGCACCGAACCCCAGTGGCGCGCCACGAGTCCGATAGAGAACAGGGCCACGCCCCAGGCGACCGTGGCCCATCGCGCCAGCCGCAGCGCGTTTGTTTCATCCAGTGCTGACCGCCGCAGCGGCCGGTAGAAATCCATGATTGAAGTCGAGGCCAGCGCATTGAGCGCGGCGCTGAGGTTGGACATGCCTGCAGCCAGAATCGCCGCGATCACCAGGCCGGCGACGCCCGCGGGCAGATTGTTCCAGATGAACTGCGGGTAGATTCGATCGGCGGTGGCGGGCGCGGGCCGATGCATGTCCGCGTAGTACACGAACAGCATTGCGCCGATCATAAGGAACAGGGCGAACTGAAAGAAGATGACCACCCAGCTTCCGAACAGGGCTTTTCGGCCGTCGCTTTCGTTGCGTGCGGCGAGGTAGCGTTGCACCATGAGCTGTTCGGTGCCGTGGCTGGCGGTGGTGAGAAAGCAGCCGCCGATCAAGCCGGCCCAGAAGCTATAGTTGCGGGCGAAGAACGCCGCGGTGAGGCTGAAGCGAAAATCGAAGACCTCAAAGTGGCCGGCGGCGGACGCGACGGCCGTGATGTGCCCCCAGCCCCCGGGGATCTGGCGCAGAATGACGAAGAAGCTCATCAGTGCGCCGCCCACATAGAGAAACATCTGAACCACGTCGGTCCAGATCACCGCGGTCATGCCGCCTTCGAACGTATAGAACAAAGTCAGCACCACGATCAGAAGGATGGACCCCGCCTCCGCCCAGGCGGCGATGCCGAATCGCTGGTACAGCGGCGCGAGCACGATGGCGATCACGATGGACAGCGCGAAGACGCGCACCCCTTCGGCCAGCGCGCGCAGGATCAGGAACGTGCCCGCGGCGAAGCGGCGCACGCGCTCGCCGAAACGCCGGCCGATCAGCTCGTAAGCCGTGAACATCTCGCCGCGAAAGTAATTTGGCAGAAAAAGAATGGAGATGACCACGCGCGCCAGCAGATATCCGAATACCACCTGAAGGAAGCCGAAATTGCCGGCGAAAGACAGCGCCGGCGTACCGATGACCGTAAGCGTGCTGGTCTCCGCCGAGACGATGGAAAAGCCGATGGCCCACCACGGGGCGGTTCGGCCGCCGAGGAAATAATCGCGCAGGCTGCGCTGGGAGCGGCGGAATCGCGCGCCGAACCAGGTGATGGCCGCCAGATAGGCGACGATGACCGCGAGGTCCACCAGGTGGGGCGTCGTCACCGACGCGATAATAGCATACAGTCGCGATGCGCGCGTTCTTCGTCTTCGCGTTTCTGTGGCCGGCTCTGGCGGCACAGGACACTGCCGCGGCGCCCGGCGCCGACGAACAGGATCGGATGCTCGAGCAGATGGAGGCGTATGGCGCGCACTATGTCTCCGGCCTTCCCGACTTTCTGTGCGAGCAGGTGACCCGCCATTTCGAGGCCTCGCTCAACTCGAATCGCTTCCACAAGGGCGACACCATTACCGAGAAGCTCAGCTTCCACGATGGCGAAGAGAAACGCACGGTCGATTTGGTGAATGGGAAGCCCGCGGAGGGCCCGCCGAGAAGGTGGCGCGAACGTTTTACCAGCGAAGGTGAGTTCGGGATTCTGATCGACCGCGTGCTGGGCCCGGGCAGCTACGCGACCTTCACCTGGAGCCACTGGGAAACGGTGAGCGGCAGGCATCTCGCCGTGTTCGACTATTCGGTGGACAAGGAACGCTCCACGCTGCACCTCGAACTCAGCGATCTCGCGCGCGCCGTGCTCGCCTACCACGGCTCGATTTTCGCCGATCCGGAGACGGGCGCGGTGTGGCGCATCACCGAGGCGGTGTCGAAGGATATTCCGCCGGCATTACAGACGCGCGAGGTCTCCACGGTGATCGATTACGGCGAGGCGGCCATCGGCGACCGGCAGTACCTGCTGCCGGTGACGGCCACGGTTTCCGCAATCACGTGGGAAGGCCGGATCCGTAATGAGATTGAGTTTCGCGGCTATCGCAAGTTCAACGCCGACTCGGTAATTCATTTCGAAGGAAGCGATCAGAAATAGGCGTGAACGCTCCCTCGCGGTCGCGGCCCGGTTTTAGTCGATGCGCACGCCGGTGCAGAGGACACCTTCGGGGGTAACAAAGCAGGCCTGCAGAAACCCGGGGCAATCGGCGGCGTCGTCCACCAGGACGGGCATGTCCAGACGCATGTGCTCGTCCGATTCGATGCGGCTCAGAGCCGCGCCGCAAATCATGTTGGCGGTCTCGCACAGCACCTGATTCACTTCCTCTTCGGCAACCTCGCCTTCGTCCAGGCCGAGGAACGCGGCGGCGAGCGCCCGGGCGAGATGCGGCTCGAAGGCAATTCGAAACTCGCCGCGCAGACCGCCATCGAAGCAAATCCGCACGGCGGTCATCCGACTCCGCTGTTCATCGGGGACAGGCGCGCCGGGCTCCGCTTCGGCGAAGAACATGGTTTCCAGCACGCTGCCCGCGGCGCCGGCGATCGACGTAGTCAGTTCCGCGGGCGTGATCATCGCGCTCCGGTGTGGTGAGTTCATACCTGACACCCCAGCACTTTCTCCAGCGTTTCCCGCAGCCTTTCCGGTGAGAATGGCTTGGCGATGTATCCCTGCGCGCCCAGACCAATCATGTGCAGGATGCGTGGTTTTGTGGAATCGGTGGAGACCACGATAGCCGGGATGTCGCGCAGCCGGGAGTCTTCGGAAAGCCGGCGGAGCAACTCCTCGCCATCCATACACGGCATGTTGATATCGGTCAGGATGACATCCACCTTGCCCTGCCGCAGCCGCTCAAGCGCTTCCGCGCCGTTTCCAGCTTCGACGCATTCCGCGAGATCGAAGCCGGACAGAAACATCACGCGGCGGATGAACGATCGCATCGCCGGAGAATCATCCACCAGCAACACTCGGTACGCCATTCCCGGCCTCCTTTCGCGGTGACGAGCGGAGCGGAAGATCCTTGTCCAGGCCGTTACCCTCGCGCACCCGGAAGCGGCCGTCCTCGTTGATCAGCCGCACTGTTCGCGACACCTCGCCGCCCACGGCTTCCGATGCGATGAGAATTCCCAGTTTCCAGAGCATCTTCCGCGCCGCCTGATAGTTTCGTTTGCCGATGTTGAACACGCCCTGGGGATCGAGCACCTGTGCCCCGCCGGCCAGGCGCACCACCAGCCGCCGGCGGTCTGCGCCTTTTTCCGCGGCTGCCCTGAAAAGCTGTTCGATGCCCGTGTCGGCAAACATGCACGGGGTGGCCGTCGCCTTCTGCGAATCCATGCTCGATTCGGGCAGCATGAAATGCAACAGCCCGGCGATGCGCCGCAAGGGGTCCCAGAGGGAGACGGCGATGCACGATCCCAGCGCATAGGTCACCAGTTCGCTGTCGGGCTGATCGCTCACCTGACAATCGGAGATGCCGATGACCAGTGTCTTCATTGCTTGTTCCTGCGCCGGTACACCGCCGGACAGATGTATTCGAGCGGATGCTCGATGCCGCTGAGGCTCTCCGAATGTCCGACGAACAGATGGCCGCCGGGATGGAGGCACAGCGCGAGGCGGTTTACCAGGTCCTGCTGAGTTCGGCGATCGAAGTAGATCATCACGTTGCGGCAGAAGATCACGTCGAACAGGCGGCCATGCGTGAAAGGTTCGATCAGGTTCAGACGGCGGAAATCGACGAACGCGGCGATCTCCGGTTTCACCCGCATCCAGCCCTCTCGTTCGCCGGGCGCTTTCGTCAGCCAGGTTGTCTTCCAGGCCTCCGGCAGAGCGTTGAGGCGGTCAGGCGCGAACAGGCCGGCGCGGCCCCGCGCGAGCGCGCGGGTGGAGATGTCGGTGGCCAGCACAAACGGCGGCGTGCGCGGCGGGGGAACGCGCGCGAGCGCGCTGAGCACGGTGAAGACGATGGAATACGGTTCCTCTCCGGTGGAGCAGGCCGCGCTCCAGACCCACGGCAGACGGGAGGGTGTGGCGCGCGCAATCCCGGCGAGCCGCTCGAAGTGCGTCTGCTCGCGCAGAAAGGCGGTGTGGTTGGTAGTGAGCGCGTCGATCAGCTCCACCAGCGCCTGCCCGCTCGCGTCGGCGGTGACGTGCCGGTAGTACTCGGCGAAAGAAGGGAACCCGCCCTGGCGCATCTTCTTGCCGAGGCGCGCGGCCACAAGCTGCTGCTTGCCGTCGTGCAGGTCGAGCCCGAAACGCGCGTAAGCCAGGCGCCGGATCTGCTGAAACTCTTTTTCGCTGAGCGTCCAGCCGGGATGAAGAGCGAACAGCGGATCAGACCCGGCTGGCGTCGCGGTTCTCGCCACAGAGCGCCTCCAGATCGAGAATGAGTCCCACGCGCCCGTCGCCGAGGATGGCGCCGCCGGCCAGGCCATCCACGCGCTGCAGAATCTCCCCCATATTCTTGATCACGACTTCCTGCTTGCCGAGAAGGCCGTCCACCATCAGGCAGAATTTGCGGCCGGCCCCTTCGGAGACGATCAGCAGGCATTGCGTCGGATCCTCGCTGGCCGGTTTCACGCCGAAGCGGCGATAGAGACGAATCAGGGGCAGCAGCGATCCGCGCACCAGGGCCATCTCCGCGCGTCCCTGCACGGTGGAGATCATGTCTTCGGTGGGCCGCACCATCTCGCGCACCGCGAAGATGGGCACGATGTAGCGCTCCGCGCCCACGGTCACCACCAGCCCGTCGATGATGGCCAGCGTCAGCGGGACCTTGAGCAGAAAAATGGTTCCCACGCCGGCAGTGGATTGAATATCGATGCGGCCGCGCAGCCGATGAATCTGCCGCCGGACGACATCCATGCCCACGCCGCGTCCGGAAACATCGGTGACCTGATCGGCGGTGGAGAAGCCTGGCTGGAAGATCAGGTGAAACAGCTCGTGGTCGGTGAGCTGCGCGCCCGGCTCGACGAGGCTCCGTTCGATGGCCCGGCGCAGGATCTTTTCCTTGTTCAGACCGCGCCCGTCGTCGGCGACTTCGATCACGATATGACCGGCCTGATGGGCTGCGCGCAGCGCGACGCGCCCCACCGGCGGCTTTCCCGTGGCCTTGCGCTCGGCGGGCATTTCGAGGCCGTGATCGAGCGAGTTGCGCACCATGTGCATGAGCGGATCGGCCAGCTCTTCGACGATGTTGCGATCCAGTTCGGTGTCCTCGCCGGAGGTCTCCAGTTCCACCTGCTTGCCGGTGCGGCGCGCGAGATCGCGCACCAGCCGGCTCATCTTCCGGAAGAGCTGGCCAACCGGGATCATGCGCATGGACATCGCGGTGCGCTGCACTTCATCGGTGATGCGCGACAGTTGCGACAGATTGCGCATCAGCCGGGGCCGCGACTCGCCGGCGAGATCGGGATCGTGCCGCACCAGCGATTGCGCAATCACCATTTCGCCGACCATGTCCACCAGATAGTCGAGCTTGCTGGTATCCACCTTGATGGCGCGAGCCTCGTGAGCGGGCGTCTCCGCGGCGGCCTTCTGCGCCGTCGCCGGAGCGTCGGCGGGCGCGAGAGCGTTTGTGGCGTCCGGAACCTCCGCGGCAAGCGGGACATCGGGGGAAACCCTTTCCGCCGCGACCGCCTCGGCCAGACGCGCCAGCGGTTCGACAGCGCCGGAGAACTCCGCCGGGGCCTCAACCGTGGCCGGGGCGGGGACTTCCGCCGGCTCCGGCTGCTGGGGAATCGGTTCCACCGTGAGCGCGCGAATGGAGGCGAGCAACCCTCTGTTATCCGGAGCCGCCACCGGGGTTCCTCTCTGCAGCATGGCCTCGAGCTGGTCGAGCCAGACGATCAGATAGTCCTTGCTCTCCAGCATCCGGTCGATGACGCTGGAATCGATGGCCAGTTTGCCGTTGCGCGCAAGATCGAGGACCGTTTCCACCTCGTGCGCCACTTCCTGCACGGAGCCGAGCTCGAGGAACCCGGCCAGCCCTTTGATGGTGTGAAACGCCCGAAAGCAGGCGTGAATGGCTTCCGAGTTGGAGGCGTCCTGATCGAGCCTCAGCACGTTCTGCTCGATGGAGCCGAGGTGTTCGCGCGATTCCAGAATGAAATCGCCCAGCAGCTCCGGGTCGTCGGCGATTCCCGTGGGCATCGGCCCCGGCCCGCTCCTCGTATGCTCGGCGTTCGGGCTCATGACGGCTCGCTCAAATCTGCACGGCGTGCGGCAGCGCAAAGCCCGGCCGCAACGTCACGCTGTTCTGCGCCTCGGCCAGGCAGACCTGCACATTCACGATTTCTTCCGGGCACGGGAAGGGCACCGAAACCCACTCCCGGCTGCCCACGCGGCGAGTTTCGAAATTGTGTCCGTAAACCACCGTGGGCGTGCTCAGCGCCATGGCGCCGACCGTCGCCTCCAGTTGCGTCTTCACATTTCCGATAATCATGTTGGCGATTTCGGCCACGGCGTCGAGAACCTCGTCGTTGATTCCCGGGCAGGGGGACATCAGCATCTGCGAGGCGATATGGCAGGCGAGCGCGCTGGAACAGGAGAGGCTTCCGGTTCCCACCCATGCGCCGGCGAGTCCCACCAGCGCCAGTACTCCCGATTCCGTGCCCGCGCTCTCGCCAACGAAGGGCTCGCCCGGCTCCACGTCCATCCCCAGCATCATGGAGAACACTTCGCGGGTCGATGCGATGATTGCCGCAACCATATCTGCGTTGGTCATTCCATCCTCCGAGGGCGTCCGCTACCCGTTGGCCAGGAGGGAACCGAACCCGGCCATCTCCTGGGCGCTGACGACCCGGTCGATGTCCAGAAGAATCTTGACCTTTCCCTTCACCTTGGCCATGCCCAGAATGAATGGCGTGGAAAGCTGCGACCCGAAATCGGGCGTGTTCTCGATGTCCGCGCCCACCAGATTCAGCACTTCGGAAACGGTGTCCACCACCAGACC
>Ga0335078_10015957_pt1 | contig 11146 bp, 14 predicted proteins | sample Lox_Sample_32_FD_206711 | JGI IMG/M metagenome (GOLD analysis project Ga0335078, IMG submission 206711) | Soil microbial communities from Loxahatchee National Wildlife Refuge, Florida, United States - Lox_Sample_3.2 | ecosystem: Environmental > Terrestrial > Soil > Wetlands | place: USA...
AAGCGCTTTTCGCTGCCCAACAGCCGCATCCTGATCCACCAGCCGTCGGCGGGCTTCGAGGGCCAGTCGACCGACATCGAGATCCACGCCCGCGAGATCCTCAACATCCGCCAGCGGATCGACGAGATCTACGCGCACCACACCGGACAGACGATCGAGCAGGTGCACGCCGACATGGAGCGCGACCGATTCTTCAAGGCCGACGAGGCCGTCGAGTACGGGCTGATCGACCGCGTGATCGACCACCACTAGGAGGTAACAGACATGCCGATGGCTGAGCGGAGCGCGACGACCGGTTGGGACGGCGACCTCGCGCACGGCAACGGCGTCCTCAACGGGGCAAGCGGGGCGCTGGACGGCCTCGCCGTCACGTGGGCATCACGGACCCAGCGATCCGAGGGCAAGACGAGCCCGGAGGAATTGATCGCGGCCGCCCACTCGAGTTGCTTCTCGATGGCGCTCGCGCACGGCCTCACCGAAGCCGGCCACACCCCCGAGCACCTCGACGTCACCGCCAAGGTCACGCTCGACGAACGCGACGGGGCGCCGACGGTCACAACCTCGGAGGTCACCGTCACGGGCCGCGTGCCCGGAATCGATCAGGCGACGTTCGAGCAGGCGGCCGCCGACGCCGGCAAGGGCTGCCCGATCTCGCGCGCGCTCGCCGGCGTCGAGATCAGCGTAAACGCGACGCTCGAGTAACCGGACCTACGCCGGCGCCCGCCGGATCCGCCCGGACCCGCGACCGCGGGTCTCTGCCGGCTCGGGCATGACCGGCCGGCTCAGCGCCCAGAAAAGCATCAGCGCGCCGAACACCAGCATCCCGATGCCCGTCCACAGGTCGACGTTGATCCCGTCCGCCTTGTTCTTGACCTCGTGCGAGCCGAAGATGCCCAGCACGATCAGGATCAGCGCGTAAAGGCAGAACAGCGCACCGATCAAGCGGCGGATGTCGAACTTATTGGCTGCCCGCGCCGCCTCTGCCTCGTCCTGATCGCTGTCGCCGGTGGGCATCATCGGCTCGGTACGCGACGAGGGACGGGGCCAGCGGATGCGCTTGGGTGTTGATGACACGAGCGACTCCTAGATGAAGATGATGTTCAGCGCGATCACGATCGCGATTGCCACGCCACCCAGCAGCGCGGGCGAGCGCCACCACAGCCGGTCGCGCGGGTCGGCGTTGAGCTCGCGCTCGTCCTTGCGGGTGAGTCCCCACACGAGTCCCCGCAGCTCTTCTCTGGGCTTCGGCTTGGTGACCAGCGACACCGCGACAAGCACCACTGTGCCGACGACGAACGCCCAGATCGACTGCCAGAAGCTCGCGCTCAGCGCGGAGCCGAAGTGGAAGATCACGTGGTACGCGGCCAGACGGTTGACGCCATACGCGGTGGCGGTCCCGGCGACCAGACTCCAGAACCCGCCCCACGCGGTCGCGCGCTTCCAGAACATCGCGATGATGAACGTGGTGAACAGCGGCACGTTGAAGATCGAGAACAGCGTCTGGATGTAATTCATCATGTTCGAATAGCCCTTGGCGACGAACGCCGTGCCGATCGAAATGACAATCCCGGCGACGGTTATCAGACGGCCCCACCGCACGTAGAACTCCGGCTCGCGGTCCTTCCAGACATAGTCCTGGAGCAGGTCGTATGTCACCACCGTGTTGAACGCGGTGACGTTCGCGGCCACTCCGGCCATGAACGCCGCGATCAGCGCGACGATCGCGATCCCGAGCATCCCCTGAGGGAAGAACTGGGCGATCAGGTGCGGGATCGCGGTGTTGTACTGAACCGCTAGGTTCTTGCCGACGCCCAGACCGTGGACGGTGGCGACGGCGATCAGCCCCGGCAGGATGATGATCGCGGGCAGGAAGATCTTCGGGTAGGCGGCGATCAGCGGCGTGCGACGGGCGGCCGACAGGTTCTTGGCCGACAGCGCGCGCTGGACCTCGGCGAAGTTAGTCGTCCAGTAACCGAAGCTGACCACGAAGCCGAGGCCGAACACCACCCCGATCCAGTTCGCTTTCAGCGGGTTCGTCTGATGGTGAATGCCGAGGCCCTTCCACGCGTGGAGCCCGGCGTTGCCGAGCGCGGGAAGCGCCTTGATCCGGTGCTCGAGCCCGGACCACCCGCCGACCGAGTGCAGTGCGACCAACGTGAGCGGGATCAGCGCGGCGCAGATGACGAAGAACTGGAGCACCTCGTTGTAGATCGCGGAGGTCAGGCCGCCGAGCGTGATGTAGATCAGCACGATCGCCGCCGCGGCCAGGATCGAGCCGCCGACCGGCCAACCGAGCAGCAGGTGGATGATCAGCGCCAGCGCGAACAGGTTGACGCCGCCGATCAGCACCGTGGCGACCGCGAACGTCGCCGCGTTGAAGATATGCGCGGCATTCCCGAAGCGGAGCCTCAGGTACTCGGGCACCGACCGGACCTTCGCCCCGTAGTAGAAGGGCATCATCACGAGCCCGAGGAACACCATCGCCGGTACCGCCCCGATCCAGTAATAGTGGACCGCGGAGACGCCGTACTGGGCGCCGTTTGCGGACTGCCCGAGAATCTCGAGCGCACCCAGGTTCGCCGCGATGAACGCGAGGCCGGTGATCCACGCCGGCAACGACCGCCCGGACAGGAAGAAGTCGAGATCGGTCTTGATCGACAGCCGGGCCACGAACCCGATCCCGAGGACCACCGCGAAGTAAATGCCGATGATCACATAGTCGATTGTGGCTGGGTGCAATCGCAGCATGGCCTCTCCTGAAGAAGGCCACTACCCGGCCTCGCCACAGATGACACACCGTCTCTGTTGCCGCGGCCCACCGCGGCGGCCGCCGGTCTACACGGCGGCGGCGGCCTCCACCTTGCTCGGCGCCTCCACGTGGGTCACCGGCAGGCCCAGGCCCTTTGCCTTGCTCACGAGGTCGAGCTTCAACCAGCGCGAGATGCCGAGCGGCAGCGTCGAGATGATGATCTCGTCGTAGTCGCCGAGGTTGATCGCGTCGTGGATCGCCATCAGCGGCTCAGAATCGCCGATGCTGCCGGTGACCTCTTGGCCCGCGGCCTCAGACAGTTTCGGCAGCGCCACCCCGAGCACGCGGCTGGCCTCGTCCGCACTCGCATCTTGCGGATCCACCACCTTGTGCATCCCGTGTGCCTGGCGGGGAACTACCAAGTGAAACCGGGCCGGACTGCGCTGCGCCCGTTCTCGGACCGCATCGAGCAGTCCGGGCGTCGCCGCCGTCTGATGGGCAACGACGAGGACGTTGGCCGGCTCTGACATGCGTCACCTCCAGAGGAGAAGGACCGGTCGTCCGAGTATTCCACCGCCTGCCCACGCCGACAAGGGGCCGCCTGCGGCGGCGTCCATGGGGCCAGTTGCGCCGGGCATCCTTGCCCGGCGGTCGCGCACCGCTAATCCAGCCGGTACTCGCCGCGCGCGACGATCACGGCCGACCCGCCCACGAACACCCGCTCGATCCGCTCCGCGCCGCCTTCCGCGCGCGCGTACAACACCGAGCGGCGCCCGATCTCGACGCCCTGCACGATCTCGATGTCGGTCCCGAACGGCACCCGCCCGTGGCGCGCCAGGTGCACTGCCATCGGCCCGGCCGCCGACCCGGTGGCCGGATCCTCGGACACGCCGAGCGCCGGCCCGAACATGCGCGTCTTCCAGTGCGTGCCGGAGCCCGCGAAGCAGTTGATCCCGTACTCCCCGAGTCGCTCGAGCGCGCCGATATCGGGGCGCAGCGCCGCCACCGCCTCCTCGCTCGGAAACTCGACGTACACGTGCACCGGGCCGTTGCGATACCCCTCTACCGGCAGCCCGCCGTCAGCCGGAGCCGCCCCGAGCGCCGCCACCAACTCGTCCACGGCCTCGAACGGCTCGACCTCAGGCACGAACTGCTCCATCTCGCCATAGGTCGGCGCGCCGCCGTCGGCACGCTCGAGCCTGACCGGCACGACGCCCAGGCCGGTCTGGAGCCGGACCACGTTCGACCCCATCGCACGGCCGACGACGAACGCCGTCCCGAGCACGGGATGACCGGCGAACGGAAGCTCCGTGGCCGGCGTGAAGATCCGCACGCGTAGATGCGCATCCGGATCCTGCGTGCGGAACACGAACACGGTCTCGGACAGGTTCATCTCGCGCGCGGCCCGCTGCATGACCTCGTCGCTGAGGCCGGAGGCGTCGGTGAACACCGCCACCTGGTTGCCCTGGAGCGGGACGTCCGTGAACACGTCGGCGATCGTGTAGCGGCGCATGCTCACGACTCGCTCGCCATCTCCAACAAGGTCGTGACCGTGGTCCAGTTGCGGGCGGTGGCACGGACGCCCAATCCGGAGCCCGCGAGCTTCGTCCACATCTTTGAGCGCCCGACCCCGTCGGGATGCCAGGCGTACAGCTCGCGCCCGATCGCCACGAGCTTCTCCGTCGGGGCCGCTGCGGCGGCGATCTTCTCGACCGCCACGGGGTCGGGCTCGCCGTCGCAGAAGCTGACCTGGTAGCGCTTGGGGTTGTCGGCCACGTCCGCGAGCGGATTCAAACGCACGACCTCGGCGAGCTCGTCGTGGCTGCGCACGATCACGTCCACGTCAAACCCGAACCGCTCGGCGATCAGCTGCTCGCAGTTAGCGCCGAGCTTGGTCGCGCCCACACCCGTGCTCAGGACGACGTTGCCGCTCGCCACGTACGTCCGGACGCCCTCGAATCCCGCATCGGTGAGCAGCGCCCGCAGCTCCGGCATCGGGACCCGCTTGTGCGGCCCGAGGTTGATGCCGCGTAACAGAAGGATTTGCGAACGATTTCGGGCCATCTTGCGGGTAACTACGGATTGGGGTTGCGGGCCGTCGCGGATGCATATGGACGCGCTTTGGCCGATGTCATTCCCGCAAGCCGGAACTTGAGCCCGGCCCCCAATTTCCCTCGAGAATACGGAGTCCTGTAAATGCGGAAGGCGAAGGACAAAAGCGGCCGGATGTCGGCGCAGGAGACGCTCGAACTGTGGCAGGCATACAAGCAGAGCGGCGACGCGCGGATTCGCGACCGCCTGGTCCTGACGTTCGCGCCGATGGTCAAATACATCGTGTACAAGAAGGCGCGCGAGATTCCGGCCCGGTGCGAGGTGGAGGACTTCATCTCGTGCGGCCTGGAGGCGCTGATCCGTTCGATCGACCGCTATGACCCGAACAAGGGCGCCACGCTCGAGCAGTTCGCGTGGACCCGGATCCACGGCGCCGTGCTCGACGAGCTTCGCCGCAACGACTGGGCCCCGCGCTCGCTGCGCCGCTGGGACCGGGACATCAACAAGGCTTCGGAGCAGTTCGTCGGCCTGTACGGCCGCAAGCCCTCGCGGGAGGAGCTGAGCGAGTCGCTCGGGATCTCGACCCAGGACCTGATGACCCGCCAGGACGAGATCGCCCGCTCCCACGTCGGGTCGCTCAACACGGTGGTCCTCGCCGAGGACGACACCACGATCGAGCGGATCGACACGCTGCACTCGGACGACCGCGATTGCGATCCCGAGCATTCGGCGATGGTCGACGAGGCCAAGGCACGCTTCCGCAAGGCGTTCGAGCGCTTGCCCGAGCGCGAGCGCAAGGTCGCCGTGCTCCTCTACGTCTACAACCTCACGCTGCGCGAGATCGGCGAGATCCTCGGCGTCACCGAGAGCCGCGTCTGCCAGATCCACGGGCAGATCACGAAGAAGCTCCGCGTCGAGCTCGAGGCCGACGAGGCTCTGTTCTCAGAAGTCGCGTAGGCGGCCGGCCCTGCGCTACGAGCCGAGCCGTCCGCTCACGTCGGGTAGCTCGCCGCTGGCCGCCGCCTCGGCTGCGGCCTGGTTCTCACGCTTGACCTCGAGCCAGATCTCCTCGCGGTAGACCGGGACCGCGCGCGGGGCGTCGATCCCGATCCGGACCGTCTGCCCGCGCACCTCGAGGACCTCGATGATCGTGTCGTCGCCGAGCATGATCCGCTCGCCGGCGCGTCGACTGATTCTCAGCATGCCGAGTCGGCGTCCGGCGCGCTGTCCCCATCGGGGGCCACGAACAGCGGCGCACGGAGCTCACAGCCGGGCGCCTGGTTGATCACCTGGTAGGCCCGACCGGACCGCACCAGGATCGGCGCCTTGAGGTTGGCCGTGAAGTCTTCGAGCGCCGGCGCGGCGCGCACAGTCACATAGACGTCCATCGCGCTCGACCCATCGAAGCCGAGACGCTCGGCGTCCTCGTCGATCACCTCGACCGCGAACCCCTGGAAGAACCGGTGCGGGTTGGTCACCGGCAGCGCCAGCGCCGGGTCCTCGAGCGACTGGAGCCACAGGAACGGCGCGTCCGGATCGTTCGCGAGCAGTGCGTACCGCGAACCACCGAGGCCGATCAGGCCCTCGGGGAACTCAATGACCGTTTCCGGGTCGATCTGCAAGCGCCCGAAGCGCGAGCTCTCGATCGTGAGCGACAAAGCGGGCTTACTCTAGCCGTTGAGGAAATTCATCAGCGACTGCTGCACGATGTTGGCGCCGGCCTGCAGCGCAGCCGTCAGCGCCGCCTGCTCGGTCGAGAAGTTGATCTCGGTGGTCGCCATGTCCGCGTCCTGCGTGTTGGAGAGGACCTGCGTGTCGCTGGTCTGGAGCGTCTGGATCCGCGACGCGGCCATCTGCAACCGGTCCTGAACCGCACCGACGTTGGCCGACAGACCGTTGAGCGAGTTCAGGTTGGTGTCGAGCTGCGAGAGGTCGGTGTTCAGCCCGGAGCTGTTGCCGGACTGCATGTCGTCGGCGATGTTGCGCAGCGTGTTCAACAGCAGCCCGTCGCCGGCCGGCTGCCCGGACACCGTCTGGCCGTTCCCGAGCACCGCCGACAGGTTCGAATTCACCGTCAGCGACGTATTCGGGCCGATCGTTCGGGTGATCTGTCCGGTGTTGCCGGCGTAGGTGTCGGTCGAGCCCGACTGGTAGGGAGCGGTCGAGGTCGCGGAGCCGGAGAACACGTACTGGCCGTTGTACTGGGTGTTGGCGTCCTGCTTGATCTGGTCGATCAGCTGGTTGACCTCCTGGGCGGAGGCCTGCATGTCGGCAGCGGTCTGGGTCCCGTTGGCCGCCTCGAGCGTGAGCTCGCGGATCCGCTGGACCGAGTTCGTGACGTCGGTCAGCGCGGAGCTCTGCGCCGTGGCCCAGCCGGTGCCGTCGGTGACGTTGTTCGAGTAGCTCGTGAGGTTCGAGAGGTCCGTATTGAGCTGCAGCGCCATCGCGGCTCCGGACGGGTTGTCGGACGGCTGGTTGATCGACTTGCCCGTCGACAGCTCCTGCTGGGTGTTGTCGAGCCGGTCGAGCGCGGTCTCGATGCCGGCCAGCGTCATCTGCGCCGACATCTGGTTGGTGATGCGCCCGATCATCTAGATCACCCGGAGACCATGTTCAACAGCGCGGTGAACGTGTCGTTGATCGTGCTCATCACGCGCGCCGAGGCCTGATAGGCCTGCTGGAACTGGATGAGGTTGGTCATCTCCTCGTCGAGCGAGACGCCCGAGATGCTCTGGCGCTGATTCCCGATCGCGGTCAGCAGCGACTGCGAGGTCTGCTGGGCGTTCTGGGCGGACTGGACGTCGCTGCCGACCTGTGTGACGAACGCCTTGTACGCCTGGTCGGCGGTGCCCCCGCTGAGCGCGGAGACGGCATTGGCTTCGGCCTCGGTGTACGGCGGCGTGGTGCCGTTCGAGGTCAGGCTGGGGTTCACGGCGATCGTGGCCGCGGTCGTGCCGGTCGGATCGAAGAACGGAGTCGCGCTCGGGCCACTCGCGTCGGCGCCGGAGATCGCGCCGTTGACGGTGGTCACGAGGTCGTTGGCGACGCCGTCGAGCGTCGTCGAATAGTCGGCGATCTTGCCCGCGCCGGTGGTCGAGTCGTACAGCCCGAGCAGCGAGCCGAGGGTGCCGCCCGCACCGCTGATGTTCGCGTCGGTGAGGTTGTCGGTGAGATCGACGCTGGTCCCGTTCACTAGCGGCGTCGAGTCCGCGGTCCCGCCCTGCGCCGCGATCGCCGCGTTGCCGAAGCTGACGTTGACCATCCCGTTCGACTGCGTGCTGACGTACACGTTCGAGTACTGCGACAGATCGTCGATCACGTTGTCGCGCTGATCCTCGAGGCCGTTGGCGTCGATCCCGGCGGCCTGGGCCTGGGCGATCTGCCCGTTCAGCTGCGCGATCTCGTTGGCGTCGTTTGCGACCGCGCCGTTCGTGGGATCGGTCAGCGTGTTGTACTGATCGGTGACCTGCGACTCGAGCGTCGACAGCTGTCCTGAGAGCGTGCCCAGCTGGTCGGCGACGGCGGCGCCGTCACCCATCACCGCCTGCTGGGCGCCCTGATCCGAAGGATTCGACGCGAGCGTGTTCCAGTCGCTGAAGAACTGGTTGAGCGCGCCGGACAGGCCGTCTGCGCTCGGCTCGTTCAGCCCCGCCTGGACCTGGCTGAGGATCGTCGAGGTGGTGTTCTCGCCGTTCTCGGTGCTGTTCTGGGCGCGGTATTGGCTGTCGAGGAACTGATCGCGGATGCGAGTGATCGAGGTGATGTCGACGCCGGTTCCGAACTGCGAGCCGTCGCCGGTGACGCTTGAGAGCGCCGGGATCGTCAGCTGGCTGCGCTCGGTCAGGTTGACGCGCTGGCGCGAATAGCCCGGCGTGCTCGCGTTGGCGATGTTCTGGCCGGTCGTGTCGATCGCCGCCTGCGCGGCCTCCAGACCGCTTAGCGCGGTCTGCAATCCCATGTATGTCGGGATCGTCATCGCTCAGACCTCCAGATCGAAGACGCGGTGGCCGGTGGTCTGCGACGCGGTCGTGGCGAGCCGGTCGCCGCCCGCGTCGTAGCTCTCGTCGCCGGCGATGCCGGCCAGCTTGAGCAGGTGATCGAGGAAGGCCAGCTCCTGGCTCATCAGCGCCCGGTTGACGTGGTGCTCGCGCTGGACGACCTCGAGCAGGCCGCGAAGCTCCGCGCTCCGCGCCCCGGCGAGGAGCGCCGCCTCGGGCTCCATCAGCGGCTCCAGCATCGCCATCGTCACCGAAGCACCGGCGACGCCGAGCCTGACGCCGGCGCGCTCGAGCAGCGCGATGCGCTCGGTCTCGAGCTGCCGGCGGTGATGGAGCTCGGCCTGGAGCACGCCGGTCAGCGCCACGACGGCCTTGACGTCGCGGTTGCGGATCGCGACCCCCTGCTCGAGCACGACCTGGAGCAGCCGCCGGGCGGCGACCAGCTGGGCCTCGAGGTGCGCGATCACCTCCGTGGTCAGGGCGGCGTCGGCCCGGGCCTGAAGCTCGGTCGTCGCCATCACTGCGCCCCCGCAGTCTTGTTCGAAGTAGTCGCCTCGCCCTGAGGCGTCCCGATCGCCGGATCGATCGCCTGCGCGAGCCGCTGCGCGATGCCCAGGCCGCCGCTCGACATGATGCTCTGGGTCAAGGCGGTCGGGATCAGGCTGGCGAACGCGCTCGTGCTCGGATCCGAGCCGAGGATGCCGCCGCTCGAGCCGCTCGAGCTGTTGCCCGAGCCGTCGTCGCCGGAGCCGTCCTGGCTCGGGCTGGTCACGGTCGAGGCGAGCTCCTGCGTCAGCTGCTGGACGAGGATGTCCTCGAACCCGAGCGCCTCCTGGTAGGCCTTCTGGGCCGCCGCGTTGCCGTTGCGGATGTCCGCCGGCTCGTTCGCGGCGTCGATCGGCGGCAGGCTGCTTCCTATCGTCCCGAAGCTCATGGCTTGATCTCGTTCGCGATCTGGAGCATCTGAGCCTGGTACTGGATCGCCTGGCTCCCCATGGCGTACTGCTGCTGGGCGGCCATCATCTTGCTCATCTCCTCACCCAGGTTGACGTTCGAGCCCTCGAGCGCGCCCTGCTGGAGCGAGGCGCTCGTGGCGGGACGGAGCGCGCCGCTGGCGGCGGTCGCGCTGAAGACGCTGTCGCCGTCGGCGACCAGGCCGTCGGGCGCGGGAACGTCGACGAGCGTGAGCTTGCCGAGGGTCTGCTTGCCGACCGAGACCGCTCCGTTCGAGGAGATCGACACCTGGCTCGGGTCGACGCCGGCGGGGATCGTGATCGGCGGCTGCACGAGCATTCCGGTCTGGGTGGTGAGCTGGCGCTTGTCGTTCAGCTGGAGCGCGCCGTTGCGGGTCAGGCCGATCGTCCCGTCCTGGCGGCGGACCTCGAGGTAGCCCTGGCCCTCGATCGCGACGTCGAGCGGCTGCCCGGTCTGCTGGATCGCGCCCTGCGTCTGGTCATGGCCCATCTGCTCGGCCTGCGCGCCGGCGCCGGTCGCGACGTTCGAGCCGTAGTCGCCGTTCGAGTACAGCAGGTCGTGAAAGCCGACGATCGTCGACTGGTAGCCGGGCGTGTCGAGGTTCGCCATGTCGTTCGAGATGGCGTCGAACTGCTGCTGCTGGGCCTCCATGCCCGAAGCGGCGGAGTAGAGACCCTCGAGCATCTATCAGCCTCCCAGCGAGCCCACCGCGGACGCGCTCTCCTGCATGGTCGAGTCGATCGTCTGGATCGCGTTTTCGCCGGCCTGGTAGGTCTGCGTCGCGGTGATCATGTGGACCATCGTGTTGACCGGGTCGACCCCGGACTCCTCGAGCTCGCCCTGCTTGACGATCCCGCTGCCGCGGCCGGCGGCCTTGCCCGTGAAGTAGTTGTAGCCCTGCTTGGTCGGGTTGGTGACGTTGAAGACCCCGACCGAGGAGGCGGGAACCGTCCCCTGGGCGCTGACCTGGATCGGGGCGCCGTTCTGCGAGAGCACCTCGTTGCCCTGACCGTCGACGAGCAGCCCCTGGGCGTTTTCGGCGAACTGCCCATCGCGGGTGTACTGCACGCCCTGAGACGTCCGCACGGCGAAGAAGCCGGTGCCGGCGATCCCGAAGTCAAGCGGCTGACCGGTCGCGTGGAGCGACTGCGGCGCGAGGTCGGTGACCGGGGTGCCGAGCTGGACGCCGGTGTTGATGTGACCGATCTGCTGGCCGGTCGCGGTGTTCGCGAGCAGCATCGCGCCGAAGTCCGACTGGACCGAGGCGTCCGTCTTGTACCCCGGTGTGGATGCGTTCGAGAGATCGTTGGCCAGCTGATCTTCCCTGACCTGCTGGGCCAGCATCCCGGACGCTGCAATGTAGAGGCCGGTA
>Ga0335078_10015959_pt1 | contig 11145 bp, 8 predicted proteins | sample Lox_Sample_32_FD_206711 | JGI IMG/M metagenome (GOLD analysis project Ga0335078, IMG submission 206711) | Soil microbial communities from Loxahatchee National Wildlife Refuge, Florida, United States - Lox_Sample_3.2 | ecosystem: Environmental > Terrestrial > Soil > Wetlands | place: USA: Florida...
TCAATCTCGGTGCGACAATCAACCAAGTGGCAATCGAAGGCAAGAGAGTGAAACTAGTTTTCAGTGACAACAGCGGTTCGCAGAAAACGCTCGTCGCAGATCATGTGATTGCCGCGACCGGGTACAGAGTTGACTTGGGCCGCCTGCAGTTCCTTGATCCCAGCTTGCGCGCGCAGTTGAAAACCGTCGATCACGCACCTTTTCTTTCCTCCAATTTCGAGTCTTCCGTCCCCGGCCTTTATTTTGTGGGAGTTTCAGCGGCAAATACCTTCGGGCCCTTGTTGCGGTTTGCTTTTGGAGCTGGTTTCACGGCGCGGAGATTGTCTAAACATCTCGCAAAATCTGCTCAGGAGACGCGGGCTTCAGAAACGTACTTCAGCCGAGAACCCGCAGCTTAGATGAAATCTCGATTGCCCAATCGTCAGAGCCTCGTGGCGAGAGTCTTTTTCCGCATCTGGGTTTAATACGAAATGCGGAAGGCCTCACCGACCGCCGCGCCAGCCGTCTTGCTGACTGGCACGAACCGCTGGGCCAGCCCGGCCCGAATCGCGATCGAACTCGCGAAGATGGGTTGCCGCGTCCAAGCCGCCAGCTCAACGGGCCATCCTCTCCTCTACACCCGCTCGGTCACTCAATCGTTTCCGTATAGCAGTCTGAATCCACTGGCGTCTCTCCGTTCCGCAATCGACGCCAGCCGTCCGGACATGGTCATTCCATGCGATGACCGCGCCGTTCAGCATCTACAGGAACTGTTCGCTCAAGCTGCTACTCAGAACGACGGCGCAATTTGCCGCCTGATCGAAAATTCGCTCGGCGTGCCCAAACACTTTGCGACGGTTTCTTCCCGCTTCCGTTTTCTCGAAATCGCCTCCGAAGAGGGAATTCGCGTCCCAAAAACGAAAGCCATACGCACCGAAGATGACCTGAAAGCCTGGCGCACCGAGCAACCCTTTCCGTGGATCCTGAAAGCGGATGAGAGCTTTGGTGGAATGGGGGTGAGGACTGCGCCGAATTGGAAGAAAGCTTTGAAGCATCTCTGGCGGATGAGCCGTCCTTACCGCACGAGCCGCGTGCTCAAGCGTCTTTTCGTCGATCTCGATCCGCATATGCTGCGGCCTTGGTGGAATCAGCGGCGCCCGCCGATCATCGCGCAATCCTTCATTGCTGGGCGGCCCGCCAACTGCGCCGTGGCTTGTTCGAAAGGAAAGATACTCGCGGGCATCGCCGCGGAAGCGATTGCCACGGTCAGTCCGGCTGGACCGGCAAGCGTTGTTCGCATCGTGCAGAATGCAGAAATGATGGTTGCCGCTCAGCGAATCGCCGCACGGCTTCGCCTCTCTGGCTTCTTCGGCCTCGATTTCATGGTCGAGGAGCAGACGAGCCGGCTCTACTTGATCGAATTGAATCCCCGCTGCACGCCCCTATGCCACCTTCACTTCGGAAAAGGGCGCGATTTGATCGCGGCTCTTTACGCAGAACTGACCGGCGCGCCTGTGCGCGATATTGCGCCGGTTACCGAGAATGATTTGATCGCCTATTTCCCGGCAGCCTGGAAACACAATCGCGAGTTGCTGACGTCCTGCTATCAGGATGTGCCGGTCGACGAACCAGATTTAGTGCAAGCCTTGCTGCGTCCTTGGCCCCGTCAAACCCACCTGTTTCGCCTCGGCCGTGCATTTGCGTCCGCGTTTTCAGCAGAGAAATCGTCAGCAATCTAATTGTTCTCGATTGAATCAGCCCACCTTTGGAAGGAGCAGCGCGACTGGAAATTCCGCGAATGCATCGGCCGCCGACAGTTGCTGGTCGCGGGCTGAAATCACAGAGGAATTATTGCCGGCCAACACATTGATCCATTTCTTTGGCGCATCTGCGGGCAGCCTGATGGATGTTTCCGCCCAGAAGCGCTGGTGCTCGGACTCGATCACCGGCGCTTGCAGTCCGGCCAAGCATCGCGGCACAAGCGCGATCGCCCAATCATCTCCTTTGTTTCGTGAAAAACCCACAATGCGCTGGGGATGGGGTCCGTTTACCTCGACCGGCACGTACGAGCCATCGAGAAACAGCCCCGGATTTTTGCGTCGCGTGCAAAGTGTTCGCGCCAGAAGCTCGAGCTTGACCCGTCCGTCGCGCCAATTGCGCAGCAGATCCTTAAAATATTGCGGCGACTCGCGGTTCGTTGACGCGCGGAGCCCGCTCAGCACGGATGAGCGCGCCGAAAAATCAATCGGGCCTCGATTGTCCGGATCGACTAGACGAAAATCCCACAAATCCGACCCCTGGTAGCAGTCCGGCACGCCCGGCGCCGCAACCTTGAGGACTACCTGCCCGAGCCCGTTCAGCATCCCGTATAGCGCCGTCCGTTCCTGAAATTGTTCGAACCGCGCGCAGAATTCTGAATTCTTCTTGCGATCCACAACGGCCGCCACAAAATCACGCAACGCGAATTCGTGTGCCTGATTCGGCCGCGTCCACCGTGTATGAACCGCCGCCTCGCGCGTCGCTTTCACCACATAGTCCTGCAATCGCGGAACGAAATGTTCCCAATCCGCATCGCACAGCGGCCATGTCCCGATCAGCGTCTGGTACAGGAAGTATTCTTCGTTGTGGTCCGGAACCGCGGCTCCGTTGCTTTGTTTCCGATGCTTTTCATTCAAGCGCGACCATTCGTTGAGTGCTCGCTCCCATTCCTGGGGAATTTCCGATAGCACCGCAATGCGCGCTCGCACATCTTCCGAACGCTTCGTGTCGTGCGTTGTTGTCGCGTTCATGGTGTGCCGCCAGTGCGTTTGCCGTTCGGCGATGAATTGGTGAAACGCCAGCGGGTTGGTGTTCACCACTCGCGGATCGCCGCCCACCTCATTTGAGGACGCGAGCGGAAAATATGTGTAGAGCGCCGTATCCTCGAGCCCTTTCGCGATCACCGGCCCGGTGAACTGCTGCCATCGGGTCACGAACGCAAGCCGCGCCTCGCGCTGTTCCGGCCTCACATGATCGGGGCTCGCCAGTAGCAGCACATCGCAGAGAAAATCGAGGCACGCCGGCGGGAGATTGGATCGCCGCTTCCGCGCTGCGCGGACTGCGTCGGAAATCACTTTGTGCGCCCCTTCGGGCACATCGAGCGTTTGAATGTAGGTCCGGTAGACTGGCAGACACGCCGTCACCTCCACCAGCGCTTCCGTTAACTCGATCGGATCAATCTCGCGTGCGTAGCGATCGTCTCGCGCCAAACCGGCAAGCAAACGGCCGAGCGAGCGTGCTTCCACGCCGAGCATTGTTCGCATCACCAGTTTCTTTTTCTCGTAGAGGGTGTCTTCGAATGTGGTCTGATTTCCGATCCATCGAAAGTAGACGTCGCGAATTTCAGCAGAGTGATTTTCGTCGACGAGCAGCCGGTTCGCCGCATTTAGATAGTCATATCCCGTCGTTCCCGCCACAGGCCAGTTTTCCGGAAGCTGCTCGCCAGGCTCCAAAATCTTCTCTACAAGTATGTAGGGTTCTGCATCTGCGTTGGCTTGCGCCGCCAAACGGTCGTGTAGGCGCTTTAGATATCCGCCGGGATCGCGCAGTCCATCGATGTGGTCGATACGAAACCCAGTCGTGCAGGGCTTGAATCCCAACCGGATCGCCGCGTCATGCGTCGAATCGAAAACGGTCGGATCCTCCACGCGCACACCGACCAGGTCCGTGATCGAAAAAAATCGTCGGTAGTTGATCGTTTCACTCGTCGTCTGCCAGAACGCCAGCCTGTAGTGCTGCTCCGATAGAACCCGTTCGAGTTCCGTGTAGCTGCGAGGAGCGCCCGTCGTGCCGTTCAGCGCCGTCAGCGTCGACTCAAGTAGCGAAGCGATCTCGGACGACGAAACGAGTAATTGCCGCAATCGCTCGCGCATGTGCTCGAACTTGCTTCGCCGCTCGGCCGCTGCCTGCGTCCCAAGATTGTGGTCCGCCGCAATCGAATCCGCCACGGCGATAACACCCTTCCACTCCTGCACGGCCGCCGAATTCACCTCCGGCGTCACCGTCGATTGCGTTTCGCTATATCGCAGAATTTCCGCATACGAAGCCGGCGCAACCGGAAACGCTTGCTCGCCGTATTTGAGAACGAAGCTTCCGTTCTCGTATTGGATTCTGAACTTACCCTGTTCCAATTCTTCCGCGAATCGGCTGCCGAGAAACGGCAGCAGCAACTTGTTTTCCAGGTCACGCTGCGGCGGCCGCCAATCGATATCAAAATAAAACGCGTACGGCGAATCAGGACCGTATTCAAGCACATCCATCCACCAGCGATTCTCACTGCTCGCCGCCATGTGATTCGGCACGATATCGAGTACGAGCCCCATGCCGCGTTCCTCCACTGCCGCCCGAAACTCGGCGAAGCCCTCTTCGCCGCCAATTTCGGCGTCGATTTTCGTCGGATCCGTAACGTCGTAACCGTGTCCGCTGCCCGAACGGCTCGTCAGAATCGGCGCTGCGTAAATATGAGAAATTCCGAGATCGCGCAGGTAGTCCAGGATGCCGATCGCATCACGAAAGCCGAAGTCCTTATTGAATTGCAGCCGGTAGGTCGCGAGCGGAACACATGGAAAGCTCATCGAAAACTCCGGAGAACGCTGGGTCTAAATTCGGGCTGGAGGATGATCGAAATGCAGTCCGAAACGCATCGGCCGCCCTTCGATTGGCAGTTGCGCCGGGAAGGGTATGGCGCAGCCGCCCATCACTGTGGCCCGCGAATATGTAGCTGATCGCGGACAGTTGCCAGTTCCTTATCCCAATCCTTGCCGTTCGTTTCCGCTTGCGCACCGTGCCCGTGGCCATTGCCGTTGGCGTGCGCACCATTCACAAGATTCGCGTAGACGAGATTCTGCACCTCCCACAGCATCACCGGAATGGGCAGTGCGAATGCCACGTCCAGCATCGAGTGCAGCCTCTTCAGCGTGTCGATATCGTTCGGATTCTGCGAATAAAGCGCGGCCTGTTGTTCGAGCCGCTTCCGCATCGTGTATTCGAGCGTCGTCGTATCGAGTTGGACGTTATTCAGCCCCGCTTCTCGCAAAAGACTCTTCACGGTATTCAGGTCAATATCCGGACGCTCCAGCGCCTGTTGCAATTGGCTGTTCAGCGCCACGTTCGACGCGGAAACAAACGCCGAAGGCACCGGCGTATGCAGCGCATTCAAGAAGCGAATAAGTGGCGCCTGCGTTTCGTAAACGCTGCGGAACGATCCCGAAACCGTGCTCAGCGTGTCCTTCAAAATCAAATTAATGATTCGCCGCTGCTCGTCGCGGAAGAGCGAGCGCAGAGAGAACGTATTATTCGGGAATTGCTCGTCGAGCAGCCGAATCACTTCCGCCGTGTCCGCATGCGCGAACGCCTCGTCGAGCCTCGCCCGCATTTCCTTGTATGCAGCTTCGTCGCGGAAATCGCGCACGCCGCCGGCGATGTTGTGATCGCCGAGATGCAGCACGCCGAACGAGTGCGAGGCCTCCTCGAGCGTGATATCGGATTTCACGTGCACTCGTCCCACGGCCAATCGCACGCGCCCTTCCGCCTGAATGTCGTAATCCTCCCGGTCGACTGAGTAGCAGTAGACTCTCGTTTTGTCCCCGTAATTTTCGAAAAGCGAGCTCACTGCGTAGTGGCCCACTACCTTGTCCATCGTCACCACCGCCGGTGCCACCCATTTCTTGTAGATCTGCTCCCCGTCTCCGTGTTCCGGCAGATTGCTCTTCGCATTGCGGAGACGTTCAAGGAACTGCCCTTCGATGTCGTTGGCATCGGCGGTCGCGCGTGCCAAATGAATCGCGCGCCCCGCGTATTGGATCACCTGCACCGTCTCCAGCCCCGAAAGCTCGTCGAAAAACCATCCGCAGCTCGTGTACATCAGCAGCGCGTGCCGTTGCAGCTCGAGCAGCTTGAGGGCGCGAACTTGCTCGTCGCGATTCAGCTCGTGGCTCGCATGTTCTTTGAAAAAGTTTCCGAGGTTTTCCTGCGAGCGGTTCAAGATGACCGAAATGTAATCGTTTCGCGCGCCCCACGGATCCTTCAACAGCTCGCCCGCCTTCGCCTCATAAAGCGGCGCCAGCGCATCACGCAGCCAGTCGAGTGACTCTCGCAGCGGCGCGCGCCAATTTTGATCCCAGTCGCCGTGACCGCCGGAATTACATCCGCAGTTCGACCTCCAACGCTCCACGCCATGCACGCAGCTCCATGACGTATTGTCGACAATCTCCGCCCATTGATCGGGCGGATGCATCTCCAAGAATTGCCCATAATTCGTCAGCTTGGCCTGTCCGCTCGTCTCGATGCTGTGCAGCGCGTAACTCAGCGCCATTTCGCCGTAGTGGTGATGGTGCCCGTAACTTTCTCCATCGGTCGCGATGTGGCATAGCTGCGGCCACGTGCGCTCATCCGATAATCCGCTCATCAACCGGTCGGCGAATCGTTTCCCGTCGTTCAGCAATCCCTCGAACGCCACGCCCTGCGAAATCGGCCCGTCGTAGAAAAACACGACGATCGTTTTTCGCGACGGCAGCCGCACCTGATATGCTCGGCTCGGATCGACTCGGTCGCCAGAAACATCCTTCCAGCTCCGGCTATCGAACGCCCGCACGCGTTTCGCCTGTCGCGGGGCAAGAATCGTGAACCGAATCCCTTGCGCGGCCAGCGCCTCAAGCGACGCCGTATCGACCGCTGTTTCCGGCAGCCACATTCCCTCAGGCTTCCGTCCGAAGCGCGCCTGGAAATCGCGGATGCCCCAGACCACTTGCGTCTCTTTATCGCGAGGGTGTGCCAGCGGCAGGATCATGTGGTTGTAAGCCTGCGCGATCGCGGAACCGTGCCCCCCGAATTTCGCTTGGCTCAATTTGTCCGCTTGCTGGATGGACTCGAGCAGTTGCGGCTGCTTGTTGCACATCCACAGGAGCAGGGTGGGCCCAAAATTGAAGCTCATCTCCCCGTAATTGTTCACAATCTGCACGATTCGCTGCTGATCATCGAACAATCTCGATTTCGCATTCGGCGCGTAGCACTCCGCTGACACGCGTTCGTTCCAGTCGTGATACGGATACGCCGAGTCCTGCACTTCAATCGCTTCGAGCGACGGGTTTTCCCGCGGCGGCTGATAGAAGTGTCCGTGAACGCAAACGTATTTCATGAGTCCTCGCGCGAATCAGGAAGTTTGCAACGCTGCTGGGGCGAATTGGGCGTCTCCATGTTCATCGGCAAAGAGAAACTGCCACAGACCCGGGAGTGGACGCTTACCTAGCCCTCGACACGCTTTTTGGCTTCACCCGCAAGCATTTAGATCGTACGGGAGCAGTTGCCTCCGCGATATACAGCAAAGGCCTGATTTAAGGTTTTCCCGGAGTGGATGACACTGCATTCCTGCAATCCCAGCGGTCAACGGAGGATGCGGCCCGTGACGGTAAAGACGCAGTCCGCAATACCGGCTAAGAAAAGCAGAGTATTCATCGTGGACGACCACCCCATCGTTCGAAAGGGTTTGTCGCTCTACATCAATGGGCAAGCCGACATGATGGCCTGCGGAGATGCCCCGGGCGGTCTCGACACCCTCAAGATGATTGAAGCTTGCCGCGCCGATTTCGTGATGCTCGATATCTCTCTCAGCGGTCCGGATGGAATCGAATTGCTAAAAATCTTGCGGGAGAAGACCCCGGACCTCCCGGTTCTCGTTTTCTCCTTGCATGACGAATCGATTTACGCCGAGCGCGCCCTTCGCGCCGGCGCCAATGGTTACATCACGAAACATGAGCCGACCGAACGCGTTGTCGGCGCGATCCGCCATATCCTGCGCGGCGAGGTCTACCTGAGCGATCAGCTCACGAATCGCGTGCTTCAGCACTTCATCAACGGCCCTTCAACTCCCAAAGATCCGCCGCTTGATGATTTAAGCGACAGGGAACTCGAGGTTTTCCGGCTCATCGGTGACGGCCATGGGACGCGGCAGATCGCAACCGAGCTGCACATCAGCGTGAAGACCGTCGAATCCTACCAGGCCCACATCAAAGCCAAGCTTTCCCTGCGCAATGCCCGTGAACTCGTTCAGCACGCCATCGAGTGGTCTCTCAGTACGAAAAAGAACCAGGCTGTATCCGAATGACCTGGTTACGTTTCTCGTAGACCGTCGCATCACCTCCCTTGAGGCTCGGGCGGATCGTCGTCCCCCAGGCCGACGCGGGAACTCGCTTGGCGCGCTTTGTACAGCAAAGCCTGTATTGATGAAAACGAGGGGTTCGGCAATATGGGTGTCTTTCTAGGGGTACCGTTACGTCTTAGGGGCTTTTACCAGGTTCTCCGAGCTCTTTGAGGAAGGTAAATGAGCACAATTCCACGGAACGATAGAACGCGGCAGGTCTCGGCACTACTCACTCGCAACGAAGAGACTTTTGTCAATGAATGGCTCCGCCAAATGAGCGGCGCAACCCGCCGCAGCGATCTCATGAAGGAAACGGAGTTGCGAACCCAGTGCTCGCAATTTCTGCGCTTGCTTCAGAACGGGCTGAACGGGGGTGATTTCAACTTTCAGTCATCCACCTGGGACAAGATCCGCGAGATGCTCAGCGAGATTTCGCGCAGCCGCGCCATCCAAGGCTTCACGCCTGCGGAAACAGCGTCCTTCGTCTTTTCTGCCAAACGCCCCCTGTTTACCCTGATTCGTCAGGAGTTCGGTATCGACGCGGACAGCCTTGCCGCGCAGATGTGGGCCACAACGGAATTGCTGGACGCCATGGGTCTGTACACCGCGGAAGTTTTTCAGAAATCGCGCGAAGACGTGATTCGCCGCCAGCAAGAAGAACTCCTCGAACTCTCGACTCCCGTTGTAAAACTGTGGGACGGAGTGCTCGCATTGCCGATCATCGGCACGCTCGATAGCGCCCGCACGCAAGTCGTCATGGAGTCCCTGCTTCAGGCCATCGTGCAGACGAATTCGCGAGTCGCGATCATCGATATCACTGGTGTTCCGACTGTCGATACCGTCGTTGCTCAGCACCTTCTTAAGACCGTGACTGCCGCCCGCCTGATGGGCGCGGATTGCATCATTAGCGGCGTTCGGCCGCAGATCGCGCAAACCATCGTCCACCTGGGCATCAATCTCACCGATGTTGCGACGAAGGCCACCCTCGCCGCTGCGTTTCAAATCGCCTTGCAACGTCTGGGAGTGAGCTTCGTTAAGGAACAAAACGGCAAGCCGAACAGCTAGGAGCATTCTTGGAAAAGATTCCCATTCTCAAGATGGGCGAATTCCTCCTGGTTACGATCCAGGTGGACATGCATGATCGCCTGGCCATGGCCTTGCAGGATGACCTCACCAACGCCATCAGCGAAACGGAAGCTCGCGGCGTCTTGATCGATATCTCCAGCCTCGAAATCGTCGATTCATTCATTGGACGCATGCTCGCCAACATTGCCGCGATGTCGCGAGTGCTGGACGCGCAGACCGTCGTTGTCGGTATGCAGCCCGCCGTCGCGATTACGCTTGTCGAGCTCGGCCTATCGCTTCCTGGAGTGCGCACGGCCTTGAACGTCGACGCGGGAATGGAAGTCTTGCGAGCTTCGGTGAACGGAGCCTAGGTCCATGCCAGTTATCGGCGCCGAGAACCTTCCGGTGCAATCGGAGTCTGACGTCGTAAGCGCACGGCGGCGCGTTCGTGAGATTTCAGCTCGGCTCGGCTTTAGCTTGGTGGATCAGACGAAGGTCGTAACAGCCGCAAGCGAGCTCGCCCGCAACACGATTATCCATGGCGGCGGCGGTACTCTTCTGATCGAGACTTTGAATGGACCGCGGACAGGCCTGCGCTTGATCTTTGAAGACAAAGGGCCGGGCATCCAGGACGTGGATTTGGCTTTGCGCGACGGTTTTACCACCGGCTCGGGCCTTGGCCTCGGCCTCGGTGGCGCGAAGCGGCTCGCGAACGATTTCGATATCGTCTCGCGACCCGGCGAAGGAACAAAGGTAACCATAACCCGCTGGAAATAAATCGCAATGCTCATTGAGATTTCAGACCCAAGTCAGGTAGGCGACGCACGGCGCAAGGCGGTTGCGTTTGCCGAGGAACTGGAAATGGACGAGCCCCGCCGCGGCGCCATCGCGCTGGCCACCACTGAAATGGCCACCAACGTGATCAAGCACGCCGGTAGGGGCTACATTCTGCTTCAGTCCCTCCATCCAGGAACGAATTTCGGCGTGCGCGTCGTCAGCGTCGACAAAGGCCCGGGAATATCGGATATCAGCAGGGCGCTCGACGACGGTCATTCAACCACCGGCACGATGGGAACGGGCCTCGGGGCCATCCGCCGGCAGTCTGATTCGTTTGATCTTTTTTCGTTTCCGGGTTCTGGCACGGTGATCGCCACGGAATTTTGGCAGTCGAAACATCGCTCCATTTCGAGTGGCTCCCTCAACATCGGATATGTCTCGGAGCCTATCCGCGGCGAAGAAGTCTGCGGTGACGGCTGGGCGGTTCGGAACTTCCCGGAGTCAGTCTTTCTAATGGTTGTCGATGGCACTGGACACGGGATTCTGGCTTCCGAAGCTGCGCGTGAAGCGGAACGAGTCTTCTGCGGCACGAAACAGGATTCCGTTTGCGACTTTGTCCGCGACGCGCATGACGCCCTCAAGAAAACGCGCGGCGCCGCCGTGGCCGCCGCGAGGGTCAATGTCGAAAAAGGGGTTGTTTCGTTTGCAGGCGTTGGCAATATCTCCGCGTCGATCATCGACAAGGGCGCGAGCCGCAGCCTCGCTTCTCACAACGGAACCCTCGGCCAACAGATGACGCGCTTACAGGAATTCCACTACCCCTGGAATCCTCACAGCTTGCTCGTAATGCATTCGGACGGCCTGATCACCCGTTGGGATCTGGAACGCTATCCCGGGCTGATCAGCAAGCAGCCCAGCGTGATCGCCGCCGTGCTTCACCGCGATTTCAGTCGTGGTCGTGACGATGCCACTGTTCTCGTGGCCAAAGCCGCCTGAGGAAACCGAGTGATGCCCCTGAGAGTCTTCACCACGGAGATTCGCATCGAGAACGACGTTGTTCTCGCTCGCCAGAAGGCCCGTGCCATCGCAGCGGCATTAAAATTCGAAACTCAGGATCAAACCCGCATCGCCACCGCCATTTCCGAGAT
>Ga0335078_10015960_pt1 | contig 11145 bp, 9 predicted proteins | sample Lox_Sample_32_FD_206711 | JGI IMG/M metagenome (GOLD analysis project Ga0335078, IMG submission 206711) | Soil microbial communities from Loxahatchee National Wildlife Refuge, Florida, United States - Lox_Sample_3.2 | ecosystem: Environmental > Terrestrial > Soil > Wetlands | place: USA: Florida...
CTTCAACATCGACATCGCAACCGAGTCGTTTGTCCGCGGCGGCTGGTTCGGGCGCGGCCCAGGCGAGGGCACGATCAAACGCATTCTGCCTGAAGGTCACACCGATTTCGTCTTTGCGGTGGCTGCAGAGGAATTCGGTGTCGCGCTCTGCCTCATTCTTGTGGCTTTGTTCGCGTTCATCGTGATCCGGGCCCTGATCAAAGCGATGCGCAACGACGATCCCTTCATTCGCTTCGCTGCCGCTGGGCTCGCGATTCTGTTTGGACTGCAATCGGCCATCAACATGGCGGTCAATCTGCATTTGATGCCGGCCAAGGGAATGACGCTGCCGTTTATTTCCTATGGCGGTTCGTCGCTCATCTCGCTCGCCTACGGTATGGGCATGCTGATCGCGCTCACTAGAGAACGGCCGCAAGCACGGCTTTGCGGCGAGATGGTGTTCGCCGCGAGTCCGGTGTGATGAACGCGCCGGGCCGGGCGCCGGTCCTTGTCGCGGCCGGCGGGACCGGCGGCCACTTGTTCCCGGCCGAGGCGCTCGCCGCAGCGCTAATCAAACGCGGCATCCCGGTGCATCTCGCCACCGACCGGCGGGCAGCTGGTTACGGTGGTGGCACATTTGCGGATGACGCCGTCCACGTTGTCGCCAGCGCCACCCTGCGCGGACGCAGCCCGCTCGCCTTGGCCCGAACCGGCCTGATGCTCGGTTTTGGTGTCGTGCAAGGCTTCGCGCTGATCGGGCGGCTCAAACCCGCGGCCGTGATCGGCTTCGGCGGCTATCCGACCATTCCACCGGTACTGGCCGCGGCCTGGCGGGGCGTTCCGACGCTGATCCATGACGCCAACGCGGTTATAGGGCGTGCCAATCGCCTGTTGGCGCCGCGCGTTACCGCAATCGCAACCTCATTCCCTGATCTATTCCGCGACGACGCTACTCTGTCGGCCAAGGCCACGCTCACCGGTAATCCGGTGCGGCCAACGGTGGTGACGGCGGCGGCAACGCCGTATCCGGCTTCGACCGATCCTCTGCGGCTTCTCATCTTCGGCGGCAGCCAGGGTGCGCGGATCATGGCCGATGTCGTTCCTGCCGCGATCGAACTCATTGAACCGGAATTGCGTGCCCGGCTCGCCATCGTTCAGCAGGCCCGTGCGGAGGATTTAGACCGAGTGCGGGGTGTCTACGGCAAACTGACAATGGCTTTCGAAGTTTCGCCGTTCTTCTCCGATCTACCGGCGCGCATCGCAGCCAGCCATCTCGTTATCGCTCGCTCCGGCGCCTCGACCGTCGCCGAGCTTTCGGCCATCGGTCGTCCCGCGGTTCTGGTTCCGCTGCCGCATGCGCTTGATCAGGATCAATTCGCCAATGCCGGTGTACTGGAAAAAGTCGGTGGCGCCATACGGCTGGTGCAGGATCACTTTACACCACGGCGGCTCGCCGACGAGATCGTGACACTAGGGGCGGCGCCGCAGCGTCTCGGCGCCATGGCGGCGGCGGCGCGATCTTTGGGCAGGCTCGACGCCGCCGACCGGCTCGCCGATTTGGTTCTCAAAGTGGCGGGAATCGGATCGACCAAGTAGGTACCGCAACCTTACCTTCCTCGGCCCGGGTAAGTTTGCTACCGCATGCCGGTAAAAGGAGCCCGCATGAAGTTGCCGCGCGATATTAGCCCGATCCATTTCGTCGGCATCGGCGGCATTGGCATGAGCGGCATTGCCGAGGTGATGGTGAACCTCGGCTATACCGTGCAAGGTTCTGACCAGTCTGAAAGTGCCAACGTCAAAAGGTTGCGCGAGAAAGGCGTGCGGATCGCAATCGGGCATGCAGCCGAGAATTTGAACGGCGCCAAAGTCGTGGTCGTTTCCTCGGCGATCAGGCCCGACAATCCGGAACTCGTCGCCGCGCGTGCGCAGCGGCTGCCGGTCGTTCGCCGCGCCGAAATGCTGGCGGAACTGATGCGGCTGAAAAGCTGCGTCGCCATCGCGGGTACCCACGGCAAGACCACGACCACGTCAATGGTGGCGGCGCTGTTCGATGCCGGCGGCTTGGATCCGACCGTGATCAACGGCGGCATCATCAACGCCTATGGCACCAACGCGCGGCTGGGCGCTGGCGAATGGATGCTCGTCGAGGCCGACGAATCCGATGGCACGTTTCTCAAGCTTCCTGCCGATATCGCCATTGTTACCAACGTCGATCCCGAGCACCTCGATCACTTCAAGACTTTCGAAGCGGTGCAAGAGGCGTTTCGTGCCTTTGTCGAAAATGTGCCATTCTATGGCTTTGCGGTGATGTGCACGGACCATCCGGTGGTGCAAAAGCTTGTCGGTCGAATCGAAGACCGCCGCGTCATCACCTATGGCGAGAATCCCCAGGCCGACGTGCGGCTGGTCGATGTCTCCCATGCCGGCGGGACCTCGTTGTTCAGCGTTCTGTTCCGCGACCGGACCGGTCACTCGGCCCACGAGATCAAAAACGTCGCGCTACCGATGCCGGGGCGGCACAACGCCCTCAACGCTACGGCCGCGATTGCCGCAGCCCATGAGCTCGGCATCGGCGATGATGTGATCAGGGAGGCTCTGGCCAATTTCGGCGGCGTGCGGCGACGGTTCACCCGGACCGGAATGTGGAATGGCGTGACTATCATCGATGATTACGGGCACCATCCCGTCGAGATCGCCGCGGTACTGAAGGCGGCGCGCGAATCGACCAAAGGGCAGGTGATCGCCGTCGTGCAGCCCCATCGCTATACGCGGCTTGCGGATCTGTTCGAGCAGTTTTGCACCTGCTTCAACGATGCCGATGCGGTGATTGTCGCGCATGTTTATCCCGCTGGCGAAGCGCCGATCAAAGACGCTGACCGCGACGCGCTGGTACAGGGCCTGCGCACCCACGGGCATCGCCGCGTGGTTGCGCTTGACGGCCCCGAGAAGCTTGCGCCGATTGTCGCCGGAATGGCAAAAACCGGCGATTTTGTCGTCTGCCTCGGCGCCGGTTCGATTACGCAATGGGCTTACGCACTGCCGGGAGAATTAGCGGCTGCAAAAACATGATCCGGAAAAACGGCAGCGGGGCTTTCCGAACCGATCGCACTTCCCGAGACAGCCGCGCTACGACCAAAACCTGTTTGGCGGTTCGTCATGTCGCTTTTGAGGATCTCGGTCTGCTTGGCCCTCTCGTTGCCTCGCGCGGCTATGGCGTCCGCTATCATGATGCGGGCGTCCAATCTTTCGATCCGGAAACCCTGCTGGCGCCCGATCTTTTGATCGTGCTTGGCGGCCCGATCGGCGTTTATGAACAAGACACATATCCGTTCATTGCCGATGAGATCGCGGCAATTGCGGCGCGACTTGCAGCAGGCAAGCCAACGCTGGGCATCTGCCTTGGCGCGCAGATGATGGCGGCGGCGCTCGGCGCGCGCGTAGCGCCGGGGCCGGTCAAGGAGGTCGGCTGGGCGCCGGTGACGCTGTCCTCCGCTGGGCGGAAGTCGGCGCTTGCGCCGCTTGGCGCTACCCCCGTGCTTCATTGGCACGGCGACAACTGCGAACTGCCTGCAGGCTGCACGCAGCTTGCCTCCACGGCGCACTGCCCGGTGCAGGCGTTCGTGCGCACGCCGCAGCAACTCGGCTTGCAATTTCATCTGGAAACGGAACCGGCACGATTTGAAAGCTGGCTTGTGGGCCATACCATAGAACTCGCCAAAGCCGGCCTCGATCCACGCGAGCTGCGCACGCAGGCGCGGACGATGGGGCCGGTGACGCGCGAACTCGGAAAAAAAGTGCTTGCGGCGTGGCTCGACAAGGCGGTGGAGGCGGCCGCTTGAGCTTTCCCGACATCGTCGCGGATGTGCGGTCGAAAGTGCCGGCACTTCGCGGCAGGCTGCTGGCAAACCAGTCGCTTGCCGAGCTGACCTGGTTTCGCGTCGGCGGGCCGGCGCAGGTTTTATTTATGCCGGAGGACGAGAGCGATCTTGTCTATCTGTTGTCGCATCTGCCGGCCGAAATCCCGGTAACCGTCATCGGTCTTGGCTCCAACCTGATCGTGCGTGACGGTGGCGTGCCGGGCGTCGTCATCAGACTCGGGCGCGGTTTCAACGATATCGCGATCGAGGGGCTCGATCTGCGCGTCGGCGCTGCAGTGCCTGATGTTAAGGTCGCCCGTGCAGCGCAGGAGGCCGGCATTGCCGGCCTTTCGTTCCTGCGCGGTATTCCCGGCGGGATCGGCGGCGTGCTGCGCATGAATGGCGGCGCCTATGGCCGCGAGACCAAAGACGCTGTCATCGAGGCCCGCGCTGTTGATCGCGCCGGCCGCGTCCATGTACTCAGTAATAGCGATATGGGCTTTGCTTACCGGCACAGCGGTGCTCCAGACGACTACGTCTTCACGCAAGCGGTGTTCCGCGGTGAGCGCGGTGACCCGGCCGTCATTGCGGCCGAGATGGACAAGATCACTGAATCGCGCGAAGCGACGCAACCAATCAAGACCCGCACCGGCGGTTCCACTTTCAAGAATCCGGTCGGAAAAAAGGCGTGGGAGTTGGTCGACGCTGCCGGCTGCCGCGGCTTGCGGCTCGGCGGTGCCCAGGTCTCGGAGATGCACACAAATTTTTTGCTCAATCTCGGCAACGCGACCGCTGCCGAAATCGAGACCCTCGGTGAGACCGCGCGCAAGCGCGTGAAAGAAAATTCCGGCATCGAGCTGGAATGGGAGATCAAGCGTATCGGTGTGGCGAAGTAGCATCGCCAGGTGCTATTTTTCATGTATGTCGAAACGCGACCCCATCATCATCGTCGGCGGCGGGCTTGGCGGGCTCACGACCGCGCTGGCATTGGCGCGCCATGACAGGCCCGCGCGCGTGCTTGAAGGCGCGCCGCAGTTCGGCGCCATCGGCTACGGCATCCAGTTTGGGCCAAATGTCTTCCACGTCTTGGATCGCTTGGGACTGATGGAGCAGGTCCTGGCGGTCTCCGATTCACCGCCTGCGGTTTTGATGATCGATGCGCTCACCGGCAAGGAGCTGATCCGCGTCCCGACCGGCGCCTCGTTTCGGGCGCGGTTCAAATATCCCTACATCATCGTTCATCGCATCGATCTGCATAACGTCCTGCTCGATGCATGCCGACACAATGACAACATTGAGCTGGTACCGGATGCCATGGTGACGAGCTTCGAGGATCGTGGCGACAGTGTTGCGGTGGCCACGGGGGATGGCCGATCGTTCTCTGGTGCCGCCATCGTTGCAGCGGACGGTGTTCGTTCGCTGTTCCGGCAAAAACTCATCGGAGACGGCGATCCGCGCCCGATCGGCTACGTCGCACATCGCACAATCGTGCCGATGGCCGAACTTAAAGTCGACGTGCCGCGCGATTGCGTGGCGTTGTGGGGCGGACCGGGTCTGCACATCGTGCAATACCCTCTGCGGCACAACACCCTGTTCAACGTCGTCGCCGTGTTCCGTACCTCGACCCACGGCGACAAGGGTGACGTGGCATCCTATCGCGCCGAGCTTGAGCACACCTACCGCGACGCACATCCCGCGATGCGGGGGCTGCTGGGGATGATGGATCTCGGGCGCCGCTGGCAGGTTGGTGACCGCGCTCCGGTGCGGCATTGGCACAAAGGCCGCGTCGTCCTGCTCGGCGATGCTGCGCATCCGCCCCTGCAATCGCTGGCGCAGGGCGCCTGCATGGCGATCGAAGATGGTTTGTGCCTTGGCGAATTGATCGACGCGGCGGACGGCGACTTTCCGGCGGCGTTCCAGCGCTTCGAGACGGCGCGGCTGTTGCGGACGGCGCGCGTGCAGCTTGAATCCCGAACATTGTGGGATTTTTACCACCTCGACGAGGGCGTCGCTCGGGACGTCCGTAATGCGACAGTGGCCGATTGGGACGAGGCGCATCTGTACGATTGCCTGTCCTGGCTCTACGACGGCGCCCCCGTTCCTGCAGAGGCTGGCCACTGAGACTCTCGACCTTTCGCCAATTGTCGATTCTATTGCTGTGCCAGCGAATCAGAGATCCGGCTTGAGCGCGCCGAGTGGGATATTTTGGCTGAACGATGGCCAAGCACGTCGCCGTTCTTATGGGAGGCTGGTCGGCCGAGCGTGAAGTGTCTTTGCGCTCGGGCAAAGCGTGCGCCGACGCGCTCGCGCGTGGAGGCTATCGGGCCACGCCGATCGACGTCGGCCGTGACATTGCAGCGGTGCTTACTGCGAGAAAGCCCGATGCCGCGCTTAACGTCTTGCACGGTCGCCCTGGCGAGGACGGCACGCTGCAAGGCCTGCTGGAAATTCTCGGCATTCCCTACAGTCATTCCGGCGTGCTCGCCTCGGCGGTCGCAATGCACAAGGTTTACGCCAAGGCGCTGTTCCGAGCCGCCGATATTCCCGTTGCGGAGGACCTCGTGGCGTCGCGGTTTGAAGCGGCGCAACGCCACCTCATGCCGCCGCCTTATGTGGTGAAGCCGATCGCGGAAGGCTCCAGCGTTGGAGTTTTCATTGTCACCGAGGCGCATCCGCATCCCCCGCAAGAGCTTTTTCGCGATGACTGGGCGTTCGGCGAAGAGGTTCTGATCGAGCGTTACATCCCGGGCAAGGAACTAACCTGTGCCGTCATCGGCGACCGGGTGCTCGATGTCATCGAGATTGAGCCGGCGACCCGATTCTACGATTACGAGGCCAAATACGCCTCTGGCGGCTCCCGGCACGTCCTGCCGGCACAAATTTTACCAAATGTTTACCAGGAAGTCCGCAGACTCACTTTGGCTGCCCATAGCGCTCTTGGCTGCCGCGGCGTGAGCCGCGCGGATTTTCGCTACGACGATCGGGGGACGGGAAAGCTGGTCTGCCTTGAGATCAATACACAGCCCGGCATGACCGAAACCTCGCTCGTGCCCGAGCTCGCTGCCCATGCGGGCATTACTTTCGATGAGCTGGTGCGATGGATGGTGGAGGACGCCTCGATCAACCGCTGATGCGGTCGGGGCCGAAAACGGCGGAAGAAGTTGCCCCGCTCGTTGACGAGCCGCGTCGTTCGCGCGCCGAAAATCGCAAGCGTACCCGTCGCTTTGTCTGGGCGGCGCCCTATCGCCGGATCATCGGACAGGGATTGATCGGGCGTTTGGTTTTGCGCTTTGTGCGGCTTCCGCTGCCCCCCGGCGTCGGTATCGCAGCCTCAATCCTGTTGCTCGCCGGAGCGCTCAGTTACGGCGCCGTCACCGGCGGTCATGTCGCCGCTATTGTCGGTTGGCTCAAGGACGCCCGTGATAGCGCCGCCAATGCTGTCGGATTTCGAATCGATGCAGTTTCGCTGACCGGGTCGAAGGAGGTGAGCCGCGAGGAAATTCTCACCACAGCCGGCGTCACCGGCCGCGCGTCGCTCCTGTTCCTCGACGCCGATGCGGCGCGGGCGAGGCTTTTGGCGAATCCCTGGATCGCCGACGCAGCAGTCCTCAAGCTTTATCCCGACCGCCTGCAGATCACCGTCACCGAGCGTCTTGCCTTTGCGCTTTGGCAGAAGGATGGACGCGTCAGTGTCATCGCCGAAGACGGTACCGTCCTTGAGCCGTTCGTTGAGGATCGTTATCGCACCCTTCCGATGGTCGTCGGCCGTGGCGCCGCCCGACAGGCGAAGGGCTTCCTTGCCGTCATCGCCCGCCACCCCGATGTCCAAACCCAGTTGCGAGCCTCGATTTTCGTTGCCGAGCGGCGCTGGAACCTGCTGCTCAGCAACGGCATCGATGTGCGCCTGCCGGAAGGCGATGTCGAGGCGGCGCTCGATCGTTTGGTCGCGCTCGATCGCGACAAAAAACTGCTATCGCGCGACATTACTGCAGTTGATCTGCGGCTCCCTGACCGTGTGACCGTGCGCTTGTCCGATGCGGCGGCGCAGGCCCGTGACGACGCATTAAAAGACAAGAAGAAGAAAAAGGCGGGCGACGCATGAGCGCGCTGCACTATGGGCTGACGCCGAAGATGAAGCCGATCTCGCCGCGGCGCAGCGCACTCGTTGCCGCGCTTGACATCGGCTCGAGCAAGGTTGCCTGCGTGATTGGCCGGTTGCGGCCGCACCCGCCGCAACAAGTCCTGACCCGAAGAAGCCATGCCGTCGAGGTGGTCGGTTTCGGCCACGCCGCTGCACGCGGCACCAAATCCGGTGGCGTCGCCAATCTGGCGCAGGCCGAGGAAGCCATCCGCCAGGCAGTCGATGGCGCCGAGCGCATGGCATCGGTCGAGATTGAATCAGTGGTGCTCTCGATTTCTGCCGGCCGGCTTGCCAGCGAGTCGTTTGCTGCGGAAGTGGAAATCCCGGGCTCAGCCGTTTCCGAGGGCGACATCGCGCGGGTGTTGGCGGCCGGTAATCGGCATTCGATGCGCGATGGTCGCGCGGTGCTGCATTCGCTGCCGATCGGCTATTCGATCAACGGCACCAACGGTATCCGCGATCCACGGGGCATGTTGGGTGAGCGGTTCGGCGTCGACATGCATGTCGCGACGACTGAAACCGCAGCTGCTCGAAATCTGATGCTGGCAGTCGAGCGTTGCCATCTCTCCGTCGAGGCGATGGTTGCAAGCCCGTATGTCGCCGGCCTTTCCGTCCTTGCTGACGACGAAGCCGACCTTGGCGCCGCAGTCGTCGATATGGGCGCTGGCACGACGACGATGGCGGTGTTTCTCGGCGGCCGATTTGTTCACGCCGAGGGCTTCGCATTGGGCGGCCTGAACGTGACGCTCGATATGGCGCGCGGGCTCAATGCCAGCATCGCCGACGCCGAGCGAATCAAGACGTTTTATGGCAGTGTCCTGGCCGGTGGATCGGACGAACGCGACATGATCACGGTGCCGCCGGTCAACGCGGATGACCGCGAGCAGGCACAATTCGTTCCGCGATCAACGCTCGTGGAAATCATCAAGCCGCGCGTTGAGGAAATTCTGGAGATGGTGCGCGATCGGCTCGCGGCGACTTCATTTGCCGCTGAAGCGCGCGGACGCGTCATTCTCACCGGCGGTGCGAGTCAGATGACCGGATTGTCCGAACTCGCTGCCCGCATTCTCGGCCGGGCGGTGCGCATCGGCCGCCCGCTCGGCATTGCCGGACTGCCGGATGCCGCGAAGGGCGGGGCTTTCGCCGCGGCGACGGGGCTTCTGGTTTATCCGCAGGCAGCGCATCTCGAATATTTCGAATCGCGCGGCAGCAGGCGGTACCGAATGAATGGCACGGGCGGCTATTTCTCCCGGGTCGGACAATGGCTTCGCGAGAGCTTCTGATGGCCCCCAGACGCGAATCCAGCAGTTGCGCGTTACATCAACACGGCCGGTGGCGGACCGGCCGGGGCTTGGCGTTGCTGACGCCTGCGCATGAAAGAAGAGGCAACTATGACCATTAATCTGCAAATCCCCGACATCCGTGAGCTCAAGCCACGCATCACCGTGTTCGGAGTCGGTGGCGCCGGCGGCAATGCCGTCAACAATATGATCAGCGCCGGTCTGCAAGGTGTCGACTTCGTCGTCGCCAACACCGACGCGCAGGCGCTCACCATGTCGAAAGCTGAGCGCATCATTCAGATGGGCGCGCAGGTGACCGAGGGGCTAGGGGCCGGCTCACAGCCCGACGTGGGGCGTGCGGCCGCCGAAGAAGTGATGGATGAGATTCGCGATCACCTCTCCGGTGCGCACATGGTGTTCGTCACCGCCGGCATGGGCGGCGGCACCGGCACCGGCGCGGCACCTGTGGTCGCCAAGGTGGCGCAGGAGATGGGCATCCTGACTGTCGGCGTCGTCACCAAGCCGTTCCATTTCGAAGGTCAGCGCCGCATGCGCACGGCCGAAGCCGGCATCACCGAACTGCACAAGTGCGTCGACACCCTGCTGATCATTCCCAATCAGAATTTGTTCCGCGTGGCGAATGAGAAGACAACGTTTGCCGATGCATTCGCGATGGCGGACCAGGTGTTGTATTCGGGCGTCGCCTGCATCACCGACCTCATGGTCAAGGAGGGTCTGATCAATCTCGATTTCGCCGACGTCCGCGCAGTCATGCGCGAAATGGGCAAGGCGATGATGGGCACCGGCGAAGCCGAAGGTGACAAGCGGGCGCTTACTGCAGCGGAAGCGGCGATCTCCAATCCCCTGATCGATGACGCGTCAATGAAGGGAGCGAGGGGCCTCCTCATTTCTATCACCGGCGGCCGCGATCTGACACTTTACGAGGTCGACGAGGCGGCGACGCGGATTCGCGAGGAAGTCGACCAGGACGCCAATATCATCGTTGGTGCGACTTTCGACGAAGGCCTCGACGGTATCATCCGCGTGTCCGTCGTCGCGACCGGAATCGATCAGGCGCTCACCCAACGGCCGTCCGTGTCGGTCGCCGAGGCACGCATCGCCGAAGTCGCGCAGCGTTTGCGCGCCGACAACGCGCGGCTGGCGGAACGCGCCGAACACGTGGAGCCAAGCCGGTCTACGGCCGCCGCGCCACCGTCTCCGCCGCCGCTACCGACCAGCGATTCAATGGAATCGGCTAAAGCGGCGGTTGCGGCGGCCATCCTCCCCCAGGCTACCGGCCAAGAGGTGACCATCCGCCCGCTCGGCCCCAAGCCTTCGCTGTTTGTAGACGCAGGCACGAGCGGACCGGAGCCGGAAGAGCCGGAGGCATTTATTCCGCCGGCTCCGGAACGGGCGCCGCCGCGTGCGATGCGGATGCCGCGGATTGATGAACTCCCGATCCCGGCGCAGAACGAGATCCGCGCGCAGCGCGGCGAACTGCCGCCGGAGCAGCACCTCGAGAAGCGGCGCATGTCGCTGTTGCAGCGGCTGGCGTCTGTGGGCCTTGGCCGCCACGAGGAGGAGACTCCGCCGCCCGCGGCGGTGCGAAGAGCACCCGGCGGACCGCAACCGGGCACCGAACGGCCTCCAGGGCGACCGTCGCCACGGCTGGAGTCGCGGCAAGAGCCGGTGTCCGAATACGCCAAGCGGTCGTCGCCTCAGGGTTTGGACCAGCACGGACGACAGGCCCCTGTGCATAACCGGGCCGAAGAGGACCAACTCGACATTCCCGCTTTCCTGCGCCGGCAGGCAAATTGAGCGGCTGTCCGGCTATGATCGGGGAGTGACGCGCAAAACCGCCACTCCGCCGGGCCTCCGCTCTGGTAGC